>Ga0310812_10000636_pt1 | contig 12891 bp, 9 predicted proteins | sample NN3metagenome_FD_205747 | JGI IMG/M metagenome (GOLD analysis project Ga0310812, IMG submission 205747) | Soil microbial communities from experimental microcosm in Duke University, North Carolina, United States - NN3 | ecosystem: Engineered > Artificial ecosystem > Soil microcosm > Unclassified ...
CGGCACCGGCCCACACACGATCAGCCCACACGGCACCTATCTGGCATGGCCCGGCCACGTCCAGAAGGGCCCGGTAGAGCACCCCGGTTCGACCCGGTTCAAGGGCCGCGTGCGTGCCGCCATCTCGCTCGCCATGAGGGAGAAGTTCCCCGGCATCAAGCCGATCCCCCTCGACTAGCGGTACCATCCGCGGCCGTGCCCACCAAGAAGAAGCCCCCCACCAACCACGTCGACATCGACGCCCTGATCAAGGACGACCTCGAAGCCAACCTGAAGAAGGCGACGACCGCCACCATCGACCTCGGTGGTCGGACCTGGACGCTGACCGACGCCGGTTCCGTGATGGCGGCCGTCGAGCTGTTCTCCGGTGACGAGGACAAGGCTGGCTCCGCCTACACCGACTGGATGCTCGGCATGGTCGTCGAGGACGAGCGCGACGACTTCGACCGGCTCCTCCGGCGCATCCAGGGCCTCGATGCCACGCTGCTGATGAAGATCGGCAACGCCATGTCGGAGGCGCTCACCGGGCGCCCTACCGAGCAGTCGCCGGACTCGCCCGCGAGCTCCGGCGGCCAGCCGTCCGACACGCCCTCAACGGAGAGCTTTACCTCTCCGGACGGCCTCGACTCGAACACCTCGGAGGAGTTGACGCTCTAGACGTCACCTTGGCCTACCTCCTGCGGCTGATCCCGCCGGAGGTCCGCTGGGAGTTCCTCGACGAGCTGTACGGCGAAGCCGCTGATCCGACGACGGTGAAGGTGGCTGGCGTGACGCTCGACAAGTCCGTCATGGACGAGATGACGGCCCAGCGTGAGCGGGCCCTCGCGAAACGCCAGTCCAGAACAGCATCTGAGCCCGCCGAGTAGATTCGCCGCCCAATGGCCGACTTCACCTTCACCGTAGGAGCCGAGCCAGACTCGGCATCCTTCGATGCTGTCGGTGCAGAGGCCGGGGCGGCAATCGCTGACGGGATCAAGCACGGGTCGAAGGAAGCAGCACGAGCTGCCGACAACCTGTCGCGAGACATCAAGGCGTCTATCGAGCGGATCAAGGGCCAGCTCGGCAATGCCCTGAAGGCGGGCATCGACATCCGCCAGTTCGCTCCCCTCCAGCGAGGTCTGGAGCGGCTGCTCGCCGTCCAGCGCGAGATCGAGACGTCGCGCGACCGTCTCGCCACTGACTCCCGGTTCAAGCAGGCCATCGTCGCCGAGACCGAAGCGGTCCGAGCGCTGACCTCATCCCAGACCCGAGAGCTTCAGTCGACCGTCGCCGCCTTGAACATCCGGGCCCGTGGCGAGAACGCCGCCCTCGACCGCCAGCGGGCAGCGCAGAACATCGCCCTCCAGCGCGACGCCCAGATCCAGATCAACGCCGCTCGCACCGCGGGCAAGGCCCGGATCGTGCTCGCCCAGCAGATCGGTGCTCAGCTCCTGTCGGCCGAGCGCATCATCTCCAACGGCGTCACCAACATCATCCGTGGCACCGCGAAGGCCGTCGGCAAGGTCTGGGACTCCACCGTCGGCTCCCTGAAGCGTTCCTTCTCGGAACGCAAGACGGTCATCGAGGGCGGGCTGAAGAACGAGTCCCGTCTCTTCTCCCAGTCCACGATCATCTCTCAGCGCGCCAACCAGGGCGTGCTCGGCGCGATCGGCAACAACCTCGGCACGATCGGTGGCGGTCTCGCCATCGGTGCCGCGGCGCGCCAGATCTTCACGCTCGGCTCCGACTTCGCTCGGGGCCTCAACGTGATGCAGGCCCAGCTCCAGTTGACCGCCGAGCAGATGAAGACGGTCAGCGACCTGTCTATCCAGCTCGGCAACGACATCAACCTGCCAGGCGTCTCCGCTCTCGACGCCGCCCAGGGCATCGGCCTGCTGGCCAAGCAGTTCGCCTCGCTCGGTCCCGCCGCCATCGGCGCTGCAGAAGCCGCAGCTAAGGGCACCCTGCAGCTCGCGCGAGCCGTCGGCGCTGCGCCCGAGGAGGCTGCCGCTGCCGTCGGTGCCGCCGTCAACGTCTTCGGCGAGGATGCCCAGCGCGCCACGCAGGTCGCTGACCAGCTCACCGCCGCGCTCAGCCAGGCGGCGGGCACGTCGTTCACCGACTTCTCCCAGGCGTTCACCCAGGGCGCCTCGGTCGTGTCGTCGTTCATCACCCCCGCCGACGGGGCGACGAACGCCATCACCGAGTTCTCCGCCGCCATCGCCGTGCTCGCCCGTGGTGGCCTGATCGGCTCCGACGCCGGTACGTCGATCAAGCAGTTCTTCCTCCAGGCCAACCGTGGCACCGACGACGTCAATGCTGCGCTGGCCGAGGTGTCTCAGCGCGCCGGGGAGACCGGCACCGCATTCTTCACGGCGGAAGGCAAGGCGCGCCCGCTCGTCCAAACGATCGACATCCTCCAGCGAGGCTTGCAGGGCCTCACGGAAGAGCAGCGAGCCTCGACCCTGCAGACCATCTTCGGCTCGGACGCCACCCGTGTCGCCAACATCCTCATCGGCCAGGGCGCGGCGGAGCTGCTGAAGGCGGAGGCCGCCACCCAGCGTCAAGGCGCGGCAGCCGATCTGGCGGCAGCGCAGAACAAGGGCCTGGCGGGCGCCATCGACGCCATCAAGTCCCAGTTCGAGACCTTCGCCATCCTCATCTTCCAGAAGGTCAACCCGATCCTCGGCGACGTCGGCCTGAAGGTCGCTGGGTTCATCGACAAGCTCGCCAACGGCGAAGGTGCGTTCGCCACGTTCCGCAAGGGCATCCTCGGTGTCGGCGCAGCCCTCGGTGCGATCGTCGCCCTGCGTGGCATCTCCGAGGTTGCTGGCCTGATCGGCTCGATCGTCACGCTCCTCGGCCCGTTCGGTGTCGCCATCGCCGGGATCGGTGCCGTCGTCGGCATCGCGACGGGCGGCTTCCGCAACTTCGGTGGCACCTTGGACCGGCTCCGGGAGATCGCACAGACCGTCACCAACGTGATCCAGAAGGGTCTCGCGGTGGCGATGGCGTTCCTGCGGACCCAGTTCCAGCGGATCCAGCCGATCATCCAGCCCGTCCTCGACCGGCTGACAGCGTTCGGCCAGCGCATCATCGACATCGGCCGCTCGTTCCAGCAGGCGTTCAAGTTCGGCGGGTTCGGCAACGCCATCCAGAACCTGCGCAAGAACCTCGGCTCCCTCGGCCAGGACATCGGGACTGTCCTCGCGCCTATCGGCAAGGCGCTGGGTGAGAAGCTCGTCCCGGTCAGGCGATCAACTTCTCCCAGATCTTCTCCACCATCGGCCGCACGATTTCTGGTGTCCTGTCCACGTCGCTGGGTAGGAATCTGACCGGGGCCGGGATCGGCGCCATAGCGGGAGGCGTCATCGCTGGCCCGCTCGGCGCCGCTCTCGGAGCAGCGTTCGGCGCGGCGGTGGCGATCGCCATCCCGAAGCTGAAGGCCGCACTGGGCCGCATCAACATCGGCGACCTGTTCGGCGCCTTCCTCCAGAAGGTCAACCAGCTCGGCAAGCTCATCGGCCAGATCCTGTCGTCGCGCCAGTTCCTCCTCGGCGTCGCCGGGATCGCCGCCGCTGCTGCCGCCATCGGCGTCCAGTTCGTCACCGGCTTCGTGTCGGGCGTCCTGTCGCACCTCGGTGACATCGCCGCTGTCGGCGCCACCATCCTCAACGCCCTGTTCGCCCAGTCGGCCATCGTCAAGGCGATCGCCGCGCTGGTGCTCATCTTCCGCAAGCAGCTCTTCGGCCTCTTCTCCTCGTCGAAGGTCGGCCAGGAGGCTGGGCAGAAGCTGGCGCAGAACGTCACCGAGGGCGCAGCCAAGGAGCTGCCCAAGGGCTTCCTCGCCAACGCCAAGGTGTTCGGCCAGTCCGCAGTCGCAGCCTTCACCGACGTCGGCAAGAAGGCGGCGCAGGGTCTCGTCGTCGCCCTGTCGGCCGGGCTGTCCGGCTCCGCGCTCGGTTCCGCGAGCAGCGGGCTGGAGCGTGGTCTTGCTGCCGCTGGGATCGCGGCGTCCGCTGCGCAGGCGTTCGCCATCGGCTCGGCTACTCCCGCTGGTCCGGCTGGCGGTGCGGCGCTGGCGGCGGCCACTGTCGGCATCGGCGCGCTGACCGCTGTCATCGGTGCCAACAGCAAGAAGGCCGCCGAGGCCAAGAAGGCGATGCAGGACTACGCCACGGCGATCGACCAGGCCGGGCAGTCCGGACAGTCCAGCGCGGATGCGATCTCGGGAGTGTTCTCCGACAAGCTGAAGGGTGCCTCCGACGACGTCATCAAGGCGCTGAAGGACGCCGGGATCAGCTTCGCCGACTTGCAGGACCAGGCCGGGAAGGGCGACTTCTCGGCGACGATCGACACGCTGCGCGAGAAGGCGAAGGGGCTGCGCGAAGAGGCGGCGACCCTCCAGTCGCAGGGCCTGATCCCCGACGCCAACGAGGCCACCTTCCAGGCGCGCAAGATCGAGAACGCTCTCAGCTTCATCCAGCAGCAGAAGGCGATCGCCGCCGAGGGTGACCGGCGCTCCCTCGTCGACTCCTTCATCGGCAAGAACTTCAAGCTGAGCACGATCACTGGTGGCATCCAGGGCGTCATCACCAAGATCAACGAGGCGGTCAGCGCCAAGAAGCGGCTGGCCGAGGACATCCGCGCCGAGAACCTTCAGACGAAGCTGCGGATCCTGAAGGAGGGGACCGAGGCGATCGGCGCGGCTGCCGACGTGTCGAAGCAGAAGATCCTGGAGCTGGCCCAGGGGCCGCAGAAGAAGACGCCCCAGCAGGGTGGCGCGGAGGCCGTGCAGGGCGCAGTCGACATCGCTCCCGATGTCACCCAGGCGTTCCTCACCGGCCTGGACACGGCGCTCGGCTCGGCTCAGCTCACCAACGCCCTCAGCCGCCTGACCCCGGTCCTGTCGACCGCGGTCCAGGACGGCCTCGGGAACGCGTTCACCCCGGAGCAGATCGCGGCGAACCTCGCTCAGGTCAAGGCGGCCATCAGCCAGGCCGTGCAGCCGGATGGCACGCCGATCTCGCAGGACGTGAAGGACGCCCTCCTGAAGGGCGTCGCCGACTTCGAGGCCGTCAACGTCCCTCAGATCGTCCAGATCCAGGCCGAGGCCGATCTCCGCAAGGCGGCCCTCGCCGGAGATCAGACCGCGGCTGCCGCGCTCGCTGCTCTCGGCCGGAACGGGCCGATCGCCATCGAGTCGAAGGCGAACATCGCTGCTGCCGTCACCGCCGGTGGTCAGATCGTCAATTCGGCCGACTCGATCGTCCGGAACCTCCCTGCCATCGTCGGCTCGAAGCCCAACCTCAGCCAGGCCGCCGCGGCGGGAACGACGATCCACTCCACGGCCCAGAAGAACGCCGACAAGCAGATCACCGTCGGCAACAAGGTCGTTGCCACTCCGGGCGCTGGCGAGTCGGCTGGCCGGTCGATCGCCACCAACGTCGGCCAGGGCTTCAAGAACGGTCTCTCCGGTCTGTTCACCTCGATCCAGAAGACGGTCACCACCATCGTGAACGGCGCGGTCATCAATACGGCCACCGCCATCCTGAAGATCTCCTCGCCGTCGAAGGTCTTCATGGGCATCGGCGAAGACACGATGAAGGGCCTTGCCATCGGCATCCAGAACGGCGCCGATGACGTCACCTCGGCGACCGCTGATGTGGTCAAGGCGCTCATCGACGCCAGTCAAACCGCGGCGGATCGGTTGGCGCTCGCCGGGCGCACCGCACTGGGCGGCGTGTTCGAGGGCGTGTTCAACTCGGCTGCCGCTCAGGCCCGGATTGCAGGGATCGAGGCGGGGCGTGGCCTGACCACGGCGTTCGAGGGAATCCGCAAGTCCGTCGAAGACGAGGCCGCCTCCCTGTTCCAGGCTGCATCGACAGCGGCCAACGAGCGCACCCCCGAGCAGAACCGCATCATCGCTCGATCCGACTTCGCCTCGGTGTTCAACCTGTCCAACCAGCAGGCCATCCAGACTGCGGTCGAGGCCATCAAGACCTTCGGCGCCAGCCTCCTGGCGTCCGGCGTGAACGCTGATGGCGCGGCGAACTCGATGATCGCGTACCGCAACACGCTGCTCCAGACGGCCGCCGCCGCCGGGCTCAACATCCAGCAGACCGCTGCCCTCGTCGACCAGCTCGGGCTGTCGAACGACGCCCTCAACCAGTTCGTGCAGCTCGGCCGTCAGGCCACGCAGGTCGTGAACGCCGCTCCTGGCTTTGCTCCGACCCCGCCGCCGCCGCTGACCACTGGCCCGAATCCAACCACGATCTTCAACGTGGACAACCGCTTCGATCTCCCCTTCGGTGATCCGCAAGCCGTATCGTTGGCCGTCGTGAACCGGCTGGCTCATCTGGTGCGCTGATGGCTAGCTACGTTCCGACCTGGCTGTACTACGTCGATGACGTGCTCGGCCCCTGCGAGATCTTCAACTCGGAGCGGCTGCTCGGCGCGCTCGGCGTGCAGCAGACCTGCGGCATCTTCTCCGTCGGTGGCCACGAGTGTGAATGGAACGACGGCGTCTCCGCGCTGGCGCTCGATCCGTGCTCGGTGAATCCTTCCGGCGTGCAGACGTGGGAGACCTTGACCTACGGCGCACCGGACGACACCGACAACCCTGCTCCCTGGTGGGACGGTGTCGCTGGCTCCCCGTCGTCGCGGGCCTACGGCTTCTTCGTCGAGGAGTGGACCGGCATGGACGGGGCGCATCACAAGCGCAACGTCGCCAACCGCGCCTCCCGTCGCGGTGGTGCCAACTTCGGGCCGCTCAGCTCGGGCCACCGGGTGTGGAAGATGAACGTGATCCTCGCCGGAGCTGGCGAGGACGCCCTGGAGGATCTCTTCCGCTGGCTGGAAGACGTCCTCCTCGACTGCTGCGATCCGTGCGGCGGCAACGACTTCCTGGTCCGCACCTCGTGTCCCCCCGACGGCGATCCCGACTTCGCGCTGTACCGAGTCCACGGCGCGGCGCTCCTCGAAGGCCCAGCATGGGAGGACGCTCCCGCCGAGAAGCTCGGCTGCTATCTGCGGCGGGTGTCGTTCACGATCGGCGTCGCTGACCCGTGCCTGTACTCGTGCTCGACGGCGTGCATCACCAACGAGACGCTCCCCGAGATCACCGAGTGCATCCCGTTCTCCCTCTGGTGGGGCTGCAACACCTCCTGCGAGGACATGGAGCCCTACCGCCTCTCCTGCCCGGTGCCCGGCACGTCGCGCGGTGCGATGACCGCGGTGGTGACGATCGTCAACAACTCGCCGAACCCTTCTCCCCCGATGCGGGTGTTCGGCATGTCCGACCCGCTCGGCCTCGGGCCGAACCCGTGCGTGCTCCCGATCTGTCAGGACTTCCGCACGCAGCAGATCCCTGGTGGCGGGACGATCGTCATCGACTCCTCGACTCGGCGCACCCTGTACAAGGACGCCTCGACTGGCTTCGTGTTCGTGGACGGCACGCCGTTCCTGGATCCCGACCCGGGTCGCGCTCCGAGCTACCTCTCTCTCGGGTGCGACCCGGGTTGGATCGTGGTCGAGCCCGCAGGCTTCTGCGGCGACACGAACCTCATCAACGTCTCGGTCGATCTGATCCAGCGCGTCGGGTGCTGCTGAGATGAGCGCGATCCCGCGCTACGTCTCGACCGCGCCCGAGGCAGCCGCGCGCATCGCTGGGTTCGTCTTCGGTGATGGCAACCCGGACCACATCGACAACCCGCTCGGCTCCGTCCTGGCCTTCACCGCGCTGGCGACGACTTCCTGGACGGTCAACGAGTGTGTCCGCTGCGCCGCCATCCTCGGCTGGACCGCTGGCGTCGACTACCGGATCGCCTCCAACGGCAACTTCATCTGCCGCCGCGACTCGCTCTACGCGGCGCTCGGGATCACCGACTCCGCCCACGACCTGTACCACCGGGCGCTGAACCCGACCGGCACCTTCACGCCGACGAGGGTCCAGGTCGAAGCGTTCAGCGCCTCGTTGATCGAGACCGAAGGCTCGTTCTCGACGAACCCGCCGAAGTGGTTCGACGATGCCCGCGGCGGTGACTACGACCAGCGCATCGACGCTCTCGTGCTCACGCTGAACACGCAGAGCCTCGGGGCGTTCCGCTCCGGCGTGGCCGTCAAGGTTCCGCTGGTAGCGACCGATGCCTTCCCGATGCCGCTGATCTCGGCTGCGCGCTACCCGGGTGACACCCCGGCGGACTGGCCTGACGCTCCTCCCCCGCCGCCCGACACGACCCCGCCCGCCGTGCCCGTGGGACTCACGTTGACGCCAGGCAACGCCCAGATCGTCGTCACGTGGACGGTCAACACCGAGCCCGACCTGGCGGGCTACATCCTCTACCGCGACGGCAACACCGAGGTCTACATCGGGGCGACCCCGTCGTTCCTCGACACCGGTCTCACCAACGGCACCGAGTACTCCTACCAAGTCGCCGCCTTCGACGACGACGAGAACGCCAGTGTCCTCTCGTCGCCCAAGTTCGCAACTCCGGTTGCGCCGGGACCCGGCCCGGACGTCACGCCCCCTGACGCCCCGGCCGGGCTCTCTGGATCTCCCACGTCGACAACCGTGTCGCTCTCCTGGAACGCCAGCGCGGCGTCCGATGTCGTCAGCTACCGGGTGTACCAAGCGGCGAGCCTGATCGCCACCGTGACCGCGCCGAGCACCCACTATGTGGTTACCGGCCTGACACCGTCGACGGTGTATCCGTTCAGGGTGACGGCCGTCGACTCGGCAGGCAACGAGTCCACGTCGACCGGCTTCATCGCGGTGACGACGCTGTTCGGCACGGTCGGGCCGCCCGAGATCACCACCGAGCGCATCCAGATCGTCTCCTCGATCGGCTGCCCCAACAGCTACGACGTCTACATCCTGGACCGCTCCGGCACGATCGCGCTGCGCCAGCTCTCCTTCACGGCGTGCTCGTGGGAGCGGGTCACCGACGACATCTCGAAGGCGCGCGTCAAGCTCGACCTGGCGAACAACCCGGGATGCTGCGCCGAGATCGAGGGGCTCGTCCGCTACGGCTACGAGATCGGCATCTACCGCGACTCGGTGATCGTCTGGCAGGGTCCCGTCGTCGACCTGACCTACGACGGCTGGGACATCGAGATCAGCGCCGAGGACAAGATGGGCTGGCTGAAGGTGCGGCCGATCTGGAACCAGCTCGACTACCCGGACCCTGGCGAAGAGGCGGCCATCGTCTTCAACGATGTCATCACGAATGCCATGAGCAGGGACAACGTCCCGGGATTGGTTGCAAATGCAACTGCCACCGGCGTGAGGGTGATCCGAACCTTCGTGCCGAACCCGCCGCAGATCGCCTTCGACGCCGTCCAGGAGCTGTCCCGCACCGCGGTGGACTACACGATGGTCGGCCCCAACATGACCGCTGGTTCCTTCGTCGTGCCCGCTCCCCCGATCGCCTACATCACCGACCAGGCTCTCGTCGGGCTGCCGTCCGTCGAGTTCCTCGGCTCCAACTTCGCCACTCAGTGGTTCGTCACCGGCGACCCGGAGCAGGATCTCCTCGGGACCTACGGCGGCATCGACCCCGACGTCGGCCTCGTCGTCCGCATCGCACAGGAGGACGACATCAAGGACCAGGCATCGCTCGACCAGAACGCCAAGTCCCGCTACGAGCTGTCCTCCGGCCTCCTCGTCTCCGGTGTCGACCTGACCCTCGATCCCACCGCGCCGATCCCCGTCGAGCTGATCTGCCCCGGGCAGACCTGGGATCTTCGCCTCACCGACTCCTGCGTACCGCTCGTGGGCCGCTTCCGCCTGAAGACGATCTCCTTCGATGTCAGCGCGTCCGACGGGCTCGCCGAGGTCGTGACGGCCAGCCTCCAGCCGGTCGGCACTGAGCTGGTCGAATAGGCTCCCGCCGTGTCCGCCCGCAACCTCGACACCCTGAAGGGTGCGCTCCCTGAAGTCCTGAGCGAGATGGACCGCAAGATCAGGGAATTGTCGCGTCGGCGTCCGACCGGCACCGGTGGCGGGGATTGTGACTGTGAGGACGGTGCGCCGGGTCCCACCGGCCCGCAAGGTCCCATCGGCCCCACTGGTCCGACTGGCGCCACCGGCGCAACAGGAGCGACGGGTGCCACCGGGCCGCAGGGTGATCCTGGCGAGAAGGGCGACACTGGCGACACCGGACCGACCGGTCCCACTGGACCAACCGGACCGACCGGACCGACCGGAGCCACGGGTGCAACTGGCGCGACTGGTGCCACTGGGCCGACAGGACCGTGGGGCGGGGCCGTCACGATCCCGTACCACTTCTCCACGACGACCACGAACTCCGACCCGGGCTCGGGGAACCTGCGCCTCGACCAGGCGACCCAGGACGCTGCCTCCACCATCCGGGTCGACGTCCTCGACGCCAACGGCTCATCGTGGGAGACCCTCCTCGACACGATGGACCTGCCCACCCATTCGCCGAAGGGCTACATCAGGCTCGTCCGCGCCACCGCACCGACGGAGTGGTTCTTCTACGAGCTGATGGCGGTGGACTCCTCCTCGGGGTACCGCAACATCACCGTCGTCCTCGTGGAGATCGGGACCCAGGCAGGCAGTTCCCCCTTCGTCAACGGCGAGCTGCTCTACCTCCTCTACGACCGCAACGGCGACGACGGCGTGGACGGGGTCGACGGGACCTGCGACTTCGGTGCCGTCGGCTACGCCTACCGCACCTCGGACCAGACGATCACCACCGGCGTCGAGACCGTCGTCGACTTCGACACTCACACCGAAGCCAACGGCATGACCTTCAACACGGGCGGCGACTACTTCACCGTGCCCGCGGACGGCTGGTACAACTGCCAGGCCGTCATCCGCTGGAAGGCTCACGTCTCCGGCAACGCCGACAAGATCACCCGGATCTACCTGGACCGCAGCGGCACGCAGACCGTCATCGCTTCCGAGGACATCCTGGTTGGCGCGAGCGACACCGTCGGCCAGTCGCCGGGCATCTCGCTCCCGCTGCTGGCGAACGACAAGATCCTGCTGAAGGTGCTCCACACCGGCACCACCGGGACGCTGGAGTTCGTCTCCTCCAGCTACCGCTTCATCTCGCTGAGCGTCACCGCAGTCGGCGGCCCGCAGGGAGATCCCGGTACGGCCGCCTTCACCACCACTGGCTCGCTGCCTGCTGCCGGGAATGCCGGGACGGTCTACAACTACCTCGGCACGCCGTTCTACGACGACGGGGTCACGTGGACGCCGATGATGGCCACGAGACAGTGCTTCACCGAGTTCACCCACTTCTTCAACAACAACGCCCAGAAGATCGACCTCCAGTCCTCGGCCAGCGGCACGAACGCAGCAGCGAACGCGGGGACCGCAGCAGCCGGAGCGCAGGGCGTTCTGTCGCTGTCCACCGGAACCACGTCGACTGGGCGCGCTGGCTACGCGGCGGGCCAGTCCTCCGCGCTGCGTGGCACCGCCGACAAGATCATGCAGTTCAAGACCCGGGTCCGGTTCCCGACGCTCTCCAACGGCACCGACCGCTACTACTTCACGGCGGGCTACATCTCCAGCCTCACCGCGGCCCCCGGCGACGGCTTCTACTTCCGCTACGACGACTCGGTCTCGGCGAACTGGTACGCCGTGGTCGTCAACAACACCGCAGGCACCACCGGGGTCACGACCGGTGTGGCTGTGGGCACGAACACCTGGCAGAAGCTCCGGATCGAGATCGACGAGGTCGCTGTCTCGGCCAAGTTCTACATCGACGACGTCCTCACGAACACGATCTCGACGAACTTCCCCGGCACGACGCGCGACTTCGGCCCAGGCATCAACATCCGCAAGTCGGTCGGCTCGAACGCCCTGACCTGCGATGTCGACTACTTGGGCTATTGGTCACTGATGACGACGAGCATCTAGGCTCCGCCCGTGCCTCTCGCTTGCAGCGTCAACGCTTCGGTCGGCTCCTGCGCCGACATCGAGGAGAGGGACCTGAAGATCAAGCGCGGCGACGACAAGGTCGTCCGCTTCGTGTGCCGGGACTGCGAGACCCGAGAGCTGATCGACTGGACCGGCTGGACCTTCGCCTGCAAGGTGAAGGACTCGACGCTCACCAACACCTGGGTGGTGGCCACGATCTCTGGTGACGCCAACGGCGTGATCGCCGTCCTCTTCCCCAAGGCCCAGACCAGCCTCCTGACCCCCGGTGACGAGGGGCGCTACGACGTGCAAGGGACAGACCCCGATGGTCTGGACCATACTGTCGTCGAAGGAGACGTCCTGGTCACGGCCGACGTCACGTAGGAGGACCGATGGCAGATTTCGTCTTCAACATCGCCAAGGGCAAGGTGGCCCGCTATGCGGATCTCCCGGACGCCAACGACGCCCTGATCGTCGTGATCCTGAAGTCGGCGGGCCTGGAATCGGACGCCACGCTGAAGGACTACGCCACCCTCTCGGCCCTGCTCGCGGCGGCCAACGACGAGTGCGACTTCACCGGGTACTCCCGCAAGACGCTCGCCTCCGTCACCTCCACGGTCGACAACACGAACGACCGGATGGACACCGACGCTGCGGACCCCTCGGCGTACACGAACTCGGGCGGCTCGGCTCAGGCCGCTGGCAAGCTCCTCGTCGTGTGGGACGGTGACACGACTGGCGGCACCGACGCCAACATCGTTCCCCTCACCGCCCACGACTGCTCCATCACCTTCGACATCGGCGTCGCCACGACGATCGCCTTCGCCACCGCAGGCTTCTTCCGGGCGTCCTGAGTGTCGCGCCTCGTCCGGATTTGCACGGAGGGCGAAGAGGCTGTCTCCGCCGCTACCGCCGAGACCCTGCTCGGCTTCCGCGGCGTCACCACCCTGAAGGTCGAGATCGCCGAGATCGCCCTCTCTGCCGACTACACGACCGATGCCACTGGCGTCGTGTCGTGG
>Ga0310812_10000638_pt1 | contig 12874 bp, 9 predicted proteins | sample NN3metagenome_FD_205747 | JGI IMG/M metagenome (GOLD analysis project Ga0310812, IMG submission 205747) | Soil microbial communities from experimental microcosm in Duke University, North Carolina, United States - NN3 | ecosystem: Engineered > Artificial ecosystem > Soil microcosm > Unclassified ...
AGGTCTCGACATTTCGGTGTTGAGTGACCGCACACAGACCATCCGGGCCAGCGTGCACGATATGCAGCTTACGCTCGCGGCGACCGTCGTCCTCGTAATGCTCGTCGTGTTTCTGTTTCTGCGGCGGGCGGCACCAACCGCGGCAGCCGGCGTAACAGTGCCGCTTGCGCTCTCCGGCACCTGCGCTGCCATGTGGGCCGCTGGCTTTTCCATCGACAACCTGTCGCTGATGGCGCTCGCAGTGAGCGTGGGCTTTGTGGTCGATGACGCTATCGTCATGATCGAAAATGCCTTCCGACATCTCGAAAAAGGCACCTCGCCCCTGCGGGCGACCCTGCAGGGCGCGCGGCAGATCGGCTTCACGGTGGTATCGATTTCGGTATCGCTGATCGCAGCGTTTATCCCGCTGCTCTTCATGGGTGGCGTCGTTGGCCGTCTGTTCCGCGAATTCTCCGTGACGCTTGCGTTTGCGATCGCGATTTCTACCGTGGTGTCGCTGTCGGTGACGCCGATGATTTGTGCCTACTTCGTGCGGCAGCCGCCGAGCCGCGACGGCACCTGGCTCGACCGCCAGGTCGAGGGCCTGCTGACGCGGCTGGTCCGGTTTTACGACCGCACGCTCACGCTCGCGCTCGCTCACCGGTCGTTCATGCTGATTGTATTCGTCGCAACGATCGTGCTCACTATCGGCCTCTACATCAAGACGCCGAAAGGCTACTTCCCGCAGGACGACACCGGCCTGGTCTTCGGCGGCACGATCGCATCACCGGATATTTCGTTCGACGCCATGAAGGCCCTGCAGCTCAAGGCGATGGATGTGGTGCTCGCCGACCCTGCTGTCGCAGGCCTCGGCTCGTCGGTCGGCGCCTCGAATTTCAACGCCGCGGTCAATTTCGGCCGCTTGTTTATCAGCCTGAAGCCGCTCAACGAGCGCGGTGGACTGAGCACCCAGCGTGTCATCGCGCGGATACGGCCGAAGCTCGCCGAGATTCCCGGTCTCCGCGTTTTTATGTTTCCGGCCCAAGACGTTCGGGTGGGCGGCCGGCAATCCGATTCGCAATACCAGTTCACGCTGTGGAGCTCTGACATCGAGGAATTGCAGAAGCGCGTATCGGGCGTTCTCGACCGCGTAAAGCAGGTACCGGGCGTCGTCGACGTCACGACTGACCGTGACCAGGGAGGGTTGCAGGTCAATATCAGCATCGACCGACAGGCCGCGGCGCGGCTGGGTGTGCGTGTCCAGGATATCGACAACGCGCTCAACAACTCCTTTTCGCAACGGCAGATCTCGACAATTTACGGCACCCGCAACCAGTACCGCGTCATTCTGGAAGTGGACCGCCAGTACAAGCGCGACCCGAGCGATCTCACCCGCGTCTACGTTCCGGGCAACGGCGCCGCGCAGGTTCCGTTGTCAGCCGTAACGCGCATGGAGCGCGGCAATGTTCCACTCGCGGTCAATCATCAGGGCCAATTCCCCTCGATAACGATCTCGTACAACCTGACGCCCGATGCCTCCATCGAGGACACCACCGCGGCAATCGAAAAAGCCGTCATCGACCTGCATTTGCCCGACATCATCCATGCGGATTTTGCCGGCGATATCAAATCCTTCAGACAGGCCGCCGGCGCGCAACCGCTTTTGCTGATCGCAGCGCTTATCGCTGTCTACATCGTTCTCGGCATTCTCTATGAAAGTCTTGCACATCCCCTGACGATCATTTCCACGCTGCCATCGGCCGGGCTCGGTGCGCTACTGGCCCTGCAACTGTTTGGCGCGGAACTTTCGATCATCGCTTTCATCGGCATCATTCTTCTGATCGGCATCGTAAAGAAGAACGGCATCATGATGGTGGACTTCGCGCTGGACGGCGAGCGGCGGCTCGGCCTCTCGCCCGAACGAGCCATTCACGACGCGTGTCTCGCGCGTTTCCGCCCGATCCTGATGACCACGATGGCCGCCATGCTCGGTGCATTGCCGCTGGTCATCGCCATCGGCCCCGGGTCCGAACTGCGGCGCCCGCTCGGCATTACCATCATTGGCGGCCTGCTGGTGTCGCAGGTGCTCACGCTCTACACGACGCCGGTAATCTATCTGCTGCTCGACAAATTGCACCGCAGGCTCGGCGGAGCGACCTTTACGTTCATCCGACGTCGCGGTCCGCCGCTGCCGGCCGAATAGGTCAAACGCCCAAGTAGCGGTGCTGCACGTCGGGCGCCGCGGCAAGCTCCGGCGAGGTGCCCTTCCACACCACGCGCCCGCGTTCGATCAGGAAATGACGGTCGGCCACCCGCAACAGTGCGCCGACATTCTTGTCGATGACCAGGATCGAAAGGCCCAACTCTTTGAGGCGGGCAAGACACCGCCAAATCTCCGCGCGAATAAGCGGCGCGAGGCCTTCTGTCGCCTCATCGAGGATCAGCAGCCGCGGATTGGTCATGAGTGCACGACCTATCGCAAGCATCTGCTGCTCACCGCCGGACAGTTGATTGCCCATGCTGCTCTCGCGTTCGGCGAGCCCCGCGAACAGCGCGTAGACCTTGTCGAGCGTCCATCCCGCACCGTCGCGATGGACCGCCGTTGCGAGCAGATTCTCGCGCACGGAAAGGTTCGGAAAGATCTGCCGGCCTTCCGGCACCAGGCCGATCCCGTGCTGGGCCACCTTGTACGAAGGCAGCCCCCGAATATCGGTGCCCATGAAACGGATGGCACCGGCCCGCGCCGGCGTAAGCCCCATGATCGATCGCACGGTCGTCGTCTTGCCCATGCCGTTGCGACCCATCAGCGTCACCATCTCGCCCGGCGCGATCGCCAGCGACACCCCGAACAGCACCTGGCTCAACCCGTAACAGGTTTCGATTCCATCGAGCGCGAGCACAGGTTCAGCCATGGACGGCCTCCTGCTCACCGAGATAAGCGTCGCGCACCTGCGCGTTGTTACGAATCTCCTCCGGCTTTCCCGAAGCGATCACGCGGCCATAAACCAAGACCGTAATACGATCGGCGAGCGCGAAGACCGCCTCCATGTCGTGCTCGACCAAAAGGATGGTCACCTCCTTCTTGAGCTCGCGCAGCATCGCCACCATGCGCGCCGATTCCTCCGGCCCGAGCCCTGCCATTGGTTCGTCGAGCAAAAGCATGCGCGGCTTCGAAGCCAAGGCCATCGCGAGCTCAAGCTGGCGACGTTCGCCATGGCTGAGCGCCGACGCCGGTAGATTTTCGCGCGCTGTGAGCCCGACCCTCGCCAGCCTCGCACGGGCAGGATCGCGCAATTCAGGCTCTCGGCGCGCATCGCGCCAGAAGTGAAACGAATGCCCGGCATGCGCCTGAACGGCCAATGCCACATTGTCGAGAACCGAAAGATCAAGAAAAAGCGACGTGATCTGGAAAGAGCGCGCCAGGCCGAGCGCGCTGCGCATGGGCGTCGACAGCGTTGTGAGATCGCTGCCGTCAAACTGGATGCGACCGGAATCGGGCGTGAGTTCCCCGCTGAGTTGGGCAATCAGCGTGGTCTTGCCTGCCCCATTCGGGCCGATCACCGCGTGCAGTTGCCCTTCGGGAATCGAGATACTGAGGTCGTCGGTTGCGACGATACCGCCAAAGCGCTTGGAAAGACTTTCTACCTGCAGCAGATCAGGCATGGCGCACCCTGCCGAGCAAGCCGTCGATGCCGCCACGCGCGAACAGCACGACCAGCAGCAGCAGCGGCCCAAGAATGATCTGCCAGTACTCGGTAATGCCCGAGAGCGCTTGCTCCAGCACCAGAAGAACTACAGCACCGAACACCGGACCGACCACCGAGCCCATGCCACCAAGCACGACCATAATGATGAGGTCACCCGAGCGCGTCCAATACATCATTGCAGGGCTTACGAAATCGGTATGGTTGGCGAGCAGCGCGCCGGCAAGTCCGCACAGCGTGCCGGCAATGACAAAGCAGGTCAGCTTGTAGCGAAAGGTTGGAAACCCAATCGCACGCATGCGCGTGTCGTTCGCACGCGAGCCCTGGATAACCATCCCGAAGCGTGAATTGACCATGCGCCACACCAGATAGATCGATGCATAAAGCAGAAAGAGGCAGATGTAGTAAAACTGCGTCTTATTCGACAGATTGATCGGTTCGAAAAACTGGCTGCGCTTGTAGATCGTGAGGCCGTCATCGCCACCGTAGCGCGCGAGACCCGCGACGATGTAATAGGCCATCTGCGCGAAGGCCAAAGTGATCATGATGAAGTAGACCCCGCGCGTACGCAGGCTAAGCGCGCCGATGACCAGAGCAAAAAGCGCGGATGCCGCAAGCGCGACCGGCCACTGCACGAACCCGCTGTAAATCCCCTCATGCGCCAGCATACCGACGGCATAGCCGCCAATGCCAAGATAAACGGCATGGCCGAAGCTCATCATGCCGCCAAAACCCAGGATCAGATTGAGGCTCACCGCCGCCATCGCCAAAATGATGATGCGGGTGAAGAGCGTGAGCAGGAAACGGCTTCCGCCAAGCTCGACGTACACTGGTAAAAACGCCAGTGCGGCGAGCAGCACGACAACCGTGACCGTGCGTGCGGAAAGCCAGCCGCTCATTTGTTGCCCGCCGAGAACAGGCCTTCCGGCTTGAGCACGAGCACGATCGCCATCAGCAAATAGATCAGCATCGACGACAGCGCGGGCGCAGCGGTCGATGCGGCGGCGGGGCTCAGCACCATTCGCAGCAGGTCCGGAAAGAAGGCACGGCCCAGCGTGTCGACCACCCCGATAAAAATTGCGGCGACAAATGCGCCGCGGATTGAGCCGATGCCGCCAATGACCGTGATAACGAAAGCAAGAATGATGATGATCTCGCCCATCCCGATCTGTACGGTTAAGATCGGCGCCTGCATCAACCCGGCAAGTCCGGCGAGTGCCGCCCCAAGACCGAACACCAGTGTGTAGAGCAGTTTGATATTGACCCCGAGCGCGCCGACCATCTCGCGGTTCGAGGCGCCGGCGCGGATCAGCATGCCAACGCGCGTGCGCATCACCAGAAAATAGAGGCCGACGGCAACCGCAAGCGAAACGATGATGATCGAGAGCTTGTAGGCCGAGTAGTAGACGCCGGGAAGAATCTGCACCGGCGCGTTGAGCCACGACGGCAACGGCAAACTCAAGCCTGCCGGCCCCCAGATCAACCGGACCGTCTCATCGAAAAACAGTATGAGACCGAACGTCGCCAGCACGTGATCGAGGTGGTCGCGTCCGTAGAGTCGCCGCATCACAACGACTTCCAGAGCCATGCCGACGAGCAGCGTTCCGGCAAGCGCCATCGCGACGCCAAGCAGGAAGTTGCCGGTCCACGCCGTGAAGGTCGCGGCAAAATACGCGCCGATCATGTACAGCGAGCCGTGCGCCAGGTTGACGAGGTCCATGATGCCGAACACCAGCGTCAACCCTGCCGCCAGCATGAACAGCAGCAGGCCGAATTGCAGCCCGTTGAGACATTGCTCGATGAACAGCGTCATGACGTGAAGGCTTCACCACATCGGCAAATTAAAAATGGCGGCAGCGCGCATGCGCCGCCGCCATTATTGACTACTCCCGCATCAGTTCGCCGGCATCTTGCACTTGGTGTGATGGACGTCCTGGAAGTCCTTGACGATCGTGGCGGTCGTCTTCAGCACGTATTCGTCGCCGTCCTTCACGGCATTTTGCAGATAGAAGTTCTGGATCGGAACGTGGTTGGGCCCGAACTTGAAGCCGCCGCGCACCGATTTGAAATCCGCCTTCTCGAGTGCCACGCGCACCGCGTTCTTGTCGGACAGATTGCCCTTGGTTGCGACTATTGCCGAATTGATCAGCATCGCCGCATCGTAGGACTGGGCGCCATAAAAGGACGGACGCGAGTTGTACTTCTTGCGGTAATCCTCCACGAACTTTTTGTTTGCGTCGTTCGGCAGGTCGTTCACCCATTGCTGCGCGCCCGGCACACCAAGCGCGAGATCCTTCTGCAGCGGCAGCGACAGCTCGTCGATCGTGAAGGCCGTGTAGAGCGGGATATTTCCTTTAAGTCCGGCCTGCGCATATTGCGTCAGGAATTGGACGCCCGCACGGCCCGGATAGAATACGAATACAGCGTCCGGATTGGCGTCTTTCACCTTGGCAAGTTCCGCCGAGAAATCGAGCTGGTCGGGCCACTTGGTCAGCTCCTGGCCAACAACCTTTCCTTTGAAGGTCGAGGCGACGCCGGCCAGCATGTCCTTGCCCGCGGCGTAGTTCGGGCCAATCAGGAACACCGAATTCACGCCCTTCTGGTTCATGTACAAGCCTACGGACTGCGGCGTCTGGTCGTTGTTCCAGGAACTTGAGAACACATAGGGCGAGCACAGCTCACCGGCGATCTGCGAGGGGCCGGCGTTGGCCGTGATCAGAAACGTCTTGGAGTCGACCGCCGACTTCAGCGAGGCGAGCAGCACGTTCGACCAGATATAGCCCGTCAGAAAGTCGACCTTGTCAGACTCGATGAGCTTATCAGTCTTCTGTTTGCCGACTTCCGGCTTGAAGCCATCATCTTCATAGATGACCTCGACTGGGATGCCGCCCATCTTGCGGCCCAGATGATCGAGCGCAAGCTCGAACGAATTACGCATGTCGTTGCCGATCACCGCGACCGGACCACTGAAGGTGCTGATGAAACCGATCTTGATGGTTTTCTGCTGGGCCGCAGCCGGGCCCGCTGCGAGCAGCAAAGCAGCGCTCGCGGCCAAAAGCGTGTTACGCATGTGTTCCTCCCCGAGGCCGTTTCGGCCCGTGTTTTGGATGGCCTAATGTACCGAAATCGGCGGGCATTGGTCCACCCGGAGAATGTGCGGTCGGACGGCTCTCTGGCGTCCCACGGCATGCGACTTGTGCCCGTTGACCCGGAAGCCGGCCGCCTTGCACTCTAGCCCGCCCGGACCTGCCCCAGACCGCAGGAATTATAGTTCGAGGAATTCGACCTTTGTCCAAGGCGCTCGATAAGGCCTACGACGGCATCATCATCGGTGCGGGACACCATGGCTTGATCCTGGGCACCTATCTCGCCCGCGCCGGCCTGAGCATTCTATTGGTGGATCGCCGCCTGACATATGGCGGCGGCTTGTGCACGCGCGAAGTAACGCTGCCCGGCTTCTATCACAACCTGCATTCCATCAATCATTTCCATATCAGCGAGACGCCTTGGTTCAAGGATTTGAACCTGGACGAGCGCGTCACCTACATCACGCCGCGCTACGAGTTTGGCCAGGCGCATCACGATGGCAGCGTCCTGGTGCTCGGGCGCGATCTCGAAGAATCAGTCGCGAACGTCGCACGGTTCTCGAAAAAGGACGCGCAAACCTTCCGCGACTGGAACCGCAAGGCGGAAAAGATCACGGCGGAGATCTTTCTGCCGGAGCGCTATGCCGAACCTTTGCCGAAGCCGGAGCGTGAAGCACTGCTATCGCGCACGGCTTTGGGCCGCGAATTTCTGGAGGTGTCCAACCGGCAACCGCTCGACGTCGTCCGCGAGTTGTTCGAGAACGAGCATGTGCGGCTCCTGTTCCTCTTCAAGGTGTCCTTGTTCGGCACTTGGCTCGTGGACACCCTCTCGAAGACCTCGCCGATGGGCTCGGTGATCCGCGCCTTCGATCTGGAAAGTGGCTACCAGCTTTGCCAGGGCGGTTCATTCAATCTGGCGCGCGGCCTGATGGAGGCGTTCATCGCCGCCGGCGGCATGTTCCAGCCGCAGGTGAACATCGATCGCATCCTCATCGAGAATGGACGCGCCACCGGTATCGAGCTGCTCGGCGGCCAGACGGTCCGTGCCAGGCAATTCGTGGCTTCAACGCTCGATGTGCATCAGACTTTTGAAAACATGATCGGTCGCGAACAGTTGCCCGCTGCATTCCTCAAGAAGCTCGACAGTTTCCAGTACACCGCGTGGAGTCTGTTCGGGCTGCATCTCGCGCTCGACGAAAGTCCGCGTTTCGCCGCCGAGAAATTCGACCCGAACATCAACCGCTCGCTGAAGTGGAGCATCGGCGCCGAGACCATGGAGGACCTGTTCTCGGCTCATCAGGACGTGCAAGCCGGCCGCGTGCCGAAGCTGGTGCAGTTCGGATCAGGGCCTCTCAGCCTGCTCGACCCGACACAGGCCCCGCCGGGCAAGCACACGACCTATTGTTGGCACGTCATGCCGCTCAATCCCGATCTCGGCGGACAAAGTTACGAGGTCTTCAAGGAGGAGTTCTCCGACAGAATCGTCGAATGCTTCGCGCGTTACTGCCCGAACATGACTAGCAAGAACATTCTCGGACGCTACGTCTATACCGGCCGCGAATACGTGCAGGAGATGGTCAACATGCGCGGCGGCGACATCTTCATGGGCGCATTCAACGCCGAGCAGGTGATGTACAACCACTTCGGCTACCGTTCGCCGATCCCGAATCTGTACAGCGCAGGCTCCGCCGGTCACCCGGGTGGCGCGATTTCCGGCGGCGCCGGCTACATCACGGCAGGCATCATCGCGAACGATCTTGGGCTCAAGCCCTGGTGGACGTCGTGGGATGCGCGCGCCGCGCTGGAGCAATTACCGCAGCTGGAGCGGGGCGCGGCATGAGCGCCGAATTGCAGAATGTCGTGTTTCCGGGCCTGAAGGATCGCGTCGTCATTGTCACCGGCGCAGGCCAGGGCATTGGGCGCGTGTTCGCAAAATCGTTCGCAACGGCCGGTGCACGGGCCGTCATCGCGGAGCTGAACGAAAAGAAGGCGGCCGCAGTTTCAGAGGAAATCATGAAGGCCGGAGGCCAGGCTTTCGCCGTCACAACGGATGTCGCCGACGAAAACTCGATCGCGGAAATGGTCGAAGCGGTGGAGGATGAGTACGGCCGCATCGACGTGCTGATCAACAATGCCGGAATCTTCTCGACCCTGGAGATGCGGCCATTCGACCAGATTCCCCTGGAGGAATGGGAACGCGTGTTGCGCGTCAATCTCACCGGGCCATTTCTTTGCGCGCGCGCCGTGCTGCCCGCGATGCGGCACGCCAAGTGGGGCCGCATCATCAATGTAGCCTCCGGCGCCGTACGTCTTGGACGGCCGAACTACCTGCATTATATCGCGACCAAAGCCGCGCTCGCGGGCATGAGCCTGTCGATGGCGCGCGAACTCGGCCCCGACAACATCACGGTGAATGCTATTCTGCCGGGCGCAACCTTCACCGAGATCGAGCGCAAGACGGTCACGCCGGCCCAGAAGGAGCGCATCATCGCCATGCAATGCGTGCCACGCGCGGAGGTGCCCGAAGATCTGGTCGGAGCGGTGCTGTTTTTGGCATCGGAGGCCTCCGCCTTCGTCACAGGCCAAAGCATCAATCTCGACGGCGGAGTCACCGGATCGTGAGCACGACCCCCACCGTTGCCGTTATCGCGCCGGGCAATATGGGCGCCGGGATCGGCCGCCGTCTGACGGAGAACAAAGTCACCGTGCTGACGTCGCTTGCAGGCCGCAGCGAGGAAAGCATCAAACGCGCCCGCGAGGCCGGCATGCAGCCGGTGGAAGAACGGATGCTCGCGGAAGCCGATTTTTTTCTCTCGATTGTTCCACCCGGCGACGCGTTCGGCCTCGCAACCCGCCTCGCCCCTATCCTGACCGCGGCCAACAGAAAGCCGATCTATCTCGAATGCAATGCGGTCAGCCCGCCGACCATGCAGAAGATCGCCGATGTGATCGCCACGACCGGCTGTCCTTTCGTCGGCGCCGGTATCATCGGGCCGCCGCCGAAGCCCGGCAGCACCAACACAAAAATTTATGCGTCGGGTCCGGCGGCTAAAGATGTCGCAAGACTCAATGACTATGGGTTGATTGTGCGCGTGCTCGACGGCCCGATCACAGCCGCATCGGCGCTCAAGATGTCCTATGCCGGCATCACCAAGGGATTCACTGCGCTCGGCACGGCCATGATGCTGGCTGCAAGCCGCGGCGGCTCGGCCGAGGCGTTGAAAACGGAGCTCGCCGAAAGCCGACCCGACCTCCTTCGTTATCTCTCAAACCAGGTGCCCAGCATGTATTCGAAAGCCTACCGCTGGGTCGCCGAGCTGGATGAAATTGCCGCGTTCGTCGGCGAAGAATTTCCCGAACGGGATATGCTGCAGGCTGCGGCCCGGCTTTACGAACGTATCGCGGAAGACTTCGAGGACAGGAAGGAAGAAATCGGCAAACTCGACCGGTTTCTCGAAAAGTCATGACGCCCGAGACGCCGGTTATCGTCGACGTCCGCAGTGGATATCGCGCCATCACGCTCAACCGGCCCGACAAGCTCAACGCCTTCAACGAGGCGATGCATCAGGCATTGCGCAGGGCGATCGACGAGGCGGAGGCCGACGAAAGTTGCCGCGCGCTGCTGATCACCGGTGCCGGACGCGGCTTCTGCACGGGACAGGATCTCAGCGACCGGCTCGCCAAGCCAGGCGAGACGGTCGTGCTCGGCGGCGCGCTGGAGGCACACTACAATCCGCTGGTCCGCAAGCTGCGTGCCCTACCCTTTCCTGTTATTGCCGCAGTGAATGGCGTCGCTGCCGGTGCCGGCTGCAATATCGCGCTTGCCTGCGACATCGTGCTGGCCGCCCGGTCGGCCAGTTTTATTCAGTCATTTGCGCGTGTGGGCCTTGTGCCGGATTCGGGAGGCACATGGTTTCTTCCACGGCTTGTCGGCGATGCACGGGGACGCGGGCTTGCGCTTCTGGCCGAGCCGTTGCCGGCGGAGAAGGCCGAACAATGGGGCCTCATCTGGAAATGCGTTGACGATGCGGCGCTCGCTGGCGAGGCGCAGAAGCTTTGCGAGCATTTCGCTGCCGCACCGACACAAGGCCTGGCCTTGATCAAGCGCGCGCTCAATGCGTCTTCAGCGAATACACTCGATGCTCAGCTCGATCTTGAGCGCGAATCGCAGCGGGCGGCGAGCCTGACACCGGACTATGCCGAGGGCGTACGGGCATTCATGGAAAAACGCAAACCCAACTTCACCGGCCGGAAGAAATGACACAAACGAATAACAAGAAGACGCTGCGTGTCGGCATCGCCGGTCTCGGCGCGGTCGGACTCGATGTAGCAAAACGCCTGATCGCGGGCGTCCCGGGTCTCACGCTTGCAGCCGTGGCCGTGCGCGACGCGGAAAAGGCGCAACGGGCACTGCCGCAGGTCGGCAGTGACATTCTCGTCCGCAAGCCCACCGAACTCGCAAACGACTGTGACATCGTCGTCGAATGCCTGCCGCCAGCCTTGTTCCGCGACATCGCCATCAGCGCGATCGACAAAGGCCGCATCTTCATGCCGCTTTCGGTTGCGCAATTGCTGGAAAACGGCGACCTCGTCGAGCGCGCGCGCCGGAAAGGCGCGCGGATTCTCGTGCCGACCGGAGCACTCATCGGCCTCGATGCGGTTCGCGCCGCGGCCGAAGGCACGATCCATTCGGTCAAGATGGTGACGCGCAAGCCGCCGGCGGGACTCGACGGCGCACCTTATCTGCGCGAGCGGGGAATTTCGGTGACCGGGTTGAAGGAACCATTGAAGGTGTTCGACGGCAGCGCGCGCGAAGGTGCCCGCGGATTCCCCACCAATGTAAATGTCGCAGCGGCACTCAGCCTTGCGGGAATCGGGCCGGACCGTACTCAGCTTGAAATCTGGGCCGATCCAGGCGTCACACGCAACACTCATACGATAACGGTCGACGCCGACACCGCCCGATTTACGATGACAATCGAAAATATCCCGTCGGAAAACCCGCGCACGGGAAAGAGCGTCGCCCCTTCAACGGTCGCCGCCCTGCGCGCGCTCGTGTCCGAGCTCAAGGTCGGGACCTGAACTCTACACGCGCAGGAAAATCCTGCGATGGTAGAGAAAACCGGCGAGCACGATTGCGAACGCAAGCCCGAGAACGTGCCCCAGAAATGCGCCTGTTCCCGGCGTTGTCACACTGCTGATCCAGAGCGCGACGTCGCCGCCGACCAGCCGAAACGCCAACGGCGCAAAACCGACAATCCCGTTGAGGAAATACAGCAAGATCGCGTTCGCTCCGATCCACACGAAGGGCGTGGCCCAGGATTTCCATTCCCAGACATCGATCATCTGGTGCGAAACAGCGAGCAGTATCATGCTGTAGCCGCCGACGATCAGCACAAATGAAGACGTCCAGATCGCCTTGATGATCGGAAATTGCAGACCCCACAGATAGCCAGCGCCAATCATCGCGAGTCCGCCCGCGATGAGCCATGACGTTCTTTGCGCGGGCGGAATTCGCTCGTCCTTGAGCAATAGCCCGGCCAGCACGCCAAGCACACACGTGCCGATCGCCGGCAGCGTGCTAAGCAACCCTTCCGGATCGCGCGTCTCGTCCCACAACCGCCCCGGCAGATAGTGAAGATCGATCCAGTTGGCGAGGTTGGTTTCGGGTTGGTACGAGGCGGCACCCAGCCCGGGCACCGGCACAAATGTCAGCAACGCCCAATAGCCCACCAGCAACGCGATAACCGCGCCAACCAGACCACGCCAGTCGAGATTGAGAAAAAGAATCGACGCAAACAAATAGCAGACGGCTATACGCTGCAGGATGCCGACGAAGCGTATGTCGCCCAGCTGCTGGCCGACACCGCCATAATAGATGATGCCCAGCACATACAAGAGAAGCGCGCGCCGCAGCACGTGCAGGTGGGTTTTCGCCCTTCCCTCGCGCTCGACCAGCCGCGGCAATGCGAGCACAATCGAAACACCTGTAATGAAAATGAAAAGGGGAAAGATAAAGTCGTAGAAGCGGAAGCCCTCCCAGTCGGCATGGGTCATTTGTGTGCCGAGGAATTCGCCCACGGAGCTGAGCACCGGGCCTTTGCC
>Ga0310812_10000640_pt1 | contig 12814 bp, 15 predicted proteins | sample NN3metagenome_FD_205747 | JGI IMG/M metagenome (GOLD analysis project Ga0310812, IMG submission 205747) | Soil microbial communities from experimental microcosm in Duke University, North Carolina, United States - NN3 | ecosystem: Engineered > Artificial ecosystem > Soil microcosm > Unclassified...
GCCGCCGGCTCGCGCACGACGCTGCAATAGGTCAGGAGGTCCCGGATGAGCGCGTCCATCCGGTTGGCCGCGCGCTCCATGCGCAGGGCATAGTCCTGGCCCGTCCCGTCGAAGGGCTTCCCGGCGTAGTCCTCGCGCAGCATCCGGGCGAGTCCGGACATCGCCCGCAAGGGCGAGCGGAGTTCGTGGGCGACCGTGTAGGTGAACACCTCGAGGTCACGGCAGGCACCCTGGAGCCCGTCGTTGGCCCGACGTAGCTCGATCGCGCTTTCGGAAAGCTCCCAAGACTTCCGGTAGAGGTCGACGAAGATCTGGACCTTCGAGCGGAGGATTTCGGGATGCACGGGCTTGCGGATGAAGTCGACCGCGCCGGCCGAGTAGCCCTCCAGGGCCACGGCCACATCCTCGTCTCCGGCGGTGACGAAAAGGATCGGCGTGTGCCGCGAGCGCTTGCCCTTGCGGATGTACCGCGCGGTCTCGAAGCCGTCCATCTCGGGCATCCGGACGTCCAGCAGGATGGCGGCGAAGTCCTTCCGCAAGAGGACCTCGAGCGCTTCCTGGCCTGACGACGCCTGCACGATCGGTTGGCCGAGCGGGGCCAGGGCGGACTCCAGGGCGGTCCGGTCCGAAGCTCGGTCGTCCGTGATGAGAATGGGCGCTGCCACTTCCCCGGTCTGAGCCATACGCCCCGTGACCTCCTGCGCGTCCTTTAAGAAAAGGATAAGTGGAACGCTCGCGGCCGCGCCATGAAAAAGTTCATCCGACCCCGGGTCCCTCCGCGGCGTTGCGTCGCCCCGCCAGAAGCGCCTTGATCATCCAGATCAAGGTGGAGCTCTTGAAGGGCTTTTCCAGGTAGGCGGAGCCGCCGACCGCCTTCGCCCTCTTGACGTGCGTTGAATCGCGGTGCCCGGTCATGAACAGGATTCCGACGGCCTGCGTGTTCGGGTTGGCCTGGAGCTCGCGCGCCACCTCGAAGCCGTCCTTGCCCGGCATGGAGATGTCCAGCACCACGAGGTCGGGCGCGAGCGCCTCGGCCATCGCCACGACCCCCGTCGGATCGGCTGCCGAGCGGACGTCGTAGCCCGCCCCGCTGAGCAGCTCCGTGACGAAGCGCAGGAACTTCGGATCGTCGTCCACGACGAGGAGGCGGGACGTTGCCACGACGTAGTCTACCCCGTCGGCTCAGCTGCCGGCGTGCGGACCCCGCCCTTCCATGACGCTCAGGAAGGCCTCCGTGTAGCCGGAGGATTCCCAGAAGGTCACGTTCCGCGGATAGCCGACGAGGAGCCGGGACAGCCCTTTGATCAACGTCGAGACGGAATCCCGGAGCTGGCCGAGGTCCTCCAGGACGATGAGCGGGTCGCGGCCGCGGGCCGCCGCCTGCGAGAGCGCCTCGGCGACCTCGCTCAGGATCTCCCCGGCCGTCCGGCCACGGCACGGGATCCGGGCTTGAAGCTCCGGTGTCTCAACGGGTCGCGATTCGGGAGGACGGCTTCTTCCGCTCCGCTCCCGGTATTTCGTGGTGTCTGACACGTCCGATCCCCTTACTGGCCTCCAGTATCTACGACGGAGGATCTTGGATGATACATCAAAGATGGGCCCCACAAGTCCAACCCAACGGAAAGTACCGGAGGCCTGACGTTATCTGGCGAGAGAGGAAGCTTCTTGCGCCAAATTGGCGCTCCCGGCTTTTCAAGTCCGCGACACGGGTTCGAATCCCGTTGGCGAGAGGAACCCGACGATGGGGGACTGTGGGGTGGGCAAGGTCGCCGGCACTGTCTTCTCTTCGGTCAGCATCGTCGCACCCTGGATTCGAACTCCTTAAGAAGTGGTAAGAACTCCTTCTACGTGGCCCCAGACCCACCCGCCCCGCTCGAATCCTTGGGGACGGGTTTCTGGCGAACGATTCGGACGTTGGCCGGCCTGAGCACATGGCCGTGAATGACCCAGCCGCGCCGTACTTCCTCGATGATGGCGCCGTCCTGGCCCTCCGCCCGCTCCTCGCATCCCACCGCCTCGTGGAAGGCCGGGTCGAACGTCTTCCCCTGGGTCTCGATTGGAACGACGTCCTGCTTGGCCAGAACGCGCACGAACTCCCGCTCCATGAGCCGGAGGCTTTCCATCAGCGTGGGCTCTTCGAAGCGGGCCCACGTGAAAATGTCCATGGCCGGGATGAAGTCGCGGAAGAAGTCGTCCAGCGCCTGGCGGGTCCAGCTCTGCTTCTCGCGCTTCATCCGGTCCTGGTAGTTTACGAGGTCGGCCCGGAGCCGCTTCGAGAGCTCCAGGTACTCGTCGGCCTTCGCGGCTTTCTCTCGCAGCGCTTCGAGTTCCACGGGATCCATGGACACCGCGGCCTGCTTGGGCTCTTCCGGACGTTCCGGCGTTTCAGAAACCATGGCTCACCTATTTCGTCTTGAAGTCCGCGTCGATGACCTTGTCCTCGCTCGGGGATTCCTGGCCGCCCCTGCCGTTTCCGCCCGGAGCCGCCTGCCCCTGCGCGGCGTTCTTGGCCGCGGCTTCGTAGAGCGTCTTCGAGAAGTCGTGGAGCGTGCGGTTGGTTTCCTCGATCGCGCGCTTGATCTCCCCGGCCTGGTCGCTGTCTTTGGCCTTCTTCAGGCGCTCGACGGCGGCCTGGATCTTCTCCTTGTCGCCGGGGGAGAGCTTGTCGCCGTACTCGCGGACGGCCTTCTCGGCCGAATAGACCGTGTGGTCGGCCTGGTTCCGGGCCTCGGCGATCTCCTTCCGCGCCTTGTCCTTGTCGGCGAACTGCTCGGCCTCTTTCACCATCTTCTCGATCTGCTTCTCGTCGAGGCCCGTCGAGGCGGTGATCTGGATCTGCTGCTCCTTGCCGGTCCCCTTGTCCTTCGCGGAGACCTGCAGGATGCCGTTGGCGTCGAGCTTGAACTTCACCTCGATCTGGGGCTCGCCGCGGCGGGCCGGCGGGATGCCCTCGAGGTTGAAGTTGCCGAGCTTCCGGTTGTCCTCCGCCATCGGGCGCTCGCCCTGGAACACCTCGACCGTGACGGCCGGCTGGTTGTCCTCCGCCGTCGAGAAGGTCTGGGACTGCTCGGTCGGGATCGTGGTGTTGCGCTTGATGAGCGGGACCAGGAGGCCTCCCTCGACCTTGAGGCCCAGCGTGAGCGGGGTCACGTCCAGGAGCAGGATCTGGTTGGCATCCCCCGAGAGGACCGCGGCCTGGACGGCCGCCCCGATCGCGACCACCTCGTCGGGGTTCACGCTGCGGTTGGGCTCGCGCTTGAAGAAGTCCTTCACCAGTTGCTGGACTTTCGGGATGCGGGTCGAGCCGCCGACCAGGACGACCTCGTCGATCTGGTCCGCGCGAAGCTTCGCGTCCTTGAGCGCGTCCTCGCAAGGTTTGAGCGAGCCCTCGAGCAGATCGCCCACGAGCTGCTCGAACTTCGAGCGCGTGATCTTCATCGTGAGATGAACGGGCGAGCGGGCCGAGTCCTGCGCGATGAACGGCAGGTTGATCTCGGTCTCGGTCATGCTCGAGAGCTCGCACTTGGCCTTCTCGCAGGCTTCCTTGAGGCGCTGAAGCGCCATGGGGTCCCGCCGCAGGTCCATCCCGTGCTGCTTCTGGAACTCGGCCGAAACGTACTCGATGAGGCGCTGGTCGAAGTCGTCGCCGCCCAGGTGCGTGTTGCCGTTGGTCGAGAGCACCTGGATCACTTCGTTGTCGACCTCGAGGATCGAGACGTCGAAGGTGCCGCCGCCCAGGTCGTAGACCGCGATCTTGTGGGCGCCGCGCTTCTTGTCGAGGCCATAGGCGAGCGCGGCGGCGGTGGGCTCGTTGAAGACGCGCTTGACGTCCAGGCCCGCGATCTTGCCGGCCTCCTTCGTGGCCTGCCGCTGGGCGTCGTTGAAGTATGCGGGGCAGGTGACGACCGCCTCGGTCACCTTCTCGCCCAGGTAGGCCTCCGCGGTCTCCTTCAGATCCGCGAGCACCATCGCGGAAATCTCCTGCGGCGTGTATTCCTTCCCCCGGATGCGGACCTTGGCCGGGTCGTTCGCCCCGCCCACCACCTCGTAGGGCACGATCTTCTCTTCCTGGCCGACCTCGCCGCGGCGGCGGCCCATGAAGCGCTTGATCGAGTAGACGGTGTTCTTCGGATTCGCAATCGCCTGGCGCTTGGCGAGCTGGCCCACCAGGCGGTCGCCGCTTTCGGTGAAGCCGACGACGGACGGCGTCAGATTCGAGCCGTGCTTGTTCGGGATGACTTTGATCTCCTTGCCTTCCATGATGGCGACCACCGAGTTCGTGGTGCCGAGGTCGATGCCGACGATCTTGCCCATCGCAATCTCCTTCACGCTCCGGTCGCCTTTCCTCAGGGGCGCGACGATGCGCCACCGGGGAGGCGGCCGCGGAAAGGATCTGGGGGGGGGTCTTGGGGGACGAGGGCGGGGCGAGGCTTCCTTCCCCGGCACTGCGCCACAGGAGAAGGAAGTCACGCCGCTCCTGTCCCCAAGAGCGGCCCGTTCAGCCTTTCCGAAGTTGCAAATTGCAAATCGCGTGCCAATCTTTCGCCAGAGGTCCCGCGCAAACCCTTGGAGGATGAACCCTTGGAAACGGGCCGAAGTCCGATGCGGCGGGGTCTGCCGTTTTGCCAGAGGAGTGACAGGCGACGGGAGGTCCGACCGGACCCGAAACGGATCCGGCCGGACCCGAAGGCCACGGATCTACTTGGAAGAAGCGGCCGCCTCGACCTTCACGGTCTCGCGCTTGCCGCGGCGGAGGATGTCGAGCTCCATCCCGGTCTTGAGGCCGGCTTCCACGTCGCGCCGGAGTTCGTCCGGCCCGGTCAGGGCCTTGCCGTTCACCTTGAGAAGGATGTCATGCTTGCGCAAGCCCGCCCGTTCGGCGGCGCTCGACGCCTTCACTTCGGTGATGACCAGGCCCTCGTCCGCATCGAGACCGAGCTGCTCCGAGAGAGCGGTCGAGACTCGCTCGACGACGATCCCCAGCTGCGGCTTGGCGGGCGATCCCTTCGGCGACACGTCCGGCTCGATCTTGCGGAGTTCTTCGAACCGTTTGAGCGGATCCGGCAGCCAGGCGTCCAGGGCGCCGGAGCCGAAGGGGAACCAGGGCAGGGCGAACTTCCCCGGCACGTCCTTGTCCCAGAACCAGTCGCTGCCCCAGCGCTTTTTCCACGTCTCCCAGGAATCCTTCGAATCATCGAAGAAGGCCCACTTCTCCTTGGGGGCGAGGTTGTCTACGTCGTACTTCGAGGCGAGATCGGGGTACTTCCTCTTGAAATCCTCGAGAGAGTCAGCGCGGTAGGTGCGCGTCTCCTTCTTCGCCCCATCGGCCCCTGGCTCGCGAACCGTAAGTTCCACCTTGCCGTCCGGATGGGTCTCGAACGTGATGCCCCGGCCGAAATCGCGATAGGCCATCCAGGCGCGGGACCGTGAGCGGCGCTCCTGGTCGGACCGCTGGCCCTTCTTTTCAAGACTTTCAAGCACCCGGTGGGCCCGCAGCGCCCGCTCCGGATCCTTGTCCTCGAGCGCCTCGCGGAGCGGGGGGATCGCCGCGTCGCCCATCTTCCGAAGCTCCGTCTCCGCCCGCTCCCGCACCGAGTACTCGTCGGCACCCAGGTCCCGGATGAGATCGCCCACCTTCTTGTCGTCCGCGCCCTGCCAGAGAAGGAGCGCAGAGAGCACCGCTACCGCCATCGTCATGGCGCACTCCTTTCAAAAAACCAATTCTATCGCTGAGGCCGCAAGACCGCCTCGCCGCCTCGCACAAAAAATCCGATTGCAAAGTGCATGCCAATCGAGCTCCCCTCTGAGCCGCACGGGAGGTCGGTCAAAATGACAGTCTCCGCAGGCGGTTCCGAAGGGCCCGCCACTGGCATGCGATTTGCAATCGCGGATTTCTGCTGAACCTAGAGAAAGGAGGCAACGCATGAAGAGGCTGCATGAGACCGCGAGGGAAACGGTCGGACTTCGCCCTGAGGAAGTCCGGAATCTGCGGAAGCTCTTGATCGCCCGCAAGGCCGAACTCATGGACAGCTATTCGACCCTGGAGGACGAGGCCAGGCTCAAAGGAAAAGAGGCCGGCGAACTCTCGGCCGTGCCCTACCATCCCGCGGACCGCGGGACCGACAGCTTCGAGGCGAGCCTGTCGCTGGCACTGCTCGGGAACGAAGCGACGGCGCTCCGGGAGATCGATTTAGCCCTCGAGCGGATGGACGAGGGGACCTACGGCGCGTGCGAGGACTGCGGGAATCCGATCGGCAAGGCGCGCCTTCGCGCCCTACCGCAGGCCAGGCTCTGCCGGACGTGCAAAAGCCTCGAGGAGATTTCCCGTAGTTAGCCGGCTTCTTTCGGGGCGCGGCGTCTGCCTGCGCCCCAGATCATCTTCCGCCCAGCAGGTTTCCGGAAACGGTGACATATCCGGCCCCGTCCAGCGAGCCCAGCATTCCCTTGACGATCTCCAGGAGCGGGCCATTGCCATGGGGCTTCACCCAGTAGCCACGCGCCCCAAGAGCGAGGGCTGCCGCAACAAGGTCGCCGTCGTCCCGTCCCGAAAGAACGAACGCCGGGAGATTCACCAGCCGCTCACACGCCCGCACACGCTCGAGAACGTCGAGTCCCGTCATTCCCGGTAGTTCGAAATCAAGGACGAGCGCCGAGGGCCGGATGACGTCGATCGACGCCAGGTGCGCGAGCGCCCCCTCGCCGTCGCGATAGCGGCGGATGTTTCCGGGAGGCACGCCCGCCTTCAGGAACGCATGCCGGAGGAGCAGGGCGAAGTCGTCATCGTCCTCCACGACGAACGGAAAACAGTGACGGTAGTTCATGGGTCACCACCCGAGCCCCTTCGCGGGGCGGAACGCCGGTCGGGGGACCGACGCTCCGCCCGGAGGGGAAAGAGAGGAGAGGGAACCTACCTGGACGAAACGGGGATCCGCTTGGCGGCGGCCGCCTTCGACTTCGCCACCTTGACGGTGAGGATGCCGTTGGCATGCTCCGCCGACACCTTGGCGGCGTCGATCCCGTCAGGGAGTTCGACCGAGCGGCGGAACGATCCGTAGCTGCACTCGGAGCGCCAGACGTGCTTCCCCTTCTCCTGGCGAGAATCCTTTTTCTCTCCGGAGACGGTGAGCACGTTGCCCGAGACCGTCACCTCGACGTCCTTGGGGTCGACGCCGGGGATCTCGGCGCGCACGGTGACGTCGAGCGAGGGGGCCCACCCGGAGAACGCGGGGAACGCGTCCTCCTCGAAGAGGCTCCAGGGATTCTGGAAGAACCGGTCCATGAGCCGGTTCATCTCGGACCGGAAGAGGCCGAGTTCGGTCGGTCCCTCGCCTCCCCGGATGATCGCGCTATCCTTCTTCTTCCACGGCATGAGCTTCATACGAATAACCTCCTTTCGGAGCGGCCCGCGGCCGCTCCAGCGAACCACCCATCACCCTCCCGGTGCCTCAGCACCCAACTCTCACGCGGGACCGGGTCCGCGCCTCCCCTCGCGGGAGGAGAGGCGCCGGTCCCCGGCCCGTCGGACCCGGAGGACCGCCCTCCGGACCCGGCCCAGGGCGCCCCGGGCGAACTTCGTTACGTTCGCCCGCTCCCGGGCGCCTCCCGGTCGACCACGAACCTTGCGGGACGCCCTGTTCATCGGACGACCCTCCCGGTCCGCCCTACTTCGCGCGGACCTCGATCTTGCGGGGCTTGGCGGTCTCGACCTTCGGCAGGCGGAGCGTCAGGATCCCGTGCTCGTAGTCCGCCGAGATCTTCTCCGTCTCGATCGACTCGGTCACGTTGAAGGTCCGGGCGTAGTCGCCGATCCCGAACTCCCGTGCGAGCCAGCCGGTCGAGGGGATCTCGCGCGGCAGGGCACGGCCGTAGATTGAAAGCTCGCCGCCTTCGAACTGGACGTCGATGCCCTTGGGATCGCAGCCGGGCATCTCGGCCATCACCACGTACTCGTCGGCCGTCTCGTAGATGTCGACGGCCGGCACGAAGCGCGGCGTCTCGACGGTCCGGGCTTCGGCCATCGTGTTCGGAGCGGAACCCTTCGACATCTCCATCGACATGGCACACCCTCCTTTCATCAATTCGAGACTTATTTCTTGTGACCCAGGAGCTTCACTTCGATCTTGCGCGGCTTCGCGCTCGGAGCCTTGGGCAGGGTGATGGAAAGCACCCCGTCCTTGAGCGCGGCCTCGACGCGGTCGGCGTCGATCTCCGCGGGGAAGGTGATCGTGCGGGCGAACTCGCCGCTGGGCCGCTCCCGGCGGTGGACCGCCCAGCCTTTCTTCGAATGGCTCTCGCGCCTGCCGCGGATCTGCAGCTCGGCGCCCGCGACGGCCAGGTCGATGTCCTCGATCTTGAAGCCGGGCAGTTCGGCCTCGGCATGGAAAGCCTCGCCGTCGTCCCAGAGGTTGAGCGCCGGATAGGCCGGCCTCTCGACGGGCAGTGCGCCGTTCCAAAGCTGATCCACCTGACGCTTGAGCCAGTTCAACTGATCGATCCTCTCGAGCATGTCATTCCTCCTTTCCGTCTTTCGACACCCGGCATCAATCAAAGAACTTGCGTCCACGGTAAGAGTCATCTGCGCGAACGTAAGGTACGTCCAAGCTTTCGGCCTGCCGGAGGAGCCGCCGGACCGGGATCTCGTTCAAGTAATCCGGCCAGGCGTCGGCGCTTCCGTCCGACGGCCAATCCCATTCATTCCCGTGCAGGACAGGCGGCACGTTTTTCATGGCGTCACCTCTTTCACGCCCCATCTATTTTTGCAGTTTGCAAATTGCGTGCCAATCTGCTGGCCACGACGCTACTCCTAAATTATTGAAATTTGGGAATTTAGATTTGGGGGCGCTCGGGCTCTGCCGGCAGGTGCCAAGATGGCAGCACATTGAGGCCTAGACTGGATCCACGGGCGACCGCCTAAAGAAATTTGTCCTTAAAGATCGTCCCACTCGCACATTGTGCGTTAGGTTTGTTTCGCGCCATGAATGAGCCTTGCACAGGAGGTTGCCGTGGCAACTGAAGCGGGTCGAGAAGCGGTTCTCAGGGAGTTCGTGCGGAACCGATCCGCGCTTTTTGCCCTGGTCCTATCCCTGGTGCGGGAGTTCAACCTGGCGGAGGAAGTGCTCCAGGAAGTGGCCGTGGTGGTTTGCGACCAGTGGAGCGACTTCAAGCCCGGCACGAATTTCGTGGCCTGGGCGATGCGGATCGCCCGCAACAAGATCTTCAACCTGACCCGCGTCGCCCGCCGCGAAATCGTGCTGGCGCCCGAGGCGCTGGAAGAAGTAGAGCGGGCGGCCGCCGTCGAATCGCCCTCCGGCTGGATGGAGGCCCTCCAGAAGTGCATGGAAGGCCTGGAAGGCCGGGCGGGGGAGATGCTGGTGCTGCGGTACCGGGACGGCTTGAGCGGCCAGGAAATCGCCCGTCAACTCAAGACGACGGTCACGGCCGTCCATATGGCCCTCTCGCGCGCCCGAAGCGCGGTGGGCCGCTGCGTCCAGGGACGGCTTGCGCAAGGGGAAACCACGTGAAGCAATCCTTTGAGGAGCTCGTCTCTCTGTATCTTGATGACGCCCTTGATGCGGAGGGGCTTGCCGAACTGAATCGGCTGCTGACTCAGCCGGAATTCGCCGCCCGCTTCGTCCACTTGAGCCGGGTGCATGGCGGGATGCGGGAGCTTTCTTCAGGCGCGGCGAAGGCGGCGGCGCCGTCGCGCCGTCGCTTCCTGAGGCCCTGGATGGCACCCGCTGTGGCGGCTGCGGGCTTCCTCCTCCTGATCTACTTCCTCTCGCGCCCCACGGCGCGCCTGGAGGACGCCGTCGGCGCCGTGAAATTCGACGGGAGTGTCTTCGAGAGTTCCGCTCGCGGGTCCGGCACGATCGTTCTGCCCGATGGAACCCGTCTCCTGGCGGGTCCTGAAACGTCGATCCGTCTGGCGGGCCAGCGCATCCAGCTGGATCGAGGCCGGATCGCGGCGGACGTGCCGGATCAGCCCCAGGGGAAATCCCTGGTGTTCTCCACCCCGCAGGTGGACGCCGAGGTCCTCGGGACGAAGCTCAGCCTCTCGGTCGATCCCGAAGCGACGCTGTGCAACGTGGAAACTGGGCGTGTCCGGCTGCTCCAGAAGGCGACTAGCAAATCCGTCGTCGTCGAGAGCGGCTTCTTTGCGGTCGCGGTCGGCCAGGGGGAATTGAAGGTCGAGCCTCTGGTGATGCCGACGCCTCCAACGAAGGGTGCCCCCACGATTCGCGTGACCGCCCCCCAGAGGTGGCCCAGGGCGTACAAAGTGACGACCTTCCGCAAGGACAGCCTCATCTACGGAGACCGGGGCTGGCGGATCACGGATATTCCCACGGAAGTCGACGGCGCCCAGGGAATCGTGACGCTCGCGGAAGACAAGTCCTCCCAGGACGAAGTCCTCCTGGTGTTCGAGATCGATCGCGAAGCGGATGTCTGGGTGGGCATCGACGGCCGGGCGGCGCACATCGCAAAGAAGCTGCCGACGTGGCTGGCCTCCTGGGAGGCGACCGGGCTGAAGATTCACTCCAAGACCGCCGGCAATTCCTACTACCACCTCTATAAGCGTCGGTTTCCGGCCGGCACCGTCTCGCTCGGCGGCAATCACTGCGGCGGCGACACGGGCGCGGGCGTGAATTACACGGTCCTGATCACGCCGACGACGCGTTGACGGGGGGCGACATGGGGTGCGGGCGAGCGACGGTTCTCGTGCTGCTGCTTTCGGGAGCGGCCGCTTCTCCTCAGGAGGCGCCCAGCGCGACATTCGAGCGCGAAGTCGGCCCCTTCTTCAAATCCCACTGCGTCCGATGCCACAACGCCGAGAAGAAGAAAGGAAAGTTCGTCCTCGATACGTTCGACGGCAACATCGCCGCCCACCGGAGCGGATACGCCTCTATCCTGGAACGGCTGCGGGCCGGCGACATGCCGCCTGAAGAGGAGCCGCAGCCCGCGGCAGCCACGGTCCGGCGAGTCGCGGATTGGATTCAGAAAGGGCTGAACAGGGCCGCCAATCCTTCGTCCTCGGAAGCCGGTTCCGGACCGAGCGAAGGAAACTATCTTCCCCATGCGCTTCTGTTCGGATCTCCGGCGAAGGAGACGATTCCGCCTCCTCCACGGCTCTGGCGGCTTGCGCCGAATGCGTACCTGGACGGGTTCATTCGGGATCTTCGGACCAAGAACGCGCGGGACTTCACCCAGCCGTTCGGCCTGATTCCGGATCCGGGCATCCGCGACTATGCGGCGCTCTATTCCATCGACGGAGCCGCGACCGAAGTGCTCCTCCGGAATGCGGAGCGGATCGTCGAAGCCCAAGAAAAGGGCGTGAAGGAGTTCGCGCCTCTGATGGTGCAGGGCGCGACTCCGAGCCGCGAACAGCTCGAGATCGCAGTGCGGTCGCAGTTCCGGATGGCGGTGGTGCGCGACCCCAGCCCTCAAGAGATCGAACGCCTGATCTCGCTGTACGAGAAGAACAAGAAGGTCGCAGATCCCGTCTCGGCGGCGAAGTCGATGCTGATGGCGCCTCTGCTCCTCCCGGAAGCGACTTACCGGTTCGAACTGGGCCGCGGCGCGGACGTACGGCCGGGCGTCCGCATGCTTTCTCCCCAGGAAATCGCCTTCGCCGTCAGCCTCGGGCTCTCGGATCGTCGCGAGCCCGGTGTGTTCGAAGCGGCGGCGAAGGGAGGGCTCAAGGGCCGCCAGGACGTTGCCACCCAGGTGCGGAGGATCCTCGATGATCCAAAGTTCCCCAAGGCGCGCTTGCTGGGATTCTTCCGGGACTACTTCGGCTACGACCGGGCGACCGAGGTGTTCAAGGACAGGCCGGCCGACGTCCTCTTCGCGCCGCAGCAGATGATCAAGGACACGGATCAGTTGATCCTCTTGGTGCTGGAGCGCGACAAGGACGTGCTGAAGGAGTTGCTCACGACACCCAAGTCGTTCGTCAACTGGGCCGGGCCTCGCGAAGACAAGAAGACCAATCAAGTGATCCTGAAGCGTGCGGTCGAAGCTCATCCGATCAACGACAAGGGACGGAAGCATCCCGAGGCGGCCTACGGGTTCGAGGAGTGGCCCGAGCAGCAACCGGTGGATCTTCCCGGGCAGCGGCTCGGGATCCTGATGCAGCCGAGCTGGCTCGTCGCCTGGTCGATGAACTTCGACAACGACCCCGTCCGGCGGGGCCGCTGGGTCCGCGAGCGACTTCTGGGTGGTCGGGTGCCCGATCTGCCCCTCGGTGTCGCCGCCAAGATCCCCGACGACCCTCATCGGACGCTGCGGGACCGGCTGCAGGTGACGCGGGATGCGTCCTGCTGGAAGTGCCATCGTCGGATGGACATGCTCGGGCTGCCGTTCGAGGCATTTGACCACTACGGGAAGCCTCGGCAGGAGGAGCCGGTGGTGGACGTCGAGGCAACGGCCCGGAACATCGACAAGAAAGGGAAGGCTCTAGCTCCGCTCCATCGCGGCGCGCCGCTCGTCACTGCGGGAGACGTTGCCGCCAGCGGCGATCCCGCGATCGATGGGACGGTAAGCTCCCCGGCCGAGCTCGTGAAGCGGCTGGCAGGCTCTGAGCGGGTCCGCCAGGTCTTCATTCGCCACGTCTTCCGGTACTACCTGGGCCGGAATGAAACCGCGGGCGACGCGGCATCGCTTCAGGACGCCGACCGGGCCTACGTCGAGAGCGGGGGCAGCTTCAAAGCCCTTCTTGTCTCTCTGCTCAGCTCAGAATCTTTCCTCTATCGCAGCACGGGAGGGTCCAGATGATCGGCCGTCGTCGGTTTCTCCAGAACGTTTCTCTCGGCGCCGGCGC
>Ga0310812_10000642_pt1 | contig 12797 bp, 15 predicted proteins | sample NN3metagenome_FD_205747 | JGI IMG/M metagenome (GOLD analysis project Ga0310812, IMG submission 205747) | Soil microbial communities from experimental microcosm in Duke University, North Carolina, United States - NN3 | ecosystem: Engineered > Artificial ecosystem > Soil microcosm > Unclassified...
GGCAATGCCGCAGGCCGTCGTCGACAAGGCGAATACGGCCGCGCGCCTCGAAGGCCCCGCCAAATATGGCAAGGACGTCGATCTCGACTCCCCGGCGATGAAGGCATTCTATGCCGAGCTGTCGAAGCGGAAGACGATCATCGACCCGACGCTGACCGTGTGGGAACCGCTGATGACCTCGGACGGAAGCGCGATCTCGCCCGAATATGCTCCGTTCGCCGATATCGCTCCGCCGGCCGTTGCCCGCGGCTGGAAGATCGGCGGTTATCCGCTGTTCGACAATCTAACCCGCGACGATTTCCGCAAGAGCTTCGACAAGATGGTCGGACTCGTCGGGCGCCTGCACAAGGCCGGTGTCCGAATCGTCGCCGGCACCGACGGCTACGGCCTTGAGCTGGTCCGCGAGCTCGAACTTTATGAGCAGGCCGGCCTGACCAATGCGGAGGCGCTCCAGACGGCAACGATCGTCCCGGCGCGGATGACGGGGATGGACGGACGCGTCGGATCGATCGCCAGGGGCAAGACCGCCGACATCATCCTGGTGGACGGCGACGTGTCGAAGGACCTCCACAACCTCAACCACGTCGATACCGTCTTCCTCGACGGCTATCGGCTGGACGGTCAGAAGTTGCGTGAGGCGAGCGGCCTCAGCGGCATGCCGAAGTGACGAGCCTCAGCGCTTCCGAAGCTCGTCCCTGATCTCGGTCAGCAGGTCGACCTCGCTCGGGCCGGAGGCGTCCTCGGCCCGGCGCATCATCTTGCTTGCCGAGCGGACCAGCAGGAAGATGATGAAGGCGAGGATGATGAAGTTGATCACGACCGTGATGAACTCGCCCCAGCCGAGCACCGGTGCTCCTGCTGCTTTCAGCGCCGCATAGTCCTTCAGGCTGCCGTGATAGCCTTCAGGAATCTGGCCGAGCAGGACAAAATGGCTCGAGAAATCGAGGCCGCCGAAGATCGCCCCGACGATCGGCATGATGATGTCCTCGGTCAGGCTGGTCGCGATCTTGCCGAAGGCGGCGCCGATGATCACTGCGACCGCGAGATCGAGAACATTCCCCTTGGCGATGAAAGCGCGGAATTCCCTCAGCATGCCTTCCCCTTTCCTTCGGTAGAGTCCCCGACAAATACGCCAGAAACGGCTGTTTGTAAGCCGAACTGTGTTGCGTCCATAAAACAGTCCATTGAAACGGAACGGGCACGTATCTAGTTAAGCGCGCGACCAACGAAGGGGATTTTCGAAATGACTGCACTTCGCCGTTTCGGTTTGCTGGCGCCTCTCGCCGCGATGAGCCTTGCCGGCTGCGGGCTCAACAGCGTCCCCACCGCCGAGGAGCAGGTCAACGCCTCCTGGGCGAACCTCCAGGCCGATTACCAGCGCCGCGCCGACCTTATCCCGAACCTCGTCAACACGGTGAAGGGCTATGCGAAGCAGGAGAGCAGCGTGCTGATCGAGGTGACGCAGGCTCGTGCCAATGCCGGCCGGGTCCAGCTCAACGCGTCCGATCTCGATGATCCTGCGAAGGTGAAGGCCTTCAACGACGCCCAGAGCCGCCTCACCCAGGCGATCATTCCGCTGCAGCGGTTGCAGGAGGCCTATCCCGACCTGAAGTCGAACCAGAATTTCCTCGCGCTGCAGGATCAGCTCGAGGGGACGGAGAACCGCATCAACGCGTCCCGACGCGACTATAATGAGGCGGTCCGCTCCTATAACACGCGCATCCGCACCTTCCCCGACGCGATCGGGGCGAAGATCTTCTACGGCGCCAAGCCGAAGGTGCCGTTCGAGGCGGCGGCCGCGGCGCAGGAAGCGCCGAAGGTCGATTTCAACACCGCGGGCTGAGGTGGCACGCTTCCTCGCGGTTTTGCTACTGGCGTTCGTTGCGCTGGCAGCGCCGGCGACCGCGCAGACTTTCCCGCCGCTGACCGGCAGGGTCGTGGACCAAGCGCACCTGCTCAGTCCGGCGCAGGTTGCCGACATCACGAGCAAGTCCGCGGCGCTCGAGGCGCAGAGCGGGCGGCAGTTCGTGGTCGCGACGGTCAACAGCCTCGAGGGCTATCCGATCGAGGATTACGCCTATCGCCTCGGACGAGCCTGGAAGATCGGCAATGAGAAGCGCGACGATGGCGTACTCCTGCTTGTCGCACCCAACGATCGGAAAGTGTGGATCGCGACCGGCTATGGGGCAGCACTTCAAGCAGAATCCGCCGGACTATGGCGGCGGGATCGAGGCAGGGACGGATGCGATCATCAAGCAGATGAGCTTGCCGCCCGAGGAAGCGCAAAAGAACATCGCCGCTGCGGAGCAGGCTCAGAAATCGCGGCAACAATCGAGCGCCGGCGCCCTCCCGCTGATCTTCTGGTTTATGGTGATCGGCTTCGTGTTCCTCTCCATGTTCCGGCGCGGAGGCGGCCGTCGGTATCGAACTCGCGGCGGCGGAATCAATCCCTGGATCGTGCTGTGGGGATTGAATGAACTCAGCCGCGGATCGCGCGGAGGCTGGGGCGGAGGCTCCTGGGGCGGCGGAAGCGGCTGGGGTGGAGGCGGCTTCGGCGGAGGCGGCGGCTTTTCCGGCGGCGGCGGTTCATTCGGTGGCGGCGGAGCTGGGGGAAGCTGGTGACCGTCCGGCTTAGCGACGAAGACCGCGAAAAGGTCTCAAAGGCGATCGCGGCCGCCGAAGCAAACAGCAATGGAGAAATCGTCGCGGTCGCGACGCCAATCAGCGATCCTTATCATGATGTCGCGCTGCATTGGGCGGTCGCGGCGATGATCCTGGTTCTCGCCTGGGCCGCCTGGTGCCCGAACTGCCTGCAATGGTGGTACGACAAGCTGACCGGTGGCTGGCATGCGGAGCCGACGTTCGGCGAACTCCTGACATTCCTGATGATCCTCGCGGTGCTCAAATTCACCGCCGTCCTGCTGATCCTCAAATGGATGCCGTTGCGGCTTGCGTTGACACCCGCCGCGACCAAGCATCGCCGGGTGCGGCGCCGCGCCGTGACGGTCTTCCGGGCCGCTGCCGAGCGCAGGACGACTGGACGGACCGGCATCCTCATCTATCTGTCCATGGCGGAACGGCGCGCGGAGATTGTCGCCGACGAAGCCATCCTCAAAGTCACCGACGGGCACACCTGGGGTGAAGCCATGGCTGCCCTTCTCGAGCATGTCCGGGAGGGGCGGCCCGGCGACGGCATCGTCGCCGCGATCGAGCGCGTCGGAGTGGTGCTCGCGGAACATTTTCCGCGCTCCGCCGAAGACGTGAACGAGATTCCGGACAAGCTGATCGAGCTGTGAGCTTCGACGATCTGCCCCCCGTGGAACTGATGTGCGAGGGCAAGTTCGTCCGGCTGCTGAAGCGCGGCAAATGGGAATATGCCAGCCGGACCGGGAACATCGGCGCGGTCGTCGTCCTGGCGGAACATGACGGCAAGGTGATCCTGATCGACCAGCCGAGGGTCGCCGTGGGCGGCCGCTGCGTCGAGCTTCCGGCCGGCCTTGTCGGCGATGTGGATGCAGCCGCGACTATCGAAGAGACGGCGATCAGGGAGTTGGAGGAAGAGACCGGTTATACTGCGGACAGCGTCGAGCGGCTCGGAGAGTTTCACGCGTCGCCCGGAATGGTTTCGGAGGGGTTCACATTGGTCCGCGCGCACGGGGTCAGAAAGATCGGCGAGGGCGGCGGCGACGTCGAAGAGGACATTCAGGTCCATCTCGTCGAACGGGCGGACATCCCCAACTTCGTCGAGCAGAAACGCGCCGAGGGGTTCGCGATCGACGTGAAACTCCTGATCTTCATGAACTTCTGAACCGGCCGCCGCGTTCAAGGCGCATGGCTCGCCTCGTCCATCTTTCGGACCTGCATTTTGGCGCCCACGATGAGGATCTCGTCGCCGCCGTAGAGTGCAAGGCCGATGCGCTGAAACCCGACCTTATCGTGATCAGCGGCGATTTCACTCAGCGCGCACGGACCGAGCAGTTCGCCGAAGCTTGCCAGTTTCTCGAGCGGCTCCGTGACAAGGGCCACGAAGTCCTTGGAGTCCCCGGGAACCACGACGTTCCCTTGTACGACGTGCTGCGCCGCTTCCTTTCGCCGCTGTCGCGATACCGGCGCTACATCGACGACACTCTATGCCCGTTCATTGAGATCGGCGGCGTCTCGGTGCTTGGGATCAACACTGCCCGATCCCTGACCTTCAAGGACGGGCGCATCAGCGAAAGCCAGGTAGAATTCATTCGCGAGACTTTCGCGCGCGTCGATCCGGACTCCATGCGAGTGCTCGTGACGCATCATCCGCTGTTTGCAATCCCCGTCGGCGAAGGAGTCGAGCGGGCCGCGGGACGCCACGAACTTGCGCTCGACGCGATCGAGGAGGCCGGCGTCGATCTCTTGCTCGCGGGCCATGCGCACCATGCGTCCGCCCACAGCGCAAGCGACCTGGTGACCCGAGCAGGCGGCGCGTTGGTCGTACAGGCGGGAACGTCGACATCGACTCGCCTTCGTGAACAAAAGCAAAGCTTCAACGTCATCGATATCGGCGACGGCTCGGTGACTCTCACGGTCGAATCCTGGTCCGGCGACGAGTTCGAGCCGGGCGGCCCGCGACGTTACGAACATCACGATGGGCGCTGGCGGATATTGAAAGCGGAGCAGGCCGCGCATTAGACGAGGGCTGATGGCCCTACCCGAAGATTTTGACCTCGACGATTTCGTTCGCCGCACATTGGCGGAGGATCTCGGCCGCGGCGGCGACGTGACGTCGAATGCGACGATTGCGGCGGATGCGTGCTTCACTGCAGACATGAATTGCCGGCAGCCGATTGTGGTCGCCGGTCTCGAGATCGCGGCGGCCTTCTTTCGGACGCTTGACCCGGGCGTGAGCATCGAGGCGCTGGCGGCCGACGGAGACAAGGTCGATGCGGGTACGGTCCTGATGCGTCTCGAAGGCAAGGCGCGGGCGATGCTGACGGCGGAACGCTCCGCGCTCAATACGTTGCAGCACCTTTCGGGCATCGCGACTCTGACGCGCCGCTACGTCGACGCGATCGCTGGAACCGGCGCGACGTTACTGGACACGCGCAAGACGATTCCCGGCCTCCGCGCGCTTGAGAAATATGCGACCCGGATGGGGGGCGCCGAAAACCATCGCATGCGCCTCGATGACGGCATTCTCATCAAGGACAATCACGTGAGCGTTTGCGGCGACGTCGCCGAAGCAGTGCGACGCGCCAAGGCTGCGGACACCGGTTTTCAGGTGCAGGTCGAAGTCGACCGTATCGAGCAGATCGAGCCTGCGCTCCAAGCCGGTGCTGACCGGCTGTTGCTCGACAACATGCCTCCGCCAATCTTGCGCGAAGCGGTCGCTTTGGTGGCCAGGCGGGTCCCGCTCGAAGCGTCCGGCGGAGTGAACCTGGAAACGATCCGCGCCATTGCGGAAACCGGGGTCGACTACATCTCGCTGGGACGGATCACGCAATCGGCACCGGCTGTCGATATCGGGCTCGACTATGCGCTGAGTCGTTGAGCTGACGGAACGATATTCATCTTCCGGACAGGAACCGAAGCGCAGCAGCGGCAGCGAGTCGGCCTGTGCTGTTCTCGTGGGTCGGCGCGTTCAATCGAGGAGTAGTTCGATGAAAAAGCTCATCGCAGTCACACTATCCGCAGCGCTCACCCTCAGCCTTCCGACCGCCGCTGGCGCTCGCGATCACAATTGGGGCGGGAATCATGACTGGAACGGCGACCACCACTGGAACGGCGACCATGACGGGGACCATGATGGGAACCATCACTGGCGACGCCATTCGAACTACAATTACGGCAGCTTCGGTTACGCCTATCCGCGGTACAGCAGCTACGCATACCGAAGCTACGGCTACCCGTCTTACGGCTATTATGGCGGTTATGGCGCGGGATACCCCGCCTACGGCTATGGATACGGCTTTCCGGCTTCTGGATACGGTTATGGCTATCCCGCCTATCCGGCGTACGGCTACGGCGCCTATCCGGCGTACGGCTACGGCGCCTATCCGGCGTACGGTTACGGCTACAGCGGCTATCCGGCCTACGGACAGCCCTACGGGTACAATGGCTACAACGGTTACGGCTATGGCCGCTGCGGAAACCCGGCGGCAGGCGCCGCAATTGGCGGAGTTGCCGGTGCGACGGTCGGGGGCGTCATCGCGGGCACCGACGGTCATCGTCACAACACGGGCGAAGGCATCGCCATCGGAGGAGTCGTCGGTGCGGTGCTCGGCGGAGCTGCGTCGGCCGCCAATTGCTAACAGTTGAGCGGAGCCATGGGGTTAGCCCAGGCTTCGATCACTTTTTTAAGGCATTGGCTGCAAAGCCGCCCTATATGGCCTGTCGGAAGGCGCTGTCGCGTCTGGGAGACGGGTTTTGTTCAAGGGCCTCAAGCCCATTTTGTATGGCGGACGTGAGGTCTGGCCGCTGATCGAAGGCGGCAAGGGCGTTTCCGCGACCAATCATGCAAGTTCCGGCGCCTGGGCCGCGGCCGGAGGCATCGGGACGGTAAGCGCGGTCAATGCCGACAGCTATGACGCCGAAGGGCGGATCATCCCGCAAGTCTATGAGGCACTGACGCGGCGCGATCGCCACGAAGAGCTGATTAAATATGCGATCGACGGCGCAGTCGCCCAGGTCCACCGCGCCTACGAAATGGCATCCGGAAAGGGCGCGATCAACATCAACGTCCTGTGGGAAATGGGCGGTGCACAGCGCGTCCTGCACGGCGTTCTCGAACGCACCAAGGGACTCGTCTCCGGCGTCACGTGCGGCGCCGGCATGCCCTACAAGCTGAGCGAGATCGCGGCCTCTTACGGCGTCAATTATCTTCCGATCATCAGCTCGGCGCGCGCGTTCAGCGCCTTGTGGAAACGCGCCTATCACAAGGCAGCCGAGTGGCTCGCAGCAGTGGTCTACGAGGATCCGTGGCTGGCCGGCGGCCACAACGGCCTGTCCAACGCCGAAGACCCGCGCAAGCCTCAGGATCCATATCCGCGCGTGAAGGCGCTTCGCGATACGATGCGCGAGCAGGGGATTGCCGACAGCGTGCCGATCGTCATGGCCGGCGGCGTGTGGCGTCTCGACGAATGGGATCACTGGATCGACAATCCCGAGCTCGGGCAGATCGTCTTCCAGTTCGGAACGCGGCCGCTATTGACCCAGGAAAGCCCGATTCCGCCCGAATGGAAGGCGAGGCTTCTGACACTGGAAGAGGGTGATGTCCTGTTGCATCGCTTCTCACCGACCGGCTTCTATTCATCGGCGGTGCGCAATCCGTTCCTGCGCAACCTCGAAGCGCGCAGCGACCGTCAGATCGCCTACACCAAGGAGCCAATCGGAGATCACCACTTCCAGCTGGATGTCGGGATTGGGACGAAGAAGAATTATTGGGTGACGAAAGGCGATCTTACGCACGCCCGGGAATGGTTCGCCCAGGGTTATACGAATGCGATGAAGACGCCCGACGACACGCTCATTTTCGTGAAGCCGGACGAAGAGAAGCAGATCCGCACCGATCAGGCGGAGTGCATGGGCTGCCTCAGCCAGTGTGCTTTTTCATCCTGGGCGGACAATGAGAAGAATTCGACGGGACGGCTTGCCGATCCACGAAGCTTCTGCATCCAGAAAACCCTGCAGGAAATCGCGCACGGCGGACCCGTCGAAGAGAATCTCATGTTCGCGGGCCATGCCGCGTTCCGCTTCAAGAGTGATCCCTTTTATTCCAACGGGTTCATTCCGACGGTGAAGCAGCTGGTCGATCGCATCCTGACGGGGGCATAGTGCTCAACTTTCGTCATTCCCGCGGAAGCGGGAATCCCGCTTTTCTCGATTCTCTGGAAAGGAAGCGGGACCCCCGTCGGCGCGGGGGCGATGGCAAGTGGTTGGCGGCCATCGGCCTTTTGCTCGCAACTCCCGCCACCGCGCAGGAGAAACAGCCGCCTTATTGGGCTTCGATCGCTAGCGGACAGGCGATGACGCGCACCGGGCCAGGCAAGAACTATCCTGGCGTGTGGCTTTATCAGCGGCGCGATCTGCCGGTCCGCGTGGTCAAGAAATATGAAACGTGGCGGCTGATCCAGGATCCGGATGGAGCGCAGGGCTGGATGCTCGTCACCCTGCTCAGCGATCGCCGGACGGCCATGGTGATGAAGGGCGATCCGCGGCCCGTGCGCGTCGATCCGAACGATGGCGCCAAGATCCATTATCGCGCAGAGGCGGGTGTCGTTGGACGTGTCGATCATTGCCGCGACGGCTGGTGCCGGATCGAGATCGGCCGGCGCGAGGGCTATATCCGGACGGCCGACATCTGGGGCGTCGACGCCAACGAAGTGATCGAGTGAGCGGATACGTCCGCAATCGCATGAGTTGAGTGGAAAAGACTCATTCGAGGAGATTGGTTGATGGCCAGGAAAACGACGAAGAGCAGTGCGAAGGCGTCGCCCAGCCGCTCGAAATCCAACACCTCCGGCTCGCGCAGGCGAAGCAGTTCCAAGTCTTCCGCCGCCCCAACCGCGGGCGACGCCTTCATCAAGCTGCTTCAGAGTCCGTTGGTCGCCGACCTCGTTGCCGTCGCGGCGACTGCGGCGCTGGCGTCGCTCGCCGAAAAAGGATTCAGCAAGGGCTCCGATAGCAAGAAGGGCGCCGGACGCGCGGTGAAAGCCGCGGGCAAGGCTGCGGCGGCTGCCGTTGGCCGGCGGCTCAGCACTGAAATTGACGAGATCAAGAAGGCATCGAAGAAGGGCGGCGCAAGAGCCAAAGCCTAGCGCGGCCCACCGCCCGCTCTGCCTCGATCACAAGATTGCCGGCATCGACCTTGTCTGACTTGCTCGTTTCCACACTCATCCAGCCACCTGGCGCGAGCCAGTCGGCTTTGATGACGGATTGCACCACGGCGCTTCCGGAGCCCACTTCGTAAGGCGGATCGGCGAAGATGAGGTCGAACGCTTCTGATCTCGGCAGCGCAAGTGCCGAGCAGTTGAGGATGCGAGCCCGCTCGACCGCATCGAGCTTTTCCGCATTGCGCTTGATCGCCGCGAGTGCGGCGGGATCGCGCTCGACAAATGTGGCCGCAGCTGCGCCGCGCGAAAGGGCCTCGAATCCCAGCGCGCCGCTCCCGGCGAACAGATCGGCGATACGCAAGTCCTCGAACGAGCCGAGCCGGCTGGCGAGCATCGAAAACAAGGTTTCGCGCACGCGATCCGCGGTTGGCCGAGTGGCGCGTCCGGGCGGAGCCTCGATCGGGCGGCCGCGCCAGTCGCCGGCGATGATCCTCATTTCAGCGTCCGGCGAAACTCGTCGAGTTCGACCTGGCCGATCTCGTCAACCTGGCCGGGCTCAAGCCCTCCGAGAGTGAACGGCCCGTAGGACGTTCGAATCAATCGCGAGACCTGGAGTCCGAGATGCTCGAGCACCCGGCGAACCTCACGGTTCTTTCCTTCGGTCAGCCTCATCTCAAGCCAGCAGTTGCGGCCTGTGCGCCTTTCGAGATTCGCATCGATCGAGCCGTAGTGGACGCCATCGATCGTGATTCCCTCCGACAGATTTTCGAGCTGCGCTTGAGTCACGTTGCCGAACGCCCGGGCACGATAAGTGCGAACGACGCCGGTCTGGGGCAGCTCAAGTTGACGCTTGAGCTCGCCGTCGTTGGTGAGGAGCAGCAGTCCCTCGGTCAGGAAGTCGAGGCGCCCGACCGGCATCAATCGCGGCAGGCCCTTCGGCAGCCGGTCGTAAATCGTTGCGCGGCCCTTTGGGTCGTTCGCGGCCGTGAGTGTTCGCTGCATCTTGTACAGCCGGAAAAGACGGGCAGCTTTCGGTGGCCTTACCGGCCGGCCGTCGACGGTCACCCCGCTGACGTCCTCGATCAGGGTGGCGGGCGTGGTGAGCTTTTCTCCGTGCAAAGCGATGCGACCTTCGGCAATCATGCGCTCTACCTCGCGGCGCGACGCGACTCCGGCCCGGGCCAGCAGCTTGGCGATCCGTTGCGCGCTTCCCTCGCGGGGCTGTGGCGCGGCTGGCACAGTGCGGCGCATCCTGTTCTGCCGCGGCACCGTAGGTGCTGTTGTTCGTTTCGATGGTGGAGTCATATTGCTCGGGGTCTAGATGCTGTTCGGCAAGCGTAAGCAAGTGGTCAAGCGGATCCTCATTGTCGAGGACGAGCCGCTGACTGCCTTCGATAATGAAACGATGCTCGGCGACGCAGGATACGAGATCGTTGCGACGGTCGACGATCTTGATGAAGCACTTGCAGTGCTTGAGCGCGCCGAGGTGCATCTGATCCTGAGCGACCTTCGACTGCGGAAACAGCAGACCGGAATCCATCTCGCGAAGGCCGCCAAGGAAAAAGGAATTCCGACGCTTTTCGCGACCGGGCATTCCTTTCCGGGCGCATCCGAGATCGCCGTGGGATGTTTGTCCAAGCCGTATACGGAGCGCCAGCTCACCAAGGCGATCGAATGCGTGGATCGCCACCTGCAGGGCGAGAAAGTGAAGCTGCCCAAGGGCCTGGAGCTATTCATTTCAGTCAGCGAGCAGGAATAGATCAGAGTCCGTTCATCGCGGGGCTAGGCAGGTCGTGAAAGCTGGCTAAGCTTGATCGCGAGCGAGGGAGGGCAACCGTGGCAGCAGCAGAACGTCCGAAGGGTTGGAGGCTGCTGAAAGCCGCGCTCGCGACGCGAAAATCTTCAACCATGCTGGCCTTCGGTTTCTCGTCAGGCCTTCCCTATGCGCTGCTGATCGGAACGCTGAATGCGTGGCTTGGCGAGGCCAAGATCAACCTGGCGACCATCGGCGTGCTGTCCTGGATCGGTCTGAGCTACAGCTTCAAATTCCTCTGGTCACCGCTGGTCGACCGGTTCCGGCTGCCGGTGCTTGAGAGGATCGGCCGCCGCAAGAGCTGGATCCTCCTGTGCCAGGCGGTCATGATCCTGAGCTTCGCCGGACTCGCGATGACCAATCCCGCGACGAACATCGGCACATTTGCGATTTTTGCAGTAATTGCCGCACTCTTTTCCGCGACTCAGGATGTCGCCGTGGACGCGTGGCGCATCGACGTCGCCGACGAAGAGACGCCGGTCGAATTGCTCTCGTCGGTTTACCAGTTCGGGTATCGGATCGCGTCGATCGTTGGTGGAGCGCTCGCTTTGGTGCTTGCCGCCCGGATGTCATGGTCGCTGGTTTATCTGCTGATGGGCGGATTGATCGGCGTTGTCGCGCTGATCGCATTTCGAGCACCCGATACTCCGCGTCCCGACGCCGAGGTGCTGCACAAGGAGCTCGCCGAGCCGGGAGCGCTCGAGCCGACCGCCCGGGCCATTGCCCTCGCGATCGTCGGTGTGGCCTGGGCCTGGGCAATCTTCAGCATCGGCCATTTCATGGTGAGCATGTTGACGACCGCGCCGGGCGAAAAGCAGCCGTCCGTAGCCGACTTCACCAAGCTCTATGGCCCGTGGATCATCCTCGCGACGGTTATCGTGCCGTTGATCGTGGCGGCGACGATCAATTGGCTTCGAAGCCGCCATCGCTATGTGCTGACCGCGCCTGACGCCCGGCACACTTCGGCGCGGACCGCGCTCAACCATCTTTATGTCGCGCTGGTTGCGCCGCTCGGCGAGCTTGCGGCGCGCCTGGGCTGGGGCGTGCTGATCGTGATCGGCCTGATCCTGACCTACACGCTCTGCTACAATATCTGGTCGTCCTTCGCTTTCCCCTTCTACCTCGATTTCCTCCATTATTCGAAGGACGAGGTGGCGTTCGCGTCCAAGATCTTCGGCATCTTCATGACAATGGTCGGGATTGCCCTCGGCGGCTATTTGTTCGCGCGCATCGGACGCCTCCCGACGGTGCTCATCGGTGCGATCCTGCCGGTGTTCGGCAATTTCGTTTACGCGGACCTTGCCGAAGGCGGTCCGCATCTCGACGCGGTCGCCGGCACGATCGGAGTTACGCAATTGTTTGGACTCTTCGGTTTCGACGAGCGGATGGTTAGGCTCCTGCTCGCAATCTCATACGAAAATATCTCGACCGGAATCGCGGGGGCGGCATTTGTCGCCTTCCTGTCGGGCATCGTAAGCAAGCGCTTCACTGCGGTGCAATATGCGCTTCTGTCGTCGCTCACCTTCCTCATCGGCTCGCTTGGCCGAGGAATCGCCGGCGAAGCATTCGATACCTATGGCTATGCGACGGTGTTCCGCTGGACCGCGGCCGCCGGAGCCTTCGCGATCCTCTTCGTGCTTCTCGAATGGATTCGGGTCACCGCGGAAGGCCGGCGCGCTGAGGCCGACACGGCCCCGAAAGTCGATCAGGCCGGCCGGGCGGGTTGAGGCTTGCGCTAGAATTCCGTTAACGACTTGCGCGTAGGTGAGGTCTGTCTCAGATTAACTTGATCGGGCGGGGAAACGCACAGTCATGCTGTTTTTCATCCTTATCGTCGTGCTGCAGGTCAGCTGCATCGTGCACGTCGTACGCAACGGCAGAAGCACGATCTGGATCAGCGCGCTGATCTTCCTGCCCGTCGCAAGCACGATCGCTTATTTCATCGCCGAGATCCTGCCGGGGCTTCAGCATAACCGACACGTGCGCGTGGCGCGGCAGAAGGTGGTCGAGAAGATCGATCCGGAACGCGAACTTCGTGCGGCCCAGCAGGCGCTCGATATTGCCGATACGATGGCGAATCGCTTGCGCGTTGCCGATGCGCTGACGGGCCTTGGTCGGCACGAAGAAGCGCTGAGGTTCTACCAACGCGGGGCTGGGCCGAAGCCGGACTTTCGCACGGG
>Ga0310812_10000646_pt1 | contig 12727 bp, 10 predicted proteins | sample NN3metagenome_FD_205747 | JGI IMG/M metagenome (GOLD analysis project Ga0310812, IMG submission 205747) | Soil microbial communities from experimental microcosm in Duke University, North Carolina, United States - NN3 | ecosystem: Engineered > Artificial ecosystem > Soil microcosm > Unclassified...
GCCGACGATGCACGGCAATCCCAGCTCGCGCGCCACGATCGCCGCGTGCGAGGTCATTCCGCCGGCGTCGGTCACGATCGCGGCGGCGCGACGCATGATCGGAACCCAATCCGGCGACGTCATGCGGGTGACGAGAATTTCTCCCGTCTGCATCGCGGCGTCTTCCTCGGGCGAGGCCAGCACGCGCACCGCGCCCGACGCGCGACCGGGACTCGCGCCCAAGCCGTGCACCAGCACGCGACCCGTGTTGGTCGACTTCGCGGATTGCGCGGCCTCGTGAAGCGTCGTGATCGGGCGCGTCTGCGTGAGATAGATCGCGCCGCCCTCGATCGCGAACTCGAGGTCCTGCGGAGCGCGGTAGTGCTCCTCGGCGCGGCGGGCGAGCGTCCCCAGCAGGTTGAGCTCAGGGAGCGTCAGCACCGGGGCGCTCGCGCGCGGATCGTTCGCGAGGTCGACGCGGTCCGTCATGCGCTTACCCGCGTCCCAGGTCAGCAGGAATTCCTTCGTCGCGACACTCGAGGTGAGCATGGAAAGCGATGCTTTGTCGAGCACGTGGCGATCCGGCGTCACGGCGCCCTGCACGATCGCTTCGCCAAGCCCCCACACCGCTTCGATCACCATGTGCGACGCGTCGCGCGTCGCCGGGTCGACCGTGAAAATCACGCCGGATTTCTCCGAGCTCACCATCCGCTGCACGATCACCGCGACCGGCATCTCCGACGGCAGCCCTTGCTTCACCCGGTAGAACAACACACGCGCGCCGAAAGTAGACGCCCAGCAGCGCTTCACGGCGTCGATCAACTCGTCTTTGCCCGAGACGTTCAAAAAACTCTCGAACATGCCCGCGAACGAGAACTGCGCCGTGTCCTCGGCCGTCGCCGACGAGCGCACGGCGACGCGTGGATCGGGTGCTTCGTCCGGTGCGATGTGGTCGTACGCCTCCGCGATCTCATGGGAAAGATCATCGGGAACGCGCCCGTCGATGATGATCTGGCGCAGCCGCTTCGCGCTCGCCTCGAGCGCCGCCGGATCGTCGGCGTCGAGCGCCTTCAACTCCGTCGCAATGCGCTCACCGAGGGCGTTGCTCTCATAGAAGCGCTGGTACGCGTCGATCGTCAGGACGAAGCCCGGCGGCACCGGTAGTCCCGCCGCGGTCATCTCGCCGAGATTGGCGCCTTTGCCGCCGACGGTCGGCACATCCGCCCGCCTGAGTGTCGAGAACGGGCGAATCAGCCCTTCGCCTCTCGTTTCGCCGCCGGTTGCGATGGCGCTCATGTCCAGTGTGCTCGTCATTGGCCCATCCTCGTTATGTCTTTCGTGTCGTCACGCGGGCGCCGTCGCGGAGCTGGTCGCTAGGGAACACGACGACCTCGTCACCGGGCTCGACGCCCGTCAAGACCTCCGCTGCCGCTCCGCCCACGTGGCCGATGCGGAGCGAGCGCGACTCGGCTTTGCCTTGCCGCACGATGAACGCCGTCCATTCGCCTGATTTGCCTTTGGCTTGCAAGAGTGCGCTCCGCGGCACGCTCAGCACGCTCGCCGAAGACCAAACGACTATGCTCGCCTCGACGCGGAATCCGTCGCCGATGACAGGCGGCGACGCGTCGAGGTTCACGATCACGTTGACCCGTTGCTCCTCGACGCCGAGTGCCGAGACCTTGGTGAAGGCCGACGGTTCGATCTCGCGCACTCTGCCGCTGAGCCGGCTCGTTTCCTGGGCGTCCACGGCCCCGGCCCACTCGGCGAGACGAACTCGATCGCCCGGATGAATCGTCGCGGCGTCGCTCGACAACACATCGACGACGACCTCGAGCGACCGCGGATCGCCGATCTCGACGAGCGCCGTTCCGGCGGCGACAATCCGTTCGCTGCGTTCCGGTACGCGAAGGACCCGCCCGCTCGCCGGTGAGCGGACCGGAATCGAGACATTCGACCGCTGTCGCTGGCTGGCGAGGATTGCTCTCGCCTGCCGTCCGTCGGCGTCGGCGGCGTGTACGCGCTCATTGGCGGCCTTGAGCGCTCCCTCGGCCTGCACGCGCGCGAGCTGCGCCTCCTCCACGTCGCGCGGCGCGAGCGCCCCATATTCGGCAAGCCGCTCGGCGCGCGTTGCCTGACGGCGACGTTGCTCGAGCTCAGCCAGCGATGTCCGGACATCGGTCTCCGCCTGGCGCACGATGGCGTCGGCCGCCTCGACACGGGCACGCGCTTGGGCGACGGCCGTGGAATCGAGCGGGAGCGGGCGCAGCATCAGGATCACTTCGCCCGCGTGAACGACGGTCCCTTCGGTGAGCGCGATTCGCTCGACACGACCAGCGACGGGCGCGGCAACGACGTATCGCTCGCGGACACGCGTGCGGCCGTCGGCGTCCACGGTAGACTCGAGCGGGCCACGCGTCACCGCGACAGAATCGACGACCATCGGCTTCGGCCGGCGCGCGTACGCGATCAACGCGATCGCGGCCACCACGATTCCGACGCCGGTGAGATAGGATCGTTTGATTCGCATGCCGTCTCCGTTACTCGCGCGTCCGCAGCGCGGCGACCATGTCGAGCCGGCCGATGCGGCCCCGCACAATGAGCCCGGCGACGACCGCGGCGGCGATCACGATCACGACCGCGAACAGTTGGCTGCTCAGCGTCATGACGTATGGGAAGTGAAACCGCTCGGTCTCGAAACCGCGCACGAGCGCGATGCTGAACGCTTTGCCAAACCCGATGCCGACTGGAATCGCGAGCAGAAGGACCGCGGCCTGCTCGCCGTATAGCATTCCGGCCACCTCATTCGTCGTAAATCCGAGAACTCGCAGGCTCGCCAGCTCACGGCCGCGCTCCGACAGTGCAATGCGCGCGCTGTTGTAGACGACGCCGATCGCGATGATGCTCGCCGACGTGATGATCAGCGTGAGCACGAACGTCATGCTTTGACGCATCTGCTCCTCGATGCGCTGCACCGTCGCCGCGCGCGACGTGGCGAGCAGCACGAACGGAAACTCCTTGAGCCGCGTAATGACGTCCGATTCGCGCCCCGGCGCGACGGAGAGATACGTCCCGGACACCGCCGCCTGCTCGCGCAGCAGGCGGTTGAGCGCCGCGCGGCTCATGTAGATCCCCTGGCCCATCATCGGGTCGTAGATGCCGGCGATCGCGACCCGCCGTGTCGTGCCCCCGATCTCGAGGAGGTCGACGTCCACCGAATCGCCCGCCTTCACGCCGAGGTAGGCGGCGAGCCAGGCGGTGAGCACACAGCCGTCACCTGGCGTCCTGTATTCGCGACCCTCGGTATCGACGAGCCGGAACAACGTGCTCCCCGGCTCGATGCCGGTGATCGACGTGTTTCGCGAAGCAGCCGCGTGCTTCACGCGCACGCCGGTCGAGCGGAACGCCTCGGCCGACACGACGCCGGGCACGCGCGCCAGCTCGGCGGCCGCGCTGGACGGCCGCCGGTCCGTGAAGGCGGCGAGCACGTCGAAGCGCTGCGCGAGACGGAACTCGACGTCCATCAGTCGGTCCATCGCGTCATAGGGAAACTGTCCTGAGGCGAGCAGCGCCACGGCGAGCGACACGCCGATCACCGTCGACATGGTCCGGAACGGACGTCGCTCGAGGTTGCGCAGGACCATGCGCGCCCCCGGTGACACGAAACGACCGAACCCGAGTTGCTCGACGAGCAGCGCGCGAAACTTCCCGGGCGACTCCGGACGGAGCGCCTCGGCCGGAGTGAGTCGCGCCACACGGCGTACGCCGCTCAGAGCGCCGAGCAGCGCGAATCCGCCGCTGATGCCGACGCCCATCACCGCCGCGTTCCAGTCGATCACCGTGCGCAGCTCGGGGAACCGGAAGTAGTCGGCATACAGATTCGTGAACTTCGCGCCCATCCAGATGCCGGCCGGAACACCGAGCGCCGCTCCCAGCGCGACGGCGGCAATCCCGAACCCGAGGTAGTGAAATCCGATCTCGCGGCCGGAGTAGCCAAAGGCCTTGAGCGCGGCGATCTCGTCGCGCTGCGACGCGACGAGTCGCGACAGTACGACGTTCAAGAGAAACGCCGCAACGATCAGGAAGAAGAGCGGGAAAACCGTCGCGTTCGCGCGAAGCTGGCTGAACTCGTCGGCGAGCGTCTGCGCCGCCGGTTGGTCGGCACGGCCAAACGCCGGCGCGCCGCCCCAAGGGGCGAGCAGTTGATCGACGTCGTGAATCACGGCGGCTTCGCTGGCACCGCTCGCCAGCCGCACGACGACGTCATTGAACGCGCCTTTCATGTCGAACGCGCTTTCCATCATGTCAGTGCCGGTCCAGACGATGCCGAACCGGCTCGGGTCGACGAATACGGCGTGCCCGCCAACCTCGACGACGAACTCCGGCGAGATTGCCACGCCGACGATGTGCAGCCGCTGCCATCGGCCGTTCACGACGGCGTACACGCTGTCGCCGGGACCGAGCTTCGCGTTCTCCGAGAAGCGTTCGCTGATCAACACCTCGTCGGTTGATCCCGGCGAGATCCACCGGCCGCGCCGGATCTGGAGCTCGTTGATCATCGGGCGTCGCTCCTCGGGGATCGAAACCATATGCCCGACCGCCGGTTCCGAGATGCCGGGAACGTCCAGGCGCACGTCGCGCACGATGCGCGTTTCGACGGCGGCAACCCCCGGAATCGCGGCGAGGCGCGGCGCCATCGTTGCCGGCGCGCGCTCGACGTGCGCGAACACGTCGGCGAAGCGATACTCGGCGAAGAACTCGTCGCGTGCGGAACGGACCGATGTCAATGTCGTTCGCAACCCCATGATCGTCATCGTGCCGCATCCCATGACCAATGCGATCGACATGATCTGGACGCGGTGACGGCGGAGCTCTCGGAGGAGCTTGAGGTCGAGGGTTCGCATGGCGCCGCTACCAGCTGAGCTCCTCGATCGGCACGCGACGGACATTGCGCCGAACTTCGGCGATCCTGCCGCTCGTCATTCGGAGCACGCGATCGGCGATGCCGGCGATCACGGCGTTGTGCGTGATGATCGCCGTCGCCGTCCCGACATCGCGGTTGACGTCGGCCAGCGTCTTGAGGACGAGCCGGCCAGTCTCCGCGTCCAGCGCGCCCGTAGGTTCGTCGCAAAGCAGTACGTCCGGCCGCTTCGCCACGGCCCGCGCGATCGCCACGCGCTGCTGCTCGCCGCCCGAGAGCTGCGCGGGAAAGTGGTCGAGACGGTCGCCGAGGCCGACGAGCGCCAGCGCTTCCTCGGGCCGCATTGGATGCTCGGCGATCTCGGTCACCAACGCGACGTTCTCCCGAGCCGTCAGGCTCGGGATGAGATTATAGAACTGAAATACGAACCCGACGTGCTCACGACGATATCGCGTGAGCGCGCGGTCGTCGGCCGCGACGAGGTTGTGATCGCGGAACGACACGACGCCGCCGGTCGGCGCGTCGAGCCCGCCGAGGATGTTGAGCAGCGTCGACTTGCCACTCCCCGAGGGGCCGAGGATCACCACGAACTCGCCTTCGAACAGGTCCAGGTCCACGCCTTGGAGGGCGTGCACCTGGACTTCACCCATCGTATACGTCTTGGTGAGGCCCCGCGCGTGGAAGACCGCTGGCCGGGCGCCGGCCGGGGCGAGTCTGACCGCGGCGGCCGTCATCAGGACCTATCCCAGCGGCGGCGCGATCAAGACCGAGCACGTGGCGCCGCGGATCACTTTCGTCCGGATACTGCCAAGCAGAATCCGGTCGACAAGCCCGAGCTCGTGTCCGCCCATCGCGATCAATCCGCAGTGTTCGCGCTTCGCGAACTTCAACAGCGCATCCGCCGGCTCCCCTTCGAGCAGCAGGCTTTCAATGCCGCAATCCGCGCGGCGTCGGATCTTCTCGACAACCGAGTCGAGTCGCGAGCGCGCGCCCTCGCGATATAGATCGATCAGATCGCCCGGCTCGGCCGGTGCTCCCGCGAAAGCGCACACGTGGGCGACGTACAGCACGCCATGCCGCGGGACGAGCTCCGCGGTGAGCATCGCCGCCGCCGTGCTGGCGGCGGTGAAATCCATCGCGACGAGGGCGCGCTCGGGAAGGCCGCGCGCCGTCGACGGAACCGCGACGACGGGGACGCGCGCGTGGCGCATCACCTCGATCGCGGTCTCGCCGCCAAAGATTCGATCGAAGCGATTGTGGCGGCCGAGTCCGAGGATCACCATGGTCGCGCCCCAACGCTGGGCAACGCGGTTCACCTCTTCGGCCGGCGTGCCGACGATCGCCATCTTCTCCCATTGCTCCGATCCGGGAATATGGTCGACGGCGCGACGGACGCTGTCCATCACATCGTGCCGGCTCTCCTCGTCGATGGTCGTCGCTTGTTTGAGGGAGAGCAACGTCGAGACGTTGTGCGGAAACGGGATCGACACGCCCGCGGCGAGCACCGCGGCGTCGGTGAAATTCTCGGCCAGCGCGGCCGTGAACCGCAGCGCGCCGCGCGACTCTGGCTCGCCGGTCGTCGCGAGGAGGAAGCGTCGCTGTGGCGCGCGTCGTGAAGCTGGCGCGCGTGCGCCGCGCGAGGTGCGCGTCGTGGCTGGCATGGCTCGATTCCTCCGTCGGAAGTCGGCGGCGCGATCGCCGTCGACAAACAAAGTGACGCCGCGCGACGGCACCGTCTGTCCGACATGTGCGACGACAGCGTCAAGGAATCGCGTCGGCGGAGCCGTCGAATACCCGACGGGCGCTGTCCAATGCGCCAGCCGGGCAGAACGCATGCCGCAATCGGAAGAACCCCGACGTTCAGCGGCGGTTTTGCGGACACCAAATTGCGATCGCGCGACTACCTTGGCGAAACGACTCCCAAGGTCCAATGTCGCTCACTGCCACCCGATTGATCGAGCTGGCCGAGGAGCTTGCGGACACGCCCACGTTGAGCGTGTACGTCAGCACGGACACCGCGCGCCGCCGCGGCGCCACGCACGGCGCGTGGCGAGCCGAGGTCGTCGCGCTCACACAAACGCTTCGTGGTCGCCTGATCGACATCGTGGCACGCGGCGATCGCGAGGTGTTCGACCGTAACCTTCGCCGCCTCGAGCTGCGCCTGCGCGGGCTGCCGCACGCGATGCGTGCCGCGGGCTGGCTCATCGTCGTGGCGCGCGGCGACGTCCACTATTGCGCGCCGGTGACGCACCCCGGCGAGACCGAGGCCCGGTGGCAGCAGGGCCCTTGGTTGTCACCGGTCGCCGCGACCGCGGCAATTGCCTCACAGGACTCGCCCTTCCTGCTGACTCCGGCGGCCCATTGAAAACCCAACCATGGAGGGTGCTACTGACGCACAAATCTTTTCCCGTACTTGGAGGATGTATGTCAGGCACAGGCACCGTTCGGCGGACAGCGACGCTTTTCGCGCTCGCGTTGCTCGGTGCGAGCACGATGGCCGTCGCTCAAGTTCCGGCCAAGCCGACGCCGCCGAAGGACACCACGAAGCAGACCACGTCGAAACCACGAATCAAGATTTCCAAGGAGACCAAGACCTCGGCTGGAGAGGTCGTGCTGCAAGCCAAGCCGAAAGTCGACTCGACGACGCCGTGCGACGTCGTGCTCCCGACGATCAATCCGCTCCACGACGACTCGGTCCGCTCGGCGCAGCGCACGATCGATTCCGTCACGGCACAGTTCGATCGCGCTCGGCTGACGAAGGAGTTCACCGCTCGCGAGGCAGCGACGGTCGAAGCGGCGCGCGCCGATTCGATCAGCAAAGCAGAATCGGCGCAGTTGGCGCTCAAACGACATCTCGCCCGCGGCATGTACATCGGCCTCGGCGGTGGCGCCAGCACACCGCAGCGCGCGATTCGCGACGGCTACACCGGCGGCTGGAATGTCACGGTCCCGGTCGGTTTCGACTGGACCGATTCTCCGCTCGGAGTTCGTGCTGACTTCGCCGTCGACCACTTGAACGGCACTCGCACCCACAACATCTATGAACAGACTCTGACGGCGAGCGGCGACATCACCGTGTGGTCGCTGAATGCGGACATGAAGCTTCGGATTCACGCGCCTGGAACGGGAACGCGAACGCATCTGTACCTGCTCGGCGGCGCAGGCGCTCACAAGGTGAGCGGTGGCGTCTATGGCACGACCGATCCACGCGCCGGCGAGAACCTCACGTTCGGAAATGCCAAGACGAATTTTGGCTGGAACGTCGGCGGCGGTTTCTCGGCCTCGTGGGGACCGACCGAGCTGTTCATCGAGTCTCGTTTCTTCCAGGTGAAATCCGATCTCGCCTTCCATACGGCCGGCGGCATCGGCACGTACACGAGCTTCACCCCGATCGTCGTCGGACTGCAGTGGTTCTAATGTCTTGAACGGAGGCAGCGATGCTGGCCAACGTACTCGTACCCCTCGATGGATCGTCTCTCGCCGAAGCGGCGCTCCCAACGGCGATCTCCCTCGTACGCCGGAAGCACGGACACGTGGAGCTGGTGATCGTCCACGAAGATGTCCCGTACGAGTGGGAGGGGTACGAGGACGGACCCTGGCATTCGATGCCTGAATCGACGCAGGTGCATTACATCCACGACAAAGCGAAGCAGTTGAGCGGCGCGCGCGACATGACGGTCGGGCACGCGCTGCGGCGCGGTGACGTCGCGGATCAGATTTGCGCGCGGGCCGCCGAGGTCGGTGCCGACATGATCGTGATGGGCACGCACGGTCGGACCGGCCTCACGCGGATGCTCGTCGGCAGTGTGGCCGACGCGGTCGTCCGGCGCGCGACGATCCCGGTGTTGCTGCTTCGCGTTTCCGGCGGCGCGTCCTCCGCGCGGACGTTGCCGCTTCCCTTCCGTCGCATCCTCGTACCGATCGACGATTCGCCACAGTCGCGCCTGATCTTCGACGCGGTTACGGCGGTCGCGGAACGCGGCGTCACCGAACTGATTCTCCTCCGGGTCGTGACTCCCGTTACGGCGGTCGTGGATACGATGTTTCCATACAGCTACGTCTCCGGTCCGCCCGACGATACTGCCACGAGATATCTCGTCTCGGCGGCGGATCACGAGTTGACCGGAGCCGCGGTCGACCTCGGCGAGCGCACACTGTGCGACGTCGACCCGCACGTCATCGTCGCCAAACACGCGGCGCCGGCGATCGTCGGGTTCGCGAAGCAGTACGGCGCCGATCTCATCGCGATGACGACGCACGGCCGGGGCGCTTCGCATTTGCTGATGGGCGGCGTAGCCGAGCGGGTTCTGCACGACGCGGGCTTGCCCGTGCTCGTCGTGCGTCCCGCGCGCAACGCGTGGCATTGATTCGCGCGATCCCCGAACGAGAAAGAAGCCCGCGCGGATGCGCGGGCTTCTTTTTTCCCCTGACCCGAGTCGCTACTTGACCGCGATGTCGATCTTGCGGCCTTTGGTCTCGACCTCCGCGGTTTTCGGCAGGTGGATTTTCAGAACGCCTTTGTCGAACTCGGCGGCGATCTTGTTGGCATCGATGAAGCGCGGAAGGGTGAACGTGCGGTTGAACGAGCCGAACGTGCGCTCGAACAGATAGTACTTCTTTTCGGCCCCGTTCTCCTTCTTCTCCTCGAGCTTCTCACCTCGCAGGGTGAGGATGCCATCCTCGATCGAGATCTCGACGTCCTTCTTCTCGAGCCCCGGGAGCTCCGCGATGAGCAGGAGCTCTTTCTCCGTATCGACGATGTCCATCGCCGGCATCCAGCCGATCGCCGGCGCGACGAAGTTCTCCTCGAATGGAGTGAGCGGGTTGTCGAAGAAAGTGCGCATTCGATTCTCGATCTCGTCGAGCGCCGGGAATACCGGCATCAACGCTTTGCCACCCAGCGGGCGGCGGGACTTGATGAGTGCCATAACGGCCTCCGATGACTGTTGCTTTACCTGCAGTCGTCAAGATGCGTGATCGACGCAACGCTGGGCATACGGGAGAAGGCGGGTGGGCGTGCGGTTTTGCGAGATGGCGCGCACTCTGTTCTCCCGATTGCATCTTGGACGTCGAACGGAAGGGATGGCGGCATCAGCTGCTCGATACTCCGACGACGTTGGGCCGTCCCCGAGCCAGTCGAGCAGCGAGCTAGACAGCCGCTCCGAACAGCCGGCCGATCAGCGCCGTGAGCCCAAGTGCGAACGCTCCCCAGAAAGTCACGCGGACGGCGCCGCGCGTCATGCCGGCCCCTCCCGCTCGCGCCGCAACTCCGCCGAGCAGCGCGAGAAACACGAGCGAGGTAAGCGCAACGAGTACGATGATGCGCGACACGGGTGCGACCGCGGCAACGAACAGCGGGAGAGCTGCTCCGACGGCGAAGGTGGCGGCGGACGCCAGTGCGGCTTGAACCGGTCGCGCGGCGTGGACGGCGGAAATCCCCAGCTCATCACGAGCGTGCGCGCCCAGTGCGTCGTGCGCCGTCAATTGCTCGGCGACCTGGCGCGCCAGCGCCGCATCGAGTCCTCGCTGGACGTAAATCGCCTGCAACTCGTCGAGCTCGAATGCGGGATCGGTGGCGAGCTCAGACCGCTCGCGAGCGAGATCAGCATTCTCCGTATCGGCTTGCGAGCTGACGGACACGTATTCGCCGGCGGCCATCGACATCGCACCGGCTACCAAACCGGCAATGCCGGCGAGGAGAATATTGGACCGTGAGGCAGCGGCCGCCGCGACGCCGACAATCAGGCTCGCGGTCGACACGATTCCGTCATTCGCGCCGAGAACCGCCGCGCGGAGCCATCCGATGCGCTCGGAGCGGTGTCGTTCGAGATGCGTCGTGCTTCGCATACTTAAGCCTGGCGTGTCGCGGCTCTATCCGGAAGCAGCGAGTCGACGAACGCCGAGGTGCGGGTCAGACTGTCGGGTATTTGCCCGCCAGGTGCGACGGAATTCCTGACTGCACCAACTCGCTGGGCCGTGCAGCGTACAGTACGATGTCCGCCACCTCGTCTCGCGGCCGCTCCACAGGAGGTAGGGATATGAAGACCGACCGTATACTTGTCGGCCTCGACTTCGGCGCGGCGTCGATCGCCGCGGCGCGCTGGGCAAAGGAGTGGTTCGCCCCGACCGCCGAATTCATTCTTGCCCATGTCATCGAGCCGCCGGACCGGCCACACTTCGCACACGACAAGCTGCCGCCCGAGGAGGTGCTCGAAGCCACGGCTCGAGAATATGCCGCCGCGCGATTGCGCGAGATCAATTCCTATCTCAGTTCCCAGCGGATTCGCTGCGAGATTCGAGTCGGCAAGCCCTATGAGGAGCTGGCGACGCTCGCGACGCAGACCGACGCGGATCTTGTCGTCATCGGGCCGCACGGCGGACGACCGCACACCTCGAAGTTTCTCGGCACGACGGCGGAGCGCGTCGTCCGATCGTCACCCGTTCCGGTTCTGGTGGCGACCAATCCTCCGCGGGGAACGCCGCGACGCATGCTCGCGCCGGTCGACGATGCCGAAATCACGGATCACATCATCGCGGCGGCGCGTCAGCTCGCTACGCGATTTCGAGCGGAGATCACGCTCCTCCACGTCTGGAGTAACGCGGTCTACAGCCACGTCGCGTCGATGTCGTACGCGCACGCTCACAACGACGCGGAAGCCGAGCACGAGATCGATGAGGAATTGGCCTCGACCGCGAAGCATTGGTTGACCCACGCGGCGAAGGCGGGCGGCGACGAGCATATCACGGCTACCGTCACGCACGGAAAGCCTGGCGACGCGACCGTCGACATGGCGGACGCTATGCGCGCCGATCTCATCATCCTCGGGCGCAACAGCACGGGCGTCGTGGCGCCCGCGTTTCTCGGCAGCACGATCGGAACGGTGCTGCACGACGCTCGCTGCCCGGTGCTCGTCGTGACGAAACCAGCGGAGTGGGACGCGGCTAGTCGCCGATCGCCCTAGAATAAGAACAAACCGGCGGTCGTGCCGGCGGCGAGCGCCACGAGGCCGACGCTCGCCCGCCGCCGGAAGCTGGCACGGCCCAGCACGACGGCAATGCCAAGCTTCATGAGCGTGTTCGCGAGAATACCAATGGTGATCGCGCGCGCCGCGATGCTCGCATCGAGCAAGGACTCTTGTCTGCTCATCGACACGGTGAGCGCGTCGACGTCGGTGAGCCCGAGCGCTGCCGCCGTGGCGAAGATGCCCGGCAACCCCCATCGCTGCCGCACGAATGCTATCGTCGTCATTGCCACCTGGAATGCGACAGCCATCTGGACGGCTGCCGCGAGATGAAGCGGGTTGGTCACCATGTCATCGGTGCGTTTGTTGCCGCCACCGTTCGTCCGCCAGCCGAGCGCGACGATCGCAGCACCGATCACGAACGGAGGCGCGAGGAAGGGTAAGAGCTGCAGCGCGACGCGTGGATTGAGTACCGCGCTGACCAACAGGACACGTGGCACCAACACCGTGCACGCCGCGATCACCCCTCCGGCCAGTGCCACGCCCAGCTCGGCGTCGCGGCGGCTCTGACGCGAGAACGCGAGTGTCACGGCCGTCGAAGAAATGACCCCGCCAAGTGCGCCAGTGATCTTGTATCCGCGATGCGCGCCCGCCGCGCGACGAGCAACAAAGCCCGCGAAGTTCAAACCGGAGAAAAGGAGGACAATCGCCCAGAGCGCCCGGGGTCTTAGGCCAACCACATCGAAGAACGGCCCGCTGGGAAGCAGCGGCAACACGACGACGGCGAGCACGGCGAACTGAAGCGCCGCTCGAAGCTCCGACTCGCCGAGCCGTTGAACGAGCCAATGCAGACGGCTCTTTTCGCGCA
>Ga0310812_10000651_pt1 | contig 12634 bp, 12 predicted proteins | sample NN3metagenome_FD_205747 | JGI IMG/M metagenome (GOLD analysis project Ga0310812, IMG submission 205747) | Soil microbial communities from experimental microcosm in Duke University, North Carolina, United States - NN3 | ecosystem: Engineered > Artificial ecosystem > Soil microcosm > Unclassified...
CGCGGCCAACCCCGCGGATGCGTCGGAAGCCCGCGAGATCTTCCAGAACATCGTCGCCGACGACGCCCGCGCGGTGGAATTGATCGAGAGTGTTCGAAAGCTCCTACGCAAGGAAACCACCGCCGTGGCGACGGTGGATCTCAACAAGGTCTGTCGCGACGCCGTTCGGCTGTTGCAGCACGACGCCGTGCTGCGCGGCACGAAGTTGGAGCTGGTGCTCGCATCGGAACCGCCGCTGGTGACGGGGGACGGCGTTCAGCTTCAGCAAGTCGTCCTGAATCTCGCGCTCAACGGGCTCGAAGCGGCCGGTGCGTCGCCGAGCGAGCGTTCGGTCGTCGTCGCGACAGAGTGCGGCGGGGACCATGTCGACTTGTTGGTGCGCGACAGCGGTCCGGGGATTCCAAGCGGCGTCCAGCCGCATCTCTTCGAATCGTTCTTCTCGACCAAGACAGAGGGACTGGGATTGGGTCTGGTCATTGTTCGCTCGATCGTCGAGCGACACAACGGGCGTGTGCTTGTCGAGAACGCCCCGACCGGCGGCGCCGTTTTCCGAGTGCGCTTCCCGGCGGCCGCCGGCACGCCGGCGTTGCCGGATCGCCACGCTACAAACGAAAAACAACGGCGATAGGACCGACCGCGCTATCGCCGGCGACCGACCACGTTCACCGTAGCCGCAACGATTGGACTGTGGCTCAACGTTGCGGCTACATTCCGGTCTCGCACACTCGACACGATGACTCAGGCAATCAGCGTAATCCCGGTTGGACAGATGGCGCCCGCGTTCACCGCCCCCGATGACCGTGGCGCTCCAACATCCCTCGCCGACTTCCGCGGGAGATTCGTCGTCCTCTTCTTTTATCCGAAAGACGACACCCCTGGCTGAACGATCGAAGCGTGCTCCTTTCGGGACACGCTCCCTCGGTTCGAGGGACTCGACGCGGTCGTCCTCGGTGTGAGCCCAGACTCGCCGAAGTCGCACACCAAGTTCAAAGAGAAATATCAGCTGCCGTACACGCTGATCGCCGACCAGGATCACTCGATCGCGGAGGCGTACGGCGTCTGGGGGGAGAAGATGAATTTCGGGCGCAAGTACATGGGTGTATTGCGCACGACGTACATCATCGACCCCGACGGTCGCATAGCGCGGGTGTTCGAGAAGGTGAAGCCCGAAAACCACGCGGAAGAAGTGGCGGAGGCACTGAACGTGCTCAACAACGCGCGACGCTCTCGTTGAACCGTTGACCCCCCCCACGACGGCCCTGGATATGGACGCTACCGACAAGAATCGCGACAACGAAGTACCACTCGAGAAAAAGCTCGACGATCTCTACGCGCTCATCGATGGGATCGAGACGGCGATGCTCACGACTCGTCGCCGTGACGGCGCGCTTGTGTCGCGCGCGATGCAGACCCAGCGGCGAACCGCGGGCGCGGACCTGTGGTTCATGACGAACGCCGAGTCGGAGAAGTTCGAAGAGCTGGCGATCGACCCGCACGTCAACGTCGCCTACTATCGGGATCGGACGCGCGAGTGGGTGAGCGTGAGCGGGCACGCCATCCTCAGCAAAGATCGCGACCTGATCGATTCCTTGTACAAGCCCGATTGGAAGGCCTGGCTCGGCGACGAGGGCGACGGCAAGCGCGACGGTAGTCCGCACGACCCACGAATCGCGCTGATCCTCGTCGAGGCGGAGAGCGTCGTCTACTCGAAGAACAATCGCTCGATGCCACTCGCGCTTTTCCAGGTCGTGAAGGGGATGGTGACTGGAGAGCCGCCCAAGGTCGCCGATCTGCGCGAAATCGGCGCGAACGAGCTTCGCCACGCCCCGCGCGGCGACGTGCCCTAAAGAATCGATTTCGACGCTCGGCCGTCGCTCGCGGTGAACAGCACCGTGCGGCGACGGCCGCCGTCATTTGTCTGAAGAATGTTCACTTGATCGCGGTAGGCGTCGAACAGCGTCGAGTAGCTGACTCGAATGCCTTTCAACGAGTGAATGGTCGGCGCGCGCACCGTGACCCACACCAGGTCGCCGGTGCGTCGGGCACCGGACCATACGAGCGGCACAGCCCGGCCATTCGAGTCCTCAATGAGGACCGTCGCCGCGACGTACGAGGCGATATCCGGATCCGCGATGGCGAAGTCCACTGGCCGCGCCTTTCCGGCATGGCGCGCCACCGCGGCCGAGAAGTCGTCGATGAACGCGCGAAGGGTGATGCGAAGCGCGCCGTCGGCGCCGATCGATACGTCGGCGAGCGTCGTATGCAGGGGATGCGCCGATGAGCGTGCCGGACTGGCCGCTATTGCCAATGACGCCGCGGCAACGGCAAGGAGACCTCTTGTCACCACGGCGCCCGCTCCACCGCCCATCGCGCCGCGACGACCAGCACAACTGACGACACGACAATCGCCCGCGCCCGCGCCGGCCCCGCGGCCAGCAGTCGCGACGGACGCGCCATCGCGATCATGCGGTCAATGACGAAGAAAGCACTGAACGTGAGGATGAGCACGCAGATCTGGCCCAGTTCGATTCCCACGTTGAAGCCGAAAAGGGGCAGGGCGATCCGCTCGACGAACAGAGAGCGCAGGTAGTTGGCGAACCCCGCGCCGTGCACGAGACCGAACACGCCGGCCAACACTGGTCGATACCGCCGGGTGGCGAACGGCCTGACGTGGTCACGTACGAGGAGATTCTCGATTCCGGTGGCGACGATCGTGATCGGGATCAAAAATTCGATCAGGGCGGGCCTGATCGTCAGCACGTTCGTGACGGCCAGCGCCAGGGTCAGCGAGTGGCCGACCGTGAATGCCGTCGCGACCCACAAACACTCGCGCCAATCGCGGAAGCGGTAGATCGCCGCCAGCGCCAGCAAGAACAAGATGTGGTCGGCGCCGCGCAGGTCCGTGATGTGGTGAAACCCTAGTTGCAGATAAGCCGCGAGCTCTGACATGGCCCTCCTCCCGAACTGACGGTGCGAGCGGCAACTGCCGCGTCGATGGCTTGGGCGTGGCGAGACAACTGCGGATCTTCCGTGTGCTGAGCGAGCGCCTTTTGCATGGCGACACGTGCTTCGGCGTCACGCCCCTGTCGATGCAGCGCCCAGGCGAGCAGGTCGTAGCCGTACACGTCGTGCCGTGTGCGAAGCTCTTCTCGCGTTTTAAGGAGAACGCGCTCCGCGTCCTGGGGAGTGCCGTGGTCGAGGATGAACAATCCCCATGCGCGGTGGATCGGGCCGGGCTGCTCGAGCGCGCTCGCCGTCATGGCGCGCGCGTACTGCGCGGCCTGTCCTGAATCGCCAAGCGCGAGGTATGCGTCGCTGATCGTTCCCAGCGTCGCGGGATCGAGTTGAACCGCCACTGCCTGATTCCCGAAGTCGATTGCCCGCTGCCAGTGGCGGCGTGCGCTCTCGAGGCGGGCCAGTCCGCCGAGGACCCGATAGTCGTCCGGAAAGACGCGCAACCCTCGCAGGAAGGACGCTTCTGCTGAATCGAGATGGCCCGTTCGCAGCTCGAGCTCACCGAGCCGATAGTGGAACCACGCGATCTGCTCTTTCGGCAAATCGTCGCGTCGGTCGACGCGCGCTATCGCGGCGTGCAGCAGGCGTCGCGCCGCGTCGGCATGGCCGGTCAATTCGCGCCATCGGGCGACGCGCGCCGCCACGGTGAATTGGTCGCTGTCGAAGTGGAGCAACGCAAAGTGGCGCGCCGCCGCGTCGTAGTCTCCCAGCTCGAGCTCGATCTCACCGAGTAACGCGACGTGATTCGTATTCCCCGGCTCCAACGAATCCGCTTGCTCCGCCACGCGGTGCGCCCCCACGAAGTCGTGACGCGCCAGGAGCGCCGAGGCCAGCAGCCAGAACGTCTGCCCGTTGTGCGCGGTGCGAAGGCCGAGCGACTGTCGGGCCGCCCGCTCGGCGCGTTCGTAGTCCGGGAAGCTGCCCGACGTGCGGGCTCGCTGTAGATAGAGACTGGCCAGCTGGGACCGGTCGCTGGCGCTCGCCGTGTCCTCGCCGGCGCGCCGCTCGTAGAACGCAATGTCGAGATCACGGATCTCGCCTTCAGTCCTCGTTGGAACCGACGCAGCCGCGCGCGGTGCGCGATGACGTATTCGCCCAACCGCCCATAGCATCCCGAGGCCGAGTGCGGTGACGGTAAGCAGCATCAATCGAGATTGTCTCATCATGCCCTCGTGGTGCCGCGTCCTCGCTCCGCCGTGGAACGAGGACGCGGCCAATGATCACGTGTGCGGCGCGGCCAGATACGGGAACGTCGAGGAAAAGGCAGCGTCGTTTGCCGAGACGTTGTCCGTGCACAACGGAAGCGTGAAGGGCGGACACAACGCGCCGGCCGGGGTGAGGAACGAGCTGAAGATCGCCGTCAACCCGAGGTCGACGACATCGTCGGTGAGCTTGCGTCCACCCCAGCCGTTCGCCAACGCCCAGCTCAACCAACCCGCCGTATTAGGATTCTTGGACGGGTCGACAACGAGCATGTCGGGATACAGCACGCTTCCCAACGTCGTTGCCAGCGCGGCCGGACGTCCGAAGCTCGTGATGAACGCCTCGGTCTGCGGACGGAAGGTCGCCGTGTTGTACGGCTGCGTGCGATTGTACGCGCCGTGATTGGCCTTGGCGATCGTCACTTCGCTGACCAGCGGATTGCCAAGAAAATCTGTCTGGTCGTAGATCGTGCTGTCGTCGTTCTCGTCGCCCTGAGCGTCGTCGTTGCCGACGTCGCGGCTCGCGACGGTGGGCGCGACGATGGATCGGGACGAGTCGTTCGTGCGGTCGCTGCAGCCGGTCAGCCCAGTGGTGATGCCGAGGGCGAGCGCGGCGAGCCAGAGACGCGCGTCAGTCTTCCACATATGAATGTGCTCCCGAAGCGAGATGAGTGAGTGATGCGTCAGTTGGATCGCGCGCGGCTCGTCGTGCCCCAGACGCCGAACGCCGACGGATGCTGCGGGTCGCGCTCGAGCATGCTCACCGGGAGCTCGATGACGATCGCCATGTCGTTGAAACCGCGGACGTAGTCGAGCGCCTGGCCCGCCGGGCGGAACGAGCCCGCGCTCGGCGTCGACGGCAGTTGCGACAGTGGTCCCGTCACCGGTTTGCGGTCCGGGATGATGCGGAAGAATTGCTCGAGGTCGATGAAGAAGGGATCGTCGCGCGGTCCGGTGAAGACCTGGATTCCGTCGCTCGACCCGAGGACTTCGTTCACCGGACCCGAGATCGCCTTACGTCCGCCGACGAGGGTATTCGCCGGACCGGTCTGTCGCGGCGCGACCGGACCACGCACCGTCACGCGCTGATGGGCGGCTTTCCCGGTGAACGTCACTTGGAAGACCAGATCCTCGATGCCGTCGCGATCGTTGTCGATTTTGATCTGATACAGCTCTTGGTCCTTCGTGCCGAACGCGAAGCTCGGGGTGTTCGCCGGCGTGATCGGAGACGACGTGCCCAACACGAGCGCGATGCGGCCCGGCGTCGCGGCGGGGAAGGCGTAGACATCGTTGACGTCGTATCGCGGACTGAGCTCGACTTCGGGTGTGTCTTGGTGGTCGGACGCGCGCAGCCGTCGAACGGTGGTGAGCGCGGCGACCAACCCGACTGCGGCGAGCGCGGCCGCGGGCAGCCCTCGCCTGAAAATCCATGTCGTCATACGCAACCCCTCGGGTGTAAGTGGGAGCGGCCGCGGACCACACTGGCCCGCTCAGCTCCACGGGGTTACGCCACGAGGGGCGAATCGGATTTCTTTGCGCCCGCGCGCTACTACTTGCTGCCGCTTGCCGGAGCGGCCGTCGTCGAGAAGATGCCGGGTGTTGTGCTGAGCGCCCGCGCGGCGAACACCCCCGCCAAGATCCCGCCAAAGGCCAGGATGGTCCGAACGCGATCGACGGACCGCACACTGACGGTGAGCGCGCCGCGCGTCGGCACGTCGATCGGCTCGTATTGCAGGAACTCCTCCGGTCCGACAGCGCGCGCGATCTGGGTGACAGCCAACCTGATGCGATCCCGGTCGACGGACATCACGCGGCCGTCGAGCGACGTCGCGTTTGGACCGATCGCGCCGGCGAGCGAGCTCGAGGCCTCGCTGGTCAAGACGACGTGCACGGTCGCGTCAGGCCGGACGGCCGTCGGCGACGCTTCCTGGTATTGGTAGCATCCCACCGACAGAGCCACCAATGTCAGGACGAACCAACGCGAGCTCACTGGCCGAGACATCGTGTCCCCGTCGCGTTCGACGTCGCGTTCGCCGGATTGTTCGGGTTGCGCGGCGGCTGCTGCGTCGGAGGCGGAATGTTCGTATTCGTATTTCGCTCGGACGCGTCGTAGAGGAAGCGTGCCGGGACGATGTCGCCGGCGATGACGGGAACAAGGTTTGGCGTGCAAGTGCGTTTGTAGAGATTCCAGGCTTCGATGTTCTGAAAGTCGGCGATGTACTCTTCGATCAGGATTTCGGCAAGAAGCGGCTGCCCGGTCAGCGAACTGGGTTCAGCCGGTAGACCGACCAGGGCGCGCGCCGCGTTGAGCTTCGCCAGCGCCGTCGCGTTGTCGCCGGTGCGTTGCGCGGCCTCGGCCCACAGCAGCAGGTCTTCGTTCACCGTGACGAGCGGCTGCGTCGCGTTCGATGCGAGCAAGGCCGGATTCAGGTCGGACAGATCCGCGTTGAAGTAGGTGTGCAGGCGCGGGTCGTTGCGCTGTTGAAGCAACGCCACGAACTGCGGATTCGGGGCGATGTAGCCTGGGCGCTGCACGATGGCGAACTGGTACCAGAAATTCTGCTCGTTCGCGTTCCCCGAGAACACGGCGTTGAAGTTCTCCGACGCGCTCGAGATCCCCTGACTCGCCTCGGCGACGACCTGCGGATAGACGTTCGGCCGCAACTGGGCGGTATGCATCAGGAAGCGCGCTTTGAGCGTGTGCGCGAGCTTCGTCCAGAGGACGGGGTCACCGCCGTAGGACAGGTCGGCTGATGCCGGCCCGACGTTCGTCGGACCGGTGTCCTTCATTTCCACGATCGCGCGCGACAAGAGCGTCTGCACGGAGTCGTAGATCGCCATCTGCGGAGTGAGCGACGGGTTCTGTACGCCGGTGAGCGCCTGCGTGTAGGTCAGATTGCCGAACAGGTCCGCGCCCGTGCCCATGATCAGCGCTTCCATCACCAAGGCGATGCCATGGAAGAGCGTATCGTTCGACGCCAACGCCTGCGATTCGACCTTGCGGATGTCGACGAGACCACCGCCGGTGTACAAGCCGGCCTGGAATCCGTTCGTCACATCCTCGCTGACGCCGTAGTTGTAGATGTCGACGTACTGCAGGTTCGTTCCAAGCAGCTGCTGCGCCCACATATTCGTGACGCGGACCATGTCGCTCTGTAGCAGCGCCCACGTGCCGGCCTGCACACCGACGAACAGCTGCGCGGTGGTCGCCGTGGTCGGCCGATTGGGATCCGTGCTCAGCTCACCGCCGGTGAGGTAGTCGCTGCACGCTGTCGCGAGGACGACGGCGCCGGCCACACCCGCGAATCGTATGCTCTTCATGATTCGTGATGCTCCCGTCATCGGTTGAGCGTGATCGAAAAGATGAATGATCGGATATTCGGGTTCTGGAAGAAGTCGATGCCTTGCGTGAGAAACTCGGCGCCGCCCAGGTTCGTCTCGGGATCCATTCCCTTGTATGGCGTCCATGTGTGGAGGTTGCGTCCGCCGAGTCGAAGCAGCGCTTGCGTGAAGCCGAGCTTTTCCTTGATCCACGGATCGTCGAGCGTGTACGTGATTGAGAGCTCTCGCCACTTCGTGAAGTTGCCGCTCTCCACGAATTGCGACTGCACGGGACTCGCGCTCCCGCCCGTCGTCGTATACCAGTTTTGCCACTGCGCCGGAGTGCGGAAGGCTACTCTGCCCGCGCCCGGTCCGGCGACCGCCTGATTGGACAGGATGTTCCTCCCGAAAATTCCGGCGGTGTCCGACCGGATGGTCGTCTCCTCCGCGGTGCCGAACCGATCGAGCGCGGAACGCGTCCCGTCCCACACCTGCGACCCGCGCCGAATGTCGAACAGCGTCGTCAACTGAAGTCGCTTGTAGCGGATGATCGCATTCAGCCCGCCCGACCACGCCGGGTTGGGGTTCGCGATGACCTGCTCGTCGGGGTTGACGACCGGACGATTGTTCGTGCCGGCGATGTAGAGCGCGTTCTTGGGGGCGCCGACGCCGCACGCGGAGTCGACGTTCGCCATTGTGCCGACGCCGGGGAGTGTCGCGACCTCACCGAGTCCGCATCGGATGAAGTCCTGCCCGCGGATGACACCGGGAGCGAAGCCCACCGTCGACGATCCGATCGCGCCGGTGAATCCCTCGGTGTTGTACGGGACGAACTGAATGTCGTTGATCAGCGAGACGACTTTGCCACGATTGCGCGCGTAGTTGCCTCCGATCGTCGCGTCCCAATTCTTGGCGGTGTACACGCGGGCGTTGAACTGCATCTCCCAGCCCTTGTTCGTCACCGTCGCGCCGTTGAGCAACGCGGTGCTCGCTCCGTTCGCCGCGGCGTTCACGGGAGTGGGGAGGATGACGTCGCTCGACTTCTTGTTGTAGTACGTGACGCTCAAGTCCGACGTCTGGTCCTTGAAGCCAAAATCGAAGCCGAACTCCGCCTCGCGATTGCGCTCGGGTTTGAGGTCGTTGTTCCCCAGGTTGGAGCCGGTCACCACGCCGCCCTGGCCGCTCTGCTTCGATCCGATCACGTCGCCAAAGCCGCTTCCGAAGACGGACGTCGTCGACAGCGCGGTGATCGTCGCGTACACCGGCGGCTCGCGGCCGGTCTCGCCGTAGGCGGCGCGGAGACGCGCGTTGCTCAACCAACGCCATCGGTTGTGCGGCGCCCCGTTGTTCAGATACTTCGTGAACGTCCAGGCCGCGTCGGCTTTCGGGTACAGCGCGGTGCGGTCCGACTCGCCGAAGGTCGAGAAGCCGTCGAGGCGGAGTCCGGCTGTACCGTGAAGCTCGTTGTTATAATCGGCCTCGGCCTGCGCGAAGTAGGCGAGGATATGTTGCAGCGAGTTGAACTCGCTGGGGGTGTAGCTCACCGTGTTCTGGATCGCCAGCGGTTCGGGCGCGATCAATTGGTCGCCGAATACGAAGACCTGGCGGTTGCGCCGCGAGTTCAAGTTCTGCCCGAGCACCAAGCGCGTATCGAGATACTTGTTGACGGTCCACGAGCCGGTCGCCGTGAGGTTCTGATCGACCTCGAGGTTCGTGATGTCCAACCGTGTGACGCTGCCTACCGGATCGCTCGACGACGTGAACGGGAGCGCCTCGAGCCGTGAGTCGCTGTAATTGTCCGCGCCGAACGTCTCGTTGATCGCGAGCCAACTCGCCGGGACCCAGTTCGCCGTGATGTTCCCGAGGAAGCGACCGAGCTCGCTCTTGTTGCCGACGTTGGCCAACACGAAGAACGGATTGTCGTATCCGCGAGACGTCGTCAGGCTGGCCGACGTCGGATTCGGGAAGCGATACGACCGCTGCAACTCCGATGTCGGCGAGAGGTACGGCTCGTTGTTGAAGTCCGGCGGCGTGCGAAGCGCGCCGAGGAGCAGGCCGGAGGTGTTCGACCCCTTCTGGACGAACTTGCCCGTCGTGTTGAAGTACGAGAAATTGCCGCCGAAGGTCAGCGTGTTGAGCAGCTGGTGGCTGGCCGACAGTCTGAACGTATTGCGGAAATAGCGGTTGTTCGGCCCCTCCATGACGCCGTACTGGTCGGTGACACCGCCCGAGAGGAAGAACTGCGTGCGCTGCGTTCCGCCCGATACGTTGAGTGCGATGTCATTCGTCAGGCCGGTGCCGTAGATCTCCGTGCTGTGGTCGAACCTGGGGGTAGTCGGGGTAAGAAGTGGTCCCCACGTCAGGCTCGACGCGTTACAGTCCGGCGTCGAGCACCCGCCGGGAAGGCCGTTGCTCCCCTGACCGTAGAGCGACTGCAGCGGAAACGTTCTCACGACGTGATCGAAGGTCTGCACCGACGAGACGTTGTAGCGGGTCGGGCCGGTCGAGCCTTTCTTCGTCGTGATCAGGATGACGCCGTTGGCCGCGCGCGCTCCGTAGATCGAAGCGGCGGCGGCGCCCTTGAGGATCTGCACCGACTCGATGTCGTTCGGATTGATGTCCGCGGCGCGGTTTTGCGCGACGGTGCTGGCGTCGCCCCCACCTTGCGTCGCCTGCGTCGTGTTGTCGATCGGGGTATTGTCGACGACGATGAGCGGCTGGTTCGTTCCCGTCACCGACGTGGCGCCGCGAATCAGCACGAAGGCCGACGCGCCCGGCTCGCCCGACTGCGTGTTCACGCGCACGTTGGGCGTCGTCCCGGAGAGCGACGAGATCACGTTTTGCGGCTGCGTCGCCCGCTTCAGCGTCGTCGAGTCGACGGTGTTGATCACGCTTCCGACGCGCTCGCGCACCTGTGACGTACCCGCGCCGGTGACGATGACTTCCCCGAGCTGCGCCGCGGTCTGGGTCATTACGAAATCGTGCGTGATCGTCCCCGCGTTGAGCGTGATCGTCACGTTCTGCGGCGAGTAGCCGACGCGCCGCGCGTTCAGCGTCACGGTTTGTCCGGTCACGCGCGCCGCGGGCACGGTGAACGTGTACAAGCCGTCATCGCGCGTAATCGACCCGACACCCATGCCGGTGATCGACACAGTGACGCCCGGCAGCGGTTGTCCCGCCACGTTGGTGACGTGGCCGGTGACGGTTGCGCCGGCTCCGGCACCCGCTTGCGCCGACAGCGGCGCGACGCGGGCGAACAGAGCGACAAGAAGCGACGCACCGGACCAGCGAAGCGGCGAGCAATGCATGACAACTCCTGCGACGGAATTCCAATGGCCGCGTGCGTGCGCGCCGTCGCATGAGGCGACGGCTGCGTTCGACGTCTGCGGACGCGAGTGTGCGTCCCGGTCAGGTCCGGCGGTGGGCGCAGACGTTGTGCCAAACGGCTGCGTGCGGCGACGACTCGGCCAGAAGATTTCCTTGCAAAAGCAAAACACGACGCCACGCGACGATCGCGCGCGGCAACCGCGTCATGGCACGCCGAGTCGATTGATGTCCGGTGACTCGACAATCGGACTGGAGTAGCCGTCGCGAGCGACCACGAGCATGGCCCGCGCGAGTCGGTCGCTCGTTGTCACGTGCGTTGGGGAAAGGCGAATCAACGGCGTGGCGAGCGGCCGGATGAGTGTGTACACCGCGTTGTACCACGCCGTGCGCGAGCGGATGCCGTGTAGGGGGATCACCGCGCCGGGGCGAAACATGTAGGCAGCGTGGAAGCCGAGAGTGAGAAGCGCATTCTCCGTGCGACCCTTCACGCGCGCCCACATCACGCGTCCACGCTCGGTGGAATCGGTGCCGGCGCCCGAGACGTAGATGAACGTCATGTGCAGGTTGATGCGCACGAGCTGGCGGGCAACGGCGAGCGTGACGTCGAACGTGAGCCGCGAATACTCGTCCTCGCTCAGTCCAAGCGACGTGACGCCGAGGCAGAACAGACATGCGTCGACGTCGCGGAGCTCCGTTTCGTGCGGCGTAAGGTGCGTGACATCTGATTCGACGACGTCGATCAGCTTACGGTCGCTGACACCGGTCGGGCGTCGGCCAACGGCGATGATTTGCGAGACGCCCGGGTCGCGAAGACACTCCTGAAGAACCGCCTGGCCGATCATTCCTGTCGCGCCGAACAAGAGCACCTTCATCGTCGAACCCGGGTCCGGTGTGGAACGTCATTTCGTCCAAATCAGAATCACGCCGCACGCGCTGCCCGCGGCCTTGTATTGAACCGGCGACGTTGCCGGCCCGGCGTAGACCTCGATGCCCGCGACTTCCGATGGCGGAACGAGCGATGCAAGATCCGTCGGCATCGGGAGCAGGACACCGTCGATCACGACCTGCATTGGGCACCTTGACGACCGCGTACTCGTCACAACCTGTCTGTTGTATCCGCTGCCGGTAACGGAAATGCTCGGGATGCCTCGAAGAACCTCCCCCAAGGCCACGGGATTGCGCTGCCGGATGTCCTCCGCTGTAATGAAAGTGCCGAACCCCAGTTTGCGCCGCTCCTCGAACTCGGCCATCCGAGCCGCCAGGCGCTTGGCGGACACGACGACGGTGTCGAGCGCCGTCGCGATGCGGTGCATCGCGAACGAAAAGCGCAGCGTATCGGTGGTGCCGATCTGAATCGCCGCCGACATCGGCGCATAACCGACGCGGTGCACCATCACGATGTACTGTCCGGCCGGTACGGCGACGATGCGGAAGCGTCCGTTGTCGCCGGTTGTGACGCGCAACGGCGAGCCAAGCACGCTCACGACAGCCTCGCCGAGCGGGACGAGATTGGAGTCCGACACGAGGCCGTCGATGATACTGCGCGAACGCGGCGGCTGAGCTCCGAGAGCCGACGGCACTAACGAAGGCACGCCGAGCGCCGAGAGGACGCCGATGACGATCATCAGCTGAGTGAAGCGAGCGAGCATGGTGCTGGGTCGGTCGAAGTGAGGTACGATAGCACTGAGCCGTACTCTACGCGACGCGAATCTGGTGCGCCGCTTGCGACGAGGCGCCTCCCGACGACCCGTCGACGCGGGTTCATCCGT
>Ga0310812_10000657_pt1 | contig 12577 bp, 11 predicted proteins | sample NN3metagenome_FD_205747 | JGI IMG/M metagenome (GOLD analysis project Ga0310812, IMG submission 205747) | Soil microbial communities from experimental microcosm in Duke University, North Carolina, United States - NN3 | ecosystem: Engineered > Artificial ecosystem > Soil microcosm > Unclassified...
ATCATGATGCGCAGCAATACGATAAGCACGCGCAACCTCAGCATCATTCCCACCACTGATCTTAATGCGATAACCCGCTTCTCTCACAATATCAGCCAATTGCAACCAATACACTTCAGGCCACTGCTTGCTTGCCCACGTTGTGCCGTGTAAAAACACAATATACTTTTCCTTCTGATGGCCAACGGCAAATTGCTCGCGACTTAATCCAAAGTCTGGTGATGTGGTCGGTAACGCATAACCCAGCGCCTGACTACAAAGCAGGCGCATCCTCACAATTGCATGCTGATAAAAATTAACGCGGTAGCGACGCTGATAAGCCACCGCAGCGAGCGCTTCTCGTGCCGAACGCCAATCTAAACCCGCACGCACACCGCTTGCAAAATAAGTTAAAATGGCGCTTTTGACTAAGCCCTGCGCGTCTAACACCAGATCGTACGGCGTGTGCCGTAACTGATCTCGCAGCACACGCAGCCCTGCCCGCGTTTCTTGAGAAAACAAATGTTTACGCCAACGACGCAACTGCACAGGAATCACCTCGCTAACAGAACGGTGCCAGCGCGGAATGTCAGCAAAAGACGACTCTACCACCCAGTCAAAAGAAATACCGGGGATAGCATGGCTTGCGTCTGTTAAAGCAGGCAACATATGTAAAATATCACCCATGGAAGACGTTTTAATTAATAAGACACGCATGCTACACACCCCATGTCTGCATTGCCTCTAACACACGCTGAGGAGGCAAATCGTATAAACAGCGGTAATGCCCCAACGGGCAAGTACGCTTTAAGCAGGGCTGACAATCCAAATTTAGCTTTAACACAGTGGCATTCCCCAGTGGCGGTGTAAAAGCAGGACTCGTCGAACCATAAATAGCAACAATCGGCTTTTGTAGGGCAGCACCCATGTGCATGAGCCCAGAGTCATTCGTCACCAGCCCACTCACAAGAGACAGCAGATCAATGGTTTCATCAAGCACCAGCTTGCCCGCCAGATTTTCACATTGATGATCGGTCAGCACCATGATTTCATCGGTGATCGCACGATCATTCGGTGATCCGAATAACCAAACACGCCACCCTTCTTTGATTTTTTGTTTCGCAACTGCCGCATAATAGTTGGCAGGCCAGCGCTTAGCAGGACCAAATTCTGCACCTGCACCAAGCGCCAAAATAGGCTGATCAGTGCAAGTCAGTTGATGTTTAGCGAGCGTTGCTTGTTGTGTTGCTTGACTCACCTGCAAAGCAGGATAAGAATAATCAGGCAGGACAGCGTCTTTCGCTAAGCCAAGCGCTACCCAACGCTGCACCATTAAGGGATAGCGCTTTTCATCTAATGGTCTCGCGTCATTTAATAATAGCTGACGACATTCACCAACCCATCCCGTACGTTTAGGAATGCGCGCAAACCAGGGTATCAGTGCAGATTTAAAAGAATTTGGCAGCACAATCGCATGATCGAAGCGTTCAGCGCGTAAGGCCTTCGCAATCTGATAACGCTTTATCAATCCAAATTCACCGTGCGCAATGGGTAGTGGAATGGCTTTTTCTACTTCAGGCATGCGACTCAGCAAAGCAAAGGTCCAGGGCGAAGCAAGCACAAACAAGGCATCAGTGGGGTTAGCTTGTTTAAGCAAGGTAAACAAACTCTGCGCCATTACCATGTCGCCTACCCAAGCCGGCCCTATGATTAATATTTTTTTGGACATACCACGCTCGCCTGGCATCAGGACGCCAGAATATAGGTTGTACCACAATAGGGACAAACAATCTGTCCTGTTTCTGTGATAGGTAAATAAATACGTGGATGCGCATCCCACACACGGGCATGCCGCGACGGGCAGGCAAGCGGCAGATCTGCTTGCTTAACATAGTAAGTTTCTTTGGTGCAGGCTTGCTCTGCTTGTGATTGTGCTGACATAAAACCTCCTACAATATCGTCTGAATGCCATCAGACAAGTGAACCGCCGACTGGAATCCAATCATTTTTTTTGCCAATCCCGTATCAGCAAAAGATACTTTAATATCCCCTGGCTTTGCCGGCTCAAAACATAACTCGGCTGGCTTTCCTGTGGATGCGATACAACGCACCACTTCTAACAGTGTACGCGGTGTGCCCGTTGCAATATTCAGTGCACCCGTATAATTGCTTTCAAGCGCCAATAAGTTAGCCGTTGCAATATCCGAAATATGAATAAAATCACGGGATTGCTGGCCGTCACCGTATATTGTCAATGGCTGGTCTTGGTGATAGGCCGCTATCAATCGGCTGATCACGCCCGCATAGGGTGAGGTCGCGCTTTGTCCAGCACCATAGACATTAAAGTAACGCATGGCAAGGCTATCGATGCCGTGGAGTTGCTTGTAGAGCGCAGCATAATCTTCACAATGTTTTTTTTGTAAGGCATAAGGAGACAGTGCCGTTGGTAGTAACATCGTTTCACAACAAGGCAAGACGGCAGGTTGACCATAAACCGCCGCGCTGGAAGCATAGACCAAGCGGATAGGGCGATTCGCTTTGTGAATCGCTTGCAGTACATGCAAGAAACCTAAGGTATTGACTTGCAAGCTATAAGAAGGGTTCTCGATAGACTGCTGCACCGAAGGAATGGCTGCCAGATGCAGCACGGCATCACAATCTTTTAACAAATCTTCTAAGAGAAAATAAGCTAATATATCGCCTTCTATAAAAGTCAGATGAGGATGCGAGAGCGGTAGGTTAGCGGTATCGCCCGATAGCAGATTATCCAGCACCACAACCTCTTTGTTTTTTTCAAGCAGCAATCGCGCGGTATGTGAACCTATAAAACCCGCGCCGCCTGTGATAAGTACTTTTTGCATAGTCATTCTATCGGAGAAACCGTTGCAGTCGTGAGAGGGATCCACGTACGGTATAGGCTGATGCTGAGATAAAGTAAGCAATAACCCATCGAAATACCGACCAGCAGGTGATTAGACTGTGGATATAACCACAGCAAACCCATTGTTGCAACGCCCCACAGCAGCGTGATAAGCGCCATGCTGCCACGCAAGACTTTGTTATTCGTGAGGTAGTCAAGACGAGAAGGGTATACATACTTAATAGGCACAAAGCTCAGCACAGCGAGTGAGAGTAAAATCATCATGTTGCTGACCGCGCTCATTTGCCAAAAAAATAAATAGAAAACGGCAATGTTCCAGTAGCTTGGAAAGCCCTTGAAAAAGTGATCCGTGGTTTTAGCATCCACCTGCGTGAATTGATAAGCGGAGGAAAAAGTGATAGCCATCACACAAAGCACTCGCCAATAGGGTGGCAATAATTCGGTAACCAGTAGAAAAAAGCAAGGCACCAGCGTGTAAGTAAAGAAATCCACAATGTTGTCTAGCAGCGCGCCATCAACCTGGGGAACGGCATGTTTGATGTCCACCATTCTGGCGAACATGCCATCTACCGCATCAATTAAAATAGCAACGCACATAAACCACAGTGCTTGGCGTAAGTGATGTTCGTAAATCGCGAGCAAGGCCAATAGCCCAATGCAGGCACCACTTGCGGTGAAAGCGTGTATAGACCAACCTATACAACGTCGCGCAAGGCTGATTTTTTTTACAGCTAAATCATGCGTCAATGCAGTAGACCCCTCTTGTTTTTAACCCGTATGCTTCGATAGGAAACAGAGAGAGTACCAAAAAATGGGCGTATAGTAAAACCAAACCACGGGGAGGGCGGCGTTTTTGTACCAAAAGTGGTCATTTTTATGAGGGCAAATACCCCCCTCATCCGCCCTGTCGGGCACCTTCTCCCAGGGGGGGCTTTGTTGAATAAATCGGAGATGCCTTGGGAGGCACTCGGTGTAACCGAGCCGCGACCGTGAGGGAGCGTCACTGTGCTATAGCTTTTAGCTGAAATTTCTTACTTTATGATATTAAGGTGCCATTTAACGGTAGAAATGTTGCATTGTTTTACACCAGCTTTTATCAGATTCATGTGACGCTCCCTCACGGTCGCGGCTCGGTTACGCCATCTCCGATTTATTCAACAAAGCCCCCAGGGGGAGAAGGCATGCGAGACAAGGCCTCAGAGATAGATCGCCGCCCCTTTGTGTAAACAACGCATGTCTTCTCCCCCTGGGAGAAGGTGCCCGACAGGGCAGATGAGGGGATATCAAGCAGCATTACAAAATAATAACCAGTTTGGCGCCCCTTGTTTTTTTACTTATTATGCAATAGATTCACCTACAGGTGTCCATTTTAATGGAGCCTTCTAACACATTTCTAAGGAGTGATGCATGGCAATACCTGAAATGTCTGATTGTGACCTCAAGGGTAAGTTGGTTTTAATCAGAGAAGATTTTAACGTACCTCTTAAAAACGGCGTAATCACAAGCGACCAACGTATTCAAGCTGCGCTTCCCACCATCAAACAAGCACTGAAAGCAGGCGCAAAGACCGTCATGCTCATGTCTCATCTCGGCCGGCCAGAAGGCGCGATCGATGAAAGCGCTTTTTCTTTAGCCCCCGTTGCAAAATTACTGTCGAAATTGTTAAAAATGGACGTCCCCCTCATCACAGACTGGATAGACGGCGTGGATGTAGGCGATGCCAAAGTTGTGTTATTAGAAAATGTACGCTTCGCGCACGGCGAAACAGAAAACAATGTGGAGCTTTCTAAAAGAATCGCAGGATTATGCGATGTCTTTATCATGGATGCTTTTGCGACTTCCCATCGTACCGAGTCATCAACCTACGGTGCGATCAAATATGCAAAAGAAGTCTGTGCAGGCCCTCTCTTGCTCTCTGAATTAAGAACGCTAGAAAAAATCATGAAAAAACCTGCCCATCCTGTTGTTGCTATTGTGGGTGGCTCTAAGGTCTCCACCAAGCTGTCACTTCTGAATTCTCTTGTAAAAACAGTAGACTACCTCATTATTGGTGGCGGCATTGCCAATACTTTCTTAGCTGCTGAGGGCGATACCGTTGGCAAATCACTTTACGAGCCAGATTTAATTGACGAAGCAGAACGTTTGATGGTCGAAGCAAAAAGTCGGGGTGCGGAAATTCCTGTGCCAACTGATGTGGTCGTAGCAGAACGTCTTGCAGAAGGCGTTGAAGGGCAAGTACGCCTGGTATCGCAGATTGATGATAAAGAAAAAATATTTGATATTGGTCCGGATACCGTGAAACGCTTTGTCGCTATTATTAAAAAAGCAAAAACCATTTTATGGAATGGCCCAATAGGCGCTTTTGAAATAGAGGCTTTCTCAGAAGGTACAGAAACAATCGCTAAAGCCATTGCAGAAAGCAAAGCCTTTAAAGTCGCTGGCGGTGGCGATACCTTAGCAGCGATAGAGAAATATAAAATTAGCGATAAGATTGACTACATCTCAACAGGTGGTGGTGCATTTTTAACAGTGTTAGAAGGCAAGACACTCCCTGTCATTGCTGCACTGGAAGACAGAGTAGAAGCTTAGAGAGGATTATGGATTACATTCGGCACACTAAAATTGTTGTTACGCTTGGGCCTGCTTTGGATAAAGAAGAAATGTTGGAGCGGGTTATTTTAGCGGGCGCTGTTGTGTTTCGTGCCAATTTCTCTCATGGTGATATCAGTACGCATGAACGACGCATCGATCAAGTACGCACCATTGCAGCGCGCCATGGGAGAACGGTTGCGATTTTAGTGGACTTACAAGGCCCCAAAATTCGCATTGGTCGTTTTAAAAATAAGAAAATAAAATTAGAAGAAGGCCAGTCCTTTATCTTAGATACCGCATTAGGTGAAGAAGAAGGCGATGAATCTGCTGTTTCCTTAGATTATAAAGACTTACTGAAAGATGTGAACCCAGGAGACACATTATTACTGGATGATGGTCGTTTGGTTTTTGGTGTAGCACATATCACAGGGCCGAAAATCCATTGCACGGTGACGGTGGGTGGCGAATTATCTAATAATAAAGGTATTAATCGCTTGGGTGGTGGGTTGTCTGCCGCCGCTTTAACAGACAAAGACCGTGCTGACATTCAAGATGCCGTGCGTCTACATGCAGATTATATTGCTGTCTCATTTCCGCGAAACGCCGAAGACATTCACGAAGCACGTGCACTATTAAAAAAAGCAGGTGGTCAACCTGGCATTATCGCAAAAATTGAGCGTACAGAAGCAGTGACGAATATAGAAGGTATTATTGATGCCTCTGATGCTGTGATGATTGCACGCGGCGATCTTGGTGTGGAAATTGGCGATGCTGAATTGCCTGCCACACAGAAAAAAATTATTAAAATTGCAAAACGGTTTAATAAACCGGTTATTACCGCGACACAGATGTTAGAAACCATGATTCAAAATACCATCCCCACACGTGCAGAAGTGTCTGATGTCGCAAATGCTGTGCTAGATGGTACAGATGCGGTCATGTTGTCGGGTGAAACAGCCGTTGGTAAATACCCAGATAAAGCCGTTGCTGCGATGGATAGAATTTGTTTAAGTGCAGAGAAACATCGCCCTATTCATTCCATACGGGGTTATTATCGCGATCAAGATTTAGAATTTGTGGATCATGCCATTGCACGTGCGACAATGTACACCGCGAATCATCTTGATATTAAAGTCATTATTGCCTTAACAGAATCAGGTACGACGCCTTTGTTAATGTCTCGCATGAATTCTCATATTCCTATTTATGGTTTGAGTCGACATGAAGCAACACTCAGACGTATGTCGCTTTATCGGGGCGTTTATCCTATTTGGTTTGATGCCACGCCGATTGATAGACGCATCCTCAATCAAGCGGCTGTCGAAGAGCTGCAAAATAAAGGCTTGGTCAGTCGAGGTGATTTGGTTATTATTACAAAAGGCGACCTGATTGGTGTGCATGGACGCACGAATTCAATGAAAATTGTAACCGTCGAATAGGATAGGAGGGCAGGTGTATGCTAAAGCAAATCGTTGCAGCAACGTTGTTATTATCCAGTGCCGTTAGCTATGCAGTTGAAAAAAATGATGTTGATGCGATTCGCAACACGCCCCTACCGGGCACCATTGCTCTCACATTCGATGACGGCCCAAATCCAACTTTCACACCGCAGATTTTAGCGATTTTGAAGAAAAATAATATTAAAGCCACTTTTTTTGTTGTGGGTGCAAATGCAAAAGCATACCCGGAACTCATTAAGCAAATTCACGATGAAGGACATGTGGTTGCAAGTCACTCGCAGACGCATCCTATGTTAACAAAATTATCGGATAAGCAGTTAAAGGTTGAAATTTCAGAGCCTAGCGAGATTGTGAATAACATTATTGGCATTAAGCCAAGGTGCTTGCGCTATCCTTTTGGAGCTTCAAATGCGCATGTTCGTGCAGAAATTCGTGCTTATGGTATGAAACCAACGCCGATGGGCTTTAATTCTTTTGATTATGAACGCCCCGGCACTCAGAAAATTGTTAGCCAAGTATTGAATAATATTTATTCTAAGCAAGTGATATTGATGCACGATGGCTTTGCTAAACGCGAGCAAACTGTTGCTGCACTTCAGACCATTATAGACGGCGTGCGAAACAAAAAATTAGGATTCAGTACGATTTGTTAATCCGACCGTAACGCTTCGATGGGATCTAATTTCGCAGCCAAATAAGCAGGATAGTAGCCGAAGAAAATACCCGTTACAACGGATACCGTGAAGCCAACAAGGGGTGGCCATAAGAAAAGTGCGAACTCCCAGCCCCAGCAAAGCGCGATAATATAGGAAACCAAGATACCGACAAAGACGCCTAAAGTGCCGCCAATAAAAGAAAGCATCACGGCTTCTGTTAAGAATAATTTAACAATATCGCTGCGCTTAGCGCCAACAGCCAAGCGAATGCCGATTTCACGACGTCGCAATACGACTGAAACAAGCATCATATTCATAATACCAATGCCGCCCACAATCAGCGAAATACTCCCAATGATGCCGAGAAAAATCGTCAGAATATCGCTCTCTTTTTCCATACTGGCAATGAGTTCCTTCGCACTTCTAAAGGAAGGCTGCTGATCATTCAACAGGCCTTTCAGTTTGTTGGAAAGATTTGTTTCAACACGTGAAATATCTGCTGAAGGCGCCAACCGCATCACAATATTAGCAATATTGGCATACCGAGAGATTAATGTAGAAGTCAATATTGGTACCATAATCGTATTGTCAATATTTGCGTAAATAAAACTGTTTTCTTGCCAAGCGGCCGCAATGCCAACGACAACAAAAATATGATTTTTACCAACTTGTATGGTTTGCCCAATGGGATCTCTACCAGAATGCTGTTTGATAAATGCTGCAATGTTTTGTCCAACAACACAATAAAAAGCATATTTATCAAACGTAGAAATGAATCGCCCTGCTTCTAAGTGTATGTTAACAACCGTTGCAAAATGATCCGTTACACCTAGGACACCGCTATTTAATGTTTCTCCCTGAAAAAATAGTGGATAAAATAGTTGCGTATAGGGTGCAACTTCTACAATGGCAGGATCTGCTTGCTGAAGATGCGTCGCGTCTTCTAATGTGAGGTTTTCTAATCGCCCGCTGACCACTTTGCCTTGTTCCGTGTTCATGTGAAAACTGACCGCAAGCAAATCTGTGCCGAGCGCTTTAAATTGTTTGAGCGCTTCATGTGTTGCAAGCTCACCGCCCGACACCATTGCGACAACAGAAGCCGTCCCTACCAGTATGCCAAGTAGCGCAAGCGAAGAGCGCAACTTAGTAAATCGTAGATTACGTAGACCTTCTTTTATGTGGTCAATGAGTTGCATGTCTACCTCGAACCATTGTAACTATTTTCAATTGTGATTTTTTCTCACGCACCTACGGTGCTTAAAAAGGCGTAGTGGGTTTCTCCTAAACCCCAGGCTGCGCGCTACCGCGCTTACCTGGGGCTGTAAAGCTTTCGGTCGTAAACGACCTGATTGCGTTGTTGTTTTATGCGATCAACCCAAAATGCGTTCAATTTTGGTTAATCCCATAGCGTCACGACATAACCAGGCCGTTTACGGCCGCAAGTTTTATAGCCCCGGCTGAGGATTGCGAAGCGAAGCGTAGCAATCCGAAGGCCGGGGTAATGCCAACCACCTTACGCTTTTAAGCACCGTAGGTGCGTGAGAAGAAATTCACCCCCCACTTATTCAGGCAATTTGCTCATTCTTTGACCGCCACAAATCAGCCTTATTGTTATTGCAGGTTAAGTTTGCTAGCATTTTGATCCACAATGACGGTAAAGGCAAGGTATGGTCTGGCTCCTGTTTTCTCATCTCACATCACCCAAGAAATTCTACTCTTTGAGTCAGGTTCTATTGCCGTTTTTAACGATTATTTTCGTTCTGGGATTGTTATACGGGATGATTGGTGGTCTGATTTTATCACCCGCCGACTATATACAGGGTGATGGGTTCAGAATCATCTATGTACATGCGCCTTCCGCCTTCTTATCTCTCTTTATTTATGCTGTGATGTCGGGCGCTGCCTTCTGCGGGGTTGTGTGGCGCCTGAAGCTGGCTTTTCTGGTGATGCGGTACAGCATGTCCATTGGCGCTGGCTTTACCTTCTTAGCATTGCTCACGGGGAGCTTGTGGGGTAAACCCATGTGGGGAACGTGGTGGATCTGGGATGCCCGGCTCACATCAGAACTGATATTACTATTTTTATATATCGGTACGATGTTATTTCAATCCGCTGTCTCTCAGAAACAACACGCTGAACGCATGACGGCTATGTTGGTGTTGGTTGGTTTTGTTGATATTCCGATTATTCATTATTCTGTCTATTGGTGGAACACCTTGCACCAAGGTGCGACGTTAAAAATCTTTGCACCTTCTACTATTGATCGTTCGATGCTTTATCCGCTGTTGTCGATGATCGTTGCTTTTTTAGCATACTATGCGATCGTGTTGTTTATGCGTATACGGTATGCTTTGACAGCCTTATCCAATAATCACCATTGGCTGGAGCATTTATGATAACACTGATACATTTTATCGAGATGGGTGGTTACGGAAAATATGTTTTTAGCGCTTACAGCAGCGTGATGCTTTTTTTATTGATACAGTGGTTCTTGCCGTGGCGTGCTTGGCGACGCTATGTGCGAGCGCAGAATAAAAAATATGAATAAAATCCATAAAACACGGCTGTGGTTATTGAGTTTATTTTTATTTGGCTTAGGTCTAGCAACTGCTTTGTTGTTGTATGCACTTAAACAAAATATCAATGCTTTTTTAACCCCTTCTCAAGTGACAACCCTTGCTGGAAAATCCGATTATCATTTTCGTCTGGGTGGTTTGGTGAAAGCTGGCAGCTTGAAACGAGACCCAAATAGTTTAGAAGTGCGATTTATAGCGAGCGATTTAAAACGTGAGATACGGGTGCGCTATGTTGGTGTCTTGCCGGATTTGTTTCGCGAAGGAAAGGGGATGATTGCCGAAGGACATCTGGATCAACAGGGTGTGTTTGTCGCAACGCAAATATTAGCGAAGCATGATGAGAATTATACGCCTGTGGGGTTAGGCGCAAATTAAAACAAGCATCTCCCTCCCCTCATCCGCCCTGTCGGGCACTCGGTGTAACCGAGCCGCGACCGTAAGGGAGCGTCACATGAATCTGATAAACGATGCTGTGTAATAATGAAACAGTTTAACCATTAGAAAGCAATTTACTATTATGAAGTAAGAAATTTCAGCTAAAACTTATAATACAGTGACTCCCTGCCGGTCGCGGCTCGGTTACACCGAGTGCCTCACAGAGCATTTCCGATTTATTCAACAAAGCCCCCAAGGGAGAAGGCATGCGAGACGACGCCTTGGACTCAAATCAAATCATTACGCCTGGGGACGCTTATTTAACTGCGCAACGGTCTGCTCAACAAAATCAGCGTTCTTCTGTGCGCTCTTCAACTGTTTTTTAGCGCGATTAAATATTCCCGCTTCAATCACCGCACACCGAGCTGACGCTTCTTTTGCTTTTCGCACTGGGCCGTTCATCATTTTCCGAGAAGCACCTGTCCTGTTACCCGTCACTACCGCAGCGCCACCACTGATAAAAGCAACACCACCGCCAACAGACATCACACTAATAGAGGCCGATGTGCCCATCGCAGAAGCCACTAACCCAGGATTGATACTCACCAATATAATGAATGTGACAAACAAAGCTGCCAGGGCGATACAAGTGAGAAGAAGTTTTCTTTTATATAAAGCCTGGCCGTCAATATTTTCAGCATACGCTGTCAACTTGCGTACGTCAAAGTATCCCCAATCTTCACGTGCCCCTGCTAAATGCTTTGTCGCATTTTGCAGCGCCACTACGCGATCTTGCAGCGCTACATGTAAATCCTTGTGATAATCCTGCAATGCTGACGATATGTCTTGGGTAATAGCGGGAATCTGCTCACCACCTAATGTTATGTTTCTGCCTAAGGAATTAACAACAGAGATAGCTTTTTCTTTATGAAACCGCGCTATCTCTTTTTCCGCTCTCAGCTTCGCTAAGAAGTGTGAATATGTCTGTCTTAGACCATCTAATAATATAGCTTCGGGCTCTCGACTAAACTCCCTAAAACCAGGATCTATTTCTCTTCCCTTCCATTTATTGAGTTGACCTACTGCGCCTAATTTGTCTAGTATAATGTTACGCTTATGCAACCCCATAGCCCTCTCTACAGACGCGTTTATTTCCTCATCTGTCGTTTCTGTCGTTTCTTCCTCTAATGCTGCTTTGATTGTATCGACAATTATTTTTTCCGCATCAGCGATCATCTTCTTCTGTTTAAGCAATTTCTTTTTATTGGTTTCCGTCTGAAGGGATTTTTCGACTCCTTCAATAGCAGCCCTTGCCCCATTTATCACTTCTTGTTGCGCGGCAATGTTTGCATTTATCTCTGCGACTGTACGAGGCGTTGCATCAGGAGCAACTCTAAAACCATCATTCTTCTTAACAGCCTCTATTGCTTCACTTAATTTTTCTTTATCGTTTTTTTCTAATGCCGCTAGAATCAACGCTATACGTTCCATTTCCTGCTCTACACGACTAGCGTGAGAAACTTTCTCGCAAACTTTCGTTACCCGATCCATCAAAAGTAGCGCTTGGTCTGTTACCGATGTCGAGATCTTATCTAGCGGCCGTACATCGCACGTCGATGGCGTATCATCTACCGGATCTGTTAAGTCTATATAAGCTTTATCACGCGCTGAATCTGAGCGCTTCTCCGATTTTAAGACGTCGTACACGACATGCCACATCTTTTGTAACTCAGTTGCAGTCTCTTCCAGAGAATTTCTGAACTCATTCAACTGAGGTTGAAGCACGGGATCGCTCGTGATTTCATCGCGAGGCATCTTTTTCAAAAAAGAGTCTAGTGTTTTCGTGTAATGCGCGCCAAGCTCTGAAGTTTCTTGCTTTTTCTCAGCATATCGTTTTTTCTTAGCTAGCTGTCTGTTTTGCTTCTCTCTTTTTTTCTTTTCTTTATTGCTTGCTGTATCGGGCAATACTTGCGCTTCTAACTTCTCTTTTTCCTTGTCAATAGCATATACTTCTAAGTACGCTGCATCGGCTTCTTCGCTCATCTTTTTTGATTCAGC
>Ga0310812_10000658_pt1 | contig 12574 bp, 9 predicted proteins | sample NN3metagenome_FD_205747 | JGI IMG/M metagenome (GOLD analysis project Ga0310812, IMG submission 205747) | Soil microbial communities from experimental microcosm in Duke University, North Carolina, United States - NN3 | ecosystem: Engineered > Artificial ecosystem > Soil microcosm > Unclassified ...
GTGGCCCAAATGCCGCGAGTACGAAACTGGGTGAACGAGTTGGTCCGACTCTCGGCCGGCGCGCGCGACGTGGTGGTGGATGGCCGGGATATCGGCACGGTCGTCTTCCCGAACGCCGACCTCAAGGTCTTTCTCGTCGCCGATCCCTGGGAGCGGGCACGGCGCCGGCTCATCCAGCGTCTCGATCGTCACCCGACCGAGGATGAGATCGCCGCCGAGACGGACGCGTTAGTCCACCGGGACGCGAAGGACGCGACGCAAACGGTTCAGGCGACCGACGCGATCCTCATCGACACCACGTATTTGACGCAGGAAGAGCAGGTCGAGCGGATTGTGGCCCTCGCCAAGGCCGTAACTCGGCGTCCTGACAAGACTTCTGCAGTTGACGGATAATATGGCCGAGGGTATCTTTGACGGTTCGCGGCGTTTGCCCTAAACGCTGATTGTTTTGGTATCCATTCAACCTCGCACGCGGCGAGCCTAAACCTTCCGCGATCAGTCGGGAGACACTCACTTCGGTATGCCAGAGCTCGAAACCTCCACCGCCACCGCAACAGGAACGCTCTCGGAGCGCGAAAAGCGCGACGCGCAGCGCGCGCAGCTTCGCCCGCTCGCCAACCGCCGTCCCGAACTCTACGACGACGAATACTCGTCGGAAGAATACGAGACGATGATGGAGCTCTATAACGGTACGCTCGCGTCGATCGACGAGGGCGAGATCGTGAAGAGCAAAGTGCTCGAGATTCGCGACAACATGGTCGTCCTCGACATCGGCTTTAAGTCCGAGGGCAGCGTTCCGCTCGAAGAGTTCAAGGATCATCCGGATCTCAAGCCGGGCGACGAAGTCGAAGTCCTGCTCGAGCACCTCGAGGACCAGGAAGGCTCCGTCGTCCTGTCGAAGAAGAAAGCCGACTTCATGCGCGTGTGGGAGAAGATCCGCGTCGCGTATGAGACCGACCAGCCGGTGGAAGGCACCCTCGTCAAGAAGATCAAGGGCGGTGTCGTCGTCGACCTCATGGGCGTCGACGCGTTCCTCCCGGGTTCGCAGATCGCGCTCCGCCGCGTGCCGAACATCGACGAGCTGCTCGGCCAGAAGTTCGAATTCAAGATCATCAAACTCAACAAGCGCCGCCGCAACATCGTCGTCTCGCGCCGAGTGATCCTCGAAAACGAGCGCGCCGGCAAGCGCGAGAAGTTGATGAAGGAGCTCGAGAAGGATCAGGTGCGGAAGGGCATCGTCAAGAACATCACCGATTTCGGTGCGTTCATCGATCTCGGTGGCGTCGACGGCCTGCTCCACATCACGGACATGTCGTGGGGACGCATCTCACATCCGTCGGAGCTCGTCCAGATCGGTGCGGAGCTCGAAGTCAAAGTCCTCGACATCGACTGGACGCGCGAGCGTATCAGCCTTGGGCTCAAGCAGCTCCAGAGCTATCCGTGGAAGGACGTCGCCGACAAGTATCCGGTCGGCACGCGCGTCGCCGGCAAGGTCGTGTCGATCACGAACTACGGCGCCTTCATCGAGCTCGAGCCGGGCATCGAAGGTTTGGTGCACATCAGCGAGATGAGCTGGACGCGCAACGTCCGTCACCCGTCGAAGCTCGTCAGCATCGGCGAGACGATCGAAGCGGTCGTGCTCAAGGTCGATCCGAACGAAGAGAAGATCTCGCTCGGCATGAAACAGACCGAGCAGGATCCGTGGATGGTGTTGCCGCTCCGCTACCCGGTCGGCACGCGCATCAACGGCAAGGTGCGCAACCTCACCAGCTTCGGCGCGTTCGTCGAGATCGAGCCGGGCATCGACGGCCTCATTCACATCTCCGACATGAGCTGGACGAAGCGCGTGCAGCATCCGTCGGAAGTCGTGAAGAAGGGCGACACCGTCGACGTCGTGATCCTGAACATCGACAGCGACAACAAGCGCATCAGCCTCGGGCTCAAGCAGGCCGAGGAAGATCCGTGGCTTCGCATCGGCGAGAACTATCCGGTTGGGATGGAGCTCACGGGCACGGTCGTGCGCTTGATGGACAAAGGCGTCGTCGTCGACATCGGCAATGATATCGAAGGCTTCGTTCCGCTCTCGCAGCTGTCGGTCACGGGGAAGCCGGTGAACAGCCCAACCGACGTTGTCTACGAGACGATGCGTCTCGACCTGCGCGTGCTCGAGGTGGATCCGATCCATCGCCGCATCGTGCTCGGCGTGACGAACATTCCGGAAGAGCAGCCGCCGCGTCCCGAGACGCCGTCGAAGATCATCCCGATGGAGTCTGAGACGGACATGGGCTATCCGCCGGTCGACATGTCGGTCGTCGACGTCGAGTAGCTCGAGTCGCTGGCAAAAGAAAACGCCCTCGGAAATCCGAGGGCGTTTTTATTTCGACACCGTTCAGGCTAAAGCTCGCGAAGCTCCTCGGCCGCGGCCAAGAAAGTGTCGATCTCATTGGAGAGCGCGCGTGCCTGCTGCGTCGCCGACGACACCTCTCGGATCGAGGCCCCGACTCCCGCCGAACGAAGTCGGATCAGATCCAGCCGCAGGTTTCCGAGCGTGAGACCGGCGCTTTCCATTTGCTTGATCATCGCGGTACGACGTCGCGCCAATTCGTCGAGCGTATCGCGCTGATGATGCAGCAGCGCCACGCGACGTTCCTCCTCAGGGCTCTCGGAGTCGCCGCGCAACGACGCGATGCGAGCGTTGAGGTCCGCGAGCTGCGCCGTGTCGACGTCGCTCTCCATGTTGTGAATGGCGCGCGCGAGTCCGACGACGCGTTCGAGAAGGGCGTCCGCCGTGGGTTTGATGTCGGGGACGAGCGCTCGGTCGTCCTTCGACATCTTGCCGCCGATCTCGGCGATCGCGGCACGGTCGCCCGCGGCGCGACGAATGAGGTCGCCGAACGGGCCGTCGAGCACGGCGCGGGTCGCGAGCTTCTCCAGCTCTCGTGCGGAAGGCGTGGCCGCGGATGCGAGCGCCGGGAACGCCCACCGCGCGCGCAGCGACAGAAAGACGCGGCGCGGACGAAGCCCGCGCAGTTGGAGCGACTGACCGCGACGCCACAACTTGAACCACATATAGAGCGGCACGATCGGCGAAAGTGCGAGCGGCGGAACGTCCGCGGCCCCGGCAATCGCGCCGAACCCGACGATCGTCATCACCCCGGTCAACAGGGCGTACCGCCGAGCGAACTTCACCCGGTCGAGGAGATTCACTCGTCCGTTCCAGAGGCGCAGGTCCGCGCGCTGTTCCGGCGTCAGACTAGCGAGATGGGACGCTTCCATCTCGAGCAGCGGCGTAGACGAGTCCCCGTTCGACACCGGGGGTCGCGCGTCCGCCGGAGCTCGAACAGCCAGCGGTGCATCTCGTCGTCCCGATCGAGGCACGGGTGACATGTAGCGGACCGGCTCTCGTTGCTCGGCGCGCCAAGCCGAGCCGACGTCGCCCGAAAGCAGCGCTTCGCGAAACGCAGCGGCCGTCGGCCACCGCGCGTCCGCCGCTTTGGCCATCGCGCGTTCCACCGCTTCAGCGAGTGCGCGCGGCGTCTCGGGGCGCAGCTCGAGGATCGGCTGCGGACGCTCACTCACGTGCTTGAGGAGCAGCGCCATCGCATTACCCGCGGTGAATGGCACGCGGCCGGTCAGCATTTGGTAGCCGACGACGCCGAGCGAGTAGACGTCGGTGCGCCCGTCGACGTGCCGGTCACCGACCGCCTGTTCGGGCGACATGTACGTCGGTGTTCCGACGGCGATCCCGGTTTGCGTGAGTCGCGCTCCGCCCTCCATAGCGCGCGCGATACCGAAGTCGGTCACCATCGACCGGCCGCCCTCGGACTCGAGCAGAATGTTGTCGGCCTTGATGTCGCGGTGGATCACGCCGCGGAGGTGCGCATAGGCGAGCGCGTCGGCGACCTCAGCGAGGATCCGGCGCACTTCGTCGACGGCGCGCAGTGGCCGTTGCTCGAGAAGGCTCCCAAGGTTGCCGCCGGTCACGAGCGCCATGACGAAATACACGATGCCGTCGGCCTCGCCGACGTCGTAGATCGGCACGATGTGCGGATGTGACAGCTGCGCCGACGTTTGGGCTTCCCGCCGGAAGCGCGATCGCACCGCCTGATCGAGCGCCAAGTCGGGCGGCAACACCTTCAGCGCCACAGCCCGGTTGAGCCGGAGATCCTGGGCGCGGTAGACGATCGCCATACCGCCGCGTCCGATTTCGTCCTCGATGCGGTACTGCGCGCCGATGGCGGCGCTGATTCGTTCGCGGAGCGGGTCGGTCATCGCCTTCTCAATCGATGGGGGGCGGCCCGCGTGGGCCGGATGATCAATCATAACGCCCGGCGGCTCGGTTGGTTTCGCCAGACTCCGTTACTCGCCGATCATTGAGGCGACAGAGGATTCATGCCTCACGGAGGACGTGCATCGTCGTGTTGTATGCGTGCTGCGCGTCTTGCGGGTCGTAGACGATGAGCGCCGTGACCTTGGCGTTCGGCTCGGCCCCCCCCGAGGCATAGCGCATGAGCGATCTGGCGAATCCCTCGAGGTCGTGATTCGCTAATCCGGCGGCTCGATGCGTCGCGAGAAGCGCGTCGAGCGACGGGTGCGGCGCGTGATCCATCACCGCTGTGTTCACCATCGCCACATGCGCGTTGCACAAAAAGTTGACCTCGAAGCCAAGCGGCGAATACGACTTCGTCGATGGACGAACCATCTCGAAGTCGGCTTGCAGTTCGGCGCGACGATCGAGAAGCGCTGTGCGAACGAGCGTGTGATCCCGCTCGCGCGCTTGTAGGCAACGCGGCACGGTCTCCGTGAAGGCTCGCGGATCCGCGCTCAAGCCGCTCAGCAATCCTTCCAGAATCGGCGCGCGGTCCGCCGAACTCTCACTCGACCGAGCGTATGCCTCGACGAGCGTGCGCACGGCGAAGAGGAGCCACGGATAGTCCACCACGTTGTCGTCGCGGAGGCGTCCGAAGTCGCGGCCGTACATGAACCGCAGGCCCCATCGAAAATGTCCGCTCATCACCGGCGCACAGGCAAGCGCGAATTGCAGTCGATGCCCGGCGTCGAGCGTCGCGATCCGCGCGATCAGGTCGTCGTACGCCGTCTCGCGCGGGTGATAGTGTGACACCGCCAAGAGGAGGAGTGTCGCCGCGTCATCGATGAAGCGATGCGATGGATCGCCGAGCAGCCCGAGCAGGCGCGTAACGTCATCGAAGATCGCGCCGGGGTTGGGATCGTCCCAGGCTCGTACGACAAGCAATCCGAGTATCGAGAGAAAATATTGATCGAGGAGAATCGACAGCGTCGCGTCGACGGATTCCTCGTCCCGCCCGAGCGCCGCACATCGGTCGAGCATGAGGACGGGGATGATGTCGTCCGCGAACCTATGCGCGACGTAGTCCCAGCTCTCCAGAACGTGAAACCCTTCGCTCTTCGTCCGCTGATCGAGCGCCTGAACGACCCGCGCCAACTCGCGCGTGCCTCCCGGCGGAAAGACGTGTGAGCGCATGGCGCGTCGCAGTCGGTCGAGCGATGCCTGATGTCCGTCGCCGGCGCGCAGCGATTCGAGGATCCGTCGACGCGCATCCGGCGCCGCCACGCGGGCCATGAGGTCGCATGCTTCCCGCACAGACACCTTTTCACGGGGTCGGGTCGACGGCATCGGTCGGCGGAAAGTCTTTTGGGGGCGGGGGTGCGTGAAGCGCTCGACATCGCGCCGGTTGGCGCGGGGCGGATGACTAGTGCCGCTCGCACCGGCGCTTGTCAATCACTTGCCGGGAAGGCGTTTGTGTTTTTCGACGCTTCCGGTAGGTTGAACGCCTATGACCATGCGTGAACGACTGGAACTGCTCGAGCGGCGTGTTGCCGAGGCGGAGCAGGGGGGCGGGGAGCGTCGCGTCAAGGCCCAGCACGCGAAGGGAAAGTTGTCGGCGCGCGAGCGGCTCGACCTCTTGCTCGACGAAGGCTCGTTCGTCGAGCTCGATCGCTTCGTCGTTCATCGCTCGACCGACTTCGGCCTCGACCAGGAGAAGTACTACGGCGACGGAGTAGTCACCGGGTACGGGCGCATCGAGGGCCGCCTGGTCTATGTGTTCTCGCAGGACTTTACCGTGTTCGGCGGCTCACTCTCCGAGGCGTTCGCCGAGAAGATCGTCAAGATCATGGACCTCGCGATGCGCAACGGCGCGCCGGTCATCGGCCTCAACGACTCCGGTGGCGCGCGCATCCAGGAAGGCGTCGTTTCCCTCGGCGGCTACGCCGAGATTTTTTTGCGAAACACGCTCGCCTCGGGCGTCATCCCGCAGATCTCGGCGATCCTCGGGCCGTGTGCGGGTGGCGCGGTGTATTCGCCGGCGATCACCGACTTCATTTTCATGACGCGCGGCACGTCGTACATGTTCGTGACCGGCCCGAACGTCGTGAAGACGGTCACCCATGAAGACGTCACGATGGAACGGCTTGGCGGCGCGGACACCCACGCCGGCACGTCGGGCGTCGCGCACTTCGTGCACGACTCGGAACCGGCGTGCATCGCGGCGATTCGCGACATCTTCCATTACATCCCGCAGAACAACGTCGACGATCCGCCGCGTGGTCGGGGGACGGATCCGCGCGATCGTCGCGACGAGGCCCTGCTCGACGTCGTTCCCGAGAATACGAACAAGCCGTACGACATGCACGACGTCATCCGACGCGTCGTCGACGACGGCGTGTTCTACGAAGTGCAGCGCGAGTACGCCCAGAACATCCTCTGCGGCTTCGCCCACCTCGGCGGCACGAGCGTCGGAGTCGTCGCCAATCAGCCGGCGATACTCGCCGGAGTGCTCGACATCAACGCCTCGCTCAAGGGCGCGCGTTTCATTCGGTTCTGCGACGCGTTCAATATCCCGCTCGTGACGTTCGAGGACGTGCCGGGCTTTCTCCCCGGCATCGCCCAAGAGCATGGCGGCATCATCAAGCATGGCGCGAAGCTCCTCTACGCCTACTGCGAGGCGACCGTCCCCAAGCTGACGGTCATCACGCGCAAGGCATACGGCGGGGCGTACGACGTCATGTCCTCGAAGCACATCCGCGGCGACTTCAACGTCGCCTGGCCGTCGGCGGAGATCGCGGTCATGGGTCCCAAGGGCGCGGTCGAGATCCTGTTCCGCAAGGAGATCAACGACAGCGCGGACCCCACGGCGGCGACCGACGCCAAGATCGAGGAGTATCGCGATAAGTTCGCGCATCCCTACATCGCCGCGGGACGCGGCTACCTCGACGACATCATCGACCCGCGCGACACGCGCCCGCGGTTGATCGACGCGCTCGACACGCTGCGCACCAAGCGCGATCGGAATCCGCCGAAGAAGCACGGCAACATTCCGCTCTGAGCCGCGCGATGTTCACCAAGATCCTTGTCGCCAATCGGGGAGAGATCGCGCTCCGCGTCATCCGCGCGTGCCGCGAGATGGGCATCGCTTCGGTCGCCGTGTACAGCGACGCCGACGCGCGCGCTCCGCACGTACGCGAAGCCGACGAGGCGGTCCACATTGGACCCGCACCGTCGTCGCAAAGCTACCTGAATGGCGAGCGGATCATCGAAGCCGCGAAGCAAACCGGCGCGCAAGCGATCCATCCGGGGTACGGATTTCTCTCCGAGCGCGAGTGGTTCGCGCGAGCCGTTCGCGATGCGGGCCTGGTCTTCATCGGCCCGCCGGCCGAAGCGATCGCCGCGATGGGGAGCAAAGTCGCCGCGCGTCAGCTGGCGATCGGCGCCGACGTGCCCGTCGTCCCCGGCACGACCGAGGCGCTGCGCGATGCCGCGGAAGCGGAAGAAATCGCCAAGCGGTTCGGCTACCCGGTGCTTCTCAAGGCGGCGGCCGGCGGCGGCGGGAAGGGCATGCGTGTCGTGCGCGAAGCGAGTGAAATGAGTGCGTCGCTCGACGCCGCGCGCCGCGAGGCGAAAAATGCTTTCGGTGATGACGCGGTCTACGTCGAGAAGTACGTGGTCGGCCCGCGTCACGTCGAGATCCAGGTCCTCGGCGACACGCACGGCAACATGGTCTCGCTGCTCGAGCGAGAATGCTCGGTTCAGCGTCGTCATCAGAAGATGATCGAGGAAGCGCCGAGCGTGGCGGTGACGCCCGAGTTGCGCCGCCGAATGGGTGAAACAGCGGTGCGCGCCGCGAAGGCCGCCGGATACGTCAATGCCGGAACGTGCGAGTTCCTGCTCGAGCGTAACGGCAACTTTTACTTCCTCGAGATGAACACGCGGCTTCAGGTCGAGCACCCGGTCACCGAATTCGTGACCGGCATCGATCTCGTGCAATGGCAGATTCGCGTTGCCGCCGGCGAGCCGCTTCCGTTTCGGCAGGATGACATCGTCCCGCGCGGCTGGGCGATCGAGTGCCGCATCACGAGCGAAGATCCGGCGAACGGGTTTCTTCCCTCCACGGGCACCGTCAGCTATCTGCGCGTTCCATCCGGACCGGGCGTCCGATGGGACGGCGGAATCGAGACGGGATCGGAGATCGGACTGCACTACGATCCGATGTTGGCCAAGCTGATCGTGTACGCGGCAAATCGCGACCTCGCGATCGACCGAATGCACCGCGCCCTCCTCGAGCTCACGATCGACGGCATCGAGTCGTCGCGTGATTTCCATCTTCGGGTGATGGAGGACGAAGAGTTCCGTGCCGGCGCGATCGAGATTCAATGGCTCGAGCGCCGCCTCGAGTCGCTCATCGGACGAAAGCCGCCGGTCGAGACGACGCGTCTCGCCGCGCTCGTCGCCGCTCTCATCGCCGACAGCGATCGCCACACGCCTCGAGTAAACGGAAGCACGAGCAATGGACGGGAGGCATCCGCGACGCCGTCGACCGATGCGTGGACACGCACGGCGCGACTGGAGGCGTTGCGGTGACCACTGCCGACATCGCCATCGACTCCATCGCGGCCGGCGGGGACGGCGTCGGGCGGGCGAACGGGGTCGTTGTGTTCGTTCCTCGTTCGGCGCGCGGCGACCGCGTTCGCGTCGAGCTCGATACGCGAAAGCGGTTCGCGCGCGGAACGATTCGCGAGCTGCTCGAGGCATCGCCGGATCGAGTCGATCCCCTCTGTTACCACTATCGCGTCGACCGTTGCGGCGGATGTCAGCTGCAGCATGTGGCGTACGACGCGCAGCTCGAGGCGAAGCGCATCATCATTCGCGATTCGCTCGAGCGGATCGGTAAGCGCCAGGTTGAAGCTCCCGACATCGAGCCTAGCGAGGAGCAGTGGCGCTACCGTAGAAAGCTGACGCTCGGGATCCGGCGCGGCCCCTCGCGACACTGGACGATCGGCCTCCATCCGCTCGACGACCCCGTGAACGTCTTTCAGCTCGCCGACTGCCCGATCACGGATGATCGCGTGATTGCCGTCTGGCGTGAGGTGATCGAGGCGCGACGCCACTTTCCTCCCGCCGACGAGCTGCGCGCCTCGGTGCAGCTCACTGACGACGGCGCGGCGGTGGTCATGGAGGGCGGCAACGACTGGCCGGAACGCCTCGCCTTCTTCGAGGCCGTCCCGGGGGCGACCGCTCTCTGGTGGAGGCCGGCGCACCGCGCGCGGTCGCTCGTGGCGAGCCGCGGCGCACCCGCCGGCGGCGCGTCGTTCGCCCAAGTGAACGCGGCGATGGGCGCGCGGCTGCACGAGTTCGTGCTCGAGCGCGCGCGTGAGTACGATGCCGCCACGGTGCTCGATGCGTACGCGGGTTCGGGTGCGACGGCCATCCGGCTCGCGCGTTCCGGCGCTCGCGTCACGGCGGTCGAGGCGGACCGCGACGCGTCCGCGATCTGTGCCGCGGCGTTGCCGGCGGGCTCACGAGCGATCGCCGCGCGCGTCGAGGACGTGATCCGTCAGGTGCTTCCCGTGGATCTGGTGCTGGTCAATCCGCCGCGAACCGGCCTTCACGAGCGAGTGACTGGCGAATTGCAGGGTGCCGAGCGTACCCCGCGCGCGATCATTTACGTCAGCTGCGACCCCCCAACGCTCGCACGAGATCTCGCGCGTCTGCCGCGGTACCGCATCGTCTCTCTGCGAGCATTCGACATGTTCCCGCAGACCGCCCATGTCGAGACCGTCTGCGAGCTCGTTCCGGAGGCCGCGTGAAATACTTCGTGCGCATCGGCGACGAGGAACACGAGGTCGTCCTGGACGGCGAGGGCGTCCACATCGATGGAGCGCCGGTCACGGCGAGCGTTTCTCCGTCCGACGGGACGCCGGTTCGCACGGTCTCCATTGGGCCGGAGATTCATCGCGTCGTCATCCGGCGCGGCTCGGGCGGGAGCGCGGGGCGCGGTCATTACACGCTGTGGCTCGACGGCTTCCGCTTCGATGTTGAAGCGCTCGACGAGCGCGCGCGAGCGATTCGCGAGCTTTCGGGCGCATCCGCGGCGCCCACTGGGCCCGCGCCGCTGGTCGCCCCGATGCCGGGACTGATCGTTCGAGTCACCGTGAAGCCGGGCGATGAGGTCAGGGCCGGCCAGGGGCTCGTCGTCATGGAAGCGATGAAAATGGAGAACGAGCTTCGGGCGGTCGCGGCCGGCCGCGTGAGAGCGGTCCAGGCCCAGCCCGGCATGGCTGTCGAAAAGGGTGCACTCTTGGTGGAGCTGGAGTAGTCCAGGCCCGCCGATCCACTTCGTTGACACCCCGTAAGTCGTTGTCTAACTTACAGGTCTGTCAAAAATGCCCTTAGTGGCTGCCGAGACCCGGGTTGCATGACGCACCGGTGAGGCGCTGGACCCACTCTTGTTCGTCGAGCAATGAAGACTTTTTCCGCCACGCCGCGCGATATCGAGCAGCGTTGGTTCATCGTGGACGCGGACGGCATGGTACTTGGCCGTCTCGCCGCTGAAGTCGCGAAGATCATTCGCGGCAAGCACAAGCCGATCTTCACCCCGCACATGGATACCGGTGACAACGTCATCGTGATCAACGCGTCGAAGGTGAAAGTCACCGGTCGCAAGGCCGAGCAGAAGGAGTATTTCAGCCACACCGGCTACATGGGGCATGAGAAGTTCACGCCCTACTCGACGATGCTCGCCAAGCACCCGGAGCGCATCATCGAGAAGGCCGTGCACGGCATGCTGCCGAAGACCGCGCTCGGGCGTCAGGTCCTGCGCCGCAAGCTGCGTGTCTACGCCACCGCCGAGCATCCGCACGCGGCCCAGCAACCGACGCCGCTTTCCTTCAACAAGAGCGAGAAGTAATCCATGGCCGAGATGATCAATGCCATCGGCCGCCGGAAGGAAGCGGTGTGCCGCGTGTTCATTAAGCCCGGCTCGGGCAAGTGGGACGTGAATGGCCGGACGTTGGGCGATTACTTCCCGCGCCCGGCGTTGGTAACGGCTATCCAGCAGGCGTTCGTGGCGACCGACACGCTCGGCCGGTACGACGTCAAGGCGAATGTCGACGGCGGTGGCCAGACCGGCCAAGCCGGCGCTCTTCGTCTCGCGGTGGCCCGTGCTCTCGTCAAGATCGACGAAGCGCACCGCCGCAAATTGCGCGACTTGGGTCTGCTCACTCGTGACGCTCGCGCCGTCGAGCGCAAGAAACCGGGCCGTCCGAAGGCGCGTAAGCGGTTCCAGTTCTCGAAGCGTTAGCAGTGTCATCCTGAGGAGCGCAGCGACGAAGGACTTAGTGTCCTTGACTGGATGCTAGTTCAGGCGAGTAGGTCCTTCGCTCGCTCCGCTCACTCAGGATGACGACCATCTCACAGGCTCACCCGAGCCCGATTAGGGTGCCAGGAATTCCTGGTCTAATACGGGCGATGACGGCGAGCCAACGACAAACCAAACAGGAGCAACACCGTATGACCGATCAATCAGGCACACCGTCCCTCGAGGCACTGCTCGCCGCCGGCGTCCACTTCGGGCATCAGACCCGTCGCTGGAACCCGAAGATGCGCCAGTTCATCTTCGCTGAGCGAAACGGCATCCACATCATCGATCTCAAGAAGACCCTTCGACAGATCGAGCTCGCGCAGAAGCTCGTGCGCGACGTCGTCCTCCGCGGCGACAACGTGCTGTTCGTCTGCACGAAGCCGCAGCTCGCGACGCTCGTGAAGAGCGAGGCCGACCGGGCGAGCGCCCTCTACATCACGGAGCGCTGGCTCGGTGGTCTGCTCACCAACTTCCAGACGGTGAAGAAGCAGGTTCGCCGCATGAAGGAGCTGGAGGCGGGCGGCGAAGAGGGCGGCGAGTTCGAGAACTACACCAAGAAGGAGCAGCTCATGCTCCGCCGCGAGCGTGAGAAGCTCTCGAAGTATCTGCACGGCATTCGCAACATGAACCGGCTTCCCGGTCTCATGTTCGTCGTCGATTCGAAGAAGGAGCGGATCGCCGTCAGCGAGGGGAACAAGTTGGGCATCCCGATCGTGGCGATCGTCGACACCAACGCCGATCCCGACCTGATCACGGTCCCGATCCCCGGCAACGACGACGCCATCCGGGCGGTGTCGCTCGTGACGGCGGCGGTCGCGGACGTGATCGCCGAGGCACGCCGGCAGCAGCCGCTCCGGGAGCCGTCGGAGGACGCGGAGTCGGTGACCTATTCCACC
>Ga0310812_10000661_pt1 | contig 12526 bp, 15 predicted proteins | sample NN3metagenome_FD_205747 | JGI IMG/M metagenome (GOLD analysis project Ga0310812, IMG submission 205747) | Soil microbial communities from experimental microcosm in Duke University, North Carolina, United States - NN3 | ecosystem: Engineered > Artificial ecosystem > Soil microcosm > Unclassified...
TTGATATCATAATAATATGCCCAGCTTCACGGAGTCAACTGGTGTGGCCGGAGAGGCGAGGCTATGTGCGGCACGATGGGACGCTGGCGGTTGGTGATTCATGGCGGTGCGGGTGCGATGCGGCCGCAACATGTCGATGCCGAAATGGGCGGGCGCGCTCGTGCCGGTCTGGAACAGGCGCTCGAAGCGGGCTCGGCGATCCTCGATCGCAAGGAATCCGCGCTCGATGCTGTCGAAGCCGCCGTTCGCGTTCTCGAGGAAGACAGTTGCTTCAATGCGGGCCGCGGCAGCGTCCTCTCCGCCGAGGGTCACATCGAGCTCGACGCCGCGATCATGGACGGCCCGACACGCCGTGCCGGTGCGGTTGCGGGCCTGCGGACAACCCGCGCGCCGATCAGCCTTGCGCGTTTGCTGATGGAGCGGGGACCGCACGTCTTCCTGTCGGGGCGCGGTGCGGATGAATTCGCACGCGAGGCGAAACTCGAGCAGGTTGAGAATCACTGGTTCGAGATTCCCGAACGCCGACGGCAACTCGACGAGCTGCTCAGCTCCGGCGGGTTCGATGAGGCAGTGAAATATGGCACGGTCGGAGCGGTCGCGGTCGATATCGACGGCAATGTCGCTGCTGCAACGTCGACCGGCGGCCTCACCGCCAAACGCTGGGGACGAGTCGGCGATACGCCATTGATCGGATCGGGAACCTACGCCGACGATCGGTCTGCGGCCGTTTCCGCGACCGGTTCCGGCGAGTATTTCATCCGCTCCGTCGCCGCGCACCAGTTGGCCGAGCGAGTGCGGATCGGATCAGAACCTCTGCAGCAGGCGCTCGACGCCGTGCTCGCCGACATCCAGTCCCTCGGGGGAACAGGAGGGCTGATCGCCGTTGCGCCGGATGGTGACGCGGCCTGGGGTTTCACGACCCCGGCGATGTATCGCGGAATGGCGGATGCCGGCGGCCGAACGGTCGCGATCTACGCCGATGAGGAAGAACGGTAAGGAAGCGCGGTTCGCAGCCAAGCCACTTCCTGATCCACGGCTGCGCGTTCGCTTGTAAGGAAATCCGAAACGGCATCGCGGAAGCTTCGGTTCGGGATGAAATGAGCCGATCGGGTGATCACCGGCTCATAGCCCCGCGGGATCTTGTGCTCGCCTTGGGCTCCGGCCTGGACCGATGCGAGACCGCGCGCGATGGCCCATTCGATCGCCTGATAATAACAAAGCTCGAAATGGAGCAACGGCACCTCTTCGATGCATCCCCAATAGCGGCCGAAGAGCGCATCACTTCCAACAAAATTGAGCGCACCGGCGATGGGTTGTGATCCCCGATAGGCGAGGAACAAGAGCAGCTGCTCGCCCATTCGCTCACTGATGAGATCGAAAAACTCACGCGTCAGATAAGGCCGGCCCCACTTCCGCGATCCGGTATCCTGGTAGAAGGCCCACATCGCGTCCCACTCAACCGCGCCAATTTCGCTACCGCGTAGCGCACGAAATTCGAGGCCCTCGCGAGCTGCCGCGCGCTCCTTGCGGATCGCCTTGCGCTTGGAGCTTCTCAAAGCCGCAAGGAATGCATCGAAATCGGCATATCCGCGATTGAACCAATGATATTGGAGCCCATGCCGGATCAGCCACTTGCGCGAGCCGCATTCGGCGGCATCGGACTCATCGAGAAATGTAATGTGCGCCGAAGAGATTTCGTTCTGAACCGTCACCGCTTCCATCGCAGCCAGGAGTTGTTGCGGCCGACTTCCGAGTAGCCGGCGCCCCGGAACCGGCGTGAAAGGGACCGCGATCTGGAGCTTCGGATAATATTGCCCGCCGGCATGCTCCCACGCTTCAGCCCAGCCATGGTCGAACACATATTCGCCCTGGCTGTGGGTCTTCAGATAGGCCGGTGCGGCCGCGGTCAGATGCGCGCCCTCGTCCTCGACGAGGATCGGCGCCGGCGTCCATCCCGTTCCCGGACCGACGCTCCCGGAATCTTCGAGCGCCGACAGAAAGGCATGGCTGAGGAATGGATCGTCGCCGGCCAAGCGATCCCACGCATGGGCGTTCAAACCCGATACGCCCGAAGCGATCTTCGCGATGATCTCAGTTTCGCGGTCGGCCATCGCCTTCCCAAATGAGCGCATCGGCCTGAACCTCGGCTTGCGCTCGCTCAGCCGCCGTTCCAATCGTCCAGCCGTAGACGGGCATTCGTCGTCTCAGCCGTTCGACCCATGGCTTGCCAAGTGCGGTGCGCTCAACAGCCGCGAAGTGGGGATCGGCGAGCCATAAGGCCATCTGGCGGCGAGCCCTCGGCAAGCTGTCTTCGATCACGAGGCCCCGCCGGACCTGCGGCATGTTCGCTTTCAGCAGACGCGGGATTCGCGGATCGAAGCTCATCACTGCGACGGGCCCATGATAATGTGCAAGCGAGTGACCCAGGACCGGCATCCATCGCCAGATGTTGCGCTCCACCTTCACCTCGAGAAGGAGAGGGACACGGCCATCGACTAGCTCGAGCACGTTCTCCAGTGTCGGTATCGGACGCCCGCCGATCTGCAATCGTCCAAGATCCGCCAATTTGGATTGGCCGATGCGCATCGGACTCGCGCAGAGCCGCCAGGCGTCCGCGTCGTGGAAGACGACGGCGCGGTCATCGGCAGTCAGCCGGAGATCGCATTCAATTCCGGCGCCCAGTTCCAGTGCCGCAGCGAAGGCGGTCAGGCTGTTTTCGGGAAAGCCCGAGCCGTAATGCAGGCCGCGGTGTGCGAAACCCGCAGCGCCGGGGTTGAGTGGATCAGGCTTTGACCGCGACGATCGCATCAACTTCGACTGGAACACCGAGCGGAAGAGTCGCCACGCCGACCGCGCTGCGAGCATGGCGCCCGGCCTCGCCGAACACATCCTGCATCAGCTCGGAGGCTCCGTTGGCGACCTTCGGCTGGTCGATGAAGGAGGGCGCGCTGTTCACGAAGACGCCCAGCTTCACGATCCGGTCAACCCGATCGAGCGATCCGAGCGCGGCCTTGATCTGGGCAAGCACCATGATTCCGCAACGCCGTGCGGCGGCGATCCCGCCATCGAGGTCAACATCCTCGCCGAGGCGGCCTTTGATCAGGCTGCCGTCCTCGGCAAAGCTGATCTGACCGGACAGGTGGAGAAGTCCGCCTTTCTCGACCGCCGGCACATAAGCGGCGACGGGAGCAGCGGGTTCGGGAAGGGTGATGCCGAGTTCGGCGATGCGCTGGTCAATGCTCATGGCGCGCCCCAAGCACCGGCGGGCTCGCGAATCAACCCTCGCGGTGGACGACGAAGCCCGCGAAGCTCTGGCTCACGGGCATCAATTCGATCGCGTTGACGTTGAGATGCGGCGGGAGAGTGGCGATCCACCAGATCGTCTCGGCAATGTCCTCCGAAGTCATCGGGTTCATTCCGGCATAGAGCTTGTCGGAAGCTTGCTTGTCGCCGCCGGTGCGAACGACCGTGAATTCCGTCTCGGCCATCCCCGGTTCGATCGATGTGATCCGGACTCCGGAGCCGTGAAGGTCGGAGCGGAGGTCGAGCGAGAATTGCCGGACGAAAGCCTTCGTGCCCGCGTAAACCGCGCCCCCCTTGTAAGGATAGGTCGCGGCGACCGACGACAGGTTGATGATTGCGCCCTTGCGCTCCGTAAGCTTCGGAAGGAGCGCTCGAGTCAACGCCACCAGGCCGGTGACATTGGTTTCGATCACCGTTTCGATGCGATCCCAATCGGTATCCGGCAAGGGATCGGTCGGAGGGGCAAGGCCGGCATTGTTCAACAACAGGTCGATCTCGCCCCACGGCGCTTCGAGTTGCGCCAGGCCCTGGAGGGCGTCGAGATCGCGCATGTCGATCTCCAGCGGCAGGAAAGCATCGCCCAGCTCTTCCTGAAGCGAGCGGAGGCGATCTCCGCGCCTGCCGGTGCCGACGACGCGCCAGCCGCCTTGTACGAAACGCCGCGCCGCCGCCTCGCCGAAGCCCGCCGTCGCTCCGGTAATCAGAATCGTCTTCATTCCATGTCCTTGTTCGGTTCGAGTTCGCGACGGACGGCCGCCAATACCTCGGGCTTTATCCCAATCTGTTCGGAAACGGCGAGAAGATCGGGCTCATGCGCCTCGAGAAAGCCGATCAGCGCGGAGAGCAGCGCCGGTTCCCCAACCCTCAGCCGCAACTCGTCTGTCCCGATTCCGGTCAGGTCGAGGAACCGCTGAGCGCGCCGTTCGTCGGTCAGGGTCGCGGCGAGGGCCGTGAGTGCAATTGCGTGTGCGTCTGTTGGCGGGGCGGAAGTCATGCCCTAGTCTAGAAGCCGCAGGGCGGGGGAAGGAAGCACATTGGCAAAGATCCTGATTGTTGAGGACAATGCGCTGAATGTGAAGTTGTTCTGCGACCTGCTCGCCGCGCACGGGCACGAGCCCGAAGCCGTCACCGACAGTCGACAGGCGATGGATGCCGCGCATGATTTCTCGCCGGACCTGGTGATCACCGACATTCAGCTGCCTCATGTGACGGGGCTGGACCTCATCCGGATGATCCGCGCCGACGAGCGGCTCTCCGAGGTGCCGATCATGGCGGTGACCGCCTATTCGGCGCTTGGCGACGAGGACCGCATCCGGGCAGCCGGCGCGCAGGCCTATGTCTCGAAACCGATTTCGGTGGTTCGCTTCGCGGAAACCGTCGATCAGTTGCTGAAGGACAGCAGGGAGGACGGCCCAGGCTGGCCCGACCCGGCCGTGCCGGATGCGCCTGGCAGCGAACAAAGCTAAAGACTGAATCCGCCTTCGCGGAGATGACACCTTCGCGGCTATGCCGCTTGGGTCACTTGATCTTCGATTCCTTGAACTCGACGTGCTTGCGAGCCTTCGGATCATATTTCTTGAAGCTCAGCTTCTCGGTCTGCGTGCGCGGATTCTTCTTCGTGACGTAAAAGAAGCCCGTGTCCGCGGTGCTGACGAGCTTGATCTTGACCGTTGCCGGCTTCGCCATTGGATCAGTCCCAACTTGAAAAAAGAAAAGCGGCAATCCGCCGCCCAATCGCGGGGCAAATGACTCAGCGAGCCGATTCTGTCAACCGACGCGCGATCGTAACGGCGCCTTAACCAAAATGCGCGAGCTTCGCTGTCGAACAGGAGACGGTGATGGCGACCGACGCACTAGCGCTCGTAAAGATGCAGGTGGCTTCCCGCATTGCCGAGATTCGCGACGCTGGTCCCAGGCTCTCGCCGCTCGATCTTCACACGCGAATGGACGCCATCCGCCAGCTGGCCGTCGAGCATGGGCTTGGCGCGCTCGAGAGCCTCGCTCGCCGCTCAGCCCAGTTTGCGCTCCTGCCTGGCCATCGCGTCGCGATGCAATCCTGCCTCGAACATGTCGAGGAAGCACTCGACAGCCACTCACCGAACGACAGCACGGCGATCCTCGCGGCGCTGGCCGTTCGCCTGCACTAGGCACCGGACGCCGCTTCACGCATTCTAAGGCGCAATGCGCGCCTTCTCGCAGCTGCTCGACGATCTCGTCTACACGCGCTCGCGCAACACCAAGCTGAAGCTCATCGGCGATTACCTTAAGGAAACGCCGGATCCCGACCGCGGCTATGGCCTGGCGGCGCTCACCGGCACGCTCGATATCCCGCACGTAAAGCCGGCCGCGGTGCGCGGTCTGGTTGAGGAACGGATCGACCCAGTGCTCTTCTACATGAGCCGCGATTATGTCGGGGACACCGCCGAAACCATTTCGCTCCTCTGGCCCAAAAGTTCGGGCGAACCCTCGGAAATCGACGACGCCACGATCAGCATCACGCAAGCGATCGACCGGCTTCGCGCCGCGTCCAAGATGGATGCGCCGCACGTGCTTGCGCGGATGCTCGACCATCTCGATGCGTCGGGACGGTTCGCGCTTCTGAAGCTCGCGCTCGGCGAACTTCGCGTCGGGATTAACGCAAGGCTTGCAAAGCAGGCGCTGGCCCTGGCCTTCGGCCTTGAACTCGATGCGGTCGAGGAGGTGTGGCACGGTCTTCGCCCTCCATTCGCCGAGCTGTTCGACTGGGCCGAGGGTCGTGGCGAGCAGCCGACCGCGCGCGACGTACCGGTCTTTCGTCCGTTCATGCTCGCCCATCCGCTGGAGGACGCGAAGGTCTCGCTCGATGAATATGCCGCAGAGTGGAAGTGGGACGGGATTCGCGTCCAGCTCGTCCATGCCGGCGGCGAGACGCGCCTCTACAGCCGCACGGGCGATGACATCTCGCACAGCTTTCCCGACATCGCCGACGCGTTCAATCTTCGCGCGGTGCTCGACGGCGAATTGCTGGTCCGCGGAGAGGCCCAGGGTTCCGGCCTGGAAGTCACGTCGGCTGCGAGCTTCAATGCCTTGCAGCAGCGCCTGGGCAGGAAAAACGTGAGCCAGAAAATGCTGAGTGCCTACCCTGCGTTCGTGCGGCTCTACGACATCCTCTTCGATGGCGAGGAGGACTTGCGCGACCTCGCCTGGACCGAGCGCCGGGGGCGCCTGGAGACTTTCGCCGATCGGCTCGATCGGGACCGTTTCGACGTCTCCGACCTGATCGAAGCGGAGACCTTCGAGCAGCTCGAAGACCTGCGGCTCAACGCGCGTGACGTGGCGATCGAAGGCATCATGCTGAAGCGCCGCGACAGCACCTATGTCGCGGGCCGACGAACCGGACTGTGGTACAAATGGAAGCGCGATCCGCTGACCGCCGATTGCGTTCTCATGTATGCGCAGCGCGGCTCCGGAAAGCGATCGAGCTATTATAGCGACTACACTTTCGGCTGCTGGACCGACGACGGGGAGCTGCTCCCGGTCGGCAAGGCCTATTTCGGCTTCACCGACGAGGAGCTGCGCTGGCTGGACCGCTGGATCCGCGCACATACGGTCGAGCGCTTCGGTCCGGTGCGGGAAGTCGAGAAAAGCCTGGTGCTCGAGGTCGCGTTCGACTCCATCCATCAAAGCAAGCGGCACAAGTCGGGCCTTGCCATGCGCTTCCCGCGCATCAGCCGCATTCGCACCGACAAACCGGCGGCTGAGGCCGACCGGCTGGGGACGCTGCAGGCGATGGTAACTTGAAGCAGCCGTAAAGGGCGCTAAGCCTCCCTCTCTTCCGGGAGGGGATACCAATGCTCAGACATCTGCTTGCGGGCGTCGCCGTGCTGATTGTCGCGACGGCTGCCAATGCCGAGACTTACGCAATCCAGGCCGGTCGCCTGATCGTCGATGCCGCCCAGGCCGAACGCGGCAATTCCACTGTGATCGTCGACAATGGCCGGATCAGCCGAATCGAGGACGGCTTCGTCGCGCCCGCCGGTGCGATCGTCGTCGACGAACGCAGCAAAACCGTGCTCCCGGGAATGACCGACGTCCACGTGCACCTGACGCAAACATCGGGGACGCCCTGGTATGCCTATTACACGCTGAAATTCTCCAACGATTATTCGACAACTTTGGGCCTTACGCACGCTCTCGAAATGGCCCGCGGCGGGTTCACCACGGTTCGCGATCTCGGCGGTCATACGAGTTCGGTCGTTGCCGTCCGCGATGCGATCGCCGAGGGCCGCTTTCCGGGACCCCGGGTGAAAGTTTCCGGCGATCCTTTGTCGATGATCGGCGGTCACGCCGATCCGGCGACCGGGCTCCCACCCGAATATGCCCAGGCGGTCAGTGAGGCTCACCTCAGCAGTGCCGTCTGCACCGGTGTCGACGAATGCCAGAAGGTCGTTCGCCAGCTCGCCGCAGCCGGGGTCGACGTTATCAAGATCATGGCGACGGGAGGCGTTCTCGATCCCGGCGCGATGGGGCTGGAACAGCATTTCAGCGATGCCGAGATGAAGGGCATCGTCGACATGGCGCATTCGCTGCATTTGAAGGTCGCAGCCCATGCTCATGGCGCGCGCGGGATCCTCGCGGCGACCAATGCGGGCGTGGATTCGATCGAGCACGGGACGTTCCTGGACGACGCCGGCGCCAGGGCGATGAAGGCGCACGGCACTTATTATTCGGCGACGCTCATGGCCTTCAGCGGGGTCCAGGGGCTGATCGGGACCGGCAAGATCCCGCCGGAATCCGAAGCCAAGGCGCGGCAGACCTTTTCGGTGTGGGGCAAGGGGTTGAACCTCGCCTATCGCACCGGAGTGAAGATCGCGCTCGGCACCGACAGCGCCGTCGCGCCGCACAACCAGGCCAACAAGGAACTGGAGCTGATGGTGACGAAGGGCGGCATGACCCCACGCGACGCGCTGATCGCGGCGACGAAGGGCGGGCCCGACCTTCTCGACATCTCCAATGAAACCGGAACGCTCGATCCGGGCAAGTCCGCCGACCTGATTGCAGTCGAGGGAGACCCGTTGGTCGATCCGACCGCTGTTCAGCGCGTCGATTATGTCATGGTCCGCGGCAGACCCATTCCAATGAAGGATTAAGGCATGCGCTTCGGTTTGCTCGGACTAACACTGCTCCTGTCGAGTGCGGCTTATGCCGCCGATCCGCCCGCGGCTGCCGGCGACGCACCATCGGCGGCTGCAAAGGCCGAAGCGCCTAAGCCCGACCCGGACGTTGCCGCGGCCAGCGTCGCGGAAGACGCCCAGCCGAAGAAGCGATCGATTTCGCTTCACGGCCGAACGCTCGCTTACACGGTGACGCCCGGAACGCTCACCATCCGCGATGACGACGGCAAGCCGACCGCGAGCATGTTCTACACGGCGTACACGGTCGAAAGCCGCGGAGCGCCACGTCCGGTGACCTTCCTGTTCAACGGCGGTCCAGGATCCTCAACCATGTGGCTGCACATGGGTTCGTTCGGACCGATCAAGGTCGACGCCTCGACGCCTGAAACCGTGGCTGGACCGCCGTTCCGCTATACCGCCAACCCGGACACCCTGCTCGACGTCAGCGACCTCGTTTTCATAGACGCGCCGACCACGGGACTTTCGCGGCCGCTCGGAAAATCGGAGCCGAAGGATTTCTTTGGCGTCGACAAGGATCTCGACGCATTCACTCGGACGATCCAGCGCTATCTCACCATCTACGGACGGTGGAATTCGCCCAAGTTCATCATCGGCGAAAGCTATGGCACGACGCGCGCGGCGGGCCTTTCCAAAGCTTTGTCCGACAAAGGCGTCCAACTGAACGGCATTGTCCTCGTTTCGACGATCCTCAATATCGCCCTGTTCTCGGGCGACGATCAGACGTTGATCAATTTCCTCCCGACTTATGCCGCGGATGCCTGGTATCACGGCAAGATCCAGCCCAAGCCGGACCTGATGAGCTTTGTCGCCCAGGCGAAGGCGTTCGCAAGCGGACCCTATGCGGCCGCGCTGCAGAAAGGCGATTCCATCAGCGATGAAGAAAAGGCGTCGGTCGCGCGGCAGATGGCTCAGCTGACGGGCCTGTCGGAAGCTTACATTCTTCAGTCCAACCTTCGCGTCCAGCCGAACCGGTTCCAGCGCGAATTGCTGCGCGACCGGCGCGAGATTATCGGCCGCATCGATTCCCGCTTCGTCGGGACGGAGGCCGACGCCGCGGGCGAACAGCCAAGCTACGACCCGCAGGCGAGCGCGATCACGGGTGCATTCGTCAGCGCGTTCAACGATTATCTGTATCGCGATCTCGGCTATAAATCGCCGCTGACATTCAGGCCCAACAATTACGCCGGGATCGGGAACGACTGGAATTTCCAGCACAATTCCCCCGACGGCCAGCAGTTCGCGGCCAATGTGAGCTCGGACCTCGCCCAGGCGATGCGCGAGAACCCGCGCCTGAGGATCTTGAACGTCGCCGGCCTCTACGATCTGGCGACCCCGTTCTTCGCTGCGGAATATGATCTCGGGCACATGGCCCTTGAGCCTCGGATCGCGGCCAACATCCGATATACTTATTATCCGGCGGGCCACATGATGTATATCGATCCGGCGTCCGCCCATCAGTTGAAGGCGGACCTGGCGTCCTTCTACGCAAGCGCGGAATAAGCGCCCAAAAGAAAGAAGCCGGCGCGGGGTGATCCCCGGCCGGCTCCTTGCCCCCTTGAAGGCCGCTCCCCTTTAGCTGATCGCCTGCAGGTTCACCGCGGCATATTTCCCGCGGCGGTCGACCTCTAGCTCGAACTCGAGCCGGTCGCCTTCGTTGAGCGTCGGGATTCCCGCGCGCTCGACAGCCGAAATGTGCACGAATGCGTCGGGCTGGCCGTCGTCGCGCTGAATGAAGCCGAAGCCCTTCATCGCGTTGAAGAACTTGACCGTTCCGCTCGCCTTCTCACCCGTGAGCTGGCGCTGCGGTCCGCGATCCCCCGAGGAGCCGCCGCTGCTGCGCTCGACCGGCATCGGGTCGCCCTCGATGCGAAGGTTCGTCGCCGAGATACGGCCGCCGCGATCGACGAGCGTGAACTCCAGCGGCTGGCCGTCGGCGAGGTCCGTAAGACCCGCCTGCTCGACCGCCGAGATGTGAACGAAAACATCTTCGCCCCCGTCATCGCGAACGATGAAACCAAATCCCTTTTGCGGATTGAAGAATTTGACGACGCCTTTGCCTTCGCCGACGACCTGCGGAGGCATTCCGCCACCGCCGCCGCCGCGGAAACCGCCGCCGCCGCCACCACCGCCCCGAAAGCCACCGCCTCCGCCGCCGCCGCCGTAGCCGCCACCGCCGCCGCTGCCGCGATCACCAAAACCGCCGCCGCCGCCGCCATAGCCTCCACGACCGCCGCCGCCGAAGCCGCCGCGCTCCTGGAAACCTACTGAATCGCCGAAATTTTCTTCGCCGAAGAACCCGTCGCGCTTGTCCCGACCGCGTCCGCCGCGGTCACCTTTGCGCCCTCTGTCGAAACCCATGCTTGATCAAACTTCCGTGTGCCCTCAACAAGATAGAACCAACGCGCTGGGCCTAAAGCGCAACCGGCCGGCGCGATTCCCACTCACGCACCGTCCGCGCCCTTACAGGAAAAATATCGGTGGCTCCAGTGATTGAATCCGCGGGCGGGGCTGGCATGGCAGGTGCCAAGCGCACTAAAGCAACAATTGGACCGAAAATCGGAGCTTGAATGGCAATCCATTTCCACGAGGAAGACCTGGCGGGCGACGTCCAGTTCGCAGACGGGCCGATCGCTGTCGACACCGAGGCGATGGGCCTCGTTCCGGGCCGCGATCGGCTTTGCGTCGTGCAGCTTTCCGACGGAAAGGGCGACGAACATCTCGTGCGCTTCAAAAAGGGAAGCGACTATTCCGCGCCGAACCTCAAGGCGCTGCTTTCAGATTCCAGCCGGCTGAAGCTGTATCACTTCGCGCGTTTCGACGTCGGGATCATGCAGGCCTATCTCGGGATCATGGCTGCGCCGCTCTATTGCACACGCACGGCTTCGCGCCTGGTTCGCACCTATACGGATCGCCACGGCCTCAAGGATTTGGTGAAGGAGCTGCTGAACATCGACCTGTCGAAACAGCAGCAGACCAGCGACTGGGGGGCGGAGGAGCTCAGCGACGCGCAGCGTGAATATGCGGCAAGCGACGTCCGCTATCTGCATCAACTGAAAGAGAAACTCGACGAACGCCTGGAGCGCGAGAACCGCGTGGAGCTGGCCAAGGCCTGCTTCGACTTCCTGCCTGCTCGTGCGCTTCTGGATATCGCCGGCTGGCCCGAACAGGACATCTTCGCCCATGACGGCTGAGGATTGCCATGTCTGAAGCCGCAATTCGGGAACGGGCCGACAAGCAGCGTTGGGCTGTTCCGGGAAGCGCGCATGACAAGCTCGTCCGCTGGAGCAAGATCGCACTGCCAAGCGCAGTGGGCGTGTTCATCGCGCTCCTCGTCTTTGCTCCGCTCGACAAGAAGGGCGATGTCAGCTTCATCCTCGACAAGAAGAAGGTCCAGAGCGCGCCGGAACGCATGCGCGTCGAAACGGCGCGCTATGTCGGGTCGGACAACAAGGGCCAAAGGTTCGAGATTACAGCCCAGCGTGCGATCCAGCGCAGTTCCGACGTGCCGGTTGTCGATATCCAGGGAATGTTCGCCAGGCTTGCGCTTATGAACGGACCGCTGATGATCGCGGCCAACCAGGGTCAATATGACCTCGACACCCAGCAGGTGGACGTGAACGGGCCCGTTCGGGTGATCGGTCCGGATGGTTACAGGCTCGAAACGCGCGACGTGAGGGTGGATCTCAAGAATCGCCAGTTGGCGAGTTCCGGGCCGGTTTCTGGGCAAATGCGGCTGGGCCAATTCCAGGCGGGTCATCTCCAGGCCGATCTCAGCGACCGAAAGGTCGTGCTTCAGGGCGGCGCTCGCTTGAAAATCGTTCAAGGGGCGGTCAGATGATGGTTATGCGGAATTTCGGCATCATTCTTGCTTCGGCCGCGATGGCGGGAAGCCTCGCTGGCAGCAGCGCCATCGCACAGCAGGGGCGGCAACAGCCGGTCTCGGCCCTCAAAGGCCACGACAAGAACGCGCCTGTCGACGTGACGGCTGACCGCATCGAGGTTCAGGACCGGGCCGACCGCGCGATCTTCGCGGGCAATGTTCACGTGAA
>Ga0310812_10000664_pt1 | contig 12502 bp, 10 predicted proteins | sample NN3metagenome_FD_205747 | JGI IMG/M metagenome (GOLD analysis project Ga0310812, IMG submission 205747) | Soil microbial communities from experimental microcosm in Duke University, North Carolina, United States - NN3 | ecosystem: Engineered > Artificial ecosystem > Soil microcosm > Unclassified...
GCGCTGCCCGATGGCGCCGGCCAGCAGCACCGCGAAGATCGGGAATACGATCCCGTAGTGGTGCTCCCAGGCGATCGGCGAGGCCATCGTGATGCTCAGCGCCATGGTCGCGAAGTCGAAGCGGCGGTCGGGATCGCCGGTCGTGCCGCGCCGGAAGAGGGCGGCCGCGACGACGATGAGCGAGGTCAGAAGGACCGGCCCGTAGACCCAGAGATTGAACGGCGGGAACGAGTTGTCGTCGAAGTCGACGTTCTTGTAGCCGACCGGATCGGCGAGGCTCATCAGCCGGCTCAGAAGGCCGTTGACCGATTGGTTCGGGTAATAGGCCTCGCCGCGCTGCGAGAGGAACCAGAAGACTTTGAGATAGTCGACATTATCGGTCCAGCCATAGACCGCGAACGACGCGCCCACGCCGGCGACGACCATGGCCGCGCAGCCGAACGCGAAGCGCCACTCGCGGCGCAGCAGGCCCCAGACGATGAACAATCCGTAGTGCGGCTTGATGAGGCACATGAGCCCGATGAACGCGCCGCTCGCGGCCTTGTGGCCGAGCGCCCAGCCCAGGAGCGCCAGCGCGAAGACGCCGTTGATCCAGAGCTGAATCTGGCCGAGCGTGAACGCCTTCACCACCGGATAGAACGTCAAGGTGAGCCCGGCCACGATGGCGACGCGCGCCGCCACCATGCCCGCGGAGCTCGCGACGCCGCGCCGGCGCAGACCGATCTCGAGCAGCGCCGCGCTCGCGGCCGCGGTGATGAAGATGAAGCCCCAGCCGAGGAAATCGTTGATCGGCGGCACGTCGAAAACCTGGCACTCGTCGGTGCGCATATGCTCGCGGCCCGCGATCTTCACCATCGCGGCGATCGCGAACAGCGACGACAGCGGGTATTGGAACTTGAGCTTCCGGTTGAAGAAGATCTCGGTGTAGAGCGGCGTCGTGTGCGGCGATTCCGCGTATTCGTAGGCAAAGGTCATGATGCCCCACGAATCGTCGCAGCCGCGCCCGTGCAGGACGTCCCAACTGTGCTGCAAGACGGTGCCGTGGTAATTCACCGCCTGTTCGGCGGGCAGCTTGTCGAGCCCCGCGGCCTTGGACCCGAGCCACAGAGCGCCGTTCAGCGCGAAGGCGTTCGCGATCAAGAAGAGCGCGAGGCCCCAAGTGAGCGAGGCGGCGGCGCGCGGGCTTAGTGCGAAGTCCGAGTGCATGAGGCGTTACGCGTGCGAGGCTTGAGGTGAGGCGAGAGCGAGCGGCGCGCGCGCGGCGCCGCGCGCCAGGGCGATGAACGTCAGCAGGCCGCCGAACAGGCAGACCGAAACCAGCGTCCGCGCGAGGATCGCATTGTACCAGCTCGGCTGCTCCGACACCCACATCACGATCGGCAACGCCGTCGCGAAATAGCCGCAGCGCATCAGCCAGCGCGAGACGGCGTCGTCGGGCAGCGGCAGCGCGCGGCCGAGATAGAGCGCCCACGGGATCAGCACGAAAACGTAATAGTGCGTCCACGAGATCGGGCTCGTGACCAGGCCGAGGTTGACGACGAGCGTGAACTCCAGGATTTCGCGTGCGCTCGGGCTTTCCGCCGCGCCCGCGGGCGGCCGCAGCCGGGCGCTGCGCCCGACGAGCCAGATCACGCTGCCGAACAGCGCCGCCAGCGCGCAAGAGCGCGCGATCCGGTGCCACAGCGCGGGTTCGAGCGGCGGATCCCAATGGAGGAGGAAAGTCTCGCCCTTCGCGAGGCGGATGAGGAAGCCGTCGATCGATTGGACGTTGAAGGCCGGGATGTAGCCGCCGAGATAGGGCTCGACCCACTCCTTATACCAGGCGACGTTGCCCGCGACGCCGAACTGCGCCAGCGAGAAGACCACGGCCGTGCCGATCACCGTCGCCGCGCCGGCCACGATGCGCCAGCGGCGGCGGAACAGCACGTAGACGCAGACGAACAGCAGCGGCAGCTTGATCGCGGCCGCAAGGCCGAGCGCGAGGCCGGCCGCGTATTCGCGCTTCGCCCGCCACAGCACCAGCGTTGCCGCGAGAAAGAAGAGGACGAAGTGCGACGTCTGGCCCTCGCGCAGGCTGTTCACGATCGGGCCGTTGGCGAGGAAGCAGAACAGCAGCGCCGCCGACATCGGCGCGTCGAGCCGCGCGAGGCGAGTCAGCAAGGCCCAGGCGCCGAGCAGGGCCGCGAGCCCCAGGCCGAGCCAAACCCACTGGGCGAGCTCGTCGCCGAGCGGAATGAGCGGCACGTAAAGCCAGCCAAGGCTCGGAAGCTGCGAAAAGCCGCCCTTTTCGGTCAGCGGCCAGTCCGCGGCCCAGCCGTCGTCCCAGAGGAACTCGGCCGCCGGCCAGTTGGCCTTGAAGAAGTCGCTGAAGAGCGCCGAGGGTTCGGAGATCTGCCAGAGCACAAGGTGAATCGCCAAGCCGCCGGCGGCCGCCAAGAGCCACATCAGCACGCGGCCCTTCGCCGACCGCTTCTCGTCGGCCGTGATTTCCGGCGTCACCATGGTGTTACGGCTGCGGCCCGTTCCCCGATTGCGGCGAGGCTAGCGGCGATGCCGCCGCGTAGCAACGGAGGAAACGATCGGCGCGCATTACGGGAAAGAGCCGCGCCCGATCGCGGCCTCACGAACGGCCGAGCGAGCTTTCGATCGCCTGCTCGGTGCGGGGTGCCGCCGCCGGCGCTGCGGACGCCGTCGCCGTGGCGGGCGCGCGCGTCAGCGCCACCCACAGCAGCGCGCCCGCATACATGATGAGCGCGGCCCAATCCTGCTGGTCGTCGAGCGAATCGACCCACCATGCCGCCAGCGTGAACGGCACGAGGATCGAAACGCCGATCACGAACCGCGACAGCCACCAATTCGGCACCACGGCGGCGAAACCGAGCGTCCACACCAGATACCAGGGCCAGATGTGGGCGACGAGCGCGAACGAGATGGCGCACATGATCGCAAGCGCGCTCTTGGCCGCGGCCTCGGCCGAGGGCTGGCGGTAAAAGCCGACGAGGCTCGCGACCGCGACGAGCGCGAACGCCGCCGCGATCACGTATTCCGCCGGGAACAGCGAGATTTCAAGCAGATCCTCGAGCGCCGAGAGGGCATCACGCGGCATCAGGAAGCGCCATTCGTTGACGAGGCGGGTGCCGTCGAAGAAGTGCATCGAGCGAAAGAAGACCGCGACCACGGCGAGCCCGACCAAACCCGGCGCCACGTAGCGCAGCACGAAGCGCCGGAACGAAAGCTTGTGCAGCCGCAGCGCCGCGATCGCATCGACGATGACCAATGGGCCGGTCACGTATTTCATGAGCGCGGAGATGGCGAGTGCCACGGGCGCCGCCCAGCGCCCGCGGATCAAAAGGTACAGCCACAGCAGCGCCAGCCACGCCATCAGGATATCGTTGTGGCCCTCGGCCATGGTCTGCGTGACGCCGATCGGCACCCATCCGAACATCGCCACGGCCAGGCAGCGCTCGGCGGCGGGGCGCGGCTCGGAGATCCGCGCGACCAGCACCAGCGACGCGATCCAAGCCACGCCGAGAACGGCTTTGAACAGAACCGCGGTCGCGATCAGGCTTTTGCCCGAGACGGCCATCACCGCGCCGGACACGATCGCCCAGGCCGGGCCGTACGACATCGCCATCGGGAAATGGTCGAGCGGCAGTCCCTCGAGCGAATGCGGCGTGAAGAAGCGGTAATAGGGATTCTCGGCCGCCGCGACCATCCGCCCCCACGCCGCCGACAGCCAGAAATCCTGGGTGAAGAGCGGGAAGGCGAGGGCGGACACCGCCGCGAACGCGATCGACCAGCGGAAGATCAGCGTCACGGTCGACTTGTCCGCCGCGCCGCCGCGCCGGAGCAGCATGGCGACCAGCAGCAGCGCCGCGAGCGTCGCCAAGCCGAGCGGCACGAAGTGGCTGACGACGACGGCGCCGTTGCCGGTGAACATCTTTTGCAGTTCGAGCGCCGGCACCTGCTCGGCGAGCGCGCGGAAGAATGCGTTGGCGTGGGGAACGTCGGTACGGCTGCTCCAGAGCGCGGGCGCCTGCACGAAAGAGAGGAGCGCCATCGCCAAATACGCCGCGAACGCCACGGCGCCCAGCAGATTGACGCGAAAACGAAGTGCGGCGATCGGCACGGCCGGCTCCCTGCTCCCTCCGCTGAATTTCTGCCCGCTCGGAACGCTTTGCGCAATCTCTCGCGTGGCGTATACGGGCGAAAACCGTTCCGCGCACCCCGGGGCCGAGCGTGCCATCCACGACGCAACGCATCTTGATGCTCGACGCCCCGCGCCGGGTCGCCTTCGCCGAGCGGCCGCTGCCGCCCCCGGGGCCCGGCGACGTGGTGGTGCGATCACATTACTCCACGTTCAAGCACGGGACGGAGATGATGGCCTATTCCGGCCGCAGCCCGTTCGCGAACCGGGTGTTCGATCCGCGCCTGCGCCTCTTCGAGCCGGCCGGAACGGCGCAAAATTTCTATCCGCGCCCGATGGGCAGCATGATGGTGGGCGCAATTCTCGCGGTGGGCCGGGAGGTCCGCGGGCTCGCGCCGGATCAGCTCGTCTATGCCTGGGCGCCGATCGCCGACGTTCACGTGCTGCCGGCGGAGAAGCTGGCGCCGCTCGATTCGCTCACGCCGCAGCAGGCGCTCTGCATCGATCCGGCCGCCTTCGCGCTCGGCGCGCTCTACGACGGCGCGATCGGCGCGTCGGAGACGGTGCTTGTCACGGGCCTTGGCGCGATCGGCCTGTTCGCCGTGCAATATTGCCGGGCACGCGGCGCCAGTGTGCTGGCCGCGTCGAGCTTCGCCCCGCGCCGGGCGCTCGCGAAGCAATGCGGGGCGGGGGAGGTCTACGATCCCGGCGCACAGGCCGACCTGGCGCGGCACATCAAGGAACAGACCGGCGGCGCCGATGCGGTGATCGAATGCTCCGGGAGCCTCGCCAATCTCGCGTTGGCCATCCGCGCGGCGCGCCAATGCGGCCGCGTCGTCTGCGTCGGCTTCTACGGCCCGGCCGACGCGCGGCTGAACCTTGGCGAGGAGTTCTTCCACAATCGCCTGAGCCTGCTCGCCTCGTTGCCCGCGCATAGCTGGGACAATCCGGTCCGGGGCGAGCAGCCGCTCCGCGCCAAGGAGCTGCAGCAGCTCGCGGCGCGCGATCTCGCCGCCGGCACGATCGTGCCCGATGGGATCCTGGCCCCCACCGTGCCGTTCGCCGAGGCCGCGCGTGCCGTGCAATGGATCGCCGACACGCCCGAGCGCGTCGTCAAGATTCTGGTGAAACACGATTGAGCGCGGCGGTGGCGCCTGGTCGGGCGCTGGGCTAGGTTGGCCCTCCAAGCGACGATGCGGAGACGCGCGCGGGCATGACCGGCGGATTTCACGAGCCCTTGGTGACGAGCAAGGCCAAGCCGCCCTCGGACCGGGGGACGGGCCTGGTCTTCACCGCCGTGGCGCTGGCGGTGGCGGTGCTGTTCCGCCACAAGGCGCCGGTCTGGATCTCGGCGCTGGCGGTGGCGGGCGTGCTCGCGGCCGTGAGCTTTACGCGGCCGGCGCTGCTGCGGCCGCTCAATCTCGCGTGGTACAAGTTCTCGCAGCTGCTGAACCGGATCACCAATCCGGTGGTCATGCTGGCGGTCTTCGCCGTCGCCTTCGTGCCGATGGGGCTGTTGATGCGGCTCTGGCGCGATCCGCTGGTCCGCCGCCGGCGCGCGGACGCGGCCAGCTATTGGGTTGTCCGCGGCCGCCCCGAGGCCGGCCAATCGATGCGCAATCAGTTCTGACTCGCTTGCATCCCGCCTTTGCGCGAATATGAGCGGTCAATGGAGAAATCGGGGCCATGGGGTCGTTGCTGAAAGAGCTGTTCCGCTACATGCGGGCGCGCAAGAAATGGTGGCTGCTGCCGGTGCTGATCGTGCTGCTGGTGTTCGGCGGCCTCCTGATTCTGGCGCAAGGCTCGGCGATCGGGCCGTTCATCTACACGGTGTTCTAGCGCAGCACCCGCACAAGAGAATTTCGCGCTGATGCACATCCTCGGCATCTCGGCCTTCTATCACGACAGCGCCGCGGCGCTTCTGCGCGACGGCAAGGTCATCGCCGCCGCGCAGGAAGAGCGCTTCACGCGCAAGAAGCACGATTCCGACTTTCCCGAGAACGCGATCGGCTATTGCCTGAAGGAAGGCGGCGTCGCGCTCGCCGACGTCGATCACATCGTCTTCAACGAAAAGCCGTTCCTGAAATTCGAGCGGTTGCTCGAGACCTATCTCGCCAACGCGCCGCGCGGCTTCCGCTCGTTCCGCGCCGCGATGCCGGTCTGGATCAAGGAGAAGCTGTTCCAGAAGGGAAACCTCATCAAGGCGCTGGAGGGCATCGGCGGCAAGGGCAGCGTCGGTGACAAGCTCTTGTTCGCCGAGCATCACCAGAGCCACGCGGCCTCGGCGTTCTTCCCGTCGCCGTTCCAGGAAGCGGTGGTGCTGACGCTCGACGGCGTCGGCGAATGGGCGACGGCCTCGGTCTCGCTTGGGAAGGGCCGCACGCTCGAGATCGTGCGCGAAATCCGCTGGCCGCACAGCTTGGGCCTGCTCTACTCGGCCTTCACTTACTACACGGGCTTCAAGGTCAATTCGGGCGAGTACAAGGTGATGGGCTTGGCGCCCTATGGCGAGCCCAAATACGCCGCGGCGATCCTCGATCACCTGATGGACCTGAAGGAGGACGGCAGCTTCTGGCTCGATCAGAGCTATTTCGACTACGCGACCGGCCTTACGATGACCGCGGCGAAGTTCGACGATCTCTTCGGCGGTCCGCCGCGCGATCCCGCCGAGAAGCTCACCCAGCGCCACATGGACCTCGCCGCTTCGGTGCAGAAGGTGACCGAAGAGGTGATGCTGCGGATGACGCGCGAGCTCGCGCGCACCTATGCCATGCCCAATCTCTGCATCGCCGGCGGCGTGGCGCTGAATTGCGTCGCCAACGGCAAGATCCTGCGCGAGGGCCGCTTCAAGAATCTCTGGATGCAGCCGGCGGCCGGCGATGCCGGCGGCGCGCTCGGCGCGGCGCTCGCGGCGTGGCACATGCATGTGGGCAAGGAGCGGATTCTCAATGGCGACGCGCATGCGCGCCTTGACGGCATGCAGGGCTCGTTCCTCGGGCCTTCATACGCCCAGAGCGAGATGCAGCAGCGTCTCGCCGGCGCCGGCGCCGCGTTCGAGGTGCTGGACGAAGCGCCGCTGCTGGCGCGCGCCGTCGATTCGCTCGCGGCCGGCGACGCCGTGGGCTGGTTCCAGGGGCGCATGGAATTCGGACCGCGCGCGCTCGGCGGCCGCTCGATCCTCGGCGATCCGCGCAATCCCGCGATGCAGAAGACGCTCAATCTCCGCATCAAGTATCGCGAAAGCTTCCGGCCCTTCGCGCCCTCGGTGCTCGACGAGGACGTGGCCGAGTATTTCGAGCTCGACCAGCCGAGCCCCTACATGCTGCTCGTCGCCGACGTGAAGCGGAACCGGCGCCGCCAATTGAGCGCGGACGAAGAAAACCTGTTCGGCATCGACAAGCTCAACGTCCCGCGCTCCGACATCCCGGCCGTCACCCACGTCGACTATTCGGCCCGGATTCAGACCGTGCACGCCGAAACCAACCCGCGCTACCACGCGCTGTTGAAGGCGTGGAAGGCGCGCACCGGCTGCTCGGTGCTGGTCAACACGAGCTTCAACGTGCGCGGCGAGCCCATCGTGAACACGCCCGAAGACGCGTTCCGCTGCTTCATGGGCACCGAGATGGAGACGCTCGTGGCCGGCAATTGCCTGATGCGCAAGGACCGGCAGAACCCGGCGCTCGCCAAGGACTATAAGCACAAATTCGAGCTCGATTAGAACCGGCCGAGCCGTGCGCGGCGCACGCTCCGAGGCCCGCCCACACTTGCCATGAGCCGGCGGCGGCGCGCGCGCCGCAACGCGGTCGCGGCGTTTTTACAATTCGTCAAGTGCTTCGGTGGCCTGCATCGCCAAAAATATTGCCGATCATGGCGCGGTCCGACGCCACTTCTCCCGTTGCCGTCGGCGCATATTGTAGATAGTTTTGCATACATGGTCGGATGGGGAGATTTCCGTAGGGAAATCATCGGCCAATCATGGTTGACAAGATGCAGATACATCGGGGACGTGCGATCGAGGGACCAATCCGCTCCCAGCGAGCGGATTCTCCGCGAATCGAATTCCAGCCCGCTTCCTCATGGCGACAGGTGCGCTGTTCGCAGCCACGCCTGGAGTCGTGAAGACAATGCAGTCGCGACGGCACAAGACGCCGCATCGCGACTGATCGCCCGGGCGGAGGAGACCGCCCGACAACGTCGAAAAAACGCAGCGGGCTTTCGGGGTCGATTCTATGAATGCGGACGGATCCAGAGAACGAGCTGCCGTCAAGATTGGCGCGCTGGAGCCCAGCGTCGCCGGGCGAAAGGGAGTCTTCTTCGCGCTGCTGAAGTCGATGCGGCTCCATCAGTGGGTCAAGAATCTCATCATCTTCGTCCCGCTCGTGCTCGCCGGAAAATTCCAGAGCCGCGAAGCCTGGAGCGCCTGCATCACCGGCTTCTTCGCGTTCGGCATTCTCGCCTCCGCGACCTACATCCTGAACGATTTGCGCGACGTCCGTTTTGACCGCCTGCATTGGTCGAAATGGGCGCGCCCGCTCGCCAATGGCGATCTCCCGCAGATGCCGGCGCTGGCGGCCGTCGGCGCGGGGGCCATCCTGGGCCTCGCGATCGCCGCCACGGTCCATCTCGGCGCGGCGCTAATCCTGGCCTTCTACGGCGCCGTCACGCTCGCTTATTCGTTCAGCTTGAAGCGCGTGCCGGTGCTCGACGCCTTCGTGCTGGCGGCGCTGTTCACGCTCCGCCTAGTCTTCGGCATCTACCTTGCGGACGTGGTGGCCTCGCCCTGGCTGCTCGTCTTCTCGATGTTCCTGTTCATGTCGCTCTCGCTCGGGAAGCGCTACACCGAGATCACGCGCGCCTTGGCGTTCGGCCGCGAACGCATCCATGGCCGCGGTTATTTCACGAGCGACGGCCCGCTGCTGTTCGGCCTCGGCATCTCGACCGGCGTCGGCGCGGTCCTGATCATGATTCTCTATCTGCTCAACGAGGCGTTCAGCGCGACATTCTACAAGAGCCCGGTGTTGCTCTGGGCGCTGCCGGCCGTGCTGTTCCTCTGGCTCGGCCGCTACTGGCTGCTCGCCGGCCGCGGCGAGCTCGACGACGATCCGGTCGAATTCGCGATCAAGGACGTTTACAGCCTCGGCCTCGGCGCTGGAATGGTCGCGATTTTCGTCGCTGCCTGGCAAGTGTAAACGGCGCGCCGCGGCGGCGCCGCGCTCACCCGGGTCGGCCATCGACGCGCGGGCGGCATAGAATCGGTATGTAGACGACGAGGTAGAGCAGGAAACCGGCGGCCCAAATGAGTCCGGCGGCGGGCAGAAAAAACGCCACGTCGATGTCGAACAGGCTGGCGGCAACGCGGCCCGCCGCGCCGATCGTCACCAGCAGATATGCGATCGTAGTCGGGCGGGAAGCGACGAGCTTGCGCGCGGTATGGCCGAGCGAGGCGCGCGACATCACGGCGAGGACCATCGTCGCCACGGCGCCGGCGCCGAGCGCGTGCAGCGCAACGACTTTCGGCCAGGCACCCAGCCATGCGCCAGTTGCTGCCGCGAGCCCGAGCACGAGCCAGGCATAGCCGAGATGCAGCACCCAGACCAACGGCACGCGCAATGTCGAGAGAGAGCGCCAACGCAGCAAGCGTGCCCCGTTCACGAGCGCTGCCACTCCGGCCGCGATGCCGACGACGCGTTCGGGCAGGTCTAAGGCCAAACTCGCGACGAAGGCCGCGGTCACAGCGATCACCGCGCGGTCGAGCCACGGGGTCGGCGCGAGCTCGACGGGCCGGCCGGCCATGCGCATGCCGCCGACCGTGAAGGGCGGAATGATCCGCCCGCCGATGATCGCGATGAGCAGGATGAAGATGGCGAGGCCGAGCTCGTTGCCCCAGCGCGCCGACACGAACGGCGCGCCGAGCAGCGCCAGATGCACGCCGGCGTTGGCTGTGAAAATCGCGGCGAGAACCACGAGGACGACGCCGTTGCGCTTGAAGTTGCGCGCGATGATGCCGGGCCCGACCGCGGCGAACAGCGCCGGAACGAAGGCAAGGTCGAGCACGGCGTAGACCCACGCATCGAGTCCGGAGGCGGCGGCAACCCTGGCCGCGAGCCATAGCAGGACGAGCAGCGCCAGCTTCCAGCCGCGCAGAGGTCCGGAATTCGTCCAGCTCGGCACCGCGGTCAGAAGGAAACCCGCCAGCGCCGCCGAGGCGAAACCGAAGATCATCTCGTGGCCATGCAGCGTCGAAGGCGGCCAGCCGTCCGGCGCGTCAAGCCAGCCCTGGAGTACGCTGACCCAGGCCACGAGCCACAGCGTGGCATGCAGCCCGGCCAGCAGAAAGAACGGCCGGAAGCCGCGCTCGAAGAGCGTCAGCGCCGGCGCGGGGGCTTCGGTGTTCGAAATCGCCGTCATGAGTTCAAACCGTTTCGTCTCCAATACTATGCGCGGGCGGCGCCGCCGCGCGCGACCGCAGTCAGGGTGACGTTGCGGCGCGCGGCCAGCTTCTGCGCGAGCCGGCGCAAATCGGCGGATTGCAGGCGGCCGCGCGCGACCGGCAGCAGCACGGCGTTTTCCCAGGCGATGTGCCGGCGCAGGACTTCGATGAAGGCCAGCGCCTCGGCCGCGAATTCGGGCGGAATATCGTGGCGCTGCGGCCCCTCGGCGAGGGCCTTGAGTTTCGTCACCACGTCGGCGAGGCGCGCGTCGTCGGCGCTGTGCTCGGCCGTGAGCGTGTCGAGCGTCGCGAGAAAGGCTTCGTCGTCGGCGCAGCGGAGGCGCAGCAGCGGGAAGAAATCGGTTTCCTCGTCGGCGGTGTGGAGCGCGTAGTCCTCCGCGAAATAGCGCGCCAGCGCGCGCGCGAGTTTCCGCCTCGCCTCGCCGACGCTGCCGCGCGCGAGCCAATCGAGCTGGGCTAGCGCCGCGCGCAACCGATAATGCTCGGCGAGCAGGAAATCGAGCGGCCGCGCCAAGAGGCGCAGATCAAGCGGCTCGAATGCCGCCGGCTGCCGTCGCGATACGTGCTTGGTCGAGGGCGCCGACAGCATCCGAGCACTCATTGCACGAGCGGAGAGTTCGCGGCGCGCAGCGCGATGCCGGCGATGGCGGCGCGGCCGGCGAGCAGCGAGATGTATTGGCTGACCGCCCGCCGCCACGACGACTCGGTGAGATAGCCGGCGATCTTCTCGCGCACGCTTTCGTAGGGCAGCTCGCGGCCGTCGGCGCGCTCGAGCACGCGCACGACGTGCCAGCCATAGCGGCTCGGCACCGGCACCGGGCAGGTTTCGCCGGCCTTCATCGCGAACACGTAGCTTTCGAGTTCGGCGACCAGCGAGCCGCGGCCGATCTGGCCGAGATGGCCGTCGTTGGTTTTCGAGGGGCAGTCGGAATGCTCGCGCGCCAGCGCGCCGAAGCTCGCGGGATCGGCGACGACCTGGCGCGCCAATTCCTCGGCCTTCGCCTTGTTTCGCGCGCGCGCGTCGTCGTCGTCGGGCGCCGCGGCGAGGAGGATGTGCTGCGCCTGGACGAGGTCCGGCGAGCGGAATCGCTTCTTGTTGTTGCCGTAATAGCGGCGGCAGCTCGCTTCGTCCGGCTCGGGCGTCGCGACCGCCGCGGCGAGCAGTTCCTCGACCGCGGCCTCGTCGTCGCCGAAGCCCTGCGCGTGCGCTTCCTGGCGCAGCAGCTCGCGCACCACCAGCGCCTCGGCGGCGGCGCGCTGCGCCTCCTCGGCCGAAGCGGCGGGGTGATACTGCATCTCGGCGGCCACCGCCGCCGGCGCGATCTCGACCTCGTTCACGCGAATGATTTCCATCGGGCACTCCTAGCGATAGGTGACGCGGTCTTCGCACTGCGTGCCGGTCACGTCTCTGGCGAGGTGCGCGGCGCGCAGCGCGCCGTTGCGGTCGGTGATGCGCGGGGCCGTGTCCACGGCCGGCCTCACTTGGCGTGCGGAGCGAGCGCCCCGCGGCGGCGCACGACCTGGGGCTTCCGGAACACGTACCAGACCGGCGCGCTCCAGATGTGCACGAGGCGGCTGAACGGGAACACGAAGAAGATCAAGAGGCCGAGCCAGATGTGGAGCTTGTAGGGCCACGCCACGGCCGCCAGCATGTCGGAGGCGCCGCCCTGGAACGTCACGATCCGCTGCGCCCATTCCGACAGCACGAGCATGACCGAGCCGTCGCGGTGCTCGAGCGAGAACGGGATCGTGAAGAGCCCGAGCACGAGCTGCAGCCAAAGCAGCAGCAGGATCGCGATGTCCATGACACTGCTGGTCTTGCGAATGCGCGGGTCGAAGAGCCGCCGGTGCACGAGCATGGTGAGCCCGACGAAGCACATCGCGCCCGCGACGCCGCCGGCGCT
>Ga0310812_10000670_pt1 | contig 12425 bp, 10 predicted proteins | sample NN3metagenome_FD_205747 | JGI IMG/M metagenome (GOLD analysis project Ga0310812, IMG submission 205747) | Soil microbial communities from experimental microcosm in Duke University, North Carolina, United States - NN3 | ecosystem: Engineered > Artificial ecosystem > Soil microcosm > Unclassified...
ACAAAGGCATTCCCGGTTGCAAATTTTTTTTTGAGGAAATACTTAGGCTTAGAAGACTCGATCAACAGATCGGATATGAACCAACGGCAGAAGAAATTGAAGCGGGCATCGAACAGTTAGCAGCATTGGGTGACAACATGATACTCTACAACCTTTCAAATGGTGATGTGACAAAAGCCGAAGCAGTGTATCAAACCGAGTGGTATTATATTCATGCATACAGGAGGACACAACACATGATCAACCAATTCCATAAGGCACACAATGAAATCATCAGGAGTAAAAAACCTACATGATCGTTGAGCTCATCCGTAACATAGTTCCAAATATTTCAGCGATCGTGAACCCTGATGTAAATGGTCAGCCATTGCCATTTACTTTTTATACAGGCACGCTCGATGAGATCAATCGTATCGACAATCCTTCATCACCATGCATTGTTCTTCCCCGTCCGATTGTCGGAAAAGATATTTTACGTGAGTGGGGTGTTGGTGGTACCAACTATCAACTCAAGCTGTTCTACTTCATTCAATCACGGTTGGATATGACAATGGCAGAACGTGAGGCCGGACTTGCAAAGCTTATCAAGGCAAAGGATCATTTCACAAAACTTGTTATCGATAAAATTAATTCCGCGGCTGAAGATGCCATGGACAACACAACGCAGTTTGAATTCTTCGCACGAATCAATTCATCCAAGCATGAGGAAATGTTCAACGAGGATGATGCGAACCTGGATGGCATTGTTCACCTGCTTGATATCGACACGGCAAAAAATACATGCAGTTTTTTTTTGACCTGATATCATCGATGGCAGAGCTGCAGGAGGACGGAACCATTTCACGCGAGGAAGATTTTAGTTATTCAATTCGAGAGGACAATTAAATGCTTAGTGATAGCGATAACCAACTGCTTACGGAATTAACCGATGACCTTACCGATAACATCATTGCTTTACAACTGAGCAAGGGATTGAAGGCAAGCGGTGGTAGCGCTGATCTGATTCGTAAAGAAGTACAGGATACCATCGCACGGATCATTGACGGTTCCGGATCATTTGAGTTCCAGGAATTCGGAAGAGCAGAAGGCAAGGCGCCGCCGTTCCAGAGAATATACGACTGGCTTGAGTTTGAAAAGTATGGGATCAACTGGCATAACCTTACCGAGAGTGAAGCATCACGAGGGATGACAGCTGATGATAAACGCACCGGCATTGCATGGGCCATCACAAAAAAGATTGCGAAGAAAGGAACGCATACACACATCACAGGAAAGAACACCGGAGTATTGGTTGAAGCATTGAACCGGCAACGCATCAAGGAATTCATGCAGAAGCTTTCCACAACAAAAGCAAGTGAACTTAAAACGGACATTTCAAGACTACTCAAATGAAAAAAGGATTATCAGTAAATCAACTGCGGAAAAAGAATTTGTACGAAGCAATGTATAACACTTGTTATGTTGAATTTAAAACACATCCATCCATCTGGAGAAGAATTATTTGTTGGTTCAATGGAGATAACCCACAGTACAAAATCCTTGACCCGCGAAACATTCGCATTAGCGATGTCGGAAGGAAGGAAGACTATTCTGTACTTGATAAAATTCTCAACTCATGAGTTTAATAATGAAAGGATTCAAATGAAAACAACAGAATTTAGAATTGGAAATCGGATATTATTTGATGGCAAAGAATTTAGCATTTCATCGCTGCATGGTGATGGTACTTTCCGATTAAAAACAGATCAAGGATCAATCGGATGCTACCCTGCAAAGGCAATTACGCCAATCGAAATCACAGAAGAGTTGTTGATTGGTTTCGGATTTGAAAAGAAACCAGCTCACTCGTGGAACGGCAATGGGCACGACTATACAATAGGCGCCAAAGATGGGGGAAGTACAACGGAACAGGTTGATTATGTATTATCCGCTGATGAAGAAAGCAATGATTTTATTTTCCGATTTGAAAGTTTTGAAACCAATGGAACAAAAGATTCTTACACAAGCATTCACATCGGCGAATGGTATGCCAACTGCTACCATAGAGTTAATTGCGTCACTGTTAAATACGTTCATCAACTTCAAAACTTATACTTCGCTTTAACTGGAAAGGAACTGGAATGCCGTTAACCATATCCTACCCCTACCGAAACACTCCGAATGACAACGTTCAATCACGGTGGTTTGCTGCACATTCACCAATTATTCTCACAGCCACCCGCAAGGATGATGTGGTTGTAAGCACTCAGAACAATGGTGGAAATGTTGAAGTCACTTACACAACTGCAACGGTCCTTATCGTTGGTCAGTATGTTTACATCAAGTCAGGCGCTATCGATGGAACCTATCCGATTCTTTCAATTGGATCTACAACAGTCTGTGTAATTGATCTGCCATGGATTGCGGATACTGCCGGTGGTTGGATTAACTTTTCTTCACTGCGTGTGAATTATTATATCAAGACCCTTGTTCAGATCTATGATCCGGCTGCCGGATTCGTTGATTTCAAAATTCACAAATCACGTCCATTCACAACCGGCATTGCAAAGATTGATATCACACGGTCCTCGAAGAGCTCCGTGAACATGAGAGACACATTCTCTCACTCAGCGATCAACATGAAGGACATAAATCTTTCTTCCAGGTTGAAAGTAATTTTTACAGAAGTATGGGATGGAAGCGCTGAAGCTCCAGTTGATGGTGATGAAATGTATTTTGTGAATGCCGCCATGCAACCAGGACACAGGTTTGCAAGCAACATGGCCGACTTCATGATGATTGCAAGCGGCGCAGACAAAGCAAAGTTTTTAACAACAACAACCAAACTTCGGTACTGGAAGGGATTCCCGTTTGATCTATCATTCATTTATCCGCTGGCTCTTGGTGCAACTGCAATCAACAAACGGGAGCTTACCAATGCTGGCAATAATAATATATCTGATGATCCTTATGCAATTGATGTAACACAGGTCGGTTGGGTAAACCGGTTGATGCTTCAGGAAGGATACGATGTAACAGATCCAAACATTGACAACGTGGATGTGTACATTGAAGTGGATGCAGGAAGTGTACGCATGACCGATATGTTAAACATCCGGCTCATGTGCGTACCAAAGAACGCAGTTTATCTTAAATGGGTGAACACTGGCAACAGCGGATGGCATTATTGGTTGTTTGGAATAAAGCAAACCCGCGGATTAAAAACAGCAATCGGTGGACGGTTCTCAAAATATGTTGAAGACATCGGACTTGCAGAAAGCACATCTGAGATCCTGGAGAAAACGGCAATACCTGAAATGCAATTGATTCACGAGAGGCTCGATACATACGATGTTGATCTGATGGAATCATTACAGAGCTCTCCGAGAGTAATGTGGCTCATGAATCCGGATGACTGGGCAACAACAGCCGAACAGTGGATGACTGTAGAGGTTGAGGCCGGAACCATTCCAACACGCAACACCCGGAACGTATTCAACAAAGCGGAATTCAAAATTCTCTTACCTGAACTAAGCATTCAAACACAATGACCTTTTCATATTCATTAACCGGAATTCCAAACACGGAGACCATGAACCTTGTTAAATGATCGCTTATTCATCAACGAACAAGAACTTGATTTGTCCCCGGACACTGTCATTGCGCTCACTTTTCAGATCAATGATCTTGCTGAGTTAAAAGATCGCCAGGCGAATTTTTCCAACCAGTTCAAGTTGCCAATGACGCGCAACAACAAAATGGTTTTGGAAGATGCCGACATGGCGCAGAGCGTTACACGAAAGCCATACAGGAAACTTCCTGCACGTGTCATCAAAAATGGAATTGAAGTTGTTACAGTTGGATATGCGATCATCGAGAACGCAGAAGGAAATTTTTATAACGTAACTATATATTCAGGTAACACGGATTTCTTCGATTTGATTGAAGGGAAATTATTGAGTGACCTGGACCTGTCTGCATACAATCACACATGGAATGCTGCCAACATCATTGCATCCAGAACTAATGTATCCGGATACAAATATCCGGTGATCAACTGGGGCGACCTGGTTAACACAAACCGGGACGTATACGCGATCAACCAGCGGCCGGCAATGTTTGTTCACACATTGATGGATAGAATATTTTCTGAAGCCGGTTACAATAAATCAGGTGCGGTCCTGGACGACAGCAATTACAAAAAAATTCTTTACGTCAATGGAGACCTGAAGCATTCTGATAAGTTCATGGCCGAGCGTTCCTTCCGGGCACACATTGAGCCGGCATCATTTACTTCTGTCGGTATTGGGCTGGTGGGTCAATGGGCCGGGCTTGATAATCACTTAACCAATGATTTTTTTGATCCGAGCAATAAAGTTGTGCTTGCTACATGGAATGTAACTCAGGCACTTGCTGGTAAAATTTTATTGAAGGAGCGTGACATGTGGCACGTAAAATTAAAATTTGAAATCAGCGGATGGGTAAATGGAACCTCGATATTTAAAATAATAAATGGGATTGAAGGAGTAGATATTTATACTCATCCAAACTCAGGCGCCGGGGGAGGCAACGGAACATTCACGCACACCTTCGATGAAATAACAGACTTTCAGTTTGACATCGATTACACGTTGACATCCATCTACAGGCAACCAGTAAAAATTATATTCCAAAACTTAACGGTTAACATAATTGATGGCGAGGTATCGGGAGAGCCGTTAAACGGAAACGCAGGATCATCAACGACAGACACAATAGATGAGGGCTATGTATGGAACAGGGCAATCATTGAAATGGCCGGTGCTCTTGGTAATGACATTTCCCAGAAGCAACTGATACAAACCGTCGCGCAGATCGAAGGACTGATCTTTGCCAGCGACCCGCTCACAAAAACAATCATCTTCAAAAAGTTTGATGAGATAGTAGCTGCAATTCCAATTGCAAAAGACTGGACAGACAAACTCCACATGGAAGATAAGCAATGGAAGCTGGAGTTCCGGACAAAGTATGCACAGAAGAATTGGTTAAAATACCAGGAGGATTCCAACGACAAAGACATCATCAAGGGGACTGGTAACGGTTACTTCACAGTTGATGATGAAACGTTGCCGATAAAAAAGGATCTGTTCACTGTTCCGGTTTCTGCATCCAAAATGGAGAAGCAGCTTGTAGAGCTCGATGTTCCGATCATCAGGAAAATTGAGAGCACTGTTGTGGATTTCGCAGGTGTTCCGGTTGGTGATTTTAAAACAGATGCTGCTCCGAGAATCCTGGTTGATGACACACAAGATATTATTGGAGGAGATGTAAACTACATATACAGCAATACATCGTTTCCGCTTTTAGGAACAACCAGCTTCAGTACAAATGTTCCGCTGTGTTACTTCCGATTGCCAGGCAAAGCATTCAACCTGGATTTCTTTTCTCAACTGCTTTACAATTATCAGGGCCTGATTGCCTGTCTGGACAAATCAAAAAAAGCCACACTACCATTCAAGATCACAACAACCGATATCGAGGAGCTGGATCATTTCATTCCGGTGTACCTGGCACAATGCGGATTGTATTTCTATATCAACAAAATAATTAATTGGATCAAAGGCACGTCCATCACAAAGGTTGAGCTGGTACTGCTGCAACGCGATTACGAGGATGCTATACAGTTCGCTGGCTTCTTGAGAAACTACGAACTGGAAGAAGATGGCAGTGATTCGCTTGAGGAATCAGGAGAGGTAAGTGCACGGGAGGATAACTGATGAAAGCAGAGGAAGCATTGAAAATATGCATGGCTTGCCCGATGCTTAAGAATACAAAGTTCATGGGATTGAAATTCAAAACGTGCGGAAAATTTATGAAGAAGGTGGAAGGTGAGAGCTGTGGATGTGTGATCGAATTGAAAACATTGCTCAACGAGTTAACCGAGTGCCCGCAAAAAAAATGGTGAAACAAATAATTCAAACACAGGAGAAAATGTAATTGACTGAACAAACAGAAAAAATATTATTCCAGCTCGAGCTGGATGTGAATGCTCTCGTTGGTAATACTCAGAAGGCAAAACAAACACTTACCGAGCTGAAAGCCGAAAGTGTTACCCTCAATAAATCACTGGATGATTTAAAAAAGACTGGTGTTACAAGTGGTGCGAGTTTTGACAATTACACAAAGCAGCTCATCGCTAACAAAGCTGCTCAGCAGAATACAACAACAACCATTCGTGATTATGAGAAGCAGTTACGTTTAGCAGTTGCAGCGAATGACGCACAGATCGGAAGCATCGATCAGATGAAGGCCCGACTTTCAATTCTTACAGCTGAATGGAATGCGCTGGCTCTTGCGGGTCGTGAGAATACGCAGGAAGGAAAAGCACTTGCAGAAAGCATTGACCTCACAACAGAGGAATTGAATAAGCAGGAACAGTCAGTCGGTAACTTCCACAGACAGGTTGGGAACTATGCTGTAGCAACAAAAAGTTTACGTCAGGAAATAAAGGAGGCGAAGGATGAAGCTACCAGATTGACTCGTGAATATGGAGAGAACTCTAAGCAGGCAGAGGAAGCTACACGGAAGGTAGCAAACCTTACAGAACAGCAGGAGGATTTTAATAAGCGTGTAGCTGCATTCAATCCGGAAGCGAAGTTCGCAGCATTCACTCAGGTTGCTGGATCACTTGCCGGTGGGTTATCATCTGCACAATCAGCAATGGCATTGCTTGGCATTGAAGGTGGAAGTACGCAGGAAATTTTATTGAAGGTACAAGCGGCATCAAATTTTGCAAACGGTTTGAATCAGCTGGCATCCTTCTCAGATGGATTCAAGAATTTAAAACTTGTACTGGGCATAACTACTGCTGCAAAAAAAGTTGATACAGCGGCCACGGAAGAGAATGCTGCTGCCAGCGTAACAGCAGCAGGAGCAACTGAAACATTTGCAGCTGCTGAAAAAACTGCAACTGTTACCACCGGAGGATTAAGTATTGCAATTAAATCACTCCTTATTGGCTCCGGATTACTTCTGCTTCCAGTTTTGGTATCAGCCGCTGTTGATGCTTTCCGAGCTCTCACAGGATCAAAGGAAACCGTTGATCAATTAACCGCATCTGTACAGAGCGAGAATGATGCGCATAAGCAAACATTGGATCAGCTGAAATTAAAAAACGATGCACTCATTTCCCAGGCCGAAAATGCTCTGGCCGTTGCACAATCGGAAAAGAGATCTGCTGAAGATATTGTAAAACTTCAGAAGGATGTTATTGATGCGAAAAAGAAAGCACTACAGAACGAGTTGACTGAAAACAAAATTCACTTCGATGATTTGCTGCTTGAGCAGAAAAAAGCAAATTCCAAGTTGCGGGAAAATTTATCAGCTGACGATTTAAAAAAAGCACAGGAACACGCTGATAACATCGAGAAAGAATTGCAGGCAAACAAAAACCGGAGTGATGAAATTTTTATTCAAGGAAAGAAGTTGAATAATGATCTCATTCTAATTGACAATGATCTTGCAGAAAAAAGAGCAGTACTGGCAGAGCAAACCACCACTGCGAGAATTACATTGATTAAAAACGATCGCGCCCGTGAAATTGCATCTGAAGTTGAAAGCAACAATGAGAAGATTCGTCAACTGCAAAAAGCGGAGGAAGAAAATGCTGGATTGATCGCTGCTACCAAGGCAGCATCAGCACAGAAAATTAAAGAGATCAATTTAAAATTTGACCTGGAGGAATTGCAGGAGCGTAACAAGCTCGCCATTCTTCTCACCAAGGAGGGAAGCCAGCAACGTTTGGATGCAGAATTAAATGCAGCCATAAGCGAGGGCGATCAGCTTTTAAAAAATGACAAGCTCACTGCAGCGCAGAGAGAGTTGATTCAGGCAGAAACTACCAATAAAATAAATGCGATAGAAAAAAGCAAGATTCAAGTGGCACAGGAAATCGCTGATCAGGAAGTAGATCTACAGCGTCGTAAGCAAGAAGCCATATTTTCCATACAACAAGCAAACACCGAAGGCAACCCTGAACAGGAATTTGCATTGCGATCACAGGCGATCAAAGAAGGATTACAAGCCGAACTTGACGCAAGAGAAAATGCGGCTGATAAAGAAAAGGAAATTGCTCAGAACACAATCTCCGATGCCCGGGCATTAGCTGCACGGATAAAAGAGATTGATGATACAACGGCAGCAGAAAAAAACTCAGCTCTTGTTAGGGCCGGTCAAGCAACTATTGAAATTACAAAAAATAGATTTCAGCAGGAAGCGGACATTGAAGCGTTAAAACTTGAGAGAAGGAAATCAGAAATACAGGAAGAGCTTGCTCTGGTTGAGAAGGGTTCACAAAAAGAATTTGAATTAAAGAAAGATCTCGCGCAGGCCGAAGCTGACCTGACAAAAAATTCCATTGATGCTCGTCTAAATTTTCTTCGAGAAGAGTTTCAATCCGGAGTCGGCTTGAATGAACAGCAGTACCAGGAATACCTTTTATTGCTTCAGAAGAAAAAGGAAGCTGATGCTGCAGCTGGACAAGAAAGAGTTGCCCAACAACAGCAGGCCGATGAACAAATTCGGGATTCCGCAATCCAATTTTTTGAAGGACTTGTACAACTCTCTATTCAAGCTGATCAACGAAGAGCACAGTCGAGCATCAAAAGAATTGATGACCAGCTGAGCAGGGAAATCAAAGCATTAGATGAAGCGCAAGCAAAGGAAGAGGGAACCTTTGTTGCAAAAACAGCAACGCAAAAAAAATATGATGCGTTACGGGAGAATCTGCAAAAGCAAGCTGCTCAAAAAGAAAGGGAAATAAAACGAGACGCTGCCGAAAAAGAGAAAGTAGCTGCAATTATATCAGCCACTATAGCATCAGCGTTAGGTGTAGTTAAAGCATCACCTGTTATTCCCCTGATGATAGCAGCTGGAATTGCAGGTGCTCTGCAGATTGCATTAATAGCGGCACAGCCAATACCGGAATTTTATTTTGGAGGGTATACTGGTGACGGTGATCCACGTGAGGTTTCAACAGCTCTTGGGAGAAAGCCATACACTTATCACAGGAGAGAATACGTGATTGATCATGAGACTTTACAGAAGCCACTGGTTGCAGACTTTGTTCATAATGTTGTGGAGCCCACTCGAAGGAAGTCATGGCCCGCCTCAGTTGTAACCGCAGGTCGGTTCACGGGTGGTTTCGCCGATGCATCGCAGGTGGTCAATAATATTACTGGTGGAGGAGTGGCTTCCGAAGATGTTAGAGCGATTGCAGAAGCGTCTGCAAAATCTGTCATGGACAATTTCCCAAAGCTCATTGTTCATCCAGAGGCAATGACAGAAGCACAGGACATAATTACAAAAGTGGAATCACGTGCTAACGTCTTTGGCTCATGATGCTTGAAACCCTCAAACAATTAGATGAACAATTCTGCATGAAAAAACTTTATGAGCAGGGAATTGTTACCCAGAAAGCGGCCCGGGATTATGAGATCGTGATCCTGGTTAAAATGGACATGGACATTAACAACAGCCCTAAGACGGTTGCGGTGCAGCATACAGCCGATAAGCTTCGCATCGCAGTCTCACGTGTATGGGAAGCCCTCAAGGAAGTGAGGTAATTCACTCCTGAATTTTAAGGAGTAGCCCCCCTTGAATCTCACGCAATTTTGAAGCGTGAAAAAAGTAGCACACTTTTATTGTTACGGAATTATCGGTGAACGTGATCCGCTTTTCAAGGTATTCACCGGTGAGGATGATCCGGTAATTTCTTCAGCCAAAATTGTTGATTTTTTAAACGGCCTCTCAACAGATATCGAAGAGGTTGTTGTTCACATCAATTCACGCGGAGGAAATTATACTGAAGGATTCGCCATCTACAATTTACTCACCGGATCCGGAAAGAAGATTACTACCATCGGTGAAGGCCAGGTTGCATCCATTGCAACTGTCGTTTATCTCGCCGGAACAAAAAGGAGAATCTACAACACTGTTCAGCCGCTGATCCACAATCCGTGGGTTGACCCTTCTACTCTTGGAAGTTCAGCAACTGCTGATGATTTGCAAGCGATCGCGGATGAAATGAAGCTGGCAGAAACCAAGCTGCTGGATTTTTATGTTGAGAAAACCGGAGCCGACAAAGCCACGCTGGAAGCACTGATGAAAGAGGATGTTCCATTCTCGGCAGACCAGGCACTTGAGTTAAAGTTTGCGACAGAAATTATCGAGCCGGTGAAAGCCATGGCTTATGTATCCATTAATAAATCATCTAACCACAACGACATCATGAGTGAAGTTAAAAAAGTAACCAGCAAGCTGGAGAACAAAATCAATGATATCCTGGATTTCATGTCCGGTAAGAAAAAAACAATCAAGGCCGAAGCTGATGCACAGGCCGCTGATTACAACACCGACGACGGAAAAACCATCAGCGTTGATGGTGATCTCGCTGTTGGATCAGCTGTTACCGTTGACGGGCAACCGACTCCGGATGCAACCTACACGCTTGATGACGGCACCGTGATCAAGACGGATGCTGATAGCAACATCTCGGAGGTGACTCCTCCAACAGAAGCGTCTGCAGAGACTGACAAAGAGAAAGAATTGCAGGCAGAGATTGTTGCCTTGAAAGAGGAGAACAAAACGCTGAAGGATGCGCAGGCAAAAATTGAGACAAAGCTCAATGCGATTGCAAAAAACATCCAATCAAACTACGTCGTGAAGACCGGCCAGACAAATATGCGGACTGAAAAGAGCGACGAGAAACCATCAACCAAGGAAGAAAAAAGAAAGGCCGTGCTTGATCGCAAAGCGCAGTACAATTCCAAGAAAAATAATTCTGATTCAAAATAATTCACACACACAATTTTAAAAAGAAGGACTAAAAAAAATGCCTCCAACAATTGACACCTCGCTCCTGACCGATGGAGCTGAATTAGCAAAAGACATGAGTGATGTGATTGCAGCTGATGCATTCACAGATCCTGAGCTTAATGAGTTCCACGATATCAACGAAGATATCAAAGCCGACAAACAGGTTCCTATCCTGGACCTGATGACTGGCTTAATGGGAAGGAAGAAACAAAATTGTGACACCACCCCGAATGACCAGCTCAGCATCAATACCAAAGAAAAGTTCTGGACCCCTGTTTATCACAGCGACCGGATTGCAATTTGCTATGATGAATTCTCAACATCCTTCTTCAAGTGGTTACGAAAAGAGGGAATCGCAAAAGAGAATATCGAGGCCACTGACATTGCCAATTTCATTTTAGAGCGGACAGCAACTCACATGAAGCAGATGCTTTGGGAGAAACTGTATTTCGCAGACAAGAATGCTGTTGCCGGTACTGACAACGGTTTAAGCGCCGGTCAGCTTCCGTACATGAATACAATCGATGGATTCTTCACACAGGGTTTTGCCATCGCAGCTGCTAACGCTTCACAGCGTGTCACCATTGCAAAGAATGCAGAAGCAACGAATGCAGATCAGAAGTTCACAGCTGCTGATATCGCTGCTCAGACCGTGACCGGTTACCTCGATGAAATGTACTACAACTCAGACATCCGTCTGCGTGGTAAGGATAACCTGAAGTACTTGGTTACTCAAACCGTTTTTGATCAATACGTCCGTGAGCGGAAGAGCATCACCGGAAGTGAGATCGCATACACTCGTACTGAAACAGGAATTAAAATTGTTCAGTTCAACGGCATCGATGTACAGCCGGTGAATGTTTGGGACCGCACACTTGCAAGTTATTTCCAGGTAGTGACAGGCCCGAACACGAACACCTTTTTACCACACCGTGCACTTCTTACAACAACCAACAACTTAAAGCCAGGCACAGAGAAGTTTGCCAACCTGAGCGAGTTGGATGTGATCTACGATAAAGTAGGAAAACAATTCCTGATTGACTTCGGATTCAACCTCGATGCACAAATCGGGATTGATGAATACCTCATGATCGGTTACTAATCTCTCATTCACTAATTGTTCAAACCACAGATAACTTAAAAATGAAAAAAATACTCCTCTTAACCACGATGCTTTTGATTGCGGGAGCATCGTTTGCACAGACGCAATATTATGAATTGATGGCCAAGAACATCACACGGTGTGATACGGATTCAGTATCCTTTGATCTCTACATGGTAAAGATCGCAGGTGATTCCGTGAAGCTGGCATCTTATGATTTCACCATCGGGTTTGATTATCAGCAATGTGCCAACGGTGGCCTTGTCACGGCTTCATACATCGCAAGCTCAGCCAACAGCTCGCTTCCCACAAAGCACAAAGCTCCGATCGTCACTTACTATCCAACGAAGAACGAAATCAGGATCTATGTTGCTGAAGTATTTCCGGCCAGTAGCGCATTCAAGATCGCCACATCCACCGGTACCAAGCTCGGGACATTTAATCTCAAGTGCAGCAATCCGTATGTGGTGGCGAGTCATTTGAATTTAAT
>Ga0310812_10000671_pt1 | contig 12420 bp, 14 predicted proteins | sample NN3metagenome_FD_205747 | JGI IMG/M metagenome (GOLD analysis project Ga0310812, IMG submission 205747) | Soil microbial communities from experimental microcosm in Duke University, North Carolina, United States - NN3 | ecosystem: Engineered > Artificial ecosystem > Soil microcosm > Unclassified...
AATGCTTGCTATGCTGGCTGGCATCATATTGTACGAGTGTCATAATTGTCCTTACGTGTTTTAGCCAAAAGATTGACTAGCTTTCTGTGTGCGGTAACCTTTTTTGACACCGGCTACAATTTTTACCCCTGACAGCGTAAGACCTGCCGCTGCCGACTGAGCTTTTGAAGAATCGTAAAGTTCGTTAATTGTAAGCTGAAACGATTCAACTTTTTGCCTATTCGGAAACACTCTGGCTTTAAAGGTATTACCCGGGCCGCCCCAATATAATCCATCACCCCAAAGGCTTTCACCACCCCAAGGCGGCGTGTAATTATCCGGCACGACTATTACTGATTGGGTGGATGAGTTTTCAAAATCATAGCTTATTTGACACTCAAGCTTAAAAGGCGAAATATAAGTGCCTAATAAATAAAACTGAAAAAACCGCTCAAATCCTTGAAGCCCGGCAAGGCTAAACCAAGCGGTGGTAAAATTCATTAGCACCGGGCGGCTTCCGTCAAGATATTTACCCGGTGTTTCTTGTCTTACTTGATTTTGCGCGGTGAGATAGGTATGGAGCCCCTGATAAAGCGTGGCTGAAATTGCATCAATATTACTAAACGTGCTCCACTGCTGAAAGTAATAGTCGTATACTAGAGTTAGGCCGCTATCCATAGTAAAGCGTACTTGATTAGTGCCAGGAATTGTTAAAGCATTCTTTACTAAAGCGTTTTGCGTATAGCTTTCAACCGGTGCACCTATATAAGTAGTTGAAAGATCTCGACTCAGTAGCCAAATGCCCTTATCAGACTGAAACATAAGTCCGTTTGGCATCATAACCACACTGCCTTGATTTATACAGCCTACAGTTGAGGTAATGTATATAGCGTCGCTATATTGGCTGTTAGCTCCTGTTGAATCTGGACCGTTTCCATTTATATAATAAATAGCGTTTTTCTTAAAAAGAATTAGCTTATCATCCATCGGAGAAATAGCAGTGATTACGCCAGTATCGCCCTGAGCTGAAGTCGTAGGAGCTATATAGATCGTAAGAAGATCACTCATTTCTACCGGTGTGGATTCAATGACCTGTTTAGAAAACCAAAGTAAGTTCTCATCTTCAGCGTCTACTAAAAAAAGACGATTATTAAAAAGGCCAATATTATTTGTAGAAGGAGGCGCAATGTTTTCAAGTACACCGCCTGTAGTATAAAGAATGGCGTTACCTACAATCTGCGCGTCGCTCTGAACGTCTTGAATAGTAACATAATCAGCCGTGGGATCGTTTAATACGGGAGTAAGAAGGCTTCCTATTTGATAAAATATAGGTTGCGCCGTTGACCGCCTATAGATACAGATTTTAACAGGCGGCGTGGTTTTGTAGGTAAATCTAAGAGTTGGCACTACTAGCGTTACGATACCGCTACTTGGGCTAAAAGAAATCGGCACCGATGGAGCACTACGAAACAAATTTCCCTGATTATCTGTCCACTCGTAAACTGCGACGTAATTATACGGTGCCGGTGGAGTGGCGGTGTCAATATTTCCAGATAGGGTCATGGTGATAGTTGAGCCACTTCCAGTAGCGGCATTATTTAGAGTAACGGTATCTGAGGTAAAAGAAATTACATAAGAATCTGTCGCAATATTTGTACCGGTTAAATGCATACCGATAAAAACATTTGTGATGCTGCTCACGCTTGTCAGTACCGCACTTCCGTTTGTGGTATCAGCCGTTAGTGTGTATGTGGATGAATTATTGCTTGGTGAAATAAAATCAGGCCACACATTAAAACCCTGCTCGACCGCCTGAAAGCCGTCATAGGTCCAGACAATCCCACCTGAGATATTTAGATTTTTGCCAATTTCTGCAGACGTAATACTAGGAGATTTAAACGACATATTTACTACGTTTATTCCTGTCTGCGTATATACGCCTTGCCCGGCATTGACTCCCCCAGTATTTTTATTTACTGGTTGAATTAGATCTCTACTTAAATACGGTATGCTGGCAACTTCATTGACTGTTGACACCGAGGGGAGCCCCGTGGTCAGTAATCCCGCTCCGTTAGAGTAGGCAAGCTTTAAAAGGGTGTTTCCGTTTACATCAATAAGAAAATAGGTCGGTTGATAGTTATTGTAGGAACTATAGGTTCCAAGCACATAAAAGGTATCATTATTAGTAAAACCCTTAGATGCTAATCCAAGCGAGCGGCATATCGTGCTAAGGGGTACTTCAACGGCTACTTGATTAACCACCACGCGCTGAATATAGTTCGTTGAGACGGTTGTGGGTCCTGCACCGTAAGTATTAGCCACCTCAAAAAATATGCACATAGAACCCAGCGCTACAGATGAGGCGATATTAACTATATTTCCTGTTGTAAAAAGAGTTTGAGGCGAAACAATTGTGTTTAAGGCCAAATCAAATACGAAATAAACTGCAGTCGTTGTACCTAAATCGTAGCAACTCACCCAAATAAGTGGGTTTTCTGTAGTAGGATCGGAAGATACCGTAACCATTGAAGCATTTCCGGTAAAAGTGGATTCTAATGAAAGAATAAAAGAACTTGTAAGATAGGCAGAATGTATTAACGTATTGGTATTATCGGCCCAAGTTAAATAAAGATTATTATTTGCCACACAACCGTCAAAGGCGACAGTTGAAGCCGGCGTGTACTGGGAAGAAATATTCACCGGGGCGCTTACAATGGTCGGGTCGTTAGTACTAATTGAAAAATATTTAAGTTTATATGTAGCTGATTCTAAAATGCTAAGAACCACCACAAAATATTTATTTAACGTAAATACTCGAGGAGAGCCTACAATGCTTCCAGAAAAGCTCGGGATAGTGGTTATGTCGGTTGGAGCAACAATGCTTTGGCTAAGCGCCTCATCAAAGATGGCGTATTTATAAGTAGTGATACCTTGACTTAATTCCGAATAAATCACACACGTAAGCCTGTTTTCAGCTATCGTAAAATCTACTTGCGTTTGGCTAGCAGCAGTCTTAATCACTGACTGAATGCTTATGTTTATTGGTTTTAAGATCGTTTTATTAAACCACTCTTTAGACGATGTGGAGTAGGCTTGAAGCGTATCGCCTACGGTTACAAGGCCGCCGTCAAAAGTGGTTAAAAAAGAAGCATCGTTTAAAAGAGGTGTTAAGTTTTGATAGCCGTTTCGCTTTGTAAGTTGCCCGATTTTAGTGAATACCGCATTATTTAGCGTCAGAAAATTGTTAGGTCCTACCCTAAAAGGGTCTGTCTTTGTATCTACTCCTTGGGCAAACGATAAGTCTATTGGTTGTTTTTGAAGGGCCATGGTTTATGTTTTTATGATGTAATTCACGTAAAGGTTTAACGGCCTGGTTTCTGAGCCACCGTTATTTTGGATGCTAATACCTGTAGCTGCAGAGACGATTGTAACTGTGGCAGCATCTGGAACTAAAGGCTGGCCCACGGTAGGTACAACCGAATTTGCATTTGCTCCAGCGTATATAGATGGAGAGGGGTTACCATTTACGAAGAAATTATGAGTATGACCTGGGTCGCTTATAAGGTGATGGTGTGTTCTAAAATTATCAGCTTGCACAGAGCCAACATTATTTCCGCCGTTTGCCCCCACATGCTGCTGACCTCTCAAAGAAGCGTCTGGATCATTACCCGATGTTCCGGAAACGCCGCGCATGAAAAATCCTCTAAGATCAGGAACATTAAAATGTGTTGGATCAGCCGCACCACTTGCAGTTCCAACTGTAGCAAAAAGAGTTGGGTAATCCGTTCTTAAATATGATGTTCCATCACACCATAACCATCCGGTTGGTAACGCAGTTCCCATATAAGGCATTATTACACCTGACGGTATAATAAAGGCCGCGTTTGTAATTTTAGAAGCAATCGTATTAGCTCCTGTACTATCCATCGTTGTTGCAATTGCATCAGCTCCTACAGAACTCATCCCCTGCCCCACCTGATCGGGGCTAATACTACCCATGGTGCCGCCGGTATTCATCGTAAGAATAGGAAAAGAACTAGCTGGTGGTGTAGGAAGTAGCGTCATAGTGTAAGTAGAAACGTTACTCGGAGGTTGAAGGGTAATTGAATTTGTGGTGCCGGTAATTAACTGCAATTTAATAGGACCACTATCCATAATAGCCGGTTTTCCGGCATCATATCGCCATTGAAAGCTTTTTTGAGCAGATACAAACGTTGCACTAGCTGGCGAAGCAAGATTTGCAATGCTTCCTTGAACTCCGGCCACCGACGTTCCGTTAGTGATTTGAACCGGCGTGACACCATCATAAGACCAATAAAGATCCGAGCCGTTCATATAAAGGCTTGATGAATCTGGAGTTACACCTTGTTGATCATTAAGCGTTAAACCTCTAATACTGGATAAGTAATTATTGTTCATCGGTAGTGTGTTAGTAATGCTTAGTGCATCTGAGGTAATAGGAACACCGTTACCGGTGGTATGATCGTGCGAGTCTATTAGCGTAAGAGAATAATTTACATCGGTCGCGAATTGAGGACCAGGCTCGGTACCGGCACCGGGTACTAAAAGATTCATGTTCGGTGATCGTATAAAACCCATATATTTTCCCTCAAAACACGTAAAGATCGATAATAGTAGGAGCGCTTGCGTTTAGCATTAAAGTTAAATCCGGTATAGTACTTGGACTAGAGTAAACTTGCGCAAAGCTCCCTTGCATATTAGTAATTAAATAGCCTGATATTTCTCGTCCTAATTTATGATTAATAGTATTAGTGCCAGAGATTAGTTTAATACCGGTTAAAAAATTACCTTGTGTCAGTCTGTTGACTATAATTTGATTTAAAATGGAGCGCCACTGCGTTTGAATCTGGTTTAAGACACGATCTTCGGATTGAATAAAAGGAAGTTGCATTACCAGCCTGCCATTGGTCCAGGGCCAAAACCACCAAAGCCGTAACCCGATAGCGCGCCAGAAGCTCTCACGTCGGTAATGCGATCCGGCTGCCCGGCATCTCGATTCATACCGCTTTCTATAATTCGTTTTCTTAAATCTCCAAGCTGGGTTACGAGTAGCGATACGTCACTTTCTTCTTTGTTAAGTGCTAAAATCGCCGCTCGAACTGCTACATATTCCCACCAGCCCGAAATCCCAAACTGGGTAGTGTCGGTATCTTGAAGTAGTTCTGTCATTCTTGGAATATACCAAATCCGTATAAGTTGATTACCACTTGGTGTAGGAATAAACTGAATTGCGTTACCCATTAGTCGATATCTAAGATTATAAACGCCGTAGATTGTAGAGGCAGTATTAGGAAACAAGAATTGGTTGCGCTCTTGAAAAGTAAATTTGTTGATTGTCACCCAGGCGTTATTGGCCGTTTGCACCGCAAGATCAACACCCATAAGCTTGTAAAAGGCAGGCGCAACAAAATTATCGCCTGTAAAACCGTTTTTAAAGCTTGCAACACCGTCAGGTAAAGGGAAGGTGTTGGTGGAGCCGTTTGTGGTAAAAGAAGCCGGCGTCGCTAAAAAATAATCTTCATAGTTTGTAACCAATAAATCGTAAAGTTCAAATAAAGAAGTGTTTAGGTAGGAATTCCATTCAGTGAGAGTGACAAAATTTGAGTTTACACGGTCGGCTCGCTGCTGCGCTCTTAACCTAAGCTCTAAAAGGCTAAGTTCTCCTGACACTGTGGGGATAACGCTTTGAGCTGCGGTGAAACCGCTAACGCCGCCGTCAACGCCGCCGGAAAAGGGGACAATTGTGGCGTTAGTTAAACCTGAACTAAATTGAAGACCGTTTCCCTCAGCCCCGGGGCTAAAAGCTAAAAGCGTAATCAGCGGGCCGTTACTGCTTGCAAGTATAATATTTTGAAGTGTGGAAGAAATCACTGAAACAATGTTTTGGGCGGTGGTCGTAGTATCGGCACCGATTAAAAATTCCTGAGCGGCGGGGCTTGAGCTTACCGCTGTAAACGTGTAATTTGCCAGCGTGAACGTATCTCCGCTATTTGGTTGTCCGGCGGTTAAATCCATCTCCGCAGTTGCTTGAAGAGTTGGAACGTTTTGAGAAGCTACTTGATACCAAAATTGGACATTTTGCTCGGTGTTAGTATCAACATAGTTATTGATATTTACGGTATCAAGCGGGCTAAAGTTCACACCGTCGAGACTTCGTTGGATCAGATAACTTGTTGCTCCGGCTACAATATCCCACTGCAAATAAACTTGAAGATTACCTTGTGAAACATAAAAATTTATAGGTATGCCTGGAGCACTCATCAATCACCCCAAAAGAGATTTGAGGGGTGAGTTCCGGTATATAAAACCTAGCTCACCCCTCAAATTTTTATTATTCACCGCCGACTTTTACAGAAGAATTACTTAGAAGCATGCTGATTGAAATTACCGAACCGTCAGTAGGATTCGTCAAAGTGCCGGAAGCGTTACGACATTGCAGGATAAGCTGAGACCCGAATCCTTGATTGGCCGAGGGGCTTGGTGCCACGGTTAGATTTAAGTTTCCAACCTTTTCAATCATGAAAATTCCAGATCCCCCCAATGCCGTGGCCATTACTCGTGAAGTACTGGTATTGGTTGATCCGCCGGCACTAGTTGCAATAAAAGAAACACCGACGGCCGGCGTGATCCCCTTAGGAAGGCCCACGCCTTGCCAAGTGGCAAGAGAAGCGTCCCCAACGGTGCTTATAATATAAGCGATACCGGGGGTAAGAGCTGCGTTATCGATTTTAAGTGCGCTTCCGCTTGTTGGTGATTGAATATCGCAGTTGACAGAATAGACACCGCTATATTCATCTTGAAGCTGTATTAAAATAGTTCCGGCTGCTGGATTCGGGTTGACAATGGCGATATTAGGAGAACCGGGGTTCGAATTGCCAGTAGCCGGTGTGGTGCTGGTGTGCATAAATACGTTCTGCACGTACGCACCGACTAACCCGGTAACGCCGAGACCGTTAGTGGCTGCTACTGTAAAATTACAGTGCAGATTAATGGGCATTGTATGCCCGGAATAGACAAATTTATTAGCGAAATTGCGATTTGCCACGATATCCCCCGAAAGCGCCTAGGTAGGTGCGTGATAGCATATAGCCCACGCCTCACCGCTGGCGGCTAGGCGCCCCAGGCGGGAAAGGGCTGGGGGACATCCCCGGACCTCATTTTTGTCCTGGCGTGTGTTCAGGATAATAGTCGACGGTTTCAGTTTCTGTTATCTTAACGTGTCGATCGTGACAGCGGGGGCACTCACGAATGCGGTCTCTAAAATAATCAAATGCGCTGTGACAAACAGCACGTACTATCCAGCCACAATATTGACATTCGACTTTAATCTTTGATGTCATAAAACAACTTTATCGCTTCTATCTTTTGTGTCAACTGCGGCCACGAGCCATAGAGCTCGCGTAAAAACTCAAGTACTATAAGAATTGGAACCATCGTTGTAGCGGCTATAAAAGAGGCGTATTTTATACGCTCGTGAGCAGTTTTGCAGTTTTCACGAAACATATAAGCAATAGCATCTTTGTTTGCGGCGTAGCGATTATCCATCGTTTATGTCTAAGCGAGTTATCAACCGACAATAATATATAATTGATAAAAAGTATTTAAAACATTATCATTAGAAAATATTTTATTAATATTTCTTACAGCAAGCAGCATTATTATAGATCCATTTAACCGGGGTTCGAATCCCCGTGGGGACGCCATTTTTTGGAGGAAAGTGCAGTAATATCAAGGACTTAGCTACATTTTAACCGTGGTTTTTTAACCGTGGTAACCGTGATTGGATAAAAGATAATAAAATTGCAGGGTTACCTATGTTGTGCAATGCATTATTGCGTTTAACCGTTAGCTGTAGTAAAACCTACGACATGGGTTACTACGTTCGAAAAGATGTAAGATATAAATGCGGTTGGATTTTGTACGCCACTGAATACACCCCCCGACGCAGCGAAAAAGTCATTAAGGGGGCCGATCTAACAAACCTCGGATTAACTGAAGCCATGACCGTAGAAGATGTAAAAGCTAGGATCAAACAGCTTACTGCTGATATGGAGCGTAAACGCAGATATCATTTAAAAGTCCAAATTCAAAAGCGAGTTGAAGAAGACAACTTAAAACTTATGGTTAATATTCCTGAACATTTCCTAGCTGATTTTGAAAAAAATTTTATCCCTCAAGCCAAAGATCCTATAATTCGGTGGAAGCGCGCTAAAGAGATAATTCTTCAGGTGGACAAAGAGCCTTTAGAATGGTGTCTATATAAGCAACAGTTTTATAAGCTATTTTTAGAGCGAGCATATAGCTATGATTATTCAAAAAAAATACTCAGCTATATAAACAAGTGGGGACAATTTATTTCTGAAAAACAAGGTAAATTTTATCGGCCCATTGCGCTGCCTCCGGCTCACATCAGAGAAAAAATAAACGATACCTGCTTTTTGCGAAAAGGATCGAAGAAATCTGAACCGTTAAATTTTCAAGAGCTTGAGGCAAAACGTTACGATCTTAAGCCGGAGCATTTTAATTGGCTATTTATTGCTATAGCCTTCGGCTTGAGACCTTACGAAGTCAATAAACTAAAACTGGTACCGGGGGATAACACTTGGAAGGTTAAAGATAAGATTCTTTGGATATTTCAAGATAAGCTCACGATGGTACCTCGCCACGAGCGAACGAAACCTATTCCTATTCTGTATGCTGAACAAGAGGCGGCGTTAACGCTCATTAGAACTGAACAATTCGAGCAGCCGCACCCGAGCATAACAAAAGAGGTGTTTAAAGCAAACGTTATGAACTACTGTGGACGAAAAAATTTTACAGACCGCATGCTTGAAAAACATTCGGTTGAAGCGGTAGCGCAATGGTTAGGGCATCACGATCTCGACACTCTTTATAAACACTACAAAAGCAAAACCAAGGTGCTTTATTAATGCGTAAGCTGCTCCCTAAACCCCGCATGCCATTTCACAAAATCAAAACGCTGCGAGCACCAAAGACATTTTATTCGGTTGTATTGCATCCAACGCATAACTAGACCGCCATCCCCTACAAGCATTTGTTGGCAATGACGACACCGATTAGGTCGCTCTTTAACGCGCTCCACCGGTTCGTATGCCCGGCTATTTGGTTCGATCACGGCTAAACCCCCCTTGAAGGGGAAGCTAGCATATTAGTAGTTGTAAATAAAGCCGCTACCACCGGTGTGAAGGTAAGTGTTACCGTTGCTATCAAAAGTAGCACCGCCTGAGTTTAAATAGGTAGTGCCATTAGAGCTATGAACTGCGTTACCGGATTCTAGATAAGCAGTTCCGTTTGTTCCAAAATAACCACTACCAGAATCTAAGTAGACGTTTCCGCTTTGAAGATCGTAAATATCGCTTGCTTTGGCATCGACACCGGCTAAACTAACAACGAAGGCTAAAAATACTAGTTTCACAAAACACCAACTTTCTAGAGTCTAATATACCCTTATTTTACACACTGTCAATATAATAATCTAGCCGTCTTGGGGTTCATCTTCTTGCCCTGGTTGCCTTTGAATTACACCATTTCGACCTTCGTGCCAGTTGACGCGGGTTTGAAGGCGCCTTCGCTCGAATTCTATATGCCGTTTTGCGATGTCGTAGGCTTTAACGCCTCTTTGCAACAAGAAAATGGCCCAAACATTAGCACCAAAGATTAGGAGTTTACCCACACCGCGCGCTACTCTTTTTACATTAACCATGGCAGCAACTTATCGCAATTTTCATGCCTAATTTACGGAAATAAGCTTTCTCATAATATGATGCCAAAGCTTAAACGTATTAGTTGCGTCAACTAGAGCTCGGTGCTTTTCGCCTTCAAAGACTAAACCTAAAGACTTCATCGCCTTTTCTAGACTCCCTCGGGGGCGACCGTTTTTATAAATTTGAATGCTTTGATAGATAGTTTTAACGTCAATAACTCGGTATCCCATAAAATTAGGATCTTTTCTCTCGCTTTCTATATAAATATGATGGCTATCGTTTGTGACACCGGAGCCCCAAACAACAGGATTCATAAAGCAACCATGCTTATTGTGAAACTCTTTTAGTTGACAAAAAGCATCGTTTATATCCGGCGCATTCGTCACATAATGATCTTCAATACCTGTTAACTCGGTAATAAAACTACTTATTCTTTCGCCGGGATTAACGAATGTTTGAAACTCACCGATTAAGGTTCCGCTTATGCTATCGAAAACCGCAGCCCCTATTTCAATAGTTTTACCGGAGGGTTGATTATATTCACAATCAAGAGCCATACAGTTCACGAGTTTTTTTCCTTTTATAATGATTTTCACAAAGCAAGCACCCGACTCTATAAGCCGGCTCTTGACAGATTCGGCAAAGTAAAAGAGAAAATTCCTTGTCTTCTTCATCAAAAGAAATAAGTATGTCAAAAAGGGTTTGCCCCTCAACCCATCTTTCTTTTAAAACACAATTAATACTATAAAAGGCAAAAGCTTGAGTAAGTCCCCATTCTTCCCGGTATCGAGCGTAGATGTTTCTAAGTTTTCGAATCGTCAAATAAGCTTGAGAAAGTGAAATCCCATCTTCTTTTGCTAGCTTTTTAGCTGCAGGCTCTTTAATTTTGCAATAATCTTCGTACTCTGATTCCAATATTTCTAGTGTTAACCACATGAAATAATTGTGAAGTGAAATTTATATTTTGTCTAGTGTCAATGTTTAGACGTATAAAAGAAGATGCTGCCTATCGTTTATTAGAATTTCAATTTTGTTTTTAGGCGACTCCGGTGTGAAAGCTATAGCCAAGTTTGGTGTTGTCATAATCGCCAGTCGGCCAATATCGGTAAGTGGACAGCTAATAGAGGTTAATGCGACCACTCTCCCGGTTTTACTATAAACAAGCTTTCCAATATTTAAAGCCGCTAGCTTGGTAAGCAGTGGTATAAACTCTGCACGTTTACATCTTGGAAAAGAAAACCGGAGTGCTTGATAAAGGCTTTGCACCGTAACCGTTTGTCTATTTCTTTTTCGGCACGTCCAATGCTGAAAAACAAGTAAAAATAGCGGGTTTTGTGAAGCTTCTATGGCTAACTGGTTTATGGTACTTTCTGCTAACATGGTTAATAGTTATGCTATATAACTGTAATATATGCAAGCGAAATTATAATAAGGAGTGTCTATGAAAACAGATTATAAACTTAAAGTCCAACAACACGAGTACGCCTGCAATTACACAAGAGAGCTTTTAAAAGCGGCAAATATAAATGGCGTTTGGTTAAATGAACAAGATAGACTAGAGTGGGAGTATAATGGCTATCTTTGTGTTGCCGTTAGAAACCCGGTATTTTTTTACTGGGAAGGATACATCGGATTAAAACCTGGCTTGCAAATAGCAGCAAACACGCTTGCATCATTAAACCAAAACATTATATATCCTGTAAACCAAACTCTAATTGGTCATCATATTGATGAAGCGGGTACATATCAGTGGGTGGGGTTAGCGTTTGCTAGCATCGGGGAGATGATCCCTGCTCTTAAGCTCTTTCAAACCACTGTTGCTCCGGGTAACGAAGGACTAAAAGAAATGCTTAATACTTATTTAGGTCTTAACGATAAGTATAGAAATATTGATTTTGTGAAAACTGTAATGAAAAGAGGTATAGATTTAATAATGAAGGCTGCAACTGAGGGAAAAGTTGGCACTGCTTAAAACAAAGCCCCAGGTTCAATAAAGAGCCTGGGGCTAAGTATTTTTAAAGAGCCGCGAATTATGAGCTGAGTGTTACGACACAATTCCAGCCAGGAGCACTACAAATCAAATTACCATAATATCCGATTCTAATTTCCAGTGCATCTGCCGTTCCTACTCGCAGGCCTTCAAGTCCTTCCATTCCGTATGTGAGAATGTGAGGGACTTTTCCAAGCGATCTTATTTTCCAAGTATCCATCGTCAAGATGTAACAAGTCTGAGGCGGGCAACTGCGATCCGCAAGGACAGTTACTTTCCCGTAAGCGCTTTGAAAAGTTATTCCGTCGAAAGCTACTTCAACCTCATCGTGATTCACTTGTACATATTGAACCTTAGCGCCAAGCGCATTAACAAGTGATGCATAAGAAGCAAAATCCATGATAGCAAGATCTGGCTTTGCACCTTCCCGATTCATAAACGCTAGTGCGTTTGTTATTCCTTCCTCTATAGTATAACTTGAGGCATCATAGCGGAGCCCGCCCAATCGGGTGGGGTCTGCGCTACGGTCAACGCCCCAGAAGGAGTCTCCGCTTCCTGGTGAAGTCGTAGGGAGCCACGCGCCAAGTCCGCAAAGAGCTTGGGACTGAGAAATGCTGCTAACACCTCCAGAAGGCAAATCCCCTTGAACGGACAAATAAGCAGAGCCGCTTCCAATTGCCCAGTTACCGGACAAAGAAGAAGCAG
>Ga0310812_10000674_pt1 | contig 12387 bp, 10 predicted proteins | sample NN3metagenome_FD_205747 | JGI IMG/M metagenome (GOLD analysis project Ga0310812, IMG submission 205747) | Soil microbial communities from experimental microcosm in Duke University, North Carolina, United States - NN3 | ecosystem: Engineered > Artificial ecosystem > Soil microcosm > Unclassified...
TTCTTCGCCGGCGCGGAAGGCTACGTCCAGCGGGGCGACGCGGGCGCGCGGATCCGTGCCGAAGGGAACGCCTTCCGGGCCATCGCCCGCTACGCGGACGGCATCCGCCTGCAGGCGACGGCGACCCGGGTCAGCGGCGACCGCCGCGGCGACGACCGGAAGGAAGGCCGCTTCCTGTCGTATGAGGACAACGACGCGACCTTGATCGTCGAAGGAAACGAGTTCGGCCTCGACATCGACACCAACTACGAAACCGTGCAGTTCTCCGCCGGGATCCCGATCCCCTCGGGCGGGACCACGATCACCCCGCAGGTGCTGGTCGCCCTCTTCCGCTTCCTGGAGGCCGTGCCGCTGCCGCCGGACCCGCTCTTCGGCGTGAGCGGCCGCAGCCGGAGCCTCGGGACCGAGGTCGACGCGACGCTCGACGCGGCCGTCTCGCGTCAGCTGAGCCTTGGCGTCGGAGGGGCCTGGCTCTTCGGCGCCGACGCGCTCCGGAACTTCACCGCCTCCCGCGCGTCGCAGACCTGGCTCGCCACCGTCGGCTTCCGCCTCCGCTTCTGAGCCGCGTTCAGCGACCGAACGGTTCGCAATTCGATTTAAAAAACAATGGGCCGTCTTGCGACGGCCCATAGATAGGAGAGGGGTTAAATGGGTTGCATAGTTTCATCGTCTGCGGTCGGGGGGGACTTGAAGAAAAAGAACACGCGGACGAAAAAATCGCCGGAATCAGAACTTCAGGTCCGCGCCGAAGAGGCCCAGCAGCGCGTGATTCTCGCCCGCGAGGAGCCGGAGCAGCTCCGAGTCGCCGAGCCACGCGCCCTTGAGGGAGAGGCTGAACGACTGGTTGTAGTTCCAGACGAAGGACAGGTCGCCCTCCACGCCCCACTGTTTACTGAGTGAGCGGACGGGCACCACCGCGGCGAAGCGGCCGACGTCGAGCTGGATTCGCAGCGGCCGGCCCGAGACGTTGAAGGGGCCCGCGCCGATTGCAGCCCGCAGGCAGGTCACGTTCGTGTCGATGTCCAGGCCGAACTCGTTCGACTCCATGATGAGGAAGCGGTTGACGTTCTCGTAGGACTGGAAGGCCTGATCGCGGTCGTTGTCCGGCCGCCGGTCGCCGCTGCGCCACGACCCCGCCGCCTCCAGCCACAGCTTCGAATCGAAGAGCCCCGTGACGCGGGCACCGGCGTTGAACGCGTAGGCCTCCTTGTGGACCGCGGCCGGCGCCCCCACCAGCGTCCCGCCCTGCAGGTACGCCTCCGCGAAGACCTCGAGCTCCTTGGACGAGCCGAAGTACCCGTCGATCCCCGCGCCCCCGGTGAAGACGGTCGCCAGGCGCGGGTCGCCCCCCGTCACCGCCGCGAAGAGCAGCCAGGCCGACCAGTTCTCGCCGAGCAGGCTGTTGGCCGTGAAGGCGTAGATCGACTCGTCGTGCGGCGCGGACCCGTTCTCCCGGTAGACGATCCAGAAGGCTTCGAGCGTCATGATCTCGACGGGCGAGTAGAAGGCGCGGATTCCCGTGGGCTGACCGAAGTCCCGGTCGGCCGTGGGGACCACTCTTCCCCGCCCCACGCCCGGCGGCGTCCCGGGCTGGAAGCCGCTGAAGAAGCTCTCCGACTCTCCCAGGTCCATGAAGAAGGGGTCGTCGTGGGGCCGGTTGCGGAGCGTGACGTTCTGGACGCCGATCCGCACGTTGAGATTGGTCGTCAGGAACTCTCCCGCTTCAATGTAGCCCTGGCGGATGTCCAGGGTGCTCTGCGTCGGACTGCTGCTGAAGGGCTTGTTGGCGCCCGACTCGAAGCTGCGATTCTCCAGCTCGATCACCCCGGAGACCAGGTCCTTCACCTCCACGTCCGCCCGCAGCCCGATCCGTCCCGCCCAGAAATTCACGCTGCCGTCGTTGGTCGTGGCTCCAAAGTTGAGCGCGCTCGCCGCGGCATTGACCTCCTCGCTGCGGAACGCGTAGTGGAGATCGACGTGGCCCGTCAGCAGGATCCGGAGCGCGCTGCTGCGCTCGGTTCCGGTCAGGACGCCCTCGTCCTGTCTCTCCGCAGATACGGCCGGAGGCTTGTCCTGAGCGAGGGCCGGCAGGCCCGAGTCGAAGGAAAGCGCCAGAAGGCAAAGCAGGGCCAGGGGGACGGGCATCCGGCCACGTTAGAAGAATCGTTTAACCGACGCCAGTAAAAGTCGGTCAGTTCGCGGCCGGGGGGATGTAGCCGCGGCCCTTGAAGAGATGGAAGAGGACCGGCGTCTCGCGATAGTGGCGGCCGATCGGGACGCTCACGTCGCCCGCCCCTTCCAGGCTCTGGAAGTGGCGCTTCACGGCGGTCAACGTGTCGGCCGCCCGGGCTCCGCCTTCCACGACGACCAGCGCGTCGCTCCCGCGCAGCGTCTGAGGATCGCACCAGTACGCGTACTGCAGCGCGGGGTCGTCGATGAGGTGGGAGCCGTGGACCTCGTACGGCAGCTTGAGCCGGAAGGCCAGCTGGCTGGGGACGGTGTACTTGCGGCCGAAGGCCATGATGGGCGCCGAGGGCGGCAGTTCCGGGCGGAGGGAGCGCACCCGCTCCGCCAGCTCTTCCCAGCCATAGAGGCCCTGCATCGGCGCGACGAAGGGCAGGAAGTACTTCAGATGGAATCCGGCGACCGCGAGCCCCACGACGCAGAGGCCCAGGAAGTACGGCCGGAAGCGGGCGTAGAACCGCGCGATCGCGTCCGTCCCTTCGGCGGCCTGGCCCGCCATCAGGACGAAGAGGCCCAGGAACCCGGGCAGGGGCCAGAGCACGTGCGCCGGCCGGAAGAAGCTGATCGCCCCGAAGGCGAGAACGATCGGCGGCAGGCCCGCGAGCAGGAAGCGCTCCTCGGGCCGCTCCGAACGCAGCGCCCGCCGGATCGCCACGACCGCCAGCGGGAGGGTCCAGGCGAAGACGCCCAGCACTTCCTTGCCGACGAACTGAAGCGCGTAGACCGGCCGGAAGCCCCGAGACTCTTCCAGCCGCCCCTTGCTCTGGAACAGGAACGACGCCCACTGGTGCTTCCAGTTCCAGTAGATCACCGGCGTGAAGACCAGCAGGGCGACCACGCCCGCCAGGTACGGCCATGGCGTCGCCAGCCAGCGCCGGTCGCGCTTCGAGAGCGCCAGGTAGAGGAACAGCGACGGCACCAGGAAGACCGCGGTGTACTTCGACAGCATGGCGGCGCCCAGCGCGGCTCCCGCCGCGAGCCAGCGACGCCCGTCCTGTCCTTCAATCGCCGCCCAGGCCAGCGCGAGAGTCAGGGCCCAGAAGAACAGCAGCGGCGAGTCGGGGAAGCCCGCGGCCGACACCGGCAGCACGACCGGCGCGAAGGTGAAGAGGATCCCCGCCCAGACGGCGGCGGCCTCCCCGTAGAAGCGCTGCGCCATCCGTGCCAGGACGATCGTCGTCCCGGCCGAAATGAGCACCGTCACGGCGCGGACCCCGAACGAGTTGTCCCCGAAGAGCGCCCGCCCGGCCGCGATCGCCCACGCGATCATCGGGGGATGGTCGTAGTACCCCCAGTCCAGGTGGCGCGCATAGTTCCAGTGGTAGGCCTCCTCCGGCAGGATGGGGATGATGGGGATCATCGCGATCCGGAGAAGAACGAATACAGGCAGCCAGCGGACCCACGCCGGGGCCCGGTTCAGCGCCTCGCGAAGGCCCATAGCTGGCTGGCGAAGTAGTTGAAGGCGGTCCCGACCACGATGCCCAGCAGGTTGCTGACGTTGTAGTGCCAGTGGGGCAGCGCCTTGATGATGGCGACCTTCACCCCCAGGCCCACGAGGACGCCGAGGGCGTACTTGAGGTACGAAGAGACCAGCGGCAGCTGCCGGGCGCGGAAGGTCCAGACGCGGTTCAGCGCGTAATTCCCCGTCATGGCCACGAACCAGCCCGCCACGGCGCCCTGGGTCGGCGTGCCGCCGAGCGCCCGGACGACGAGGTTCAGGACGGCGACGTCGGGCAGGATGCCCAGCGCCCCGGTCGCGAGGAACTTCGCCACGCGACAGGGCCACACGTTCAGGTCCAGGTAGAGCGTCCAGACCTGCCGAAGGAACTCGCGCTGCTGCTTCGAGCCGAATTTGCTGTCGCCCGCGGCCCGGTCCTCGAAGTGGATGGGCACCTCGACCGTGTTCCGGGTCCCGGTCCGGGCCAGGATCTCGAGGAGAATCTTGAACCCGCGCGGCTTGAGGGAGATCCCCTCGATCAGGCTCTTCCGGAGGCAGAAGAAGCCCGCCATGGGGTCGCGCACCGAGGTCAGCGGGCGGGCGAGCAGCGTGCCGGCCTTCGAGGCCAGGCGGCGGAACAGGGGCCACTCGTCGATGTCCCCGCCGGGCACGTAGCGGCTGCCCACGGCGACGTCCGCGCCCTCCTGGACCGCCCCCACCAGCTTGGGGATCGCTTCGGGGGGGTGGCTGAGGTCCGCGTCCATGACGACGCAGAGGTCCGTCCGGGCTTCCTGCATGCCCCGCAGCACGGCCGTCGACAGCCCGCGCTCGTCGACGCGCTCCACGACCCGGATCGGGAACCTCCGACCCAGGTCCCGGGCGACATCGGCGGTCCCGTCCTGGGAGGCGTCGTCCACGACGACGATCTCGCAGTTCGGGAGGGCCGCGCAGACGCGCTCCACCAGCGTGGGAAGATTATCGGACTCGTTGTAGGTGGGGACGACGACCGTGGTCAGGACGCCCGAAAGGGTGGGTGGCATCGACTTGGGGGCGTAGTATATCGGCGCCCGGGCCCTCAGGCCAGCCCATTTATGCATGGGCACCGTTCAGGAACTGAACGGTCGAGGCGCCTCCCCCGCATCTGCAAAGAGCGACCGACAGGCGCCCCGGGGAGGCCCGCTCCGGCACCTCCCCGGCGCCTCGTCGTTGGGAGCATCGTTCGAGGATAAGGACCGGGAAGCCCCACCTCAACGTCTCCCGAGTGCTGCCGAGATCCGCAGATCTCACCACCCCCGGCCTCGCAAGGCCTGGGTGCGGGCCCAACAATAGGGCCGTGGCCGTCCGGCTCCCGCTTGATCCAAAGACGGTGGGATAGACACCGTCCGAGAGGATCGCCCGGCACCGGCTCGGCAAGAATCTATATCGACGGGGCCCCGCGGGAACTGCAGCCGAAAAATTCAGCGCGGCAGGAGGTTTCGAAGGATGCGGATCGCCTGGGCGGATGTGGACGCCACGTGGAAGAGCCGGCCCCCGTAGAGGAAGCCGCGGCGGTCGGCATGTCGGTCCCAGTCGAGGAAGCCGGCGTAATAGCGCGCGATGTTGACCACGACGATCGGGATGTGGATGAGCCGGGTCTGGCGGAGGGTCAGCAGGTCCCCGAGCTCGTCCAGGGTGCCGTAGCCGCCCGGGAACACGACCGCGGCGGCGGCCCCGCGGATCAGCCCGTCCTTCCGGAGCGCGAAGGTCGAGTAGGCCTTCATGCTGTGGAGCCCCCGGTGGCGGACCGCCCAGAACTTCCGCAGGATGACGCCTTCCACCCGCCCCCCGGCCTCGAGGGCCCCGTCGGAGGCGGCCCCCATGATGGAAAGGCCCGCCCCGCCGCCGGTCCGGAGGACCCAGCCCTCGCCCGCGACCCGGCGGCCGAAGTCCCGGGCCGCGCGCGCGTAGGCGGTGTCGCCGTGGTCCGCCGAGCCGCCCGCGAGCATGATGGTCCGCGTCGCCATGGCGGGCGATCTTAGCAGGGGGAAGATTCAAACGGTTTGTTTTTTCCCCCCGACTTTCTTTGCGTCCTCCGCGCACGGGGAGTAGAATTCAGCACATGCCCACGCGCAGCATCCCCCTGCTGACCGACGAACAGCTGATCGAGCTCCTGAAGAAGGGGGACCGCAAAGCCGGCGACGCCCTCGTCCAGCGCCACAACCGGCTGGTCGCCCGGGCCGTTTACGAAGTCGTCCGCGATCTCGCCGCCGTCGAGGATCTCATCCAGGAGATCTTCATGAAGGCGTTCCGCAAGGTGAACCTCTACAACCCCGAGCAGGGCAAGTTCACCGTGTGGCTCACCACGGTGGCCCGCCATGAGGCGATCAACCACCTGCGACGGATGAAGCGCTCGCGCCACGTCTCGCTCGAGGACACGGCGCCCGAGGGCGGCTTCTCCCCGATCGAGCGCCCCAGCCAGCAGGTCTCCAAGAAGGAAACCTGGGGCCGCGTCATCGACGCCATCCACAAGCTCCCCGAGCCGGCCCGCACCATCCTGATCAAGCGCATCCTCGAGTCCAAGCCCTTCGACCACATCGCCAAGCTGCTCAAGCAGCCGGTCGACACGGTCAAGACCATCTACTACCGGAACACCGAGTCGCTGCGGAAGAAGCTGGGGATCCCCGGCCTCTAAGCCGTGCATCAGCTGACCAGCGCGTTCGGCCTCTTCGTGCTGCTCGGGATCTGCTGGGCGGCCTCCAACAACCGGAAAGCCATCCCGTGGCGCGTCGTCGCCTGGGGCACGGGCCTGCAGGTCCTCTTCGCCCTCTTCATCCTCAAGACCCGCCCCGGCTACGTCGTCTTCGCCTGGCTGACCCGCGCCTTCGAGCGCGTGATCGGGTTCACCGACGACGGCAGCCGCCTGGTCTGGGGCTGGCTCTACCAGAAGTCGATGCCGCCCATCTTCCTCGTCGACATCCTGATGACGATCATCTTCTTCTCCGCGCTGATGTCGCTGCTCTACCACTTCGGCATCATGCAGTGGATCGTGGTGGGCCTCGCGAAGGGGCTGAGGAAGACCATGAAGACGAGCGGCTCCGAGACGCTCGCCGCCGCGGCCAACATCTTCGTCGGCCAGACCGAGGCCCCGCTCGTGGTGAGGCCCTTTGTCGAGACCATGACGATGTCGGAACTGCACGCCGTCATGGTGGGCGGCTTCGCGTCGATCGCCGGCGGCGTGCTGGCCGCCTACGTCACGTTCGGGATCGACGCCGGCCACATGATCGCCCAGAGCGTCATGTCGGCCCCCGCGTCGCTCGTCGCGGCCAAGATGTTCTATCCCGAGACGCAGCACTCGGTCACGGCGGGCGACACCCCGATCGCCTTCGAGAAGACCTCGGCGAATGCGCTCGACGCGATCTGCAGCGGCGCGTCGGACGGCATGAAGCTGGTCCTGAACGTCGTCGCGATGCTGCTCGCCTTCGTCTCGATCGTGGCGATGATCAACTGGTGCGTCGGAGAGGTCGTTCCCGGCTGGACCCTGCAGCGCGCGATGGGCTATGTCCTGGCGCCGATCGCCTGGCTCATGGGCGTCCCCTGGCAGGACTGCAAGACCGTCGGCGGCCTGCTCGGCACGCGGATGATCCTCAACGAGTTCATCGCGTACCTCGAGCTGATGAAGGCGGACGTCTCCGCGCGGGCCTACGTGGTCGCCACCTACGCGCTCTGCGGCTTCGCGAACCTCGGCTCGGTGGCGATCCAGATCGGCGGTATCTCCACGCTGGCGCCCTCGCGGCGCTCGGACCTCGCCCGGCTGGGGATGCGCGCGATGCTCGCCGGCACCCTCGCGACCTTCCTCACCGCCTCCATCGCGGGCGCCCTCCTGACGGACGAGGACGCCGAGCGCGACTATCGGAAGAACCGGGCCCGCGTGGCCGCGACGGCCACCGAGAAGATCGAGCAGTACGACCTCTTCCTCCGCAAGTACCCCACGTCGACGTTCGCGGAGGAGTTCCGGACCCTGCGCGCGCAGGTGAAATAAAAAAGCCCGCGGGGATCGCTCCCCGCGGGCGTTGGAGTCCGCTCCGGATTTAGGTGCCCTTGCGCTTCGTGCGGCGCTCTTCCCTGGTCGCGGGATCGTCCGGCGTCCCGTCGGCGTTGCCGCCGCTGCCCGTGACGTAGAGGCGGAAGCCTTCCGCGCCCATCACCCGCGCGAAGTCGGAGAGCGTCACATAGCCGAAGGGCTCGACGACGGCGCCCTGCCAGCGCTCGTCCTTGCCGAGGCCGCCCGCGTAGCCGGCGATCTGGGCGCCCTGCCGGTTGTAGAAGCGGACGATCCACTTCACCTTCACCACGTCCTTCGACGTGTTCTTCAGCCGCACGCGCACCGCGTAGTTGTTCTCCGCGTCGTCGCGGAGGATGCGGTCGACGACGAGCTTGTCGTCGGCGAAGCTGGCGCCTTCCTCGGTGCCGATGGGCAGCCATTCGATCGTCTTGGCAATCCCACGGGTCCGGTCGGTGCCGAGCTCGGACGTCGGATTGTTCAGCTTGGCGGGGTCGATGTTGACCTCGGTCCCCTCGGGACCCGCCTCTTCCCGCCACTCGGCGGGCGGATGGATCGACTCGTTGTTGCAGCCCGCCCCCGTCATGGCGGAGCCGCCGGCCAGCACGAACAGCGCCAGAATCCTGTACCGCATTCGAATCCTCCTGGACTCGCCCTTAGATCGAGACCCTATTGACCCCGAAGGCCGGCCGTGGCCGCCTTGAAACGCGCGGTGCGGGTGGGATCGACGGACGCCGCCGGTCCCTGCTTCGCGATCGCCTCGTCCATGGCCTGCAGACGACCCTCCAGCTCCGGGTGGGTCGCCCAGGCGCCGCGCTCCTTCTTCGGGAGGCGCGCGATGAACTCCTTGAGGGCGGTCGGGTTGTAGCGGACGCCGGGACGGCAGAGCACCTGGACCCCGAGCGCGTCCGCCGCCAGCTCGGAGTCGCGGCCGTATCCGTTGACCATCAGTTCCTTGGTGAAGGAGTCGGCGATGCCGCCGAGGCCCTTGGTCAGGGTCTGCAGCTGCTCCGCCGAGCGGCCGCGGCCGGTGGCCGCCATGCCCAGGGCCAGCAGCCCCGACGCCCCCTGCAGCGCGCTCATGGCGCCGGACTGGTCCGCGGCGCGGTTCGCGTGGTCCTCGGGATGCCGAAGGTTCACGTGCGCGATCTCGTGGGCCAGCACCCCGGCCAGCTCGTCCTCGTTCTGCATCTGCTTGATTGCGCCGGTCGTCACGAACACGAAGCCGCCGGGAGCGGCGAACGCGTTGATGTCGTCGGAGGCCAGGATGCCGAATTTGTAGCCCTTGAAGGTCTCGGGGCGGTCGGACTCGAGGGCGACCGCGAGGCCCACGAGGGCGACGTAGTCCTCGAGGTTCTTGTCGCCGTAGAGGCCGACGTAGCGGGCGTCCTTGTCGAACATCGCGTTGGCCGCGACGCTGCGGCCGACGTAGTACTCCTGGCTCTCGGTGAGCTTCGGGTGCGAGCACGCCGCGGCCGAGAGCAGCGCGAGCGCCGGGAGGATCAGCTTCTTCATGGCGTCCTTTACTTGACGGTCGAGAACTCCGCCAACTTGCCGGCTTTGCGGAACTCTTCCAGGCGCTTGGCCACCTCGCCGCGCTGGGCGGCCCAGCCCTGCCGCTCCTCCCAGGCGTCGACGCCCTTGTACGCCTTCTCCATCTCCGGGCCCTTTTCCTTCTTATAGGAGGACTCGGTCTCGGGGTCGAAGCGGCCCGCCTCGTAGCCCTTCCCCTTCATCTCCATCATTTCCTTCTCGTTGGCCGGGGCCTTGACGTAGCTGTCGGAGGCGACCAAGGCCGTCTTGGAGATGTAGGCCTCGCCGCCTTCCGCCAGCTTCACCTTGGCGTAGTTGCCCTCCACCGAGAGGACCGTGACTTCCTCGCCGACCTTGGCCTCGCGGAGGAAGCCGCGCGTGGTGCTGGGGACTTTATTGAACGACGCCGACTGCACCGTGACTTTGCAGGGCCCGGGCGGCAGGTCCTGCGGGACCAGCCAGGGCAGGAACGCCAGCGTCGCGGCGACAAGGACCATGAACGGTTCTCCGGTGGAACGAAGGATTTTAGGCCGTGCGCAACTCTCGTGTCAACTTTTCTGCGTCGAATGCAGCCACGGAGACGCCGAGACGCAGGGCAGAACTTCTTCTCGGCGTCTTCGCGTCTCTGGGGCCGACGTGGCGCTATTCGCCGAGGACGATGAGGCGGAGCCGCGAGATCTCGTACTCGAAGAGACCCGGCTGGCCGCCGTCGACGCAGGCCCGGAAGCTCTTCCGCGCGCCGGCCTTGTCGCCCTCCAGCAGCTTGCGCTCCCCGATATAGAACTGAGCCTCGCAGAGGGCCTGGGCCTTCCTCGCCGTCGCGGCGCCGGCCGCCTGGAGCAGCTCGGCCTCCGTCAGCTCCCCCGCCAGGTACAGAGGGAGCGCGAGCAGGTGATTCTTCGCCGGATCCTTCCCGAGTTCCTTGTAGAGGGGCCGGAGCGACTTCGCCTCCTCGGCCGCGGCCGCCTTCTGGCCGGCGCGCAGGTTCAGCAGCGAGGTCAGCGAGGCGATGACGGCCTTCTCCTCGAGGTTGCTGTTCTGGCCCTGGTTGAGCTTGCGGGCCGCCTTGAGGTCCTCCGCGGCCTCCTTCCAGCGCTCCAGCCGGTAGTAGGCGCAGGCCCGGCCCAGGGGCCCGCCGGGGTCGGAGGCCTTCCTCTGGATCGCCACCCCGTACTCGGCGAGCGCCGCGTCGACATCGCTCGAGGCCAGCAGCGCGTCGGCCTTCAGGGTCCGGACCTTCGTGAGCCCCGGCTCCTCGCGGAGCGCCTCCGCGCAGTCCTCCAAGGTCCCCTTGAGGTCTCCCTTGCGCTGCCGCGCCAGGGCCCGCACGTAGAAGTACTCCGCGCGGGCCTGGAACTTGAGGAGCCGCGTCGCCTCCGCGACGGCGGCGTCGAAGTCCTCCAGCATCATCGCGCAGCCGAGCAGCTTCTGGTGGACATCGGGCAGCGGCGCGCCCGGCTGCTGCTTTTCGACGAGCTCGACGACCTTCGAGAAGTGATCGCGCGACTTCCGGAACTCCTCCTTCTCCCAGTAGCAGACGCCCAGCCCGAACGAGGCGTTGTACTCCTCGGGCTGCAGCTGCAGGCAGCGCTCGAAGTCGGGGATCGCGCCGTCGAAGTCCCGGGCCTTGATCTTGTCCTGCCCCGCGCGGAGCCGCTGCGCCGATTCTTGAGGACTGCAGAGTCCGACCAGGAAGACAAGGGCGAGAGGCACCATCACTTGTGTTCCATCTGGTACGAGCCGTCCCAGTCCGGGTGCGGGGCCTCGTTCATGTAGCGCTCGCAGAGGCCGACGTAGACCTCGGCGGCGTGGTCGCCCTTCTGGGCCAGCGAGAGGAAGGCCTCCCAGGCCTTGTGGAACTTGCGGGCCCGAAACTCCGCAAGCGCCGCCTCGAACTTGCGGACGGTCTCCATCCGCTCGGGCGGCGCCTCCCCGCGCAGGGCGATGAGCTCGTAGATGCGCACGGGGAGCTTCTTGCCCTTCACCTTGATGAGCGCGAGCTCGCGGACGTCCAGGTGGTCCTTCGCCGGCTGGTACGTCGCCTCGCTGATGATGACCTTGGTCCCGAACTCCTTGTTCACGCCCTCGAGGCGCGACGCAAGGTTCACCTCGTCGCCGATCAGCGTGTAGTTCACCTGCCCCTTGGCGCCCATGTTGCCGACGGTCGCGACGCCGGTGTTGAGCCCGATGCGCGCGCTCATCTCGGGAAGGCCGCGCTCCCTCATGAGTTGGGCCATCTTGAGCAGCTTCTTTTGGGCCCCGACCGCGGTCAGGCAGGCGCGCAGCGCGTGGTCGGGCTGCTCGATGGGATCGTTCCAGTACGCCATGATCGCGTCGCCGATGAACTTGTCGAGGGTCCCCTCGGTCCGGAAGATCTCCTCGGCGGCCTCGTTGTGGTACTCGCTGATCAGCTTGACGAGCTCGGACGGGTCGAGCTTCTCGGACATCGCGGTGAAGCCCGCGAAGTCCATGAAGAAGATCGTGAGCGGCTTGCGCTCGCCTTCCAGGTGCAGCGCGTCGGTATGCTTCAGGATCTTGTCGACGACCTTCGCCGACACGTACTGCGAGAAGATGCGCCGCGTCTGCAGCCGCTGCCGGCCCTCGTGGAGGAAGTTGACCGCGCTCGTCGCCGCGTAGGCCAGCACGATCGCCATCAGGGGCGCGGCCAGATTGACAATCCAGTGAGCCTTGAAGAGGACGATGCTGACCCCGCCATAGCAGAGTAGCAACGCTGCCGTCGCGCCACCGCCGACGGCGGCGGAGGTGAAGCGGGTGATCTGGGCCGTCGCCAGGGACAGGAGCGCCATCACGAGCAGCGACACTGCGGTCGGCGCGACCCGCATGAACTCCCAGTTGAGCAGATTTCGAATCGCGGTCGCATGCATCTCGGTCCCGGGCATCACGTCGGTCACGGGAGTCACCTTGAGATCGAACAAGGCGGCCGCGTCCGTTCCGATCAGCATGATCCGGTTCTCGACCTTCTTGGGATCGAACGTCGTCACCTTCTTTTCATCTTCGATCGACCAGAGGCCTGTCAGAACACTGGACGCCGGGAGCGCCCGGAAACGCGGGTAGAACCGCAGCGTGATCGTGCCGTCCCGGTCGACGGGGAAGCGAATGCCGCCGACCCTCA
>Ga0310812_10000685_pt1 | contig 12297 bp, 9 predicted proteins | sample NN3metagenome_FD_205747 | JGI IMG/M metagenome (GOLD analysis project Ga0310812, IMG submission 205747) | Soil microbial communities from experimental microcosm in Duke University, North Carolina, United States - NN3 | ecosystem: Engineered > Artificial ecosystem > Soil microcosm > Unclassified ...
GCCGGCAACTGCCGCGCGCTGCGCGTGGCTTGCGTGAGGAAGGCCGAGTGCCGCGGCGATTGCCAGCAGGCAGGCGGCTCGCGTGGTCAGGATTTGTCGTTCTCCTTGCCGGGAATTCGAGTCCAAATCAGGATGGTGCCGCAGATACTGGTGCCGAAGAAGCGGTTGAATTGGGGCGGCACGCCCGCCGAACCGGCGTACAACTCGACGCCCTCGACATCGCCGGGCAACACCTCGTCGATGTCGAAATTGCTCGCAGGAATGCCGTCTACAAAGTATTGCGGCGGACAATTGCCGCGCGGGTTTCTCGCGAAACGCAGCGCCGAGCGGCCGTTGTCGAGCATCATGATCCGCACGCCGGGCACCATGCGCATGTACTCGCTGAGCGTGTTCGGGCGGCGTCGCTCGATGTCGGCGCGGGTCACGAAATAGCCCGCGCCGGTTTTCCGCCGCGCCTCGAACTGCTCCATCACCTTGCTTCGGGTGACGTGGTCGTTGACGATGACCGCGGGCAGGAGCTGCGTGATGCCGCCGAGCCGGACCTCGACGTCGGTCGTGTCATCCGTCGGAATTTCCAGACTGACGATCACCGGCTCGAACGCGACGCGCCGAAATCCGATATCGGTATGGCCCGCGGGCACCGAGCCGAGCATAAAGTGGCCGGCGGAGTCGGTGCGCACCGAACGGCCGCTCCGGATCACCATGACCTCGACGTTACTCAGCGCGATGCCACCGCTATCCTTCACGACGCCGCCCACCGCGCCCAGCCGCTGCTGCGCGAGGGCCGGCTCCGCGAACGCCAACGCTCCGACGATTCCCGCGCACACGGAAAGTCTGGCGGCGCGAACATGGCGTCGACGCGACTTTGGCGCTCGTGTTGCCGGGATGTACGGAGAGTGTACGACCTCGTCCGTTCGTGTAGCTTGAGTCATGACAGCACGATTGGGACGCGCCAATATGATGCCAGGCACTCAACAAATCCAATCGAAATGCGATTCGTTTCTTTCGTCGTGATTGCGCTGGTTCCCACAACGCTCGCCGCGCAGACCGCGCGCAACGACAGCACCTCGGCGCCGATCCGCGACGTGCATTATGACGTGACGTTCACGCGCGCCAACGGGCAGCAGCGAAGCGTCGACGTGGCGATGACTTTCGCGCCGGCGGGCACGGGAGCGTCTCCGGTCGTGCTCTCGTTGCCTGCCTGGACGCCCGGCGCCTACGAGATCAGCAACTTCTCGCGGTGGGTGGTCGGATTCGAAGTAACCGGGGACGGAAAGCCGCTGACGTGGGACAAACTGGACTACGACACGTGGCGGATCCGCCCGGCCGGCGCGAAATCGGTGCGCGTCTCGCTCCGCTACGCCGCGGATACGCTCGACAACGCGATGGCGTGGGCGCGACCGGAATTCCTGCTGTTCAACGGCACGAATCTCTTTCTCTATCCGGAAGGACAATCGCTCGAATTCGCGTCGACGGTAACGGTGCACACCGAGCCGGAGTGGACCATCACGACCGGGCTCGCGCCGACCGCGCAGCGACGCACGTACACGGCGAGCAACTACCACGACTTGGTCGACATGCCCTTCTTCGTCGGCCGCTTCGACGTCGACAGTGCTCGCATCGCCAACAAATGGGTTCGTTATGCGACGTATCCCGCCGGCGTCGTGGCCGGCGCGGTGCGCAGCACGGCGTGGGACCAGCTCAAGAAGGTGATTCCCGCCGAAATCGCCGTGTTCGGCGAAGCACCGTGGGAGAACTACACGGTGATGCAGATCGTGGATTCGTCATTCGGCGGCGCGAGCGGGTTGGAGCACCAGAGCTCTCACGTCGACGTCCTCGCGCCGTCCTACGTCGGCAGCGAGTTCCAGCCGTCGCTGTACGCTCACGAGATCTTCCATTCATGGAACGTCAAGCGGCTGCGCCCAGCCGAGATGTGGCCGTACGTGTACTCCCGTTCCCAGCCGACGCCCTGGCTCTGGGTCTCGGAAGGGATCACGGACTATTACGCCGATCTGGCGGAAGTGCGCGGCGGCGTGATCGACGAGCACGGCTTCTACGCGCTGACCGCGGAGAAGATCAATGAAGTGAGCGCGGCGCCGCCGGTCTCGCTCGAGGACGCGTCGGTCAACACCTGGGTCCATCCGGTGGACGGGACGGGATACATCTACTATCCGAAAGGTTCGCTTGCCGGTCTGATGCTCGATATCCTCATCCGCGACGCGAGCGACAACAGGAAGTCGCTCGACGACGTAATGAGAAATCTCTATCAAGGCGACTACAAGCGGGCCCGCGGCTTCACCGCGACCGACTGGTGGAACGCGGTCAGCGCGGCCGCCAACGGCAAGTCCTTCGCCTCGTTTAGCGCGAAATACATCGACGGCCGCGAGCCTTTCCCGTGGGACAGCATCCTTCCGATGGCGGGCCTTCGCGCGCGGTTGACCAAGGTGCCGCGGCTGGGCGTGCTGACGCAGCAGGACGCGAATGGCATCGTCGTGATGAATGTGCAGGAGGGCAGCTCCGCCGCCGCGGCCGGCGTGAAGGCCGGCGACTATCTCGTTTCGGTCGGCGACATCCCCGTCGAGGACCAACAGTTCGGCGCCCGCATGCGCGCAAAATTCGGCGCGTCGGCCGACGGATCCCCATTGGTGATCAAGATTCGCCGGGGGACGGAGATGCTGACCCTCAACGGCAAGTTGCAGTTCGGCCCGGGCGATACGGTGGTCGAGCCGGATCCGGCGGCGGGGTCCAAGGCCGCGCGGATACGGGGAGGGATTTTGAAGGGGACGACTGGGTGAAGGACGCTCGCTGGCGCTCGGTGTGGATACGCTCGCTGCGCTCGCTGTGTGTACGGGCGCTTTGCGCCCTGTGAGTACGCGTGGGGCGCCGCGCTGTGTGTGACGGCACCGAAATAGGAATGGGGCGCCGAAGGCGCCCCATTTTGTTGTGATTCACAGCGAGCGAAGCGAGCGTTCGCCCAGGCCGCGTCAGCGGCCGTTCTCACAGCGAAGGGTACTCACGGCGAGCGCCAGCGAGCCAATCAGGGTGGGTAATCGGAAGCAAACGCGGCCCACGGTCCATTGATCTGTGTGGTCTCGCGAATCAGCTTGATCACCGTGTTCAATGCGTCGTCGTCGTCGATCGGGATGGAGATGCCGGCGACGCGGCTGGTGAGCGTCTTGTAGGCGAGCGGTTGCTGCGAAGCGAAGACGAGGAGGTAGCCGCGCTGGTTGAACATCGGCATCGGCAGTGAATCGCGGCCAAAGCCGCCGCGGTTCTGCGTTCTTCCTCCCTGTGGGCGCGCGCCACCGCCGGCGGGGATTCGCATCAAGCGGGACGTGTCGCTCATGGTCATCCCGGCCTGCGCCGTCTGCACCAGGTGCGATCCCGCTTCGACGTACTGCGTGGCCGTCGAGTCCTGGGGAAACAGCAGCGTGCTGCCCCGGCCAGGAACGACGTAAAAGACGGCGACGTTGGCCGGTCGCCCGAGCTGCACGGTGAGATGCTGCGGGATCCGTTCTCCCTGAACGGGCGCGACGCGCGGCGAGAGGTCGTTGAATTCGCCGAAGACGTGCGGCTTGGCGCTCGCGCACGCGGCGAGAATGCCCGCCGCACAGCCGGCGAGAACGACGAATTGTATTCTACGAGAACGCACTGAAACCCCTCACGGAGCGGTAGAGACAATCACAATGGTCAAAGCACTTCGCAACGCGCGCTTCCTGCTCGCCGGTGTCGCCGCGACGATCACACCGGTGGTGCTCGGCGCCCAAGGAACACCCACCCCGCCCCCCTCCCAACCCCCGGTCGCGACTTCGATCGCCGCCCGCACCGCGGGCCTCGAACGACGGGACGGATTCCTTCCAATCTATCTCGACCCGCGGTCGGGTCGCATCCTGCTCGAGCTGCCGCGCGATTCGACGCGCGCGCTCCTCATGATTACCCAGGCGACGGGTCTCGGTTCGAATCCCATCGGCATCGATCGTGGTTCGAGCGGGGAGACGTACGTCGCGCGCTTCGACCGCGACGGCGACCGTGTCCATCTCGTGCTCGAGAACTGGAACTATCGCTCGTCGTCGGGTGATGCAAATCATGCCCGGTCGGTCGTGGAGGCGTTTCCGCCGAGCACCGTGGCGGCGATGCCGCTCGTCGCCGACGAGGCCGGAAAGCTCCTCGTCGACGCCACCGAAGCCGTGATGCGCGATTGGAACGACGTCGTCGGTACGCTCGCCCGTGCACAGCAGGGGGCATACACCGTCGCCCGCGATCGCTCGAGCATCTATCGCCCCTACACCAAGGGATTTCCCGAGAACACCGAGATCGACGTGTCGATGACCTACGCGGCGACGGCGCGTCCCGGCGGCACGGTCGAATCCATCGTGCCGGACGGTCGTGCCTTCACGCTCAGGCAACATCTGACATTTCTCAAGCCGCCCGACGGCGGTTTTCGGCCGCGGGCGATCGATCCGCGCGTCGGTTATTTCGGGATCGCGTTCAAGGACTACGCACGGCCGATTCAGGAGCCGCTCACCGTACGCTGGGCCTCGCGCCACCGGCTCGAGCGCGTGAACCCGAACGACCCGTCGTCGCCGATCAAGGAGCCGATCCGCTACTACGTCGACCGAGGCATCCCGGAGCCGATTCGCACCGCGACCCTGCAAGGCGTTCGCTGGTGGGAGCAGGCGTTCGATCGAGCCGGACTCAAGGGAGGTTTCAAGGTCGAGCTTCTTCCCGAGGGCATCGACCCGATGGACGCGCGCTACAACGTCGTGCAGTGGGAGAACCGAAACGAGCGCGGCTGGTCGGTGGGCGGAGCGCTCACCGACCCGCGGACGGGTGAAATGATCAAGGGGATGGCGCGACTCGATTCGCATCGTGCTCGGACCGATTACAACCTCTATGCGGGTCTGATGGGCGCGGACGCGTCGGCCGCCGATACGGCTTTCGTGCTCGCCCGCGTGCGGCAGGTGAGCGCGCACGAAGTCGGCCATACCCTCGGGTTGGCGCACAACTACATCGCTTCGACTTATGAGCGCGGGTCGGTGATGGACTACCCGCCGCCGCGAGTCCGGCTCGACGCGGGCGGCCGAATCGACCTCTCACAGGCGTACGCCGTTGGGCCGGGCGACTACGACATCTGGGCGATTCATTGGGGCTATGGGGTCTTTCCGCAGGCCAGCGAGGCGGACTCCCTCCGCGCGATCGTCGCCGACGGGCTACGCCGCGGCTTTCTGTATCTGTCGGACGCTGATGCCAGGCCGGAGTACGGTTCCGACCCGCGCGTCAGTCTCTGGGACGATGCCAAGACGCCGCTGGATTTCCTCGCGACGCAGAGCGCGGTCCGCCGGACGGCCATCCGAAATTTTGGAGAGCGGAACATTCGCCCGGGCGAGCCGATCGTGCTGCTTCAGGAACGCTTCGCTCCCGTCTACTTCATGCATCGCTTCGCGCTGAATGGCACGTCGAAGGCGATCGGGGGGATGGAGTACAGCAATGCCGTGCGCGGCGACGCTCAACAAGCGACGCGACCGGTGTCCTTCGCACAGCAAAGCGCGGCGCTCAAAGTGATGCTCGACGCGCTCAAACCGGAGGAGTTGGCGATTCCGGACACGGTACTGACCCTGATGGCGCCCGGCGCCACGGCGGTCACGCCGAACGTCGAGCTCTTCGCCAGCCGGACGCGTCCGGCGTTCGACGAGCTCGGCGCGGCGCAGACGCTCGCGCAGATGATCGTCGACATGATTCTTCAACATGACCGCGCGGCTCGCCTGGTCGAGTTCGCGACGCGCGGCGCGGGCCCGCATCTCACCCTCGCCGGAACGATCGACAACCTCGTGGCCGCGACCTGGACGGCGCCAGTTCCTGGAACGCCGAAGCTGGCAGCGATTCAGCGAGTGACACAACGAGTCGTCGCGAACAAGCTGCTGCTCCTCGCCGCTGATTCAGAGGCGACGGCTGAAGTGCGCGCCATGGCGGAGCTCAAGCTCGCCGACTTGCGGGTTCGGGCCCGAGCTCGGCAGGCCGCCGCCAAGACCGACGAGGAACGCGCGCACTGGCTTTCTATCGTGAACGATTTCACTCGATGGATCGACAAACGTGAGTTGCCGAAGCTGTCGCCGTCACTCGTCGCGCCGCCGGGCGATCCGTTCGGAATTCCCGAGTGAGAGCTATCGCCGTCCTGAGGAGCAGAACGACGAAGGACCTATTGTCCTTGACCGGTAACCAGGTTCGGACAATAGGTCCTTCGCGTCGCTCAGGATGACAACATCAAATCAGTACATGTCCGCCCACGAACGCTGCCTGAGGCGTTTCGGAATGCCGGCGCCGACGAGCGCGGCGTCGATCGCGCATTTGGAGTAGTCGATGATCGCGTTACCGAGTACCGTGTTCTGCTCGAGGTCCACGTCGGCCGCCATGACGCCACCATTGAAGTGGCCGCCCGTACCTTGCGTCGTAACGTGACCGCGGGCGATGACTGGGCCGAACCACTCGAAGCCGCCGTCCACGGTGAGGTCGCCCTCGACCAGCAGGATGCCCTGACCCGTTCCGCCCGTGATGTGGGCGTTTCCCGTACCACCGAAGTAAATGATCGGGAAATACCCTTCGCACTTGCCCGCCGGCGTCGCGCGGTTCGGGTCACCCCAGTTGGTCGTGGCGCCCGTGTCGCACTCGCCGCCCGCCGTGTAGGAGGGAGCAGGACCGTTAATCGTCCAGTTACCGGTGTAAACCAGGTTCGCCGCCGACGTAAGCGTCGTCCAGTTCGCGTCGTTGCCGTAGGTGAAGAAGGTGTTTGTGTCGGCCACCGCGGCGCTCTGCTGGATCTGCGGGTTGCCGATGATGCAACTCAGGTTGTTGCATCCGGAGTAATCGATCTTGCTGATGTCGTCCGTGGCGATTCCGGGCTGCGTCGCGCTGGCGGGCGGACAAGCCCAGCCGGCAGGTGGGGTATCCACGCCAGTCGTCAACGAGCTACCGCCGATCTTGATCTTGCCGTGCACCGTCAGCGCCGCGAGGAAATTGATCTGCGGGAAGCCGATCCGAATGGCCGAGGTCGTGCGATGACGTGCTTGGACCAAGCCCGATCCGGCGTATCCTGTCGACACGAGCCAGTACGAGTTGTTGTTGAGGCGGGTGACGCGCACCGTGTCGATCCAGCCCACCGCTGACGAGTCGTGAACGATCGTGCTCACGCCGCCGACGGCGAGCGCGTTCATCGTCTGGTTGGACCAGGACCCATAGGTGTTGTTCACGCCAAACTCGGCCGCGCGGAAAGCCTTCTCCTGATTGACCGTGTTACGGCCAACGCGGTTCTCTTGTGTCGCGGCGAAGAACACACCGGCGAGGATCATCCCGATCACCACCATGGATCCGAGCGCGACGGGTAGCGCGAATCCTTCCCGCGGCCGGTTGCGTCTGTCTCGGTTCATTGTCATCGGATCAGCTCCGGTTGCGAAGTGCGATGGTCATACGAATCGAATCCATGTACACGCCTCGCTTGAGACCCGAGACGTTCAGTGCGCTGCGCGTCTGACCGCGTAGCACGATGCTGACTCGCGCGACATTCCCCGGGAGCGTGGCCGTGGCGCCGGTCGAGTCGAAGTAGGTGATGCGAATGCCACTCACGCCCGAGCCGCTGGCGTCCGAATACGGCATGAAGGGACCGGCAATCGGCGAAACGGTGGCGTTGCCACACGACACGCAGGAATACCCGAGATACCAACTGTTGTCGTTGCCGGATTGGTACAGGCTGTAGTGGGCGCGGCGGACGAACCGGATCGGCGCGCCTTGCAGAATCGTCGGCGATACGGACCCGACGATACTCAGCGAGTAGCCCGACGACTGCGCGTTGTACTCCGGCGCGCAGGTGCCACCCCCCGGGGTCGGGTCGGCGGCGAGCTGATACGGCTGCCACGTGTCGTCGCCCGACGTTGTGGCATTCGCCTGTTCGTCGAAGACGTACAGCGAGTCATTCTGCTGCGGCATGGCAAGCCAATTGGTCAGTGTGTTGCCGTTCGCCGTCGTCGTTGGCGGGATGATGATTGTCGATCCAGCCGGGGTCGTGCACGCGATCGAACTGCCGACGGTGTAGCGGAAATCCATCGACGAATCGGTCATCGTCACGAGATCGCCGCCGGGCGTAGACAGGCCGCGGAGGTCGCTGCTCATCACGGCTTCCGCCTGACGCAGCTGGCTGCGCAGCTCGATCAAGTCGTAGGTGCCTTGATAGAACCGCTGTTGTTTGTTGACCAAGCTCATCAAACTGCCGCCGACGATGCTGAGCAGCACGAGGACGAGCAGGAGCTCGACGAGCGAGAAACCGGAACGACGTCGCTGAGTCATGGAGGGCCTCATGCGCACGGGACGACTGACCGCATGCCGATCGTGCGCGACACCGTCGCTCGCGGCACGTAGGTGACGCTCTCGGTGACTGCCCGCGCTCGGCCCGAGATGAAAGCGACCGTCCACTTCTCGGTCATACCGCGCGTTGTTGCAGTCCCGTTGGACAAATTCGAACACCCCAGGCTGCGAATGGTCTCGAGGCGCGACTGCGCGACGACCGCGGCCAACGCCGCCTGATTGCCGGAGCGCATCTGCTTGGCGACACCGGCGGAGCCGGTGGCCAACGCGAGGACGCCGACGGTAATGATGATGATGGCAACGACGAGCTCGATGATGGTGAAACCCCCGCGCGCCTGGAGCCGCGCGCTGCGCGGGCTCACCATCCGCACTGTCGCGCGATCAAACCGGCGCGAGATACGCATACGGAGTCCTTGAGGTTGTTGAGCGTGAGTACGTAGGTGCGACGGCCGCGGGGCAAGGATTCGATCCCGCGAGCGTCGTAGACGATCGAGTCGTTCGGCGCCGAGCCGTCGCGCGTCACGATCACGTTGCGCGTGCGGAACAATCGCAGGCGCTGGTTGACCGTGGTGTTCGTGCCGTTCGGCTGGTTGACTGTCGTCCACGCGGTGTTGTTCACGATGTGGAACTGCGACTGCTGCGATTGTCGAATCGCCGCCGCGCGTGCCGTCATGAGATACGCCGTGAACTCCTGCTTGGCTGACCGCAGGTTCATGCGGTCGCGCATCCCGGCGAAGCGCGGGAGCGCGATGTTGAGGACGATGCCCGAGATCACGAGGACGACCACCATCTCGGCCATCGAGACGCCCCGCCGCGCGCGGAGTCGGCGTGGCGATGCCAGTGGTCCATCATGAAGGGCCGGGCTGACGCCCGCCCGGAGGGGGGCGTGTCGAACGAATAGGCGCATGAAAGTCTCGCTCAGGTCCGGCAAAGGCCGTTCGCTGCGACGCAGAACTGGCCGTATCAAAGACTCAAAGCGAGCTCACGAGGTAACCCGAAAACAACGGCAATTCCGAGCGCAAAACTGTCAAAAAATTTCGCACTCGTCGTCGTTTTTTCCGTGCCCCTTCCGAGTAGCGCTATCTCTTTCCACAGGCGTGGAAATCGCTTTGCCACCCCGCAGAACAGGGGTGTGGCGTCGAACCGAGGGAGAGACGTTCGAATGAGAATTCGGAAACTCGGCGTGGTCGGGGCGGGGACGATGGGCGGCGGGATCGCGGCGCTCGCCGCGTCGGCCGGCATTCCGGTGATTCTCCTCGACGTGCCCGCGTCGGAAGGCAACGCGGGTCGAGACGCGATCGCGCGGGCCGGTCTCGAGCGGGCCAAGAAGAGCAAGCCTGCCGCGTTCATGGATCCGGACCGCGCCGCGCTGATTGCCGTCGGCAATACGGACGACGACCTCGCGCTTCTCGCCGACTGCGATCTCGTGGTCGAAGCGATCATCGAACAGCCCGAGCCGAAGCGCGCGCTGTACGCGCGACTGGAAACGGCGCTGCCCGAGCATGCGATCGTCGCGTCGAACACGTCGGGCATTCCGATCTACTCGCTGCTCGAGGGACGCTCCGCCGGATTTCGGTCTCGTTTTCTTGGCATGCACTTCTTCAATCCGCCGCGGTATCTGCACCTGTTGGAGATCATCCCGACGGCTGAAACGTCGCCGGAGACAATTGCCGCGGCGCGTCATTTCAGCGATCGAATTCTCGGAAAGGGCATCGTCGTCGCGCGGGACGTCCCCGGGTTTGTGGCCAACCGGCTCGGCGTGTTCGGCATGGTCCTCGCCATTCGGCAGATGGAGAAACACGGGCTGACGATCGACGAGGCGGACGTGCTCACCGGCGTCATCGCCGGTCGCTCCAAATCGGCGACGTTTCGCACGGCCGATCTTTCGGGCATCGACGTCATCGCGCACGTGACGGCCGGGCTGAGCCAAACCACCGGCGAGGACTTTTCGCTCTCGCCATGGGTGCTCGGGCTGGTGAAGGCCGGGCGCGTCGGAGAGAAGGCGGGAGCCGGCTTCTATCGTCGCGTCGGCAGGGACATCCAGACGCTCGACTGGAGCTCCGGCGAGTACAAGCCGCAATCCCTCCCCGCTACGGCCGAGCTCTCACGGGTCGGCAAATTGCCATTGCCGGATCGTTTCGCCGCGATGCGCGACTGGAAGGACCGGGAAGGCGCGTTCGTCCGAGAGTACCTGTTACGGTTCTCTCATTACGTTCTCTCGACGACGCCCGTGATCGCGTACGATCTCGCGGCGGTCGACCACGCGATGGAGTGGGGATACGCGTGGGAGGTGGGACCGTTCAAGCAAATGGACTTGCTCGGCGCCGAGTTCTTGCGCCGCGGATTCGCCGACCTCGGGCTCGACGAGCCGGCGCTGCTTCGCGAGGCGCGCGACGGTTTTTATTCGGCCGACGGCACGAGGGTGCTATCGCTCAGCGGCGGCTATGAGGAGGTTCCGCGCGAGGCCGGCGAGATTCGTCTCGCCGCGCTTCACCTGCCGACGAATCGCGAGCGTCCTCGAACACTCGAACGACGCTTCAGTGCTCGACGTCGGGCAGGGCGTCGCCGTGGTCGAGTTTCACAGCAAGATGAACACGCTCGGTGAAGGTGTCGTGACGATGATTCACCGCGCGCTCGATCGTGTGGAGCGCGACGGCATGGAAGGACTGGTGATCGGTAACGAAGACCCGCGCACGTTCACGGCGGGCGCCGATCTGTCGATGATCGTCCGACTGGTGCAGGCGAACGACGCGGCGCGCCTCGAGTCGGCGGTGCGCGGGTTCCAGGAGACGTCACTCCGCATTCGAGGCGCGCCATTCCCGGTGGTCTTCGCGCCGTTCGGGCTCACGCTCGGCGGCGGTTGCGAGTTCTCCCTCTATGCCGATCGCGTTCAGGCGCACGCCGAGCTGTATATGGGTCTCGTCGAGGTGGGCGTCGGTCTCATTCCAGGCGGCGGCGGAACGACGGCAATGCTCTTCCGCTTCGCCGGCGAGCTGGGTCCGTACGCCGAGGCTGATCCGTTCGAGGCGGTGCGGCGCGCGTTTCAGTTGATCGCGATGGGCGCGACGAGCACGAGCGCACTCGAGGCGCGGAAGCTCGGCTTTCTTCGCGACGAGGACCGCATCACGATGAATCGCGATCGCCTGATCGCCGACGCCGTCGCGCGCGTGAAGGATCTTGCTCCCGACTACGTTTCGCCGCCGCCGCGTACGATCACGGCGATGGGGAAAGATGGGCTCGGGAATCTCCACTACGCCGCGTGGGCGATGCGCGAGGCAGGACAGATTACCGATCACGAAGTGCGGATCGCGCACGAGTTGGCTTTTGTCTTGACCGGCGGCGACGGGCCGCCGCGAGTGGTCACGGAACGCGACATCCTTGATTTGGAGCGCGAGGCATTCCTCCGGCTGCTGGGTACAAAGGAGACGCAGGAGCGAATCGCGCACATGCTCAAAACCGGAAAGCCGCTGAGGAACTGATATATGAAGGACGTGGTCATCGTCTCGGCCGTCCGCAGCGCCGTTGGACGCGGCAAGCAGGGCGGCGGACTCGCCAACGTGCACGCGGTCGACCTGTCGGCGCATCTCATGAAGGGCGCGCTCGATCGCGCCGGCGTCGACCCGGCGACCGTCGACGACGTGTACTGGGGCTGCGCGATGCCGGAGGCGACGCAGGGGTTGAACGTCGCTCGACTCGCCTGGCTTCGGGCCGGCTTATCCGTCGAGGTGCCCGCGGCAACGATCAACCGGTTTTGCTCGTCCGGCCTTCAGACGGTGGCGCTCGCCGCGCAGGAGATCATGAGCGACATGGCCGACGTCGTACTCGCCGGCGGCGTGGAGATGATGAGTCAGGTGCCGATGTCGGGCTATCATACGCGCCTCGATCCGGAGCTCACCGAGTCGTACATCGGTATGGGCTTCACGGCAGAGCGTGTCGCCGCGCGAT
>Ga0310812_10000692_pt1 | contig 12194 bp, 10 predicted proteins | sample NN3metagenome_FD_205747 | JGI IMG/M metagenome (GOLD analysis project Ga0310812, IMG submission 205747) | Soil microbial communities from experimental microcosm in Duke University, North Carolina, United States - NN3 | ecosystem: Engineered > Artificial ecosystem > Soil microcosm > Unclassified...
AAATCAGATGTGCTTCGTCGGCGCACACCACCATGCCGCGTCCGCCCAACACATAGGAGGGACGCAGGATCACCGGGTAGCCGATTTCGCGCGCTGCGGCGATGGTTTGTTCGGCTGTCATGGCGGTCGCGTTGCGCGGCTGCTTGAGTCCAAGTTCGTTCAGCAACCGCTGAAAGCGTTTGCGGTCTTCCGCAAGGTCGATGGCGTCGGCGCTCGTGCCCAAAATTGGCACGCCTTCAGCGACAAGCGTGTTTGCGAGTTTGAGCGGCGTCTGGCCGCCGAACTGGACGATGACGCCAGCCAGCGTTCCGTTTCCTTGTTCGACGCCTACGATCTCGAGAACGTCTTCCGTCGTCAGAGGTTCGAAATAAAGGCGGTCGGAGGTGTCGTAGTCGGTCGAAACCGTCTCGGGATTGCAATTGACCATGATCGTTTCGAAGCCCTGCTCCGACAGCGAGAAGGCCGCGTGGCAACAGCAATAGTCGAATTCGATGCCTTGGCCGATGCGGTTGGGCCCGCCACCGAGAATGATGATCTTCTTCTTGTCCGTGGGTTTGCTTTCGCACTCGGCCGCGGCGCCAAAAGGGGTCTCGTACGACGAATACATGTAGGGCGTGGGCGCCGCGAATTCGGCGGAACAGGTATCGATACGCTTGAAGACAGGGCGCACGCCGAGTGCGGCGCGCCTGGCACGGATTTCCTTTTCGGTAACGCCGGCAAGCTTGGCAAGCCGCGCGTCGGAAAATCCCATCGCCTTGAGGCGGCGCAGGCCCGCCGCATCCTTCGGCAGACCGTTCTTCGCTACTGTCCCCTCGATGGCAATGAGATTCTCGATTTCGCTGAGAAACCAAGGATCGAATTTCGTGATGGCCTGAATATCCGGCGTTGGAAAGCCGAGGCGCATCGCTTGTGCAACCAGACGCAGCCGATCCGGCGTGGGGCGTGCGAGAGCGGCGCGGATCTTGTTCTTGTCGGAGGGCAGTTCGATCTCGTCGAAACCGCTGATCCCGGTTTCCATCGAGCGCAGCGCTTTTTGCAGAGACTCCGCAAAGGTCCGGCCGATCGCCATGGCCTCGCCGACAGATTTCATCGACGTCGTCAGCAGAGGTTCGGCGCCCGGGAATTTCTCGAAGGCAAAGCGCGGGATTTTCGTGACGACATAATCGATCGCCGGCTCGAACGAAGCCGGTGTGACTTTCGTGATGTCGTTGCTGAGTTCGTCGAGCGTGTAGCCGACCGCGAGCTTGGCGGCGACCTTGGCAATGGGAAATCCGGTCGCCTTGGAGGCCAGCGCCGAAGAGCGCGAAACGCGCGGATTCATCTCGATGATCACCATGCGGCCGTCGGCCGGGTTGACAGCGAACTGCACGTTCGATCCGCCGGTTTCCACGCCGATCTCACGCAGCACCGCGATGCTGGCGCCGCGCATGCGTTGAAATTCCTTGTCGGTCAGGGTGAGCGCAGGGGCGACGGTGATCGAGTCACCGGTATGCACGCCCATCGGGTCCACGTTTTCGATGGAGCAGATGATGATGGCGTTGTCGGCGCGGTCGCGCACGACTTCCATTTCATATTCCTTCCAGCCGAGAACCGATTCCTCGATCAACACTTCGTTGGTCGGTGAGGCGTCGAGCCCACGCTCGACGATCTCGGTGAACTCTTCCTTGTTGTAGGCGATGCCGCCACCCGTGCCGCCGAGCGTGAAGCTCGGCCGGATGACCGCCGGCAATCCGACGAGTCCAAGCGCATCCTTGACGCGGCTTTGCGATTCCGCCGCCAGTTCCATGATCGCGTTGCCGCGATTGTCGTACATGAACTCGCCGTCCGCGTCCTTCTTGTGGCGCAATTCGCCCTTCAGCGTGACGCCCTTGGGTACCTCGAGGCCGATCTTCAACATGGAGCGGCGGAACAACTCGCGGTCTTCGGCCTTGTCGATGGCGTCCGCGCTCGCGCCGATCAGTTCGACGTCGTACTTCTCCAGCGTGCCGCGCTTGCGCAGACTGAGCGCCGTATTGAGAGCCGTCTGTCCGCCCATCGTGGGAAGCAGAGCGAACACCTTTCCGGGCGGGACATTCGGTCGCTCACGCGCGATGATCTTCTCGACGAATTCGGGCGTGATCGGCTCGATGTAGGTCGCGTCCGCCATGCCAGGATCGGTCATGATGGTCGCCGGGTTAGAGTTCACCAGCACGACGCGGTAGCCCTCGGCCCGCAGCGCCTTGCACGCTTGCGCGCCGGAATAGTCGAACTCGCAGGCCTGACCGATCACGATCGGTCCGGCGCCGATGATCAGAACCGTATGAATGTCATTTCTGCGCGGCACGACCCACCATTCATAAAAAAGCCCTCGCCGGTTGCCGGGAGGGCCCTAAACCTGTCCGAACCTCAACTCCGCCATCGTAACGTCTTCTCCTGCACCGGATTGACGAACGGGTTTCCCGTCCGGATCGATTCGGCCCATGCCTTCTTGAGGCGGTGGTACCACATCGCCGGCACATCGGAGTCCTGAATTAGCATCAGCGATGGGCTGAATTTAAGTCCCTCGCGCTGGAGTTCCACAATCTTTCGATCATCCGCTAGGAATGTCGGCCCAAGCGCCATGAAGAAAGGCTTGATGAAGCCGAGCCAGGACGGCCAATAGAAGGTCTGCGTGACCTGCGTCGTTTCGGCATCGCGCGGCGTACAGGTCGTCAAACCGATCACGTCGACCTGTCGGCCGAACACCCGACCGCGGATGTTTTCGAACCGGGTGCTCGGAAGCTCGAAGGTGATTTCGGTGGATACGTCGGCCCCAAATATCTCATAGGCCGGTTTCGAAGGCCGGTGCCGGGTCATGACGAAGCCGGTCGGCAGCGGCGCATAGTGCTTGGTCTTTTCCTTGGGGCGGACTTTCCACCACCAGCGTCCATGCACATAGGCAGCATGCGCCGGGTCCATCAACCCAATCACGGCATGATCGATGTCGCAGTGGAACAACTGACTCTCGACCCACCTTGGCCGTGAATTCGGCAGCGACACTTTTGGCGGCCCAGTTCGCGGCGCCGTGCCGTCGCGCGGATTCGCCGCGACATAAACCCAAATCAGTCCATCCTGTTCGCAAACCGGATACGAACGCACGCGGATGTTGGATGGATCAAGTGCCTGGCCATCCACCAACGAAGGAATATGCGTGCAGACGCCTTCTTTGTTGAACTGCCAGCCGTGATAGGGGCATTCGACGTTGTTCTCTGCCAGGACCCGTCCGGCGGAAAGCGGCACGCCACGATGCGGGCAGATATCGCGCAATGCGAAAGCCTGACCGGTCCGCATGCGCCCGATCAGAACCGGCTCACCGAGCATCAGTTCGCGCTTCAGCGTTCCTTTTCGGATGTTCGCGGAATGAGCGCCGAGATACCAGCTGTCGCGTAGAAACAGCGGAACCGAGCTGTCCTCGGACAGGACGGTCGTCTCGACGGTCATCGCGGCGCGTCCGGAGCCTTGAGCAGGCTGTCGAGCGTGGTCATGAAGAGCTGCCCCTTGTAGGCCGGCAACTTATACGCCCATCCGGATGCGTGTGCATTGATGGCGGCGGCCTCGGCCAGCGCCGGACTGCGCGGGTTCATCGCTTCGGCCGACACCGTGGCCCAATAGTCGGCACCCTGGCGTTGGACATTCACGGTCACTTTGAGGCCGTCAAAGGTTTTTGTGATGACACGAGACGTCAGATTCTGATTGCTGAAGTCCAAGTCGCGCGCCGGGCGCACGTCATCGAATCCGAAGCCCGTGATCGCCGCGGCGACGCCATCTGGCGCAGTGGGATCAGAGGGAGACTTTCCGGCCGGCAGCGGCGAAAGCGTGAAATCGGGATCGCTCGGCTTCTCCCGCCGCACCATGAAGGACGTACCGCCGGCCGGATCGACATCGGCTTCCTGGACGCGGGCGCGATCGATATCCATGACCGTCTTGTCGAGCCAATCGGAGAGCGATGCGCGCGGATCGAGGACCGATCGCGTCAGCCAGCTCTGGAGTTCATTCGGCCGGCGCACGAAGAGTCCCGTCGCGCCCGTCGCGTCGCCAATGTCTTCGCTCTTGCCCGCAATCAGCGATGCCAGCACGCGGCCCTTGTCGTCTCGAACTGTGATCTCGATCCCATCGCCCTTGGGAGGCGCATCAAGGCCGAGATAACGCAACCAATCGGCGCGCGCGGTTTTCGGTTCGATCGTCTGCAGTGCGGCGAGTCCGACCAGAGTGCGGCGTACCAAGTCGAAGGAAGCGGGAAAATCGCTTCGCGCGGGCAGCACCCAGCCCTTGTCCGGAATGAAGACGACGTCGAATGGCGCACTCGCTCTTGACGCGATGTGAATCGTCGTCGCGTTGCGCACTTGTCTGGCCAGGCCGGGGAAGAATTGTTCCGGAGCGTACGCCGAACGCCCAAGTTCGGCTTGCTGCCAGATCGCGCCGAGCGCCAGCAACACGGCGACGAGCGTCACGGCTCCAAGGATTGCCAGAGTTCGGCGCCTGGGGTCGGTCAAGATCGCGCTCTCAGCCATGGACGCCTCACGCTCGCAAGGCGCGCGCCCGCCGACGGCGGCGCAAAAACGCGACAAGCAAGGCAAATCCGGCGACAAAGATGGGAACGACGGCGATGTTCACGAAGGCGAGGAAGTCGCCCAAGGCATCGATATCCTTGCGCAGATTGTGCTGCACTTCGCGCAGCGAAGCGCGCGTTTCGATCAGCACCCGCTTGAAGCGATCGATCTCGGCCTGCTGTTCCGCTGTGAGCGCCTGGCTCGTGTTGGGGCGGCCGTTCGTGCTTCCGCCCTGTTCGAGTTCGTGAAGTCGCTGTTGAACGGCTGTGACCCGGGCCTGAAGCGCTTCGGCCTCTTGCTGGAATTGCGCCTGCGCATCGGCTTGGAGCTCCTTGACGACAGTAAAGGGCCGGTCGTTGCTTGCACGCGTGCGAAGCGAAATCAGATCGCCGGATCCCATCAGATTTTCAACCGCGTTCAGGACGAAGGCGCCATTGTCGGCGAAAGGAGTCGCGATGCGCTTGCCATAGAGATTCTCGACACGCACCCAGAAGCGGTCATCGAAGATGTCGCTGTCGGCCATGATGACGACGTTTATGGGGCCGGCGGACTTTGTGATTTGGGGCGGAAGCGGTATGGGCGCGCGGCCCGAGCTTGTTATCGCCGCTGGCGGACCGGCGGGAAATGCCGTCTTCGCAGGGCCGGAAAGCCGTGCCGCAATCGTAAAAGCCTGGCCGCTTGGCCGAATTTGGGACATCAGATCCTGCGGTCTGGGATTGAATCGGACCTGTTCGCTATCGACGAGTTGGGCTTCGGTCGATGAAGAAACCAAAGGCGTGAAATGTGTCGTCGCCTGTTTCTCGGGGTACAGCGCGCCAGCACTCGCCAGATTTACGGATTGTAAGTTCGCGGTGATGGTGTCGCCTTTCGCAAACTGCGGCGAAGTCAGATGCAGCCAAATGGGATAGCTCGCGACTGGATTGCGCGGGTCGCTCGAAAGCTGCACGCGCTGGGCGAGCGCTTTATCGGCGACGACCTTGCCGTCGTTGAAAGACACGCCCCAGGCCTGGAACAGCTTCGGCAGGTCCGACATGGGGGCTCCGCCGGCGCGAGGGTCGAGGCCGCCGCCGGCCTGCGCCAACTCCGAATTGGGATCGACGAAGATGAGCGCGCGTCCGCCGCCGAGCACGAATTGGTCGATGGCATAAAGCTGCGCCGCGCTCAGATTTGTCGGATGTACGACCATGAGAACAGCGACGTTGGCGGGCACGCGCGCGAGGCCGGGATCGAGAATCTGCGTCGCATAGGATTGGCTCAACTCCGAATAGATCGCGTAAGGCTGGCTATTGCCCTGAAGCGCCGCTGCCATCCCGCCTGTTCCGGTATCGAGCGGAAGGCTCGAGATAATGCCGAGCACCGGTTTTGCCGGCGTCGACAGACGGTAGAGCAGCGAGGAGAGATCGTATTCGAGATAGGGTTCGCGCTCCGAGGTGAAATAGGGAATGACTTCCTTGCCGTCGATGCGGTTAGTCCCGACGAGACCGAAGTAAACCGTGTCGCCGGAGTCCGTCGCCGCTCCGCTCAACCCGTTCGCGGTTGCCTGGTCTTCCGCCGCGGTGAACGGCTCAGGATCGACTTCCTGAAGGACGATCTTGCCGTCGCTGAGCGAGGCATATTCCTTGAGCAAATCCAGCACCCGCTTGGCATAAGCGGCCGTCTGCGCGTAGTCCGCGGCCACATTCTTGGAGTAGTAGAATTTCAACGTGATGGGTTCGGGGATCTTGCGGATGATGTTGCGCGTTCCGTCCGCCAGCGTGAATCGCGCGGTTTGCGTCAAATCGAGTCGTGCCGTAGTGATCCACGCGTCGGCGGCAATGTTGATCGCGACGAAAAGTATCGTGGCAAGCACCAGGACCGAAACTGCGTAGAGCCTTCGCGACAACGGTTTCATCGTTCAGCCGCTTCGCTTCAGGTCGACGACGACGGTGTTGGCCGTCAGGAACAGCGCGATCAGCGAGAAGAAGAAGATCAGGTCCCGCACATCGATGACGCCGGCCGAGATTGCGGAAAAATGCGTGAGAAAGCTGAAGGACGAAATCGCGCTGATGAGGGGGAGCGGCGCCCAGCTGCGGAAGAAGTCGAGGACGAGTGGGGCGCCGGAAACCGTAAACAGAAAGCACACGACCACCGTCACGACGAAAGCGATCACCTGGTTTTGCGTGGTCGCCGAGATGCATGCGCCGATCGCGAGATAAGCGCCGGCCATGAGCAGGCTGCCGACATAGGCTGCGGCGATCACGCCATTGTCGGGATTTCCGAGATAGTTGACCGTCAGCCAAATCGGAAACGTCAGCGCGAGTGCAATGGCGATGAACGCCCATGCCGCGAGAAACTTGCCGGTTACCGTCGCCCAGAGCGGGACGGGCAGGGTCAGGATCAACTCCATGGTACCGGTGCGGCGTTCCTCGGCCCACAAGCGCATGGCGATTGCGGGCACCAGGAAGAGATAGAGCCAAGGGTGATAGCCAAAGAACACGGAGAGGTCGGCCACGCCGTTGTCGAAAAAGCGCCCGACGTAAAATGTGAAGGCGCCCATCGCGAGCAGAAAAATCACGATGAAGACATAGGCCAGGGGGGTTGCGAAGTAGGCCGCGAACTCGCGCTTGAAGATCGGCAGGATGTATTTCATGCGGCGTTCGCCTTGGCGCGCGCCGAGTCCGGCGTGGTGATGGAGCGGAAGACTTCGTCGAGCCGGCCCGCGTCGGAATGAAGCTCGCGAACGTCCCATTTTTCCCGTATGACGAGAGCGCTGACCTCTTCGATGAGGAGTGCATTTTTCCGCGGGAAGGCCGTCATCAGGACCAATCCTGCCTCTCGTCTTTGAACTTCGACACTCGCGACATCCGGTAGCGCTTTGAGCCGTGCCAGGACCGCGTCGCGGTGTGACTCAGGCACCGTGATCAAGACCGCGTTGTGATAACGCGAGCGCGCCAATAGTTGATCGGGCGTTCCGTCGGCGACGATCTGACCCCGATCAATGATCACTGCGCGCGTGCAAATTGCTTCCACCTCCTCGAGCAGGTGGGTTGAGACGATGATCGCCTTCTCGGCTGCCATGGCCCGCAGGAGCGCGCGCACAGAGTGTTTCTGATTGGGATCGAGCCCGTCTGTCGGTTCGTCCATGATCAGCACGGGCGGATCGTGGAGAATCGCCTGCGCAAGGCCTACCCGGCGCTTGAAGCCCTTTGATAAGGTTTCGATGGTCTGGTCGAGGACCGTGTCCAGCTCGGTCTTCGCGACCACGGCGTCGACGCGCTGCTTCGCCGCGTTGGACTTGAAGCCGCGGACGCCTGCGATGAAATAGAGAAAGTCGCGCGCCGTCATGTCGCCATAGGCGGGCGCGCCCTCGGGCAGATAGCCGATGCAGGATCGCGCCGCGATCGCGTCCGTCTCGACGTCATGTCCGCACACCCGTGCGCGTCCAGACGTCGGTGCGAGGTATCCCGTAATCATCTTCATCGTTGTGGACTTACCGGCACCATTCGGGCCGAGGAAGCCCAGCACTTCGCCCTTTGCCACGCGCAGGCTGAGGTCGTTGACGGCCGTAAGGGGGCCGAAGCGTTTGGTCAGTCCCTCGATTTCGATCATGTCGCCCGGTGTCGGAAAGCGGTTTTGCTTAGAGAAATCGCTCCTCAGCCGCAAGTTTTCCTTGTGTAAGGAATTGTTCGATTCCCTTAGGACGGGACTCCGCAGCACAAGGCGGTCAAAAATTTGCCATCTGGCGATGTCCAGTTGCTGAACTTCACCTGCCGGCGCTCTTTCCGGCGAATCGCCGGAGTTGACGTGTACGACGGAAAGCTCATTCAGCGTGCGGCAGGCACGGGGATCATCCTGCAGATCACTCTCGTGGTCATCGGCCACTATGTGGGCTGGGTGCGCGAGAACGCTTATGAGTTCGGCGGCATGATGATCGCCGGAGTCGCGGGGCTGCTCTACGCGCGCGACTTTGCCAAAGGCTATGCCAAGGGTGCGCTGGGCGGGGCGATCGTCGGCGGAGCCTGCGGAATCATCGGTCTTTGCGCCGCCAACATTCTGGGCGACGTGCCATTGATCGCGTTGGCGATCGGTTCTGTCATCGTCGTCCTGGTCGGCGCGATCGGCGGACTGTTCGGCCAGATGGCGGCCAATATCCGCAATCTGAACGCCTGACATCGATCCAGCTCAGCCGCCTCGGCAAGCGAGATCAGAAAAAACCGGCCGACCGATCGGGGCGGTAGAGAAGACGAAGGAGGGGGTTGATTCGTCTTCGCGCGGCCCGTCAACTCGGTGCGGCCGGGACATCACTATCGCATCGGAACGCGGCTTTGCGGTGGTTGGATCGCGGCGCTTTCGTGGCTCGGCCAGTTTGGGAGAATTCGATGGGCAGATTTGTCAAGGCGACCGATACATTGATGGAGTATCTCAGCCGTGTCGGAGCACGCGAGGTGGCAGCTCAGATCCACTGCCGCAAAGATACGCAGAAGTTGCCCATGGGCATGATGCAGATCGCTCCGGAGCAGGGCGCGTTCCTGGCGCTGCTCGGCCGGCTCACCAACGCACGGCATTATGTCGAGATCGGAACGTTTACCGGCTACAGCGCGCTCAGCGTTGCACTTGCCATGCCCGCGGACGGAAGAGTCGTGGCCCTCGATGTCAGCAAGGAGTTCACAGATCGCGCGCGTGGCTACTGGAAGGAAGCTGGAGTCGACGGAAAGATCGACTTGCGGCTGGGTCCCGGACTCGATGCGCTGGATAAGATGATTCAGTCCGGCGAAGGGCCGTTCGACCTCGCCTTCATTGACGCCGACAAGACCAACTATGACGGCTACTATGAGCGCGTGCTGAAGCTGTTGCGCGCGGGCGGTCTCGTCGCGCTCGACAACATGCTGTGGAGCGGAGCGGTCGCCGATCCCAAGATCAGCGATGCCGATACCAGTGCGCTTCGTGCTCTGAACGCCAAGATCCATGCCGATCCCCGTGTCGACATGGCACTGGCGACCGTCGGCGACGGCGTCATGCTGGCGCGCAAGCGCTAGGTCCTTCACGAAAAATGGCTTGCGAGGGCACGCGCACGGGCCCACACTTCGCGCAATGGCGGAAGAACCCATAGCGTTTCTCCGCGCGGCTCCGTCGCCTGCCGCGCGGACGATTTATTCAGGCGGACATGGCTTCACGGCCGCGCAGGTTCGCTTCGAGCGGGCCGAGTTGAACCGCATTCTCACTCTCTATGGTCGCATGGTCTCTGCCGGCGAATGGCGCGACTATGCCATCGATTTCCTCGATGAGGTCGCGGTGTTCTCGATCTTCCGCCGCACCAGCGAGATGCCGCTCTTCAGAGTTGAGAAACGCCCGAAGCTCCGTGCCAAGCAGGGAATGTATGCCGTCATTTCCGCATCAGGACACGTGCTCAAGCGTGGCCATGAACTGGCGCAAGTTCTGCGCGTGTTCGACAAGACGCTGATGAAGGCGCTGGCGTTTCAGGGCTGATCAGCTGCCGGTGTATTTCGGTTTGCGCTTCTCGCTGAACGCGAGCATTGCTTCCTTCGCGTCGTTGCTGGCGCGCCGGCCCATGGCGAGGCCGACCGTTTCATAGCGCATGGCATCATCGATATCGGCTTCGAAATTGTGCTGCAACACGCGCTTCGACATGCGCATCGCCAAGGGCGGCCATTGAGTCATTTCATTGGCGAGTTTGATGGCTTCTTCCAGCAGGCGATCGTGCGCCACCAACCGGTCGAGCAGGCCAAGGCGATACGCCTCCTCAGCATCGACGGTTCGGCTGGTGAAAATGAGATCGGCGGCGCGGGCATAACCGACGATGCGCGGCAGGAAATAGCTCAAGCCGGAATCCGGCGACAGGCTGCGCTCGATGAATACGGTCTTGAAACGCGCTAATTCCGAACCGACGCGCAGGTCGGCCGCGAGTGCCGTGCTCATGCCGGCGCCTGCGGCGATGCCGTTCACGGCCGCGATGACTGGCTTGTCAAAGCGGTGAAACATCTTGGCCCAACGTCCGACCCAGCCGTCTTCATCCAGTCTGCCCGCTTGAGTTGTCGGTTCCGGGAGCGTGCCCCGTACGCCCGATGCAACAGCGGACAGATCGGCTCCCGAGCAGAAACCGCGGCCCACGCCGGTGATGACGAGCGCGCGAATGCCGTCGTCGTCGTGTGCATCCTTGACCGCCGCCGCGACCTCGGAACGCAGATCGGTGGAGATGGCGTTGAGCCGATCGGGTCGGTTCAAGGTGATGATCGCCACATGTTCGCGCTTGTCGAACAGGATCGTTTCAAAGGACATGTTGCTCTCCGTTGTTGCGCGAAGCGTAGCAGCGGGGGCGCGGGCCACAAGCAGAAAGGGCTCCGCTGTCGCCAGCGGAGCCCTCGATGATCGTTGGGAAGCGCGTTACCTGCGGTTGCCCATCAGGCGAAGCAGCATCAGGAACAGGTTGAGGAAATCGAGATACAGCTTGAGCGCGCCGAAGATCGCCTTCCTGCCGGCTGTCGCGGCGTCGTCCGATTCCGCATAATTGTTCTTGATCCACTGCGTGTCATAGGCGGTCAGACCGGTGAAGATCAGGACGCCTGCGACAGAGATGACCCAGGTCAGCATTGTCGACTGCACGAAGAAGCTGACGAGGGATGCGATGATGATGCCGATCAGGCCCATGAAGAGGAACGAGCCGAACCCGGTCAGATCGGTCTTCGTCGTATAACCCCAAAGGCTCATCGCACCGAAGGTGGCGGCCGTGATGAAGAACACCTGCGCAATGCTGGTTTGGGTGTAGACCACGAACAGGGATGCCAGCGTCACACCGACCAGCGCGGCATAACCGAGGAAGCTGGTCTGGGCCGCGCCCACGCTCATCTTGTTGATGCGGAAACTGAGGAACATGACGAGGCCGAACGACGCCAGAAGCAGGATCCACATCAGCGGTCCCGTGAACAGCATGACGCCGAAGCTCGTCAGCAGAACGCCGTTGGGCAGGCGGGCGGCTGCCGCGCCAGGATTGTTTGTTACGGCGGCGAGATAGGCGCCGAACGCGGCGACGCCGGTGAGCGCCAGGCCCGCGAACATGTAGTTGTAGATTCGCAGCATGTAACTGCGCAGACCGGCGTCGATACCGGCAACAGCGCCCGTCTGGCCGCGGAGTGCCCGGTTGTCATAGTCAGCCATTTGAATTCTCCTTTCCGGCGCAGACGGCCGGTTCGTGCATAATATCGGGCTTCGGCCCCCCCTTATCAAGGACTGCGCAATTGCGCCGCGGCGCGGGCGGAAAGCGCCGTCCAGGCGCCGACAAGGCCGAAAAGCAAGGTTACGAAGCCGCCGCCAAGAACGGTCAGCGCCGCGACACCAAAATCGAAGTCGAGCGGCATTTCCAGCACCTCTCGACAGATGATGTCGGCCGCGAGAGTGCCGATGGCAAGCGCCAGTACGCCTGTGAGCAGACCGAGCACGCCATATTCGATAATGTAAATGATTGCGATGCGCAGTCGTGTTGCGCCAAGAACCTTCAAGATTGTCGCGTCATAGAGGCGCGATCGGCTGCCTGCGGCGATGGCGCCGGCAAGCACCAGTAACCCTGACAAAATCGTAAGCAAGCTCGCGGCGCGCACGCCGGCCGCCAACTCCTGCAGCAACGCATTGACC
>Ga0310812_10000696_pt1 | contig 12152 bp, 9 predicted proteins | sample NN3metagenome_FD_205747 | JGI IMG/M metagenome (GOLD analysis project Ga0310812, IMG submission 205747) | Soil microbial communities from experimental microcosm in Duke University, North Carolina, United States - NN3 | ecosystem: Engineered > Artificial ecosystem > Soil microcosm > Unclassified ...
ACGCCGAAGGGTGTCGTCGGCCGCCACGGCGGGATGACGATCGCCGGACGCCAACTGCAAGCGTGGCTTCGCCCGGCGATGAAAGAATGGACCGACACGATCATGTTGCCGCTGCCGCTCTTTCACACCTACGGCAACACGGGCGTGCAGGGTCTCGCCTTCATCAACCACAACCCGATCGTCCTCATCCCCGACCCTCGCGACATCGCGGATCTGCTCTCGGAGATCCAACGAACGAAGCCTGCGTTCATCTGCGCAGTCCCCACACTGCTGTCGGGAATCATGGCCCATCCGCGTACGAGCGCCGGCAAGGTGAGCTTCCGCTCGATCAAGTTGTGCTTCTCCGGCGCGGCGCCGCTGATGGCCGAGACGAAGCGGCGCTGGGAGCAGCTCACCGGCGGCGTCGTCGTCGAGGGTTACTCGTTGACCGAAGCCCAGATGGCGGTAATCGCGAACCCGGTGCTTGGCGAAAAGAAAATCGGATCAGTCGGCATGCCGCTCCCCGACGTCGACGTTCGGATCGTGGATCCGGATGCCGGCGATCGTGAGCTCGGAATCGGCGAGACGGGCGAGATCACAATCTCCGCGCCGCAGCTCATGGAGGGATACTGGCGTCGCGACGACGAAACCCGTCTCATGTTGCGCACGAACGCGGCGGGCAGGCGCGTGCTCTACACAGGCGACCTGGGCTACGTCGATACAGACGGGTACGTCTTTCTCGTCGATCGTAAGAAAGACCTCGTGAAAACGAGCGGCTACCAGGTGTGGCCACGCGAGGTGGAAGAGGTGATAACGAGCCATCCCGCCGTCGCCGAGTGCGGCGTCGCCGGACTGCCCGACGCTGCTCGCGGCGAAATCCTCAAAGCGTGGATCGTTCTGCGGCCGGGGATGTCGGTCACGCCCGACGAGCTCAAAGCGTTTTGTCGCGAGACGCTCGCTCCGTACAAGGTCCCGTCGCGCTGGGAGTTCGTCTCCGAGTTGCCGAAGTCTGCCATCGGAAAGGTCCTGCGGCGCAAGCTTCGCGAGCGCGAGCTCGATGGCTCGAAGCCGACCGTTGCCGTCATATCTTGATTGTGTCGAACGCTTCAGTTTCCGTGCTGTGGCCCGCGACGTGCCGATGAGCCCGCGGCTCAACCACACTCCCCATGCAAGCGGAACCGCTGCTGCAAGTCTCCGACGTCGTCAAAGAATTCATCAGTTTCATCGCGCTCTTCCTTGGCGCGGGCCCAATCGGTTTTCGCTACTTCGCACTCCGCGGCCGTAGCACCGACACCGACCGCGCGTTCTACGATGACGCCGCGAGACGCGCCGCGGCGATTGGTTTGGTCGGCGTGGTCATCGGGCTGGTGATGGCGTGGAGCGAGCTGCCTGATCTCGCCGCGCGTCGCCACGTCTCCGCGGGCGCGCTCCTCACGTCCGATCCGGCGACGATGATGCAGTTCGGCTTCCTGACGCTCGCCCTGATCGGGTACGCCCTGGCCGCCCTGCGCGGCGCTCTCGGTTGGCCCATCGCGGCGGTCGGGGTGATCGCCGGCGCCCTTCGCTTGGTCTTCCTCGGCCAGTGGTCGCGGCTGGTCAATCCGGTTCACTCGCTTGCCGCTGGTCTCTGGATCGGAACGTTGTTCGTGCTTGTCGTTGCGGGCCTGAGCTCTCTCTTCGCGCATGAACCGCGCGGCCGGCGCGGCCCGATCGCGGCGGACATGGTGAACAACTTTTCGCCACTCGCTCTCTCGATGGGCGGCGTCGTCGTCACGTTCGGCCTGATCACCGCCTGGCGGCACCTTCACGTGCTGTCGAATCTCTGGTCGACGCCCTACGGCTACGCTCTGATCGTCAAACTGCTTCTCGCCGCGACAGTGTTTTCGCTCGGCGCTTGGAACTGGCGCCGTCAACGCCCGACACTCGGTAGCGAGGACGCGAGCATCTCGATTCGTCGGTCGTCAATCGCCGAGCTGACCGTTGCCACTCTCGTCTTGATCGCCACCGCGATTGTAGTAAGTCTCCCCTCACCAAAAGCGTAGCCCCGACCTGCGAGGCCGCTCACGCCTGGTACCGGCGCGATGCTCCAGCGAATGAACTGCCGGGCCAACGCGGACACGCGCGGGCCAACGCGGGCTGGCCCGCGGCGCCACGAGCCAGGATGATTGAATGACGACCCTGGAAGGGTTCGAGCGGCGACGCGTCCCGGGGCAGTTCACAAAGATCAAAAGCCGTCGGTGCAATCTGCGTCCTGTCAGGGCGTTCAGCGCGCGATTCGCGATAAGGCGCTGACGAGTTGGGCACCGCCAGCGGTCGTGCTCAGTCAGTCCCGCTATTTGTCAGCTCCGCCGTCGTGGTTTGTTGTTGCGCAAGAAACTCTCTCACTCTCGGTATCACTTCTCGTCCGTAGAGTTCGATGCTTCTCATCGCCAGCTCATGGGGCATCGCCCCCGACGTGTACTTGAGATCGAACCTCACGGCACCGAGCAGCTTCACCGTCGCCGCGATCTTTCGCGCCACGCTTTCCGGCGATCCGACGTAGAGCGATCCTCGCTCCGCTTCTTGTTCGAACTCCGCGCGGCTCGTCGGCGGCCACCCTCGCTCCGCCCCGATGCGATCGCGCATCTCGCGGTAGTGCGGCCAAAGCTGCTCGCGCGCCTGGGCATCGGTCTCCGCGACATGCCCCGGTGAATGCACCCCGATCGGCAGCCGAGGGGCATCGAACTGCTGAAGCGCGCGATGGTAGAGTTCAACGTACGGCTTGAATCTTCTCGGATCGCCGCCGATGATGGCGAGCATGAGCGGCAGATGATAGCGCGCCGCGCGCACGACCGATTCCGGACTTCCCCCGACTCCGACCCACGTCGTCAGTTTTCCCGACTCGGTCGGCGGGTATACGCGAACCTGGTTGAGCTCCCCGCGCGTCTTGCCGCTCCATGTTACCGGCTCGCCTGTGCGGTTCGATTCGAGCAGCGCGGCGAAGAGCTCCAGCTTCTCCTCGAACAAAAGCTCGTACTGATCGAGCTTGTAGCCGAAGAGCGGAAAGGACTCGGTAAAAGATCCCCGGCCGAGAATGATCTCGGCGCGTCCATTCGACACGGCATCGAGCGTCGAGAAGCGCTGAAAGACGCGCACGGGATCGTCGGAGCTGAGCACCGTTACCGCCGTGCCGAGCTTGATCCGTTCGGTCTGGCCGGCGATCGCGGCGAGGACGATCTCCGGCGACGAGATCGAAAAGTCCGGTCGATGGTGCTCGCCAAGCCCAATGAAATAGATGCCGAGTTGATCGGCCAACACCGCTTCGGCGACGACGTTGCGAAGAACCTGCGCCTGTGGGAGGGGCTGGCCGTTTTCGCGCGTCACGTCGCCGAACGTGTCGAGGCCCAGTTCGATTTGCTCCATATGTGAAGTGTAGTGACGAGGGCTAGACGTCTTTGCCGACGCAGCAAAGGTTTTTTACTCTCGTGGGGCGTGGGAGGGTGACGCGCGTCGCAGCCGGGCGTCCAGCTTGGGGATCGACACCGAGCTCATGACGCCGCTGCGCTACGCCCTTCGCTCTCTGAAGCGGAGCCCGATTTTCACGGTGGTCGCGGTGCTCTCACTCGGGCTCGCGCTGGCCGTGAACACGACGATGTTCGCCCTCGTCGATTCCGTCCGGCATCCTTACATCCCGTACGATGAGCGACCCGTGTTTCGTGTGTCGTTCGTCGGCGGTGGAAGGCCGTGGCCTACGGCCATCGAGCGACTCGCGGCGCTGCAGAGCGGCCTCCGTTCCGCGGACTCGATCCTCGCATACAAACTCGCGCCGCGGCTCGTTCAGGCGGGGAACGAGTACGAGGATCAGTACGTCGCCGCCGTTCCGCCGCAGCTCTTCGACATGGTCGGCGTGCGGCCGATGTACGGCCGTACCCTGAACGCGGCCGACGAGCGTCGCGACGCGATGCCGGCGGCGGTCATCAGCTACACGCTGTGGAACAGATTCTTCCGCGGGCATCGTCCGGGCGAGCCGGTCTCGCTCATCGTCGGCCCCACGAATTTTCAAGTCGTCGGCGTCATGCCACGAGGGATGCACTTTCCGTGGAACACGGACGTCTGGATCCCGCTCTCGACGCTGCCGGCGGATTCCGCGATCCGCGCCCTCGGACCAATGCCGCTCATTCGGCTCAAGCCGGGTGTCACGCGGCAGGCAGCCGAAACGGAGCTCAGTCTGATTGCCACTCGGCTGAGCGCGACTTACGCGCGGGGGAAGCCGATCGGTGGTCGTCTCACGGCTCTTCGTGAAGTCGATCGTGAGCGCGGCCTCGACGGCTTCAGCAAGTACATGTTGACCGTCGTCATCGCCGTACTGCTCATCGCGTGCGGAAACCTTGGGACGATGCTGTTGGCGCGCGGCATCGCGCGTCGTCGCGAAATCGCGATCCGTGTCGCGCTCGGCGCCAGCCGTCGCGTGATCGTCGGTCAGGTGCTCACCGAGTGCGGTCTGGTGATCGGTGGCGGAATCGTCGTCGGCCTCATTCTCACCCTCTGGGCGACATATCTCCTTCCGCACTTTGCAACGCCGTATGTGCCAAGCATCGGGGACCTGCAGCCGGTCCCGAGTTGGCGTGTCTTCTCGTTCGCGGTCGTGGCGGCGTTGCTCACGTTGGTGCTCGCCGGCGCCTTGCCCGCCAAGCGCGCCGCGGCGACCGATCCCGCCGAGCCGATGAAGGAAGGCGCCGGCACGTCGACTGGACGAAACCGCGACCGCTACAACCCGCTCATCATTGTGGAGGTTGCCCTCTCGACCGCGCTGCTGATGAACGCCGGCCTATTCATCATTCTCATGGCGCGGTATACGCGGTTCGACTTCAGCTACGCGGCGAAGAACCTGCAGACGGTGTCGATCGACGTCGGCGGAAAAGCGATCGCGGCCGACTCGGACGTCGGACGATTCTTCGACGGCCTCGAGGTGCGAGCGGCCCATCTACCGGGCGCGCGGGCGGCGACAACATCCGGCTTCGTCATGCCCGACGGCCGAATCGTGTATGGAGAGGGCGGCGCCGGCGGGCTTCGTTGGCTCAATGTGAAAGGCTACACGACGGTCAGCCCGACGTACTTCCCGACGATGGGGATCCCGATCGTCGATGGCCGTGGCTTCGAACCGGGTGATCGCGGCAACAGCGCCACGGTAGTCGTCGTCGATGAACTCGCGGCTCGCGAGCTGTGGCCGGGCATCGCCAGTCCGGTCGGCCGAATGATCAAGCTCGGCGACATCAAGTCGAAGCAGCCATGGGTACGCGTGATCGGCGTCGCGCGCGCGACAGATCTCTTGCCCCGCAAGGATCGGGACCTGCCGTCCGAACCACAGATCTATGCGCTTTACGGACGCGACGTGAATCGTACGCGAAATCTCATCGTGCTCGGCGACGGCAAGGGCGGTCAGCCGGCGCAAGCCGCGTTGAGCCTCGCGATTCGCCGCGAGGTGGAATCGTCGGCGCCTTGGCTACGCGGACCGCGGGTGCGCCGATGGCTCGAAGGCTTCGAGAGCTCGCGAAATACGACCGCGTTCATCGCTTCGCTGTTCACCGCGTTCGGCGTGTTCGGTCTCGCGCTGTGTGCCGTCGGCTTCTATGGCGTGCTCGCCTACGTTGTCTCACGACGGCTGCGCGAGCTCGCAATGCGCGTGGCGCTCGGTGCTCGGCGGCGCGATCTCGTGCGAGTCGTGATCCGGGACGCGGCAGTGATGGCGCTCGCCGGCGTCGGCATCGGGGCGTTCCTTGCTCTCGGCGTCACCGAGCCCCTGGCCGAAGGCATGTTCACTCTGCGCTACGAGTTGGTGATCGCGCTCGTCGGCGCGGAGGCCGCGCTATTCATAACGGCAGTCGTTGCTTGTCTCGGACCGCTGAAGCAGGCCATCCGCGCCGATCCCGCCGAGGTGCTGCGGGCGAGCTGAGTAGTCGTCAGCGCAAATGCGCCGCCAGGGCGGGCACCGCGGTGCGCAGTTCCTTCGCGGCCAACGCCGCCATGAGCTCCGCGCCGAGCGGACGAAAGTGCGTGTTGTCCTCGACACCGTTCGGGTAGTTGGGATTCTCGCCGGGCTTGAGCTGTAGAAAGACCGCCCGCGAGGAGTCCGGGCCAAGCCGCGACAACGCGTCGCCACTCGAGCGGTGCATGTCGATCAGCGCCACTTTGCGTTCGGCGGCGACAGCACGGACGAGGTCCGGGTACTCGCCGTGTGTATCGACGAGCTGTCCCGACTCACCGAATTTCCGTCGTCGCACCGGCGTGAGCAGCACCGGTGTCGCACCCTTCGAGCGAACGTCGTCGACCATCCGCGCGAGGTTCGCGCGGAAGTCCGCGGGGGGTGTATAGCGGTCGGTTTTTTCCGGGGACTCGTCGTTGTGGCCGAACTGAATGAAGACGTAGTCGCCCCGCTTCACGCTGTCGACTATCGCCTGCCAGCGATGTTCCGAGATGAACGTGCGCGTGCTGCGTCCGTTCATCGCCCGGTTCGCGATCCGAACTTCGCCGGCGCGAAAAAATTGGCCGAACGATTCTCCCCAGCCGGTTTCCGGTCGTTTGTCGGGCTGCTTTTCCGCCATCGTCGAATCGCCCGCCATCCAGATGGTGATTGGATCCGGAGCGAGCGCGAGCGACGGCGCGAGAATCAGCGCAAGTGAAACGCTGCGTAGCCGGGCGAGCGTCATCATGCGCCAAACATAGGCGAGGCCGGTCGTGCGCGCGCGATCGGACCGTCCGCTCCGTATTGACACCATTGTTGTACTAGTACTAGACTACCAGGCGCCGGCCCCCACTCGGCGCCAGGACCGGCGTAGACTTCTTCGGTGCCGCATCGAGGGTCGCGTCATGCGCGTCGGTGATTTCTCCGTCGAGGTAGTGCCGCATCACGAGGGACGGGTTCGCGAGCTCGAGTCCGGACAGGTTTTGGCGCGGCCGGGACAAGTGTACCGTCTTCGGCTCCGCAATCACGGGCCGCTGCGCGCGGTCGTGCGGGTCGACATCGACGGCAAGTCCGTCACGGACAGTGGCCTGGTGCTTCGGCCGTGGAGCGTGACGGAGCTCGAGCGTCCGCTTCGCGATGGTGAGCACGGGCGCTTCACCGTCATCGCCGAAGGAAACGAGCGCGTCTTCGGCCCCGATGGCGGACGCGATAACGAAGCGCTCGGTCTCATCAAGGCTGCTTTCAGACGAGAGCTGCCTTCTCCGCCGTCGAACGAGGATGACTTTGTCGACGACGCGCTTTCGTTCGACAGAATCGCGGGACGTTCCTTCGACCCCGAGCCGTCCCATCGCCCGTCGCGCTTTTCACGCGGATGGTCGCCGCCGATGAATGTGGCCGGCGCAGGAGCGCCGTCGCTCGATCGTATTCCGGCAGAGCAGCGTCGAATCGTCGAACAAGAGATCGAGGGGGCGGCGGGCACAGGCCTGAGCGGACACTCCGACCAGCAGTTCGTCCCGATTCACATGGGACCGCTCGAGGATGAGGCGACGATCATCGCGCTCCGAATCGTCATCGGGAGCGAGGAAGCGATCGCCGATGAAGCACCGCGACCGTTGCACTCGCAGCGCGTGCCGGAGCGGCCGGCCGCGCGCCCGTAGCCGATGCGCGCAGCTTCGACTTCCATCCGGCGTCGCGCCTTGCCGCCGCGCAGCTCCGATCCGCGCCGGGTCGCCGCGGAGCGCGCGGCAACCGACGAGCTCGAGACGTGGCGTGAGCGAGCCATCCCGATCGAGAACGCTCCGCTCGAGGCGGACGATCTCGTCCGGCTGCTTCGAGATTGCGTCGCCGCGCTCGGACTCGACCCGGCGATCGCGGCGGAGTTCACAGTGGCGACGGTGCACTACTATCGTCGAAAGGACATCATCGATCCGCCGGATGGCCGAACCGCGGCGGCGCGCTACGACGTGCGGCATGTGTGGCAAATTGCCGCGGCGCGATTGGCCGGTTATTTGGGTCTCGTGACGTTGGCTGAAGCGAGAAGCGCGATGCGCGGCATGGCCACGTCCGAGCTGCTCGCCTTCCTTGCCGCGCGCATCGTCGACGCGCGGGCGCGCGTTGCTGTTCGGGCCACCGCGCCGGCAAACGCGCGACCTTTGCACGCTCCCGCGCCACCATCGGCACGCCGCATTGGAATCGACGCGCTAATCATTCCACTCACCGGCGACGCGTGGTGCGTCGTCCCGCGCGATCATGCGGCGCATCGATCGCCCGACGCCGCGCGCGAGCTCGTGAGCACGCTCGCCGCCGCATTTCGTCTCGATCATTCACGCTGAGGTTCGCATGACCACGATGCACGTGCCCTACATCATCGAGCGTTCGCCACGGGGCGAGCGCACCTACGACATCTTCTCGCGCCTGCTGATGGATCGTATCGTCTTCCTCGGCACACCGGTGAACGACGACGTCGCGAACATCTTGATCGCGCAGCTGCTCTTCCTCGAGGCGGACGCGCCGGGCAAGGAGATTCAGCTCTACATCAACTCGCCCGGAGGCAGCGTGCCGTCGGGGTTGGCGATCTACGACACGATGCAGCACATCAGCTCACCCGTTGCGACGACGTGTGTCGGGATGGCCGCGAGCATGGGCTGCTTCCTGTTGGCCGCCGGAAAGAAGGGCAGACGCGCGGCGCTGCCGCACGCACGCATCATGATGCATCAACCGTCGGGCGGCGCCGCCGAGGGCTCGGCGTCCGACATCGAGATCGTGGCGAAAGAGATCTTGTACAACCGCGCCAAGCTCTTCGAGCTGCTTGGCAAGCATACGAGTCAGCCACTCGAGCGAATCGAACGCGAGTTCGAGCGCGACCGCTGGTTTTCGGCCGCCGAGGCGCGCCACTATGGGCTCATCGATACGGTGGTCGAGGAGGCCGGTGCGTTGAGCGCGGCGGTCGCCGCCACCCGTCACACGGAGCCGGCCCGCTGAGCGCTATCTGAACTTCCCGAACCCGAACCCGAACGCCACGTACTGACCGTTAAAGCCACCGCGCTCGACGGCCGGCGTGTCGAGCGCTCCGACTTGGCGGACGCCGAGCAGCAGGTAGCTCGTCATGTATTTGAACAGGCTGACCTCGACGCCCGCGGCCGGAGCGAAGTATGTCGCCGTCGACTCACCCTCGGTGCGATACTCGACGGCTCCGCTCGTCTCGCGATGTGTGTACTGATATGACGTCGTAAGCCCTCCGAACGCGACAGAAACCATCGGGTGGAGGATCGAGCTGTCGCGCCAACGTTTCTGAAGCTCGAAACCGCCCCAATCCGCGTGCAGTCCCGGATGGAATGTCTCGCTTCCGGACGCCAAGTAGCTCGTGGTTGGCGAATCCATGTGCGAGCCTCCAATGGCAGACAGCGTGTACGACGGCCAGCGACAGAAAGCGATCGCGATTCGAGCCTCGATGATCTGCTGTGACCGACCGTTCATGATCGCCGACCCGCCGTTCTCGTCCAAGTGCAGGGCAGCGACGCGCATGCTCGAGAACAACGTCCGGGGCGCAGGGGCGGGGCCCGTGCTCAAAGTGTCCTTCTTGCAGCCCGCGACGGCATTCGCCAGCGGCGCGGCAAGCAACAATAGCGAACAAAGGAGTCTCATCGTCGGGCCTCGTCGGGGCAGGGGGGACGCCGTGACGATATCGTCGGCTCGGCCAATCGACCGTACGTCATGTGACGTAGCGGGGCTCACCCGCTGCCGTAGGCGCAGCGGACGCGCATCTTTACCGCGGATGCGACACACATCATTTCGCGCGATCGCCGCGACAGCCCTGACGTTCGTCGTTGCCTGTTCGGGATCCGGCGGCATCAGCGCGCCGCCCGTCGTGACCCCGAAGCCCGACACGGCGCTACCGGTGATCACACGCGAGATGCGCGGTCTGTGGGTGGCAACCGTCGCGAACATCGACTGGCCGTCGCGAGCGGGACTGGCTGCCGACCAGCAGCGCGCCGAGCTCACCGACATCCTCGATCGCGCGGCGAGCCTCGGTCTCAATGCGATCGTTCTCCAAGTGCGATCGAATGCCGATGCGCTCTACAATTCGCCGTTCGAACCCTGGGCCTCGCAGCTGATGGGCACACAGGGGTTGGATCCGGGCTACGACCCGCTGAGTTTCGCCGTGTCCGAAGCGCACGCCCGGGGGCTGGAGCTTCACGCGTGGATCAACCCCTTTCGCGTCGGCAATGCGAATGACAGCACCCGCTTCGCGCCGAACCACGTCTTTCGCCAGCGGCGGGATCTGGTCCGCGTCTACGGTGGATCGCTTTGGCTCGATCCAGGCGAGGCCGACGCGCAGGACCGCGTCATGCGCGCCGCGCTCGACATCGCCCAGCGCTACGACGTCGATGCCATTCACGCCGACGATTACTACTACCCCTACCCGGTTACCGATGCATCGGGCCGAGTGATCGACTTCCCCGACGACTCGACTTATGCGCGCGCCAACACCACGCTCTCACGAGCCGATTGGCGTCGCGCGAACATCGATCGCTTTGTCGAGCGACTCTATCGCGACCTGCACGTCGCGAAGCCCATGTTGAGGGTGGGAATCTCTCCATTCGGCATCTGGCGGCCCGGCTTTCCGAGCGGTGTTGCCGGGCTGGATGCATACGCGGCGATCTACGCTGACTCGCGCAAATGGCTGCAGCAGGGCTGGGTGGACTATCTGGCTCCGCAACTCTACTGGTCGATCGGCGCGCCGCAGCAGAGCTTCGCCGCCTTGCTCGATTGGTGGATGTCGCAGAACGCGATGGGCCGGCGAGTGTGGCCGGGTCTCGCCGCGTATCGCGTGGGCGATGGAACGTCAAGCGCGTACACGTCGTCGGAGATTCCAGATCAGATCAGGCTGACGCGATCGCATCAGGATGACGGACATCTGCTCTACAACACCACCGCAACGCTCAAGCGCTCTGGCGGGGCAGTGGCCTCGTCTCTCGCTCCGCTGTACCCGCAGCGGGCGCTCGTGCCGGCGTTTCCGTGGCTCGACGGAACTACTCCGGCAGCGCCAACACTGTCGATCAGTGGGAGATTGGTCCAATTCTCGGCGGGGAGCGCGGTGCCGGTCAGGTGGTGGGTCATTCGCGCCCGAATTGGCGATCAATGGACCACGAAGGTGGTCTTTGGCGACCAGCGCACGACGACGTTGGACGCCGAGCCGACGCGCGTCGTCGTCAACGCGGTCTCGGCGGCAGGCGTCGTGAGCTCCGACGCGAGCTGGCTACGGCCTTAGTTGTAAGCCTACTCGGCGGCGAGGGTCACGACGGGATCGACCGACGACGCTCGCCGAGCGGGCGCCAGGCACGCCGCGAGCGCGATCACGAGCAGCACGAGCGCGCTCGCGCCAAGGGCGATCGGATCGATCGTTGAGATGCCGGCAACGAGACCGCGCACGACGCGCGACAGCAGTACCGACGCCGCCACGCCGAAGGCAACTCCAAACAGGCCGAGCGTCAGTCCATCGCGCACAACGCTGCCGACGATAGTCCGTGGCGCCGCGCCGAGTGCGATGCGAATGCCGATCTCGCGGGTACGTCGCGCAATGTGATACGCGAACAGGCCGTACGTACCGATCGCGGCCAACACGAGCGCGGCGACGGCAAAGGTCAACAACACTGTCATGTCAAAGCGCGGCGTCTTGAGACGCGTCTGCATCAGCTCAGGCATCGTTTGAACGTTGCTCGGGATGAGATCGCGATCGATGGCACGGAGTCGCTGACGAATCGCCGGCGCCAGGCTCGCCGGATCGCCGGTCGTTCGTACCGCGAAGTAGGTAAACGGCCGCGGCGACTGGCGGTTCGACCAGAAGAGCCGCGCTGGAGTAGGCGTGGATGGGTTGACCTCGGGAATGTCGCGCACCACGCCGACCACTTCGACCGTCGCGCGGTCGTCGAACATCGAGAGCTGTTTGCCGATTGGATTCTCGTTCGGCCAAAAGCGCCGGGCCATCGCTTCATTGATAACGGCGACGTCCGGCATGCCGCGCTGGTCGCTTTCGTCGAGTGATCGTCCACGAACGACGGGCACGCCGAGCGCCGCGAAATAACCAGGGCTCATGTCGAACCACTCGGCGGGTGCGCGGTGGCTCGCGCCTTCGGCCTGGTAGCGGATGTTGTCGGCGCCATCGCCACCGCCGAAGAGCGGCCCAGCGGACGTCGTGCCCACCGCCGTGACGCCGGACAGCGCGCCGATC
>Ga0310812_10000697_pt1 | contig 12147 bp, 8 predicted proteins | sample NN3metagenome_FD_205747 | JGI IMG/M metagenome (GOLD analysis project Ga0310812, IMG submission 205747) | Soil microbial communities from experimental microcosm in Duke University, North Carolina, United States - NN3 | ecosystem: Engineered > Artificial ecosystem > Soil microcosm > Unclassified ...
GTGGGGCGCATCGGCGACGATCTGCGCATGGACTACACCGCGGTGGGCGATACCACCAACCTCGCGGCGCGGATGCAGCAGAGCGCGCGTCCCGGCAGCGTGGTCGCCACCGAGGCGACGCATCGCGCGCTCGCCGGCTTCTTCGAGACCCTCGACCTGGGCCGTCTCACCGTCAAGGGGCATGCCCCGGTCCAGGCATTCGAGATTTTGCGACCGCGCGGCCGCCGCTCTCGGTTCGAAGCCGCGATCGAGCGGGGCCTGACGCCGCTCGTGGGGCGGGAGCGCGAGCTCGAGACCCTGGTCTCGCTCTTCGCGCAGGTGGAGGCGGGCCGCGGTCAAGCGGCGCTGCTCGTGGGAGAGGCCGGGCTCGGCAAGTCGCGGCTGCTCCTCGAATTCCGCCGCTACCTCGCTCGTGAGGAAAAGGACGTGACCTGGCTGGAGGGACAGTGCGTGTCCTTTGGCCAGCCGCTGCCGTTCCTGCCCCTCGTCGACCAGCTTCGTGAGGCCTTTCACATCGACGATTTCGATGGTGAGCCCGAAATCATCGCCAAGATCGAGCATGGCATGCGGCGCATGGGCGGTCTCGATGGGCACATCCCGTATATCCGGTACCTCCTCTCGGTGGATCCGGGTGACCCAGCGGTCGTCGCTCTCGACCCGCTCGTCCGGCGCCGCAAGGTCTTCGAGGCAGTCGGCGCCATGTCCGTCCGGGGCGCCGCGCTCCGGCCCCTCGTCCTCGTCTTCGAGGACCTGCACTGGGTGGACGCGGGCACCGAGGAGTACATCACCCGCCTCATGGACTCGCTAGGCGGGATGCGCATCATGCTCATCCTGACCTACCGGATCGGCTATCGCCCGCCCTTCGGCTCGCGGAGCTTCCACACCACCCTGACGCTCCAGACGCTGTCGCCCGCGGACGCCGTCGCCATGGCCGGGCGCATGCTGGGCACCGAGCGCTTCCCGCAAGAGCTCGCCGCTGCCCTCACCGATAAGGCGGAGGGCGTCCCCCTCTTCATCGAGGAAGTCACGAAGACGCTCCTCGACCTCGGAGTGCTGCGCAAGGACGAAACGGGCTATCAGATGGTGCGGGCCGTTCGCGAGGTGAGCGTCCCCGACACCATCCAGGGCATCATCATGGCCCGTCTGGATCGCCTGGGCGACGAGGGCAAGCGTACGGTCCAGCTTGCCTCCGTGATCGGCCGCCAGTTCCTGGCCCGGCTCCTCGCCCGGGTCGCCGGCCTCACGCGGAGCCTGGACGGCCTCCTGGCCGAGCTCAAGGCGCTCGAGATCATCTACGAGCAGGCCCTCCTGCCCGAGCCTGCATACATCTTCAAGCATGCGGTGATCCAGGACGTGGCGTACCAGAGCTTGCTGCGCGAGCGTCGGAAGGAGCTCCACCGCGCGGTGGGGTTCGCCATCGAGGAGCTCTACGCGGACCGCCTCGCCGATCACTACGAAGAGCTCGCCCACCACTTCAGCGTGGGTGAAGAGTGGAAGAAGGCGTTCGAGTACCTGGTGCGCTCTGCCGACCGTGCGCGCGACGCCTATGCCAATCAGCCGGCACTCGATCTCTACGCGCGCGCGCTGGAGGCGGCGCTCCACTGTGCCCCGCCCATCGCCCCCGGCCGGCTGATCTCGATCTACCAGAGCCGCGCCCTGATCTACCGGTTGCTCAGCCGGATTCCCGAGGCTGTCGCCGAGAACGAGGCAATGCTGGCGCTCGCCCGGGCGTCGAGTGACCGCATGGGTGAAGGGGAGGCCCTCGTCGACCTGGCCCTGAGCCACTGGCTGGCCTTCTCGCCGGAGCGACTGCCGCACGCGCGACGTCACGCCGCCGAGGCGCTCACGATCGGACGCGAGACCGGGAATCAGCGTGTGGTCGCCAAGAGCCTGTGCTACCTGGGGCTCGTCGATCAGGTGGATGGCGACCTTGCCGCTGGTGATGAGCAGCTCGCGGAATCGCTGCGTATCGCGGAGGCCGGGAAGTACACCGACGTCATCGTCCAGTGCCAGCTGTGGCTGGGCGCGTACGCCAACTGGCGGGGGGAATTCGCGCGCGCGGTCGATCTCTCGCGGGCCGCGGTGTTCAAGGCGGCGGAGACCCACGACGGATTCCAGGAGTTGTTTTCCCTCGCCTTTCAGTGCCTGGCGCACCTGGGGCTCGGCGAGTATCGCGAGGGTCTCGCCGTCATCGCAGACGGTCTCGGGAAGGCCCGGGAGCGGCAGAACCTCTTCATCCAGGCCCGTCTCACCAACACGCTGGGCTGGTTTTATCAGGAAGTTGGGGATTTCCGGCGCGCGCGGGCGCTCGACGAGGAGGCGGTGGGGCTAGGGCGGGCTGCCAACAATTCGAACGCGGAGATCAGCTCACTCATCAACTTGGGCTGCGATCTCGTCTATACGGGGGACATCGCGAAGGGCCTGGCGCTTCTCGAAGAGTCAAAGGACCGCGTGGAGAAGCATGCCTTTGGCGCGCATCGCTGGCGATGGGGCAATCGCTTCGCCGCCTCGCTCGCCGAAGCCTTCCTGCGCGCCGGCGATCTGGACCGCGCCCGGGAGCACGCGGTGTCCTGCATCGCCCAGGCCCGGAGGACCGACTCGCGGAAGTACGTCGCCAAGGGCCATGCCCTGCTCGGTGAGATCGCGCTGGCGGCGGGGCAACGCGGGGAGGCCGAGACCGCGCTGCGCGAGGCATTGCTGGGCGCCCAATCGATACGCTACCCCGTCCTCACCTGGCAGGCTGCGCACGGGCTCGGCCGGGCTCTCATTCCCGCCGAGGGGGAACGCGGCGTGCAATCGCGCCGGGTGGAGGAGGCGAACGCGATGCTCCAGCTCGCCGCCGATACGCTCGCGGCCATCGCGGCTGCGCTGCCGGAGGCCGACCAGCGCGCAAGCCTCGCCGGATGGGACCGCGTCCAGGCGGTCCACGCCGATCTCGAGCGGCTCCGCCGCCGCTGAGCCACGCCCGCCGCCCTGAAGTATCTACTCAAGATTGACCCCCTTTGTTTGATGGGCAGCCAGACGTCCAAGCTGTCCAACTGGAGGGGGCCATGATCAAGCTCAGCGCTGTGAAGGTGCGGCTGCAGTATCGGACGCGGGTGCGCTACCGCCTACTGGTTCTGGAGTATGCGTGGGAGCAGGGGCCCGTCGCCGCGGGCCGGCATTACGGGCTCAGTGCGCGGACGATTCGGCGGTGGCGGAAACGCTGGCGGCAGGGCGGCCTCGAGGCCTTGGTGCCGTCCTATCCTCGGCACCGGGCGCGGCGGGTGTCGCCCCCGGCCGTCGAGCTGATCGATCCGCCACGCCCGCCAGGAGCTCGGCTTCGGAGCGGCGCGCGCCCGGCTCTGGCTGCAGCGCGCGCACGGGATCCGGCTCGCGATGGGTACGATTCAGCGGGTCTTTCGCGACGTGGGCCTGCCCCGCCTCCGGCGGACCCGCAAGCGGGAACAGATCGCAGGCCGCTGGGCGTTTCAGTACACCGCCCTAGACGACTGCACGCGCTTCCGCGTCCTGCGGCTCTATCGGCGTTTGGACCATCGCTCGAGCCTCGCCTTCCTGGGCTCCGGCGGGCCTTCCCGTTCCCCATCAAACGGCTGCAGTGTGACCATGGGCAAGAGTTCTCCTTCGCCTTCGGGCTGGGGGTTGAAGCCGCCGGGATCCGGCACCGGTACATTCGGCCCCGCCGGCCGCAACAGAACGGCAAAGTCGAACGCAGCCATCGGATCGATCAGGAGGAGTTCTGGGGCCGGCAACGCCTCCCGGACTTCGAGCCACAGCTGCCCTTCGGGACTGGGAGACCCGATACAACTATGCGCGCTTCTCCTTGGCTCTTCAGGGCCGCACACCGGCTGAAAAACTTGCCGCGCTCCAACCACCACGGGGAGTCGCCTAGGCGTCGCATGCCCGCGCGTGCTCGACACCCAAACCCAGGGGTCAATCTTGACGAGACCCAACAGCCACGCCCGCCGCCCTTGACATCCCGGAGGGCGGGGCATAAGGTTTGAGGCGCTTTTGCCAGCCCCGGACCCCTCATCTCCCCCAGGAGGTAGCGTGGTGAAACAGAACGTCACCGTCACCATCAACGGGACCAGCCATTCGCACGAGGTCGAGGCTCGCCTGCTCCTCGTCCACTTCATCCGGGAGCTCGCCGGCCTCACCGGGACTCACGTGGGCTGCGACACCAGCCAGTGCGGCGCATGCACCATTCACATGAACGGCCAGGCGGTGAAGTCGTGCACGCTTCTCACCGTGCAGGCGGACGGCGCGCAGATCACCACGATCGAGGGGATGGCGAAGGACGGTACGCTGCACCCCATCCAGGAAGGCTTTTGGGAGAAGCACGGGCTTCAGTGCGGCTTCTGTACTCCGGGCATGATCATGTCCGCCGCCCAGCTCCTGCAGCGCTATCCGAAGCCCTCCGAGGCGGAGATCCGGCACCAGCTGGAGGGGAATCTCTGCCGCTGCACCGGCTACCACAACATCGTGAAGGCCATCCAGTACGCCGCCGAGAACATGGCGAAGCGGTAAGGGAGGCCCACCATGGCGACGGCACGGCTGATGGGGGCGAGCATCAAGCGGCGGGAAGATCCCCGCTTCGTCACCGGCAAGGGGAATTACACCGACGATCTCAAGCTTCCCGGTATGACCTACGCGGCATTCGTCCGCAGCCCGCACGCCAACGCGAAGATCCGGAAGGTCGACACGGCGCAAGCCAAGGCGGCGCCGGGCGTGGTGGCCATCTTCACCGGCAAGGACATGACCGGCGTCAACTCCTTGCCCTGCGGTTGGCTCCTGCCGGACCTCAAGGTGCCCGCGCACCCGCCGCTGGCCACCGAGGCCGCGCGCTACGTGGGCGACCCGGTCGCGATCGTGATCGCGGAGAGTCAGAACGCGGCCAACGACGCGGCCGATCTCGTGGCGGTGGACTGGGACGTGCTGCCGTCGGTGACGTCCACCGAGCGGGCGGCCCAGTCGGGCGCGCCGCAGATCCACGAAGTGGCGCCCGGCAACGTGGCCTTCAAATGGCAAATCGGCGACGCCGGCGAGACCGAGGCCGCCTTCAAGAAGGCGGACATGGTGGTGAAGAAGCGAATCGTCAACCAGCGGCTGGTGGCCAATGCGATGGAGCCGCGGGCCTGCGTGGCACGCTACGAGGACGCCACCGGCGATCTCACGCTCTGGGTGACCTCCCAGAACCCGCACGTGCATCGGCTGCTCATGACCGCCTTCGTGCTGGGGATCCCCGAGCACAAGGTGCGGGTGATCTCCCCCGACGTGGGCGGCGGATTCGGCTCGAAGATCTTCCTCTACAACGAGGAGACGGTTTGTTCGTGGGCCACCCGCCAGATCAAGCGCCCCATCCGGTGGACGTCCAGTCGTCGCGAAGCCTTCCAGACCGACGCCCATGGGCGTGACCACATCACGGACGCCGAGGTGGCGCTGTCCCGCGACGGCAAGTTCCTCGGCTTGCGGGTCAAGACCACCGCGAATCTGGGGGCGTATCTCTCGACCTTCGCGCCGGCGGTGCCCACCTATCTCTACGGAACCCTGCTCAACGGCGTGTACACCTTCGGCGCAATCCACTGCGAGGTGACGGGAGTCTTCACCAACACGACGCCGGTGGACGCGTATCGCGGGGCCGGCCGTCCGGAGGCCTGCTATCTCCTCGAGCGGATGGTCGACGCCGCCGCGGCGGCATTGAAAATGGACCCTGCGGACATCCGGAAGAAGAATTTCATCCCGAAGTTCGACAACGGCTTCCAGACCAAGGTCGCACTGACCTACGACAGCGGTAACTACGGCGCCGCTTTCGACCGCGCCCTCCAGGTGCTCGACTACAAGAAGTTCCGCGCCGAGCAGGCGGAGGCCCGCGCCAAGGGCCGGCTCATCGGCGTCGGCTTCTCCACCTACATCGAGGCATGCAGTATCGCGCCCTCCAAGGTGGTCGGCTCCCTCGGGGCGCAGGCCGGGCTCTGGGAGTCCGGCAAGGTGCGCGTGCATCCGACGGGCATGGTCACAGTGTTCACGGGGTCGCATTCCCATGGGCAGGGGCACGAGACGACGTTCGCCCAGCTCGTGGCCGATCAGTTCGGCATCCCGATGGATCACGTGGACATCGTGCACGGCGACACGGGCACCGTGCCCTTCGGCATGGGCACCTACGGGAGCCGCTCCGCGTCCGTGGGCGGCACCGCCATCACGATGTCGATCAACAAGATCAAGGAGAAGGGCAAGAAGATCGCCGCCCACCTCTTGGAGGCCTCGCCGCAGGACATCGAGTACGCCAACGGTCAGTTCCAGGTGAAGGGCTCGCCTCAGAAGGCGGTGCCGTTCGGCCAGGTCGCGCTGACCGCCTATGTCCCGCACAACTATCCCGAGGGCGTGGAGCCTGGGCTGGAGGAGACCTCCTTCTACGACCCGGCGAACTTCTGCTTCCCGTTCGGCGCGCACGCGTGCGTGGTCGAGGTTGATCCGGACACCGGCAACGTGAAGATCCTGCGCTACGTCGCGGTGGACGACGTCGGCAACGTGATCAACCCCATGATCGTGGACGGGATGGTGCACGGCGGCATCGCGCAGGGCGTGGGCCAGGCGCTCTGGGAGGGCGCCGTCTACGACGACGGCTCGGGCCAGCTCGTGACCGGCACCATGATGGACTACGCGTTGCCCAAGGCCGACATGCTACCCATGTACGAGACCGACCGTACCGAGACGCCGACGCCGGTGAACCCGCTCGGCATCAAGGGCGCGGGCGAGACCGGCACCATCGCGGCGACGCCCGCCGTGGTCAACGCGGTGGTGGACGCGCTGTCCGGCTTCGGGATCGATCATATCGAAACGATGCCGCTCACGGCGGAGCGGGTCTGGAAGACCGTCCAGACCGCCCGGGCGAAGAAGTAAGGGGGGACTGCGCCCATGTATCCAGCTCAGTTCGACTACCACACGCCGGGCAGCCTCAAGGAGGCGCTCGACCTCCTCGGCAGGCACAAGGACGACGCCAAGCTCCTCGCGGGCGGCCATAGCCTCCTGCCCGCCATGAAGCTGCGCCTCGCGCGGCCGGCCCACCTGGTCGATCTTCGGAAGGTCCCGGGGCTGACCGGCATCCGGGAGGAGGGCGGGAGCCTGATCCTGGGCGCGATGACCACGCACTATGCCGTGGAATCGTCAGCCGTGATCAAGAGCAAGTGCCCGGTGCTCGCCGCCACCGCCGCGCTCATCGGCGATCCAATGGTGCGCAATATGGGGACCATCGGCGGCAGCCTGGCCCACGCCGACCCGGCGGCCGACTATCCCGCGACGATCATCGCGCTCAACGCCGAGATGGTGGTGGAGGGGGCCCGGGGCAAGCGAACCATCAAGGTGGACGACTTCTTCAAGGGCCTCATGACCACCGCGGTGGGGGCCGATGAGATCCTCACCGAGGTGCGCGTGCCCGCGCTCGCCGCCAATCAGAGCGCGGCGTACATGAAGTTCCCGCACCCCGCCTCGCGCTTCGCGGTGGTGGGCGTAGCCGCGGTCCTCACCGTCGACGGCGGGAAGTGCGCGAAGGCGTCGATCGGGATCACCGGGGCGGGCACTCACGCGGTGCGCGCGAAGGGCGTCGAGGCCGCCATCACCGGCAAGGCGCTGGACGCCGCGAGCATCCAGGCCGCCGCAGAGAAGGCGCCCGACGGCGTGGACGTGCAGGCCGACCTCCAGGGTTCGGTGGACTACAAGAAGCATCTCCTGAAGGTCTTCGCGAAGCGGGCGCTCGAGGCGGCGGCGAAGAAGTAGCCGGCTCGTGATCGGCGGGGTGGTCCTCGCGGCGGGGCTGTCGCGCCGCATGGGCCACCCCAAGCTGCTCCTTCTGCTCGACGGGCGTCCGGTGATCCATCACGCGGTGTCGGCGCTCGTGGACGCGGGCCTGGCGGACGTGGTCGTCGTGGTTCCGCCCGAGCATTCCGCCCTTGCCGAGGCCCTTTCCGACCTGCCCGCACGGCTCGCCGTGAATCCCGCGCCCGAGGCCGGTCAGGCGGGATCCGTGGTCGCGGGGATCGCCGCGCTGTCTCCCGTGGCAGACGCCGCGGTCATCGCGCTCGGCGATCAACCGGGAGTTCCCCGCGTTGTCCTGGTGGCCTTGCTCGAGTGCTACCGCGCCACCGGCAAGGCCATCGTGGCGCCGGGCTACCGCGAGGGACGGGGGAATCCGGTGCTCTTCGCGGCATCCGTGTTCCCCGAGCTCATCCGGCTCACCGGCGACCAGGGCGCGCGCCGGGTGATCGATGCCGATCCCGGGCGTGTCGCGCTCGTGCCTTTCGACATCCCCATGCCACCAGACCTCGACACACCGGACGACTACGAGAGCCTCCGGGCCCGGCGGCCGCCGGTGTAAACTAAGGAACCATGAGAGAAGAGATCAAAAAAATTCGCGAGTTGATGGAGAGCGCCGAGTACGTCACGGACCCGGCCATGGCAACGTCGGTGCACCTGGCGATGACGCTGAGGAAGCCGCTGCTCATCGAGGGGCACGCCGGGGTCGGCAAGACCGAGGTGGCGAAGGTGATGTCGCGGATGCTCGGCACGCGGCTCATCCGCCTGCAGTGCTACGAAGGCCTCGACGCCGCCCAGGCGCTCTACGAGTGGAATTACCCCAAGCAAATCCTCCACATCAAGCTCCAGGAGCGCTCCGACGTCTCGACACCGGACAAGGAGCACGAGATCTTCTCGGAGCCGTTTCTCATCCGCCGGCCGCTGCTCCAGGCCATCACACCGAACGGCTCGCCGCCTGTGCTGTTGATCGACGAAATCGACCGTGCTGACGAGGAGTTCGAGGCATTCCTTCTGGAAGTACTTTCAGACTTCCAGGTCACGATTCCGGAGATCGGGACGGTCAAGGCCACCGAGCCGCCGTACGTGATCCTGACCTCGAATCGAAATCGCGAGCTGTCCGACGCGCTCCGCCGGCGCTGTCTCTACCTGTGGGTGGACTATCCCGGCTTCGACAAGGAAGTCCGGATCGTGACCCGGAAGGTCGCCGGGGTGAACGAGCGCCTCGCCCGGCAGATTTCGCGGTTCATGGAGACGCTGCGGACGGTCCGCCTCGCCAAGCTGCCCGGCGTCGCCGAGACGCTCGACTGGGCGCAAGCGCTCTCGTCGCTCCATGCCGACCATCTGGACGAGGAGCTCGTGCTCGAGACCCTGGGCTGTGTCCTCAAGGATCCCGACGACATCAAGCGGGTACGCAAGGAGCTCGCCGCCTCCGGCATGAAGCGCTTCGTGGCGGCCGAGGGGTAGCGGGTGACCCCGGCCGCTCCCGCCCGCGATCTCCTGACGCAGACGCTCGCGTTCGGGCGGATGCTGCGGGCGGCGGGCGTGGCGACCACCACGTCCGAGGTGATGGACGCGGTGCGCGCGCTCGAGACCATCGACCTCCTCGACCGGGACGAAGTCTACCTCGCGCTGCGCACCGTCCTGGTGACGCGCAAGGAAGAGATCCCCGTCTTCGACCGGCTCTTCGAGACCTTCTGGAAGTACCGGGCCGATGAGGGGCAGGGACTGGACGGCCTCATCCAGAACGTCGACCCGCCCAAGCCCGAAGACGACACGATTCACGGTTCGGTGGAGAGCCACGCGAAGAAGGAGACGCAGGTCGCGCTGGAGGGATGGGAGGAGCAGGGCGGGGACGACGGGGAGCCCCTCGAGGTGCCGGGCGTCAGCGCGCAGGAAGTTTTGATGGACCAGGATTTCTCGACGTTCCCCACCGAGCAGCTCGACGAGGTCGCGCGCGTCACGGTGCTCATCGCCAAGCGCCTGGCCCGGCGTCTGTCGCGCCGCCGGCGGCCGGTGAGGCGTGGCGGCCTCGTGGACCTTCGGCGGAGCATCCGGGCCAACCTGCTCAAGGGCGAGATGATCGAGCTTCGCCGCCGGGAGCGGCGGCGGCGGAAGATCCGCCTGGTGCTGATCGCCGACGTCTCCGGCTCGATGGACCTGTACAGCCGTTTCCTGCTCCTCTTCCTCTACGCCCTGCAGAACGTGTTCGGCCGGGTGGAGACCTTCACCTTCGCGACGCGACTGACCCGCATCACCGAGCATCTCAAGGGTGCGACGTACAAGGAGGCTCTCCGCCAGCTCACCGCGGTACGGGACTGGTCGGGCGGGACGCGGATCGGCGAATCACTGCACGAGTTCAACCGCTCGTGGGGGCACCTCGTCGATCGGCGCACCATCGTGGTCATCCTGTCCGACGGCTGGGACACCGGGGAGCCCGAAGAGCTGGAGCACGAGATGCTGGTGATCAAGCGGAAAGCCGGGCGCATGATCTGGCTGAACCCGCTGCTGGGCAACCCATCGTACGAGCCTTTGACGCGCGGCATGGCGGCGGCCTTGCCGCTGGTGGATCACTTCGCGGCCGCGCACAATTTGTCCAGCTTGCGCGACCTGGCCGGCCACCTGAAACTGGGATAGCGAGAGAGACCGTACACCATGAGCAAGTCGGAGCTGTTCGAAAACCTCGACAAGCTACGCGAGTCCGAGGGCAAGGTGGCCCTGGCCACCCTCGTCAACACACGGGGAACCACGCCGCGCAAGGAAGGCGCCCAGATGCTGGTGGGCGAGGGGGGACGCATCCTGGGCTCGGTCACCATCGGGGGCTGCGTGGACGCTCAAGTCATCGAGGAGTCCGCCGGCGTACTCGACAAGGATCGCCCGCGGCTGCTGGAGCTGGATCTGGGCGACGAAGAAGCCTGGGAGATCGGCCTCACCTGCGGCGGCACCATCGAGGTGTTCATGGAGCCGGTGAGGCTGGACCGGCCCGGCGACGCCACGCTGGCCTTGTACGAGCGGGCCCGCGCCCACGCGGACGCGGGTGGGCGCGCCGCCATCGTCACGCGGCTGGACGCGGCGGGAAACGGCGCCAAGCTGCTCCTCCTCGACCGCGGCACGAGCGAGGGCTCGCTGGGGAGCGCCGACCTGGACGGGCGTCTCCGCGAGGAGGCCCGGGCCGCGCTGGACACCGGCAAGTCCAAGACCGTACTCGTGGGCGAGACGCGCGCCTTCATCGAGGTGCTGGTCCCCCCGGCCATTCTCGCCATCGTGGGCGGCAGCCACGTGGCCATGCCGCTGGTGACGCTGGCGCGTACCCTCGGCTTTCGCACGGTAGTGGTGGACGGCCGCCCGCGCTTCGCTACTCGCGAGCGCTTCCCCGATGTCGACGATCTACGCATCGGCATCCCCTCGGATCTGGTCCGGGAGATTCCGCTCCTGCCGAGCACCGCGCTGGTGCTGGTAGCGCACGACTACAAGTACGACGTGCCGGTGCTGAAGCATGCGCTGACGACCCCGGTGGGCTATATCGGCCTGCTCGGGTCGAGCCGGCGCGGCGCCGCCATCCTGAATCTCCTTCGCGAAGACGGCATTGCGGAGAGCTCCCTCGAGCGGGTACGAGTGCCGATCGGGCTCGACCTCGGCGCGCAGTCGGCCCCGGAGATCGCGTTGGCCATCATGGCTGAGGTGCTGGCGGTTCAGCGCAAGGCGACGGGCATGCCCATCGTCGAGAAGGTACGGCGAGGCCTCAAGTGAAGGCAGTGGCCCTCGACCGCGACGGCCTCACGCCGGCCCGCCTGGTGGGGCGCATCGCCGCCCACGACGTGCGGGGCGCCGGCGGAAAGATCATCGTGCGCAAAGGTCAGCTGCTGGACGCCTCCAGCGCGGCGTTAGCGCTCGAGGCGCCGTGGAGCGTGCCGCTCCACGTGCTGGAGCTCGAGCCGGGCGATATCCACGAGGAGCCGGCGGGCTCCCGACTGGCGCAGGCCGCGGCGGGCCCAGGCGTGGAGGTCAAAGGCTACGGCGGCGGGCAGTGGACGTTGGCAGCGGGGCGGCGCGGCCTCGTGCGGGTGCGCGATCGGGCGCTGCGCGAAGTCAACGCCGAGTCGGGGATCGCGGTGTTCACGCTATGGGACCTCCAGCCCGTCGACGCGGGCGAGGTGGTCGCCAAGGCCAAGGTCACACCCCTGGCCGTCGCCGAGTCGGTGGTCAAGCACGTGGAGAGCCTGGCCTGGGCCGCGGGCGGACTCTTGACCGTGGAGGGATTCGAGTCGCGCGTGATCGGGGCCATCTCCCGCGAGACCCTGGAGCCGCGACAGCGCGAGCGCTTCGAGTCCGCGCTCAAGG
>Ga0310812_10000704_pt1 | contig 12095 bp, 13 predicted proteins | sample NN3metagenome_FD_205747 | JGI IMG/M metagenome (GOLD analysis project Ga0310812, IMG submission 205747) | Soil microbial communities from experimental microcosm in Duke University, North Carolina, United States - NN3 | ecosystem: Engineered > Artificial ecosystem > Soil microcosm > Unclassified...
ACCAACGCATGACGACATTACCGTCGACGCGATTGCGGCTGCGTTCGGGGTGGCGGTCATCATCCATCCTGAAGCGCGAAAGATCCTCGAGGATTATTATCGCGACCGGCCAGGCGGATTGAATGACGCGCGTCTACGAATGGCGCGAACTCCCGACGGAGCGGAGTTGCTGCGCAACCTCAGCACCGGCGCGCCCGGAGTGAAGATCGGAAACGTTTATATCCTCGCGGGAGTCCCGCACATCGCCGCGAGCATGCTCGATGCGCTGACCGGCCGGCTGGAGGGCGGACGGCCGGTGGTCTCGGTCACCGTTGGCGCTCGCGCCCCCGAGAGCGAGGTTGCACAGTTGCTGCGCGAGACCGAGGAGTCGCATCCCGGCGTCGCAATCGGCAGCTATCCCTTCTTCAGGGACGGCGGCTACGGTTCGAATTTCGTCATTCGGTCGGAAAATGAAGAGCTGGCCCGAGAATGCGGCGCGGCCCTGGCCGACAGATTGAGGGAAGCCGGATACGAACCGGTCGAAGGCGGGATTTAGGGCCGCGGCGTCGCCGGCCAATGGCGCATGGAGCGGGTAACGGGAATCGAACCCGTGCGTTCAGCTTGGGAAGCTGACAGGCTACCATTACATCATACCCGCTGGCGCCGGCTTCCCAGTTAGGTTTCGCCTTCAAACCCGTCAACGACGCCATGAAAGTTCGTTCATTCAGGAACGATGCGCCGGTTTTTGCGTTGCGTATTATAAGCAAGCTTACTATATCTACGCCATGGAAACTCTTCCTTTTGAGATCGGCGAGACCGCGCACGCACTGCGCAAGGCCTTCGATCGCCTGGCGGTCGGGCTTGGAGTGACTCGTGCGCAGTGGAAGGTCCTCTTCCGCCTGACGCGGATGCCCGGCCTGAGGCAGGTCGAGCTCGCGGACATGCTCGACCTTGAGCCGATTACACTGTGCCGCATTGTCGACCGGCTCGAAGAGGCCGGCCTCGTCGAGCGTGTTCGCGATCCTGAGGATCGCCGCGCGTGGCGCCTGCATGTCACCGCATCGGCGCAGCCACTCATCGAGAAACTTCAAGCCGTCGGCGCTGAGCTTGTGGCTCGGGCGTTTTCCGGAATCGATCCCCAGGATCTGGAAACCACTCGCCGGGTTTTGGCGCAGACGCGCGAGAATGCCGGGCGGGCCGCACCTTTGAACAGGGCATCGAATCAATGAATAAAATGGCCACCGAGCCGATGACCGGATCCGAAGCCGCCGAGGCTCCGACCTTCCGGCGGCTCCAGCGGAAAATTGCCGACAAAGGCGCGGGCAAGACGATCGTCATGTTGATCGTGCCTTTGCTGCTTATCCTCGGCGGTGGATATTATTGGTTCACCAGCGGCGGGCGCGTGTCGACCGACGATGCCCAGGTCCGCCAGGACATCGTGTCCGTCAGCCCGCAGGTGAACGGCCAGGTCGTCGAGGTCTTCGTTCGCAACGGAAGCCGTGTGAAGCGCGGCGACATTCTCTTCAAAATCGATCCGCAGCCCTATCGCGTCGCGCTGGAACAGGCCCAGGCTCAGCTCGCTGCGGCACAACTCCAGACGACGGTTCTTCGAACGACCGCTGCCGGAACAGGCGGCGACATCACGGGCGCCGAAGCCAATCTTGCGATCAAGCGCAACGCGCTCGGCCGTCAGCAGGTGCTGTTGAAGCAGGGATTCACGACGCGCGCCGATTATGAGGACGCGCTCAACGAAGTTAGGACCGCCGAGACTCAGCTTGCCGACGCCCGGGCTCGCGCTGCGAACGCTTCGGCGGCCGTTGCGCCCGCGGGCGAGCAGCCGCAGATTGCGCAAGCCCAGGCAGCCGTGGACAAGGCGAAGCTCGATCTCGATCGGACCGAGATCCGCGCCACGATGGACGGCGTGATCGAGAATGCCGACAAGCTCCAGGTTGGCCAGATGGCCGTGATTGGCGTCGGCATGGTGTCACTGGTTCACAGCCAGAACGCCTGGGTGGAGGCGAACTTCAAGGAGAAGGACGTCGGCCGGATGGTTCCGGGCCAGCGCGCAAGCGTCGAGGTCGACGCTTATCCCGGGCTGAAGTTCAAAGCCCATGTGCAAAGCATCGGCGCCGGCACGGGCAGCGAATTTTCGTTGCTTCCGGCCCAGAACGCCAATGGCAACTGGGTGAAGGTGACTCAGCGAGTACCCGTGCGGATTGCTTTCGACGGCCGTCCAGAGAAGCCGATGATTGCCGGCCTGTCGGTCACGGCCACCGTCTATTTCGACGACAATAAGAAGAAGTAACGAAGCCGATGGCCGAAGAAACCCCGGCCCACGTCGCAACACATCCCTTGCCGAGAGGCGTTCGGCTGATCGTCACGGTAGGCGTGATGATGGCGGTCTTGCTGCAGGTGCTCGACACGACCATCGCGAACGTCGCGCTTCCGCACATGCAAGCGAGCCTCAGCGCGACGCAGGACACGATAAACTGGGTGCTGACGAGCTATATCGTGGCTTCTGCGATCGCTTTGCCGATCAGCGGCTGGCTTGCCGACCGAGTTGGGCGAAAGCGGTTGCTTCTGACGTCGGTGGTCTGCTTCACCGTCGCATCTGTCCTCTGTGCGACCGCAACGTCGCTCAGCGAAATGGTGATCTTTCGCGCCTTCCAGGGCGTGAGCGGCGCGTTCATCGTGCCTCTCGCCCAAGCGACGTTGTTCGACATCAATCCGCGCGAAAAGCACGGACAGGCCATGGCGCTATTCGGCGGCGGCGTGATGATCGGCCCGATCCTCGGGCCGGTTCTGGGCGGTTTCCTTACCGACAATTACAATTGGCGCTGGGTGTTCCTGGTCAACTTGCCGGTGGGCATCATCTGCACCCTGGTGATGATGCGGTTCATGCCGAAGACCGAAACGCATCAGCGCAAGTTCGACATGTTCGGTTTCGTGCTGCTTGCCCTTGCCCTCGGCGGCTTGCAGCTTTTCTTGGATCGGGGCGAACAGAATGACTGGCTGTCGAGCTGGGAAATCCGCCTCGAGCTCGGCCTGGCGATCGCGGCTTCGTGGATGTTCATCGTCCATATGGTCACAGCCGAACACCCCCTGTTCGACCGGTCGATGTTCAAGGATCGCAATTTTGCCACCGGCATTGTCTTCATGGCGGTTACGGGCGTTCTCTTGCTTGCGGGCCTCGCCCTCCTGCCGCCGCTCCTTCAAAGCCTGTATGGCTATTCCGTCCTGCAGTCCGGTTTCCTGACCGCGCCGCGCGGCGTTGGGACGTTGATCTCGATGTTGATGGCCGGCCGGTTGACCGGCAAGGTCGACTCCCGCCTGCTCGTCGGCCTCGGGGTCTGCCTGATGGGCACTTCCCTGTACATGATGACCGGCTTCGCGATCGACCAGCCGTCGCGTCCGGTGATCATGAGCGGCGTCGTACAGGGTCTCGGCTTGGGCCTGATCTTCGTTCCCCTGCAGAGCCTTGCCTTCGAAACGCTTGCGCCGCGCATGAGGACGACAGCAGCCGCCTTGCTCAATCTTTCGCGCAACATCGGCGGCTCAATCGGCATCTCGGTCGTGAGCACGCAGCTCGTGCGGATGACTCAGGTCGCGCACGCCGACCTCGCCCATAACATCACCGAGCAGACGATCCCGACCATGGATCCTACCGTGCTGCAAACGGTGTTCCCGGTCGCCGGACCGGCGGTTCTCGCTTACATCAATGCGGAGGTTACCCGGCAGGCTCTGTTCATCGCCTATCTCGATGACTTCAAGCTGATGATGATCGTCACGTTCGCGGTGCTTCCTTTGCTGTTGTTGATGCGTCGCGGGCGCCAGGTCGGCACCGGCCAGCCGCATGTGGCGATGGATTGAAGAGCACTTTCGCAATTCGCGTTTTGCCGCGATCGGCGAAGCCGGGCATAGGCGACTGGCGCGAAGGCGCCGACGGCCGCGAGGAACTCGAAATCCGTGTGGCGGAGGCTCCGACCGATGGTGCGGCGAACGAAGCGGTGGTGAAGCTTCTCGCCAAGTCGCTCGGGATCAGCCGTTCGGAAGTTGCGATCACCTCCGGCCAGGCCAGTCGCCACAAGCGAGTCTCGATCCCATTTGACCATCATGAACTGCGCCGCCGCCTCGGCGGCTGAAAAGGAGGATCCCATGCACAAGATCAAGACGCGCCGCCTCGGAAAGGACGGACCGGAAGTTTCTGCCGTCGGCCTCGGCTGCATGGGGATGAGTGAGTTCTACGGATCCGGCAGCGATGATGAATCCATCGCGACGATCCATCATGCGATCGATCGCGGGGTGACCTTTCTCGACACGGCCGACATGTATGGCGTCGGCAAGAACGAGGAACTCGTCGGGCGCGCGATCCGCGATCGGCGCGAGCAGGTCTTTCTGGCGACCAAGTTCGGCAATGTTCGCGGGCAGGCCGGCGAATTCCTTGGCGTCCGGGGCGACCCCGAATATGTCCGGTCCGCTTGCGAGGCGAGCCTGCGCCGCCTCGGCGTCGAGGTGATCGACCTCTATTACCAGCACCGCGTCGACCAGACGGTCCCGATCGAAGATACGGTCGGTGAAATGGCGCGGCTGAAGGATGAGGGCAAAATCCGGTATCTCGGTCTCAGCGAAGCCGCTCCGCGGACGATCCGCGCCGCTCACGCGACGCATCCGATTGCCGCCGTCCAGACTGAGCTTTCACTCTGGAGCCGGGATGCGGAATCCGAGGTGATTCCAGCGGTTCGCGACCTCGGGATCGGCTATGTCGCTTACTCGCCTCTCGGACGGGGATTCCTGACCGGCCAGATCAAGTCACCGTCCGATTTCCCGGAAGATGACTTCCGTCGCTTCCATCCCCGCTTCACCGGCGAGAATTTCGACAAGAACATCCAGCTCGTCCACGAGGTTGAAAGCCTCGCGAGGGAGAAGGGATGCACCACGGCGCAGCTCGCGCTCGCCTGGGTCCTGGCTCAGGGTGACGACATCGTTCCGATCCCCGGAACCAAGCATGTTCGCTACCTCGACGAGAATATCGGCGCGCTTGACGTGAAGCTGAGCAGCGATGACCTGCGGCGCCTCGACGCCATCCTCCCGCCAGGGGCAGCGGCGGGTGAGCGCTATCATGCCCGGGGGATGGAGACCGTGAACCTCTAGCCGTTCAACCGTTCGTCGATCAGGCTCTGGCGCACGGTTGTTGAGCATGGCAGTTGCTCCCCTACAGGGGAGGATTCGTCCATGTTCGACTTGTCGCGCCGCGAGGCGCTCGCGTCCGTTGCAGCAACGACCGCAATTTCCGCCGCCACTCCGGTTAGTGCACTGGCCCAGGTCGCTCAGGCGGCCGCCGCTCCCGTCGCAGCCTGGAATCTGGCCGACATTTATCCGACCGATGCCGCCTGGGAGGCTGACCGTCAGTCGTTGCTGAAGGCGATCCCGAGCCTCAAGGCCTTTCAAGGCAAGCTCGGTGAGAGCCCCGCGACCCTGAAGGCGGCCCTGCAGGCTGCGTCGGATATCAACCGGCGCGCATCGCGGCTTTACACCTATGCGTCGCTCAAGGCCGACGAGGATCGCCGCGTCGCGGCCAACCAGGAACGCAAGCAGCAGGCTCAGGACGCCTTCACCGCTCTTAGCGAAGCGACCTCCTGGTCCAATCCGGAGATCGTGGCGCTCGGCGCTGACCGCGTGAATGCGATGATCGCCGCCGACCCGGGCCTCAACAAATTCGCTTTCGGTTTGCGCGACATTCTGCGCGAGGCGCCGCACACCTTGTCTCCGGCGGAAGAGCAGTTACTCGCGTCGGCAGGCGCCCCGCTTGCCGGCCCGCAGGACATCCGCGACCAGCTCGCTGCGTCGGACATTCCGCGGCCGACCGTGAAGCTTAGCGACGGCAAGGACGTTCGGCTCGACGATCAGGGATATACGCTTGCCAGGGGCACCGCCAATCGGGCCGACCGCAAGATGGTCTTTGATAAATTCTGGGCGAGCTACAAGGCGTTCGAAAATTCGCTTGGCGCGTCGCTCGGAGCCCAGGTCAAGGGCACGATCTTCTATGCCAAGGCCCGGCATTACGACAGCGCGCTGCAGGCCTCGCTCGACGGCAACAACATCCCCGAGGCGGTTTATCGCTCGCTCATCGCCGAAACGAACCGCGGGCTTCCCGTGCTTCACCGCTATTTCGAGCTTCGCCGCCGGATGCTCGGACTTCCCGACATGGGTTACTGGGACATTTATCCGCCGCTGGTGAAGTCCGACCGGAAGTTCACGCTCGCCGAGATGCGCCAGCTGACGATCGACGCGATCAAGCCGCTCGGACCGGACTATGCGGCGCAATTCTCAAAGGCGAGCTCGTCCAACTGGATGGACCCGTTCCCAAGGCAGGGCAAAGCATCCGGCGCCTACATGCAGCCCGGCGCTTACGACGTGCATCCGTATCTGCTGCTCAACCTCAGCGACAAATATGACGGGCTCACGACCTACGCGCACGAGTGGGGTCACGCGATGCACACGTTGCTCGCCAATGCCGCGCAGCCCTACGAACTGGCGAGCTATCCGACCTTCACTGCGGAGGTCGCCTCGACCACCCATGAGCTTCTGCTCGCCAACATGATGGTCGAGCGCGCCAAGACCAGGGAGGAGAAGCTCTTCTACCTCGGCCAGATCATGGAGAACTATCGCGGCACCTTTTACCGCCAGTCGATGTTCGGCGAGTTCCAGCTGGCCATCAACGACCTCGCCAATAAGGGCGAGGGCCTGTCGGGCGAGAAGATGTCGGCGCTCTATCTCGACCTCTTGAAGCGCTACCATGGCCCGAAGGTCCAGATCGAAACGGACTATGGGGCCGAGTGGGCTTATATCGAGCACTTCTATTTCGGCTTCTATGTCTGGCAGTATGCGACGTCGATCACTGCGGCGAATTTCTTCGCGCAGAAGCTGATGCACGGCACTGCGGCGGATCGTGATCGCTATCTGAAGGTGTTGCGGTCGGGAGGTTCGGATTACGGCTACAATCTTTTGAAGATCGGCGGCCTCGATATGGCGACGGCCGAGCCTTACCAATTGATCGTCGACAGCTTCTCGAAGGTGCTCGACCAGGCGGAGAAACTGATCGCCTGATCAGGGTCCGCGAACGACCTGTCCGCCTTTCATGACGAAGCGGACCTGACGAACGGCGGAAACATCGCGCGTCGGATCACCGTCCACGGCGATGAGATCGGCGAGAAGGCCAGTCTTCACCTCGCCGCGATCGGTGAGGCGCAGGATATGCGCGTTTCCCGATGTGGCGGCGATAAGCACTTGAGTGGCAGGCATGCCCGCGCGCTGCATTGCGTCCATCTCGAGCCAGTTCTGGCCGTGGGTGTAGATGCCGACGTCCCCGCCCATGCAGATCGGCACTCCCGCCCTCATCGCGAGCTGGAAGGAGCGGCGGTTTTCCTGGACGCTCTCGGGTGCAGGCTCGACGCCGTTCCAATGTTGGAAGTAGCGCGCATAGGCCTCTGAAGCCGCGATCGTCGGACAGAGCGCCGTTCCGCGGTCGTGCATCATTTTGAAGATCTCGGCCGTGCCGTTGTAGCCGTGCTCGATCGTGTCCGCGCCCGCCAGGATCGCTCGGCGCATGCCCTCCGCGGTGGTCGCATGGACCGCTACGAGGCGACCCGCATCATGGGCTGCGGCGACCCCCGCGTTGAGCTCGGCCTGCGAAAGGGTGGGGCGGGTCGGTTCGCCCTTGCCCCAATGATAATCGGCATAGAATTTGACGATGTCTGCGCCGCCCGCGACCTGGTCGCGTACCGCACGAATGATCTCGTCCACGCCGGCGACTTCCTGGGCGCCCTGCGGGATCGTGACGCCCGGCTCAAACCCTTTCGGTCCGTATGCGCCTCGAGCGACGATCGCCCTGGTCGAAACGAGCAGCCGCGGTCCGGGCACGATGCCTTGGTCGATCGCCTGCTTCAGCCCGACGTCGGCGAAGCCCGCGCCCTCGGTCCCGAGGTCGCGCTCCGTTGTGAATCCGGCGTTGAGCGTCCGTTCTGCTTGCACGACCGCGCGGGCCGTTCGCAGCGCGAGCGGCTCATGAAGCACCTGATCATCCCACAGCGTCTCGTTGTACGGATGCAGGAACAGGTGGGAATGGCCCTCGATCAGGCCGGGCAGCAAAGTCGCGTTCGGAAGATCGACAACCCGGGCTCCGGCCGGTGCAGCGAGGTTCGGTCCAACCGCCGAAATCCGGTCGCCGTCGACCAGGACCTGCCAGCCTTCGTGCGGCACGGGATTGACTCCGTCGAACACTCGGGCCGGGCGGAGCAGGATCGGTTCTGCCAGAGCGGAGCTTCCGAACAGCAGGGTCATCAGAAGCAGGATCAGGCGTTTCATTCGCTCAGACTGTCATTGACGACCCAGCGACGCAATGCGGGTCCGGCCTTAGCCCTCGTCGATGAGGCTCATGCAGGTGACGCCGGCTTCGGCTTTCTGAAGTTCGGAGACATCGAGTTCGACGAGATCGTAGCCATGGCGGCGGAGTTCGGCGGCAGTGCGGGGATTGCCTGCAGGGAGGATCAGCCGGTCTCCGGCCCGAAGACAGTTCGCGGCGGCCGCCTCATGGGTCTCGATGGCCTCGACGTCCGTGAACAGCGCCGGATCGATCCAGTCCGAGTTCACGAGGATTCGCGCAGTGCCGTGCGCATCCTCTCCGGCGAACGTCACTGCGGTCTTGAGGTGGAGGCATTGACTCGGTTCGACCGTCACGACCTCGTAGCCGAGCGGAGCCGAGACTCCTCTCAAAGCGGCCGCCCCTTCCGCATTCGTGCGGCTCGACAGGCCGACGTAGAGTCTGCGGCCGATCCGCAGCACGTCGCCGCCGTCGAGTGTCCCGGACGCGAGACGATGAATGGAGAAATAAGGCGCAAGGTCACGGGCGGCATGATCGGCCTCGCCTGCGCGCGAAGCTGCTCCGGGCCGAGTGATCACGGCATGGGTGCCGAGCAGGATCGCGGTGTCTTCAACGAACACGGCATCCGGATCATCCTTGAGGCCGGGCAGGCGGACGATCTCGAAGCCGGCGGCGTCGAGCGCCCCCTCGTAAACCGAGTGCTGCGCTGCGGCCCTCCTCGGATCGATCGGCTGCCGTTCGAGATGCGTCAGCGCGCATTCGGTGATCCGGGGACTGACGGCGCGGGTGAAGGCTCTTGGCATGGGCCGATCCTATTGCGTGAGCCGCGCAAAAGAAAAGGGCGGCCGGAGAACCGACCGCCCTATTCCGACGAAATGAGAGCAGCCTAGCGCTTGCTGAACTGGAAGCTGCGGCGAGCCTTGGCGCGGCCATACTTCTTGCGCTCGACGACGCGCGGGTCGCGGGTCAGGAACCCGGCCTGCTTGACCATCGTGCGGAGCGCCGGCTCGTAGCGCGACAGCGCTTGCGCGATGCCGTGCTTGACCGCACCGGCCTGGCCCGAAAGGCCACCGCCCTTGACGGTTGCTTCGACGTCATACTGACCACGGCGGTCGGCGACATCGAACGGCTGATTGATGACGAGGCGCAGCGTTGGACGGGCGAAATAAACCTCCTGCTCCTTGCCGTTGACGACAATGCGGCCCGAGCCCGGCTTCAGCCAGACGCGCGCGACGGCGTCCTTGCGGCGGCCGGTCGCATAAGCGCGGCCATATTTGTCGAGCTGCTGCTCACGGATCGGAGCGGCCTCCTGCGCCGGCGGCGGCGGTGCGGCCGGGGTTTCCACCGGAGCTTCGGCCTCCGGGGCCGGGGGAGGCGGGGCAGGGGTGGCGCCGAGCTGCTCGGCAATGGATTCGCGGGAATCACTCATGGTTATGCGCCCACCTTGTTCTTGCGGTTCATGGCCGCGACATCGAGGATTTGAGGGTTCTGGCCGCCGTGCGGATGCTCGGTGCCGTTGTAGAGATGCAGAGCGCGCATCTGATCGCGGCCAAGCGGGCCGCGCGGGATCATGCGCTCAATCGCCTTCTCAAGAACGCGCTCAGGGAAACGGCCCTCGAGCACCTTGCCGGCGGTGACTTCCTTGAGGCCGCCCGGATAGCCCGTGTGCTTGTAATAGATCTTCTGGGCGAGCTTGCGGCCGGTGAACCGTACCTTGTCGGCATTGATGATCACGACATGGTCGCCGCAGTCGACGTGCGGGGTGAAGCTCGGCTTGTGCTTGCCGCGCAGGATGTTGGCGACGATCGTCGCGAGCCGCCCGACAACAAGGCCGTCGGCATCGATCAGATGCCATTTCTTGTCGACCTCGGCCGGCTTCGCCGACTTGGTCGTCTTCATCAGCGCCTTCATGGCGTTGATCCTTTCGTTGAAATGCGAAAGGCGCCGCATCAGCGCAGCGCCAGTGAGCCGCTATTTGCCGGCGAAGGTCAGAAAGTCAAGCAAAAGCGGGCATTTCGCGACGGGTAAAATAATACCTTCATGACAATTTGTCCATTTGGCGCGCACAGCAATCTGCCGTTCAGGATCCAAGCATAAATTTCGCGCAGCTTATTGGATGTTGGAGGACGTTTGATGAAGCTTCCCTATGTCGCTTTGGCCGGGCTCGGCGCAGCCGCAATCGCCGGCGCGGCGCTCGCCGCCAGGCCGCAAACCCATGTCATGAATGTGCCGCTTGCCGATGGTTCGACGGTTCGCGTCGAATATGTCGGTGACGTCGCCCCGAAGGTCACTGTGGACCCGGGCGTTGGCGACATCGACGCGGCTGATGCCGGGGGCTTCGCGGCCATGCCTTCGTTCGCGGGCTTCGATCGAATGATCGCCGAGCTCAACCGGCAGACGCAGCAGATGGTGCGCCAGGCCCAGGATATCGCCAGGAATTCGGGGGCGATGGCTGCCGGCGCCGCTCCGTATGTAGCATCGTACGGCAACATGCCGCAGGGTTCGACCAGCTACAGCGTCACCACCGTCAGCAATGGCCGCAAGAGCTGCACGCGGACGACTGAAATCGTATCGCAGGGCGCTGGGAAAGCGCCGAAGGTGACTTCGAACACCAGCGGCGATTGCGATGGGATTTCGTTGCCGGCCGCGCCTCCGCCGCCAGCACCGCCGGTCAATCGCACCTAAACCGGCGGGGACGTCGAAGGCGCGCTTCTTCGATCTTCGACTGATGGGGAATCGGGGCCGATTCCGACGAGGAATTGACGTTCTGGACGTTGCCTCCTGATCTGTCGGCGCCTAATCAGTGCCCCGATTCCATCCCGACTGCCCGGAGAATGCTTTCCCGTGCCAAGGCGCGTAAAAGACTTCATCGAAATCAGCGATTACACGTCGCTCGATGCGTTGATCGGCTACCTCAACACGATCCGCGACAATTTGCCCGAAGGCCATGAGGCGGAACTGAAGATTCGCGGCGACGACGTGTTCGGGCGGCGGCTGACCATCACCTATTTCCGCGAACAGACGCCCGAAGAGGCCGCGCTCGATGCCAAATATGGCGGAGTGGACGACGGAGCGGGTGACGAAATCGAGTCGCTCCGGCATCAGCTCGACAGCGTTCCTTTCTCTCGCAAAGCCAAGAAAAGCGGCTGAGCTCAGGTCGTGCTGTCTTCCACCCAGTCGGCGTAGGAGCGCAGCACCTTGTCGATCGGCCAGGCGACGATGCACGGCACCTTGTAGCTGTGCAGCGCAGCGATGCGGGCGATCAGCGCGTCACTATTCCAATGGTGCGTCTTGAGGATCGCCGCGACTTCGTCAGTCGACTGGATCTCGCCTTCCCAACGGTAGATTGAATGGATCGGCGCGAGGATGTTGATGCACGCCGCGAGCCGCTCTTCGACGACTGTTCGGCCGATGCGCTCCGCCTCTTCAGCGTCGGCGAAAATGGCATAGATGGAAACGACGCTCACTCGGGTTCTCGGCCAAGTTCGTGCGCGCCCCAGATCGTCGAAGCCAGGAGCAGAGCGCCAACCGCCTGGTGAAGCGCGGCAAGCCAGATCGCGACACCGGAAAGGACGGTCAGGATGCCGAGCAAGACCTGCGTCCCAAAGGCGGAATGGATGGCGATCGAAGCTGGACGAGCACCGGCCGTTTTGCGGACCTTCCGGGCGAAGACGACCATCGCGGCGACGACGACCCAAGCCCACCAGCGATGGACGAAATGGACGAGATAGGGATC
>Ga0310812_10000705_pt1 | contig 12094 bp, 9 predicted proteins | sample NN3metagenome_FD_205747 | JGI IMG/M metagenome (GOLD analysis project Ga0310812, IMG submission 205747) | Soil microbial communities from experimental microcosm in Duke University, North Carolina, United States - NN3 | ecosystem: Engineered > Artificial ecosystem > Soil microcosm > Unclassified ...
ACGTCTTGGCATACCTGCTAAGCCTAAGAAATGCATCGGAAAAAAGGTGAGATTAATACCAACAAAGGTTAACCAAAAATGCAATTTACCTAAAGTTTCATTGTAATAACGACCAGTCCATTTCGGCAACCAGTAATAAATACCACTGAAGATGCCTAAGAGCGCACCCGCTACTAATACGTAGTGGAAATGCGCAACAACAAAGTAAGTATCTTGATACTGATAATCAGCAGGCACAATGGCAAGCATCAAACCAGAAAAACCACCAATGGTAAATAAAATCACAAAAGTGGTCGCAAACAACATTGGCGTTTCAAATGTGAGTGAGCCGCGCCACATAGTCGCAACCCAGTTAAACACCTTAATACCTGTAGGCACAGCAATCAACATAGTAACATACATAAAATAAACTTGCGTTCCCACTGCCATCCCCGCTGTAAACATGTGATGCCCCCACACAATAAACGAGAGGAAAGCAATAGCGGCGACCGCACCAACCATAAATTCATATCCGAACAAACGCTTGCGTGCAAAAGTTGGTATCACTTCAGATACAATACCAAACGCAGGTAAAATCATAATGTACACTTCTGGATGCCCAAAGAACCAAAACAAATGTTGGAACATCACAGGATCACCACCACCCGCTGCGTTAAAAAAGTTTGTGCCAAAATGGCGATCAAACAAAACCATCGTCACAACGCCCGCCAGTACTGGCATTGCGGCAATTAATAAAAACGCTGTAATAAACCAAGTCCACACAAAAAGGGGCATTTTCATCCACGTCATCCCTGGCGCGCGTAGATTAATAATGGTTGCAATAATATTAATCGCACCTAACACTGAAGAAATACCCATCATGTGTATCGCCACGATCAGATAATCTGTACTCGGTGGTCCATAGGTCGTTGAAAGTGGTGCATACATCGTCCAGCCAAAATTAGGTCCTGAACCTGGTACGAATAATGAAATAATCAACAAAGAAAAGGCGAAAGGTAATAACCAAAAACTCCAGTTATTTAATCTCGGCAAAGCCATATCTGGCGCGCCTATCATCATTGGCAGCATCCAGTTCGCTAAACCAACAAAGGCAGGCATAATCACACCAAATATCATGATTAAACCATGCATCGTGACCAATTCATTATAAAAATTGGGATCAAAAAACTGTAATCCAGGTTGGAAAAGCTCCATGCGGATCAACAAAGCCATGCTGCCACCAACAAACAACATCAATAAGCTAAATAACAAATAAAGCGTACCAATATCTTTGTGATTGGTTGTGAAAAGCCAACCTGCCGCCCAGGCTTTCCATCCCGCTTTAAGTGAGTGATGCGCTGGCGCATGGCCGTGGTCATCATGAGAATGATCGTGTTCATGAATCACAGTGTACATTCCTTATATTAGTTTCATTAATTCCACATGTCGTTTTAACAGACTCTAATGGCGCGCCGCCTTAATTTGGTCTGCTTTTACCCAATCACCTTTGTTATTTCCCCAAGCATTACGTTCATAAGTAATCACATCCGCGATATCTTGATCACTTAATTGCTCTTTAAAGGCAACCATGGCCGTACCTTGTTTGCCATTCATGACGCGATCAATATGCGCCGCAACAGGGCCTGTTACAATCGGACCACCCTTTAAAGCAGGGAAGGTCGGTGGCATACCCATACCTGAAGGTTGGTGGCACACTGCGCAGGTCGATCCATATATTTTTTCTCCACGCGCCATTGCTGCTTTAATATCATCCACAGCTGGTGATACAACAGCAGGTGCTGATGCTGAAGGCGTTGTCACTGTTCCCACTGTGACGACCTCAGCAGCAGATGCCGTCTTGGTTGCAGCAGCAGGAATAACATTTGAAGGCTGCACTTTTAATGCCTCTTCTATGCTTTTCCCTTCTCTATAAGCTTTAATTTGCGCAGGTTGTACGAGCGTTCCTGTATTATTACCAAATGCATTACGCTCATAAGTAATCACAGCAGCCAATTCAACATCACTCAGTTGGTTTTTGAAAGCTTGCATAGCAGTGCCGGAGACACCATTAAAAACAGTATCGATGTGTTTTGTGATGGGACCTGTTGCAACAGGACTGCCCTTTAACGCAGGGAAAGTAGGCGGCAACCCTACACCTGTTAGCTGGTGACAAGCTGCACAAATACCCGTATAAACTTTCTCACCTTTGGCTTCTAACTCTTTGAGTGTCCATAGCTTATTAACAGCCAGCTCATCTCCACTCGCCTGGCCTTTTTGTTTCGCAACCCAATCTTTATAACCTTGTTCAGTGGTCGCAATCACAACAATAGGCATAAAAGCATGGTTGATACCACACAGCTCGGCGCACTGCCCACGATACACGCCTGGTTTATCAACGATAGTCCATGCTTCATTAATAACGCCGCTGATCGCATCACGCTTCACCGCAAAATCGGGTACCCACCAAGCATGATTAACATCATTGGATGTAATTAAAAAACGAATTTTCTTGTGTATAGGAACAACCAGCGGGTGATCAACCGCTCTTAAGTAATCAGCAGATTTTGGGGCTTTACCATGAATTTCATCCTGCGACGTTGCAAGATTACTGAAAAAACTGACGCCATCTTCTAAATATTCGTAATGCCACTTCCACTGATAGCCTGTGATTTTAATTGTTAATGCTTCTTGATCATTATTGTTCATGTTGAGCAAAACTTTAGTAGCAGGCACAGCCATCACAATCAAAATAAGCGCAGGCACAATAGTCCAAGCGATTTCTAATACAGGGTGAGAGTGAAACTCTGCAGGCTTTGCGCCTTTGGATTTCCGATGAAAAATCATCGAATAAAACATAGCACTAAATACGACTATGCCAATCACAACACATATCCAAAACACAGCCATATGCAGACTATATACGTCGTGACTAATAGGAGAGACACCCTGTGTTAAATTCAATGTAGTCTCTGCCATTGCGGCGCCACTTCCCGCAAGCAAAGTAAACAAAGCTAATATACGTCGCACACTATCTCCTTATGCGTTTTCCAAATCTGTGGTAGTATCATCAATAATTTACCGGCGCAGTATAACGGTACTTGTTAGTAATTTAAACTATGGAATGAAAAAAAATATGAAAGAGATAAATACCAATGATCCCGCATCTATCCTCGCACGTGAGCTGTTATCAGAAAAACGTGCCGATAGACGCTGGAAAAATGTTCGTTTTATTTTCTGGTTTGCATTATTTGCTTATATTATATACCATATTTTCCATTTTTCTGATAAACCGCTGCCGCATCACGAAAAAGGAAAACACGTTGCGCTCGTGCGCTTAGATGGCATGATAGCACCGGATCGAGATCTTTCAGCTGAGGCATTGCTACCAATCTTAGAAGATGCTTTCGAAGATAAGGCAGCGAAAGGTGTGATTATTGATATCAATTCACCTGGTGGCACACCCGTGCAAGCCGCCATCATTCACGACGCCATCATGAGTTACAAGAAGAAGTACCACAAGAAAGTGATTATCGTAGGAGAAGATTTGCTCACCTCTGGCGCATATTACGTTGCTGTGGCGGGAGATAAAATTTTCGTCAATCCCAGTACGATCACGGGATCCATTGGCGTTATCATGAAAGGTTTTGGTTTTGTGGATTTGATGAAGAAAGTTGGCATTGAGCGGCGCGTTTATACTGTTGGCGCGGATAAAGATCGCTTAGATCCTTTCTTACCGCAACAACCTGAAGATTTGAAAAAAATTCAGCAAGTGATGAATGAAGTGCATCAGCACTTTATTCAGGCAGTGCTTATTGGTCGCAAGGGCAAGTTGAAAGGCGACCCTACCAAGCTTTTCACTGGAGATTTCTGGTCTGGCGATACAGCGCTGCGTCTTGGGTTAGTTGACGGGCTTGGCAATTTGATCGATGTCTCTCAAGCAGAATTTGGCACCAGCGAATTTAAAGAATACAACGGCATGCCGAATATTTTTAAATTACTCAGCGGAGAGATTAACAGCACCTTTGATAATATTTTTTATAGTGCTGTGTAGAATTTATAGAATGATTGAACAGTGCCGCTTCCTCACAGTCGCGGCTCGGTCATTCAAAATTGTAATTAGCGCTTAGTCCTAACATCTTGCATGTGGCCCTAACACCTACCTTTCGCTCACCCTTAACCCGTAATTCTTCTATCGTTTTTATTTTATCGGATGCATCGGAAAGTTCGGTAGAAAAAAGACGGCAGGCATCAGAAGATGCTTTAGGATATGCTTTTTTCCCATCCGGACAACCGTTGTTATCAGCGTTCTCCATTTTTAACCCCACACCAAAAGTAAGAAATCGCAACGTTACAACAAATGTCTCTTAATTGTCAATATGATGGGTATATTTCAGTCAGATTCACTTACTAAAAAAATCATGCAACGTGACAACAGATGCAATAAAACCTGCGCTGTAGATATTTTTTTTAAGACTAGCAGATAAAATCATTGAACGCATAATCTGCTTTTTTGTTTTTGTGACACTCAGATATATCTTCTCTCTGTTTCGCATATGGGCTGCGTATTTTTTATCGACAACAAAATCAGAAACAGTGTGTTTTATTTCACAAAGATTAACCATATCATCAGGCCTGTCAAAAACAAGATCGATCTGCGCACCCATTTCCCCATCCTGCCCCGGCAAATATCGCCAAGGAAAAACATCAGAACCATCTGGAATGCACAAAGCTTTTTTGATTTGATTAAGATGTTTAAAACAAATTGCCTCAAATGCAAAACCCGACCACGCTTTCCATGCCGGTTTTGCTGACATCACCTCCCAATAATGATCATCCATATTCTTAGCAAGAGAATGTGTCGATCGCCCTGCAATCCATGTCAGATAAAACAACGTATATTCATCTACCACCTTATAATACACACCACGCTCTTTTTTCCACGGTGCAAATTGAATAATAAAACCAGCCTCTTCAAGCTCTTTCAGCCTGCTTGTTAAACGACCACCTTTATAATGAAAATGAGATTCAATTTCACGCCTAGAAACACCCTCCCTTTTTTTTGCAATAAAACGAATAAGCGCCTCATGAATCTCGTGATTTTTAAATAATGATGAAAATAATAAATGAAACTCATCAAAAAGAGCACCCTTCTTGTTAAAACAAATATGATTAATATTCTGAATAACAGAAAGCCCCTTTTCAAAAAATTTAAGGTAGAAAGGAATACCACCCAAACACATATAAGCCATCAATATCTGTTGGTTATTATAAGAAACATTTTTGTATTCTAAATAAGCTTTTACCTCAGCTAGCGTAAACGGCTCAAGCAACAAACGTAGCGTAATTCTATTATGCAACCCACCTTTATTATTTAAAATAGACTCTATCATCCAAGAAGCAGCCGAACCGCAAATAATCAGTTTGATTCTTTTGTCTGCCGACCAGTAACGATTCCAATAATAATCAAGCGCCTCCAATAAGCCAGATTTTGGTGTTGCCATCCACGGAATTTCGTCTAAAAATAAAACGACACGCTGATTACCCGCAACCAACTCAATTGCGTCTTTTAAAGCTTCAAATGCATCATGCCAGTTTGAAAAAGCAGATAACTGCGTTCCTTTGCGCCCACGGTAAAAGGTGACCTCTATTTCTTGTTTAAATTTCTCTAATTGTTTTTTTAAACTCCCTTTGTGGATACCAGAAGATCTAAAAAACAAGCATTTCTTTTTCTTGTTATTATTATTAAAAAATTCTCGAATGAGATATGTTTTACCCACTCTTCGCCTGCCATAAACAGCAACAAACTCAGCCTCCTTTGATTGAAATATTTTTTCAAGCTGTTGCTGCTCAATCAAACGACCAATGATTTCCATTTTACACCACACACCGAGATAAGGGACGCTTATAAATATATTATAACCGTCCCTTATTGTCAATTTTTATGAAATAAGGGACGCTTATAAATTTGTTATCAGCGTCCCTTATGGCTGTTTTTGGCAATTTGAAATATTACAACTTATTGATAAATAATATAATTTTACTTTCTACAGATAAATCACCACACCATTGCCACCCTTAAATTCAGAGTGAATGAAGGGGTGGCCGCCGACATAAACACTGCCATATCCCGTTGCAGATGCGAAAACTTTATTGCGCGCAAAAACACTGATGTGCGCATCTTCAGTTGCGCGAGCAAAAACAGTTTCAGCAAATAAACGTCGTCCAGCAAAGCAGGATCTCTTCTGCGCCTCAACCGTCAAATTACCAACTGCGCCAGCAATGCCGATGGCAGCATCGTCATAAACACAAGCACGTATAGCACGACTGCGCGAGTCACAGATATAAACACCTGCCTCGCCTCTTGCAACAACATCCCCCAAATTAACAGGACCTACAATACTGATTTTGCCAGCACCCGATACATAAATATTGAGATGGTTGCTGTTCGCGCCAATCATACTGATATTGCCGACACCAGAGTGCATGATAGAATGCACCGCCATCTGACCACACAATGTAGTAACACCGCATCCCGATGTTTTAATCGATAAATCTGGCGTGCGTACACCAAATAAATGCATGTCGCCTCTTCCACTATTTTCAACATAACGCACATCAAGCTGCCCACCCAAGTAAATCGGGCCGCTAGCCAATGAAATGACTTCCATATGATAACCATGCAGTTGCACACCTTCAATAGAACCATGCCCTGCCTGGATCAACCGCTCCAAATGTCTCACACCAATGCGAACGATAACATGATCCATGCCAGGTGCAGGGCGAATTTGATCAACACAAAGTACACCCGCTTGCACTCTCACATTTGTTGCACTCACCGCTTCGTTAGTGCCGTAAATATAAACACTGTCTTGTTGTTCTGTTCCAAAAATTTGAACCTGAAAATCACCTTTCACTTTAATATTTGTAAATGCAGGCACACGCACCATCATCGTACTCACTAATGCTGAATTAGGCGCATGACGTAATTCTTTTTCTGTAAGATTTGCACGACCAGATAGAAACCAGTTGTCCGCACCTCGCGTCCAGGCATCTGCATTCGTCTCAATTTGACGCATCCATGTCTCTTGCAATAAATCTTGCTGCACAACAGGACGTCTGGATGCACACCCTCCCTGTAGTAAAACAAAGAAAATTAACGACCATGCAAAAGATTGTCTTAGGAATCTATTTAACAACAAACGCATCAGTTGCTCCTCTTCTGCAATAAATATAAATGCCCCTCAACAGGGAATCCATCTTGTACACGTAAATCAATCTCACGATACTGCAATACACTAAAACCATGGTTTACCGTTAACGCTTCAATATAGGCCTTACGATGCGCAAACCTACCTGAATCCATTACGATATAATCTTTCTCGTTTGTCATTTCTGTATTAAAAATAAATAACCCTTCCGGCAATAAGGCATTAGCAACAGCTGCAAAGATGGCCGAAAGATCCCCCTCATAGACTAACACATCTGCTGCTAATACAATATCATACGCTGCCTGTTTATCACAGAGAAAAGAGAGCACCTGGCCCAAAACAAGCTCAGTGTAAATGTTTTTATCTGCCGCTATTTGAAGCATCTTTTCAGAAAGGTCGACACCACAGAGTGTTTTGGCAATTGATTTAAACACTTCACCGCATAACCCCGTACCACAACCTAGATCCAGTATGGTTTTTTGCATTCCTTCACACGGCATTTGCTTTTGCAAGATAGCGTACATTTCCTCTGGCACACGATAATGCAGCTCTTTTCGCAAATGCGTATCATAATGATCTGCGTAGCTATCGAACAATGCTGTGAGATAAGCAGGCGAGGCAGTATGCACGCCCTCTTTATGCGTCAACACAGCCAGCAAATGACGCACAGCCGCATTGCTTGGCTCTATACGCAATGCCTCACGGAAATGATCGATAGCAGCTGCTTTGTTTTTTAAAGCCAAAAAATTAACACCTATATTATTATGCGCAGAGAACATATCGGGATCTATTTTTAGCGCCTTAAAATAAAAATCTTGTGATTCTTGCAATTTCCCTTGTTGCATTGCGATCACACCCAGATTAAATAACACCTGAGAATCATTTTCATTAATCTCTAACGCTTTCAAGTAATGAAATTTCGCTTCTTCTTTGTTACGTAGCGACCAATAAGCATTTCCTAAATTCACTTGGGTTTCAAAATGAAAAGGATGCTCTTTTGCTAATATTTTAAAATAATAAATGGCTTCTAGATATTGATGCTGCGCTAACAACAAAGAACCCAGTTGAAACAGACCACCAGGATGCGCTGGCGACAATTCAAGCAAAGCACGATAGGTATGTATCGCATCATGAATGCGATGTGCTTTATAAAAAGCAAGGCCAAGATGGTAATAAGCATCTGTATAATTTGCTTGTAGAGAGATAGCTTTTTGATAACAACAAACAGATTCTTCCCATTTTTCTTGAGAAAAGTAAATATTAGCTAAATTATGATATGCTGCTACAAAAGAAGGATATTGATTAATAAGGGCTGTTAATAATTCCTCAGCCTCTATCAGTAAATTTTTATTTTTTAAAACATTCGCAAGATGCAGCGTTACATTTGGGTCTTCAGGATCGATCACCAGCGCACGCTCTAAGTAATGTTTAGCAAGATCAAAATCACCCTCTTCTGCACACAGTATACCTAACATGTGTAATATCGATGATTCATCACCCTGTTTTTCTAACAAGAGCAAGCAAGCCGCCTTCGCCTCTTCTCGATGCCCCGCTTGATATAGCTCAAAGGCCGACTGCAGCACTGTGTTGTTATCGATGTTATGTTCTGTAGGGTTCATCAGAAAATTATACCTGTGAATTTATCTATACCCATCATACTTCAAAATGCGATTTTTCTCACGCACCTTCGGTGCTTAAGTGTGTAGTAGGTGCATTTAACCCCAGGCTGCGCGCTATCGCGCTTACCTGGGGCTATAAAGCTTTCGGTCGTAAACGACCTGATTGCGTTGTTATTTTATGAGGTCAACCTAAAATTAATTTAATGAGGGGTTGCAATTTAACACAGTATCTTAAAGCTTTCGGTCGTAAACGACCTGATTGCGTTGTTGTTCTATACGATTAACTCAAAATGCATTCAATTTTGGTTAATCGCATAGCGTCACGACACAACCAGGCCGTTTACGGCCGCAAGTTTTATAGCCCCGGCTGAGGATTGCGAAGCGAAGCGTAGCAATCCGAAGGCCGGGGTAATGACAATCCACCCATGTTTTAAGCACCGTAGGTGCGTGAGCGATCTTAGTTAGTTCTTCAGATTCAGAATACTTGTGAATGAGGGGTTGCAATTCAACACAGTATCTATAAAGCTTTCGGTCGTAAACGACCTGATTGCGTTGTTATTTTATGAGGTCAACCTAAAATTAATTTAATGAGGGGTTGCAATTTAACACAGTATCTTAAAGCTTTCGGTCGTAAACAACCTGATTGCGTTGTTATTTTATGTGACAAACATAACACTTTTTTATCTCATTCAACTTTCATTGGCGTGGTTGGCAGAAATTTAGTGAGATTTAACAATAAGATACGCATATCTTTTTGGTTGCGTACGCAGTCAACGATCACCATTTGCGCGTCGTCCATTGATAACGACATCAGCGAAGCACAGGCTTCGGATACAACAGACTCTAGCACAGCGATGTCTGATATATAGTCTGACGCAGTAACAGGTATCTCTTTTCCTTGAAAATAACAAATCATCGCGACGACTAACTCTTGATTTTTTTGTACCACCTCCAATAAAGAGTTAGCAATAGGCGCGAGCATTTCAGCATCTGCAGGTTCGGAAATCAGATAATACATGCTAAAAATTGCTTCTATTAATTGATCTAATTGAATCAAAAAGGAACGGCTACCCGCTCGCAAAGCAGGATTAAATCCTAATTCAAAAATCCATTCAGGATATAACGGTGGCTTTAAATGATTCATGAGCATGTTCATCTTATCTTCAAATACGCTTTGTTCCACCGACAACTGAAGAAACCGCTGCGTCGATAACATCATGCATTCACTCACTAATTCAAGAATAGGCACGACTGCTGCACAAAAAACAGGCTCAATGCAAAGCGGATCGATGAAGAAGCGACTCAACAACGCAATCAATGCGCCTAGTGCAATCTGTAAATAGATTTCTCTTACAGCATCAAATGCGATAGGGAAAAACCATGCAGCAATAAATGCTATCGTTGCAATGATAGTGACAACATACACTCTTTGGAAAAAATAACGGGCGGCAAAAATAAAAAGGCCAGACAACAGACACAACAATATAAATAGGATATTAATCGGAAGCCCATACTGGCGACAGGCAATTAATAAAACTGACAAGAAAACACCAACCGCCATGCTTAAAAAAAATAAAATGCCCTGGCGCCAAGGCGATCCCTTATTCACATACATCACCAAAAAAGCACTCAGCACTGTCCAACAAGAGTCATGGTATGGGGAATACCAGGCAAAAATAGCGGCAAAAGCCACTGCGGCAATGATAGAAAAAAAGCGACGTTGCTTTAGTTGTTTTGTCGAAGATGGGAACATAACGCTCTTAAATTAAAAGTAAACAAAGAGAAAACCAATGGCTCAGGAGAAGCATTACACAATATATTTTCCACTAACTGCTCAAACTCACCTATCGCCTCCTCTAACAATACCGTTTTCACAGGTTGCTTTGGGTATCTTAACAAATCTCGCCAACACGCATCCATCGCATCAGAGACATCTTGCAAGATAGCAAACAACATCTGGTATTTTTTAGCACGAATTGCGCTAATTGCGCTAATCGCGATAAAGAAAAGTGTTTTTTCAACATGAATACGTTTTTCAAATAGGTAAGGCTGGTCTCGATAGGCAGGATCAATGAAACAATCAAAGATAGCTTCACTTAATTTTTTCAAACGATAGACACAAACAAAGGAAAGGAATCGGAGGAGCAATGTATGAATAAAAGCGGTAATAGATCACCTCCGAGTAAATACCAAACGCTCTGCTGCGATGAAGCTGATACCGAGCGCGGCGTAACCGAGCCGCGCGCGTAAGCAAGCGTCACCATTATCGAACAGAGACCCCGCTAGTCATGTGACGCTCCCTCACGGTCGCGGCTCGGTATCGTGGCCAATACCACGGTCAATATGCAGTCCAGCACCCCAACGCGCGCCTAACGATCCCGCCGCCACTGATATTTTTTCACGTCTTTCCAATATTCTTTTTTCAAGAAATAAGCAAAGACAGTAAATATCAATAAGAAACCCAGCACCCACCAACCAATCTTGTGCTGCTCTGCTCGATAAGGTTCAGAAGCATAAGCCAAATAGTTCACAACATCTGCCGTCATCGCATCAAACTGTTCTGGCGTCATAGAACCCTGCTTCTTTAATTCAAGCAAATCATACCATTCCACATGGCCAAGCAAATCATACATCGGGTGTTCAACTAGTACTTGGTCCCCTTGGTAAGGCGCCAAAATACCAGACATAGCCGTCCCCGGTACCAGCAAATTATTCATACCCGTCGGACGACTGCTATCTTGATAGAAACTATGCAAATACGTATAAATCCAATCAACACCGCGCACATTCGCCTCTAAAGACAAATCAGGCGGCTTTACACCCAGAGGCCAAACAGTCACATTGACTGGCATCTTTTCGTAAGTAATACCGGCATCCTGCGAAAGCTTATCGTAACGCAAATACACAAGGGTATGACAAGCCAAACAAGTGGTTGCAACAAATTTTGCACCACGCTTAATTGATTCCATATCCGACCGATCAATCGGTGCTTTTGCTAATTGCAAACCTTCGGGCGGATCCTGCGCCCAAGCACTCACCGAGAATAAAAATAGAAAGACAAATAGATATCGACACCACTTCATTCTGTTACCCTCTCTGGCAGGGGTTTTACACGCTCTTTTTTGGTATAAAAAGGCATGAGTAAGAAAAACGCAAAATAACTTATTGTAAAAACACGTGCCATGAGCGTACGCAAAGGAGACACGCCCTCATGCCCTAAATAACCTAAACTCACAAAGCTAACGACAAAGATCGCAATGGCTATTTTGGAGTAAGAACCTTTATAAC
>Ga0310812_10000706_pt1 | contig 12086 bp, 14 predicted proteins | sample NN3metagenome_FD_205747 | JGI IMG/M metagenome (GOLD analysis project Ga0310812, IMG submission 205747) | Soil microbial communities from experimental microcosm in Duke University, North Carolina, United States - NN3 | ecosystem: Engineered > Artificial ecosystem > Soil microcosm > Unclassified...
GCGTACTGGGCGACGGCGAGGGCGAGCTCGAGGTGCTGCTCGACGAGGATGAGCCCGATGCGGCTCGCCAGCTCATTGAGCCGGCCGGCGATCTCCTCGATCACCCCGATCCAGACACCCTCGGTGGGCTCGTCGAGCAGCAGGAGCTTCGGGCGCGTGAGGAGCGCTCGGCCCACCGCGAGCATCTTGCGCTCACCGCCGCTGAGAGTGCCGGCGCGCTGGTTCAGCCGCTGGCCGAGCTTGGGGAACAGGGTGAGGACCTCGTCGACGGCGCCGGGATCGCGCCGCGTCACCGCGCCGACGGCAAGGTTTTCCCGCACCGACAACCGGCCGAAGACCGCGTGCTCCTGCGGCACATAGCCAAGCCCCCGCCGCACGCGCTGCTCGGTCGGCGTGCGGGTGTCGTCGCGGCCTTCGAAGGCGATCTGCCCTTCCCGCGGCCTCAGCTCTCCCACGATGGTCCGGAGCAGCGTGGTCTTGCCGGCGCCGTTGCGGCCGAGCACGGCCACCGCCCCCCGCGGGCCGGCCACCATGTCGACGTCGAACAGGGCCTGGCTATGCCCGTAATACGTCGACAGTCCGCGAACGGCGAGCAGGGGCGTGTCAGACACGGGTGAGGTAGACCTCCTGCACCTTCGAGCTGGCCTGGATGGCCTCGACCGAGCCGCTGTCCAGCACGGTACCCTGGTCGAGCACAGTGAGCACGTCCGACACGCCCCGGATGAAGTCGAGGTCATGCTCCACGATGAGGATGGCGCACCCCGTCTTGATCGGCGCGAGGAGCTCGCCGGTGAGGCGGCGCTCCTCGAGGCTCATCCCGGCGGTGGGCTCGTCCAGCAGGAGCAGGGTGGGCTCGGTCGCCAGGGCCATCGCGATCTCCAGCCATTGCTGCTCGCCGTGCGAGAGCGCGCCCGCGAGCTGATCGGCCCGGCCGATCAGCGGGAAGCGCGCGAGGGCAGCGGTGACGGCCTCGTGCCGCGCGCGTCGCGTGGCCGAGCGGAGCAGCGACACGAGCGAGTCGCGGCCCTGCAGGGCCAGCAGGACGTTGTCGTACACCGACAGCGAAGGCAGCACGCTCGTGATCTGGAACTTGATGCTGAGGCCGGCCCGCGCGCGCTCGGAGGGCGCGGCGCGCGTGAGGTCGCGGCCGGCGAAGCGAATGACCCCGGCGTCGGGCGCCAGCGCCCCGGCGATGCACTTCATGAGCGTGCTCTTGCCGGAGCCGTTGGGGCCGATGAGCCCGTGGATCTGGCCCGCCTCGAGGCGCAGGTCCACGCCCGCCAGCGCTCGGAGCTCGCCAAAGCGCTTGCTGACGCCGGAGACTTCAAGCAGCGCCATGGCTTCTCTCGACCTTCGCGCGCGCCGGTGCACGCCCGAAGCGGCCGAACCGCTCGCGTTCGGTCACCACCAGCCCGACCAGGCCGCTGCGCCGGAAGAGGACGACGAAGAGCAGGAGCAGCCCCAGGAGGATGGGCCAGAATGTCTGGAACCGATCGGCGAGGAGGAAGCTCACGTACTCGATGCTGGCGACGCCGATGACGGCGCCGACCAGCGTGCCCACCCCCCCGAAGAGCACGTAGAGCACGAACTGCGTGGACAGGAGCACGCTCAGCATGTTCGGCCACACGAAGCCGTCGTGAAAGGCGGCGAGCGCGCCCGCGAGACCGCAGATGCCGCCGGCCAAGGTGAAGACGATGGCTTTGAAGTGCTGGACGCGGTAGCCGAGGAAGCTGATCCGCTCCTCGTGCTGCCGGATGCCCGCCAGGACGAGGCCGAACTGCGAGCGCACGAGCACGCGGCAGAGCGCGTAGACGACGAGGAGGGCCCCGAGCGCCAGGTAGTAGTAGACCGGCCCCTCCGCGATGGTGAAGGGGCCGGCGGTGAGAGGCGGGATCGAGGGGATGCCGTTCTGCCCGCCGAGGTAGTACCAGCCGCGGGCGAGACGGTCGGCCGCGTAGGCCCCGGTGAGCGTGCCGAGGGCGACGAAGATCGTGCTGGGCGGGTAGCGGCCGAGGAGGAGGAACCACGCCATGGCGAGCGCGAGCACGAGGCCGATGAGCGTGCACGCGGGCACGATGACGAAGATCGACGTCAAGCCGGCGTCGCGGGCCAGGAGGGCGGCGGTGTAGCCCGCGGTGCCGTAGAAGAGGGCCTGCCCGAAGCTCATGATGCCGGAGTAGCCCCAGAGCAGGTCGAAGCTCAGCGCGGGCAGGCAGAGCAGCACGATGCGGGTCGCCAGGACGATCCAGAAATGATCCAGCGCGAGCGGCAGGGCGAGGCCCACCGTGAGCAGCGCCAGCTCGAGGACGAGAATCACCCGCCGCCTCGCCCTAGCACTCCTTGGGGTCGACGAGACCCTTGCTCTGCGAGACCACCTCGTAGTTCCCGTTCTTGGCGACGGCGATGTACATGTTCATCTTGCAGTGGCGCTTGCCCGGGACCATCTCGGCGGGGCCGCCGGGCCCCTCCTCGATGCGTGCGCGGTCCAGAGCGGCCGCCACGCTCTCGCGGTCGACCTTCTTGGCCTTGTTGACCGCGCTCTCCCAGAGCTTGAGGCCGCGGTACATGCCGGTGGCCGCGCTGCCCGCGGTGAAGAGCACGGTGCCCGGGTAGAGCTTGTCGTACTCGGCCTGCAGCTTGGCGCTGAACGGGTCCTTGATGGCGCGGAAGTAGTCGAGGCAGCTGGCCAGCCCCTCGAACTCGTGGGCGGCATTGATGTTGAGCGTGTTCTCGTCGTAGTACACGCACGACAGGCGGCCGCCTTTCTTGGTGAAGCCGGCCTCGTACAGCTGCTTGACGAAGGGGCCGACGCCGGGCGGGATGACGGTGTTGAAGACCACGTTCACGTTATTGGTCATGATCTTGTTCACGGTGGCGCTGTATTCGACCTGGTCGAGGGGGTAGTACTCCTCGAACACGACCTCGCCGCCGTTGGCCTGGACGACCTTGCGCGCGTACTGGTTGAGCAGCTTGGGCCACACGTAGTTCGCGGAGGGGAAGGCAAAGCGCTTGCCGCCGTTCTTGATCAGCCAGGGAATGAACTCGTCGCACTGCTGGGCCGGGGTGGGCCCGGTGCAGAAGATGTAGGGCGTGCACTCCTGCCCCTCGTAGAGCTGGGGGTAGATGTAGAGCGTCCGCCCCCGCGTCACGATCACGTCCTTGATGGCGTTGCGCATCGAGCTGGTGATGCCGCCGAACACCACGTCGACCCGGTCGCGCTGGATGAGCTTGCGCACGTTGTTCACCGCCACCGACTCGTTGGAGGCGGTGTCTTCGATGAAGAGCTGCAGGGAGCGTCCCATTACTCCGCCCTTGGCGTTGATGTCGTTGACCACCATCGTCGCCACGTTCGCGTTGGCCTTGCCCGCGAAACCGATCGGGCCGGTGAGGTCGGTCGCGATGCCGATCTTGATGGGATTCGACTGGCCCCATGCTGGCGGCACGATGAAGCTGCCTCGTCCGAGCGCGACCGCGCCGGCCGCCCACGCGGCGCCGGCGAGGAGTGAGCGGCGGGTCAACGAGGCGGTCGGCGGGGCCAGGTCGGGCTCTCGGTGCATGGACTAACTCCTTTCGGTGGAGAGGAGACCAGCAGGCCGGAACTTGACGACGACGATGGCGATGACGAACACGAGGACGTCGGCGAGCACGGGGCTGAGTACCCACGGCAGCCCGGCGCTGAGTACCCCGATCACGGCGGCGCCGACGGCGGGCCCCTCGAACGTCCCGATGCCGCCGAGGAGGACGGCGAGGAAGCCCTGGATCAGAAAGCGTACTCCGAGGTCGGCGAACATCGAGAAGATCGGTACCATCAACCCGCCGGCGAGGCCGGCAAGCCCGGCGCCGGCGGCGAAGGTGAGCGCGTACACGCGGTTGGTGGAGATGCCGGAGGCGCGCGCGAGCGCCGGGTTCTCGAGGGAGGCCCGGATCGTGAGGCCGAGGCCGGTGCGCGTCAGAAGGAGCCAGAATCCCACCAGCACCACCGCGGCGACAAGGATGATCACGCCGCGCCAGCGGGAGAGCTGGATCGAGCCTAGGTTGAACGAGCCGATGAGGGGATCGGGCACCGAATGGTAGAGGCCGCCGATGAGCCCGCGCACGCTCTCGCGGATGACGAGGCCGATGGCGTAGGTGCCGAGCATGGCGACGACGGGCTCGGTGTAGAAGAACCGGATAACGCCGCGCTCGAGCGCGAGGCCGACGAGCGCCACCGCAAATGGCGCGACCACCATGCCCGCCCACACGGGATAGCCGTGGCTGTGCATGAGGTAGACGGTGTAGGCGCCCAGGAGCAGGAACTCTCCGTGGGCGAAATTGAAGATCCCCATCATGCTTGCGATCACCCCGAGGCCGGTGACCATCAGCACCATGATGGCGCTGAAGCTCACGAGGTCGAAGCAGATGCTGACGGTGCTCGCCACGGCAAGTCGCTCGATTCCGGGCCCGGGTTGCGGCCTCTAGGATCCTGAGAGTTGCACGACCTTCGTCCGGACTCAAGGGTCCGCGGAGGAACTCCGTCGTCCCGCTGGCTCACGGACTCATGGTCCGATAAAAGTACCCCGGGAAGCGCCGAAAGCGGAGAGCGCGCGGAATGCCCCATCTGGCTAGCGCAGCCGAGAGCCGCACGACGAGAGGCTGATTCAGTGGATGCCAGGGGGCGGTTCCGGTGAACTGGAGCTTCGCATGCTCGTGTGTCTCAGGAGCGCCCAGACCAGGATCGGGATCCCTACGAGGCCTGGACCGACCCAGTACGCGACCGGCGGCAGAGACCTCCAGAGGGGGAAGATGTGGCCCATTGTCCACGTAGAACGCGGTGAGGAGCAGGATGTACGAGATCGCCATGCCGGTGACGTGAACCCGGAGCCATCCGCGCCATAGGCGCCGCCTCGCCAGTCGGCCCACCGCTCCGGCGCGCTTGGGGCTGAGCATGGCGACCAAGCCCGCCACGGTACAGACCAGCCCCGCGGCCACATGCACGGTTACGACGCTGAGGAATGCCGGCGAGGACGACGGTATCGGGATGCCGAGGACGACGATGCCCTGGTCGGCCACTGACCCATTTTCTCAGACATGACTCATGGCGGCACAGACCAGGTGGGGAGATTCATGCGTTGACAGTCGGGGGGGGGCAAGGCATATAGTTGCTAGTAGCAAATATGCGGCCCACGGATCGAGCGCTCCTTCAGCGGCAGGGCGAGGCCTTCCACGAGGCGCTGTCGGATTTCGTCCGCGCCTACCTCGTCGGTGAGCGTGACCGTATCTGCTGCCATGACATCTCGCTCAGTCAGTGCTATGCACTCGAGGCTCTGATTCGTCGCGGGCCGTCCACACTCAAGGCGCTTGCTGCTGATCTGTCCCTCGACAAAAGTACGGCGAGTCGCGTGGTTTCTACCCTTCAGCGCAAGGGTTACGTGGGCCGCACCGCCCACCCGGTGGATGCGCGCTCCGTGTTGCTGGACGTCACGTCTGCCGGCCGGCGGCTCCATGACCGGATCCGGGCGGACCGCATCGCCGAGCGCACTCAGCTACTCGCGGCATTCCCCGCCGAAGTGCGTGACGACATTGCGGACGCGGTGCGGCGTGTTGCCGACGCCACCCGGCGGCGCATGGGGTGCGCGACTCAGCCAACCGCTCGGTTGGCCTAAACCATGTTCCATGAGTGGACGGTCGGCGCTCATGATGTTGTTCCTGACAACTGGATGATCAGGCCGGTTCGATGAAGATCATAGAAGGCGGGCTGGACGACCCCCGTGTTCAGGCGTTGCTCGTCTACCACTTCACGAGCGCGCGGGCCCAAACCGCGGTAGGGAGTGCGCACGCGCTCGATCCAAGCAGGCTGCGAGCGCCCAGCATTCAGTTTTGGTCCGCCTGGAATGGGGGCCTCGTCCTCGGCATTGGCGCGTTGAAACGGCTCTCCGACTCCCATGGAGAAATTAAATCCATGCACACCGACGAGGCGAATCGTCGACGTGGCGTCGCGACCGCTATGCTGCAGCACATTATCGGGCGGGCGCGGCATTTTGGGCTGTCTCGATTGAGCCTGGAGACCGGATCGTGGCCGTACTTCATTCCGGCGCGCGAACTGTATCGACGTCACGGGTTTGTGGAGTGTGCACCATTCGCCGACTATCGTCCGGACCCGAATAGCGTCTTCATGACGCTCGAGATTCGGTGACCGCGATGGCTGCGCGTCCTGAGGAGGAGGGAGGAGCGTATGGCGGACCGAGACATCAAGGAGATCGTGAAGGAGAAGTACGGCAAAGCGGCGCTGCAGGTGGTGGCCGGAGGTGACGCCTCGTGTTGCTCCGGCAGCGCGTGTGGTGAACGTCACGCTGCGGATCCGATCACCTCGAACCTGTACTCGGCCAACGAGACAGCGGCCCTTCCCGCCGACGCGGTCTCGGCCTCGCTCGGCTGCGGCAACCCGACCGCACTGGCGGAACTGAGGGCTGGGGAGGTCGTGCTCGACCTGGGTTCGGGCGGCGGAATCGATGTGCTGCTGTCGGCCCAGCGCGTGGGACCGACCGGGAAAGCCTACGGCCTCGACATGACTGAGGAGATGTTGGCCCTGGCGCGCGAGAATCAGCGCAGGGCCCACGCTGACAACGTAGAGTTCCTCAAGGGCGAGATCGAGGCCATCCCGCTTCCGGACAGCTCCGTGGATGTGATCATCTCGAATTGTGTCATTAATCTCTCGGCCGACAAGGACCGGGTGTTCACGGAGGCGTTTCGGGTACTTCGTCCCGGCGGACGTTTCGCGGTATCCGATGTGGTCGTGCGCGGGAAGGTACCCGACCAGATCAGGGAGAGTCTCGAAATGTGGATCGGGTGCGTGGCGGGCGCGCTTGAGGAGAGTGAGTATCGCGCGAAGCTCGCGAGGGCAGGGTTTGAAGGGGTAGACCTCGAGCCCACCCGGATCTATCGCGCCGAGGATGCCAAAGACTTCCTACGGCAGGACGGCTCGGGCATCGACCTAGGCGCCGTCGATGGCAAGTTCATGAGCGCGTTCGTCAGGGCTCGCAAGCCACTTGGATCCGGCGCATGACCACGCGGTGGGAGCGGCCGAGACCGAGCCGCGCAATCGCTTGCTGCATAGGGCATGGTCTTCTCCTCGATCTGCCCTTACCGCTTCCGAGAAGGCGACCTAGGTAAGGCGTGTAACATGATCGAGGTAGCGACGTGACGAAAACGCGGATCAGCCGAGGATGGCTCATTCCGCCGTGTCGTGAGTTAGGCGAGCGGGGAAACGAGTGGCACGGGTGCCCGACCTCCAATTCAGTCTTCAATCGCACTGGCCCCCGCTGGCCTGGCTCGCGCGACTCGACGCCTCGTCGAACACCGTCTCCGTCCTGCATGGTGCCGCGGTCGAGATCGCGGACGATTGGTTCGGTGAGGCGGTCTGGGACGGAGAGTACGCCGCTGGCGGCATCGACCGAACCGACATCGTTGCGGGTAGTGCAGGGCGGCGCCGCGGCAGCACTCTTACCTTCGTCTCCTCCGGCTCGACGGTAGACCGTCTTCAAACGTTCACTCGGGGCCACACCGCCTGGGTTTCGAACTCGCTCGCCTGTCTGCTGGCTGCCGTCGGTGCCCATGTCGATCCAACCTATCGTCGGTACTATGACGACGCGGCGACGATCATTCAGGGCCTGAACCGCTACAAGCGCTCGCTCTCGACCTCGCTCGGGCCGGTCGATCTGGTTTACTTCGACAACCTCACCTGGGACGGCACCAGCTTGAACCGGGAACCGAAGCCGGTACCACCTCGTGATTTCTCGACTTTCGAGAAGTACCGGACCTTTCTCGATGAGAGCCTCGCGGCGGTGGCCGCGAACTCGGCCGATTCCGCCAGACGGTTCCCGCTTCGCTTGCTGGGCACTCTGTCCTCGGGGTATGACTCGACAACCGTCAGCGTACTGGCGAAGGCTCATGGGTTGACCGAGGTCCTGACCGTCGATCGAGCCCGTGGCGGCGACGAAGACTCGGGCGCGACGGTAGCGGCAATGCTCGGTCTGCGCGCACACCGGATCTCGCGCGACGCGTGGCGAAACGCGGACCGCCCCGAGGTGCCGTTCATCGCGTCGTACAGTTCCGCCGAGGACCTCCCGTTCAAAGCGGCCGAGGAGCTCCTGCGCGGTCGCGTGCTTCTGACTGGCTATCATGGGGACAAGGTATGGGGACGGTCGTCCCCGGACCACCCGATCGATCTTAGTGATCAAATCGTACGCGGCGATCCCTCCGGGCTCGCCCTCACGGAGTACCGTTTGTGGGTTCCGTTCATCAACTGTGCGGTCCCCTTCTGGGGCGCAAGGCAGATCGGCGACATCCACGCGTTAAGCTGCTCGGAAGAGATGCGCCCGTGGGACGTGTCCGGGCCCTATAGCCGGCCAATTTGCCGGCGTATCGGCGAGGAGGCCGGCCTCCCGAGAGAAGCCTTCGGCACGCGCAAGCGCGCGGTGACGGTGAACCCGTTCGCAGGCAACCGCGAGCTACTGACGCCGGGCGCGCTGCCCGACTACCTCGAGTGGATTCGGCAGAACCGCACGGCATGGCTGCGCCGCGGCAAGCTCCCGCCGGTGGCCAGCTCGAGGGTCCACTCCTGGGTCAATCGCTGCTACGTCCGCTGGACCGACTTCATCAGCCCCTTGAGAACAAAGCGATTCGTCTGGCGCTTCGTGAATGCGAAATACCACCCTAGGTATCTGGCCTCCTACCTGTTCCCGTGGGCCCTTGACCGCGCCATGCAGGTGTACCGGGGCGGAGCACCCGTTTCCAGGTACTTGACCGAGCCGACGGCGGCCGCCGAGAACAAGCGCAACCCTGAGGTCGCAGCGGACCGGACACCTCACCGGAGCTAGTGGGCCGCTGCTTGCGCTTGACCGACCCCAGACCGGCCTGTACGTTGAAAACATCCCTCGGATAAGTCTCTTGCGGTACTCCAGAGCATCCCTTGGATAAATCTTTCGAGAAGGAGAAGTGCCATCATTCCGAAGTCCTCTGTCCTGCTGATCCTTGCCATGGTCGGTCTCAGCGCATGCGCATCGGCGCCGCCGCCACCCTCCGTCGCCACGCCGCCTAGCGCGCCCGTAAGCGAGGTGCACCGCCTCGCGGTCGTGCCCTCGGGCGAGAGCAAGCTGACCGTGCCTGGCGTCTCTGCCTCCGACGACGTCGGCAACACGGTCGGCCGCGTGTTCAGCGACATCGCAAAGTGGTATCCCCAGGCCTACCTCTATCAGGCGTTGGCCGTCCTCGTCCAGCGTGGCGTTGACTGGATCTTTCAAGACAAGCGCTCGTCCGCCGCGGATCAATACGCACGCGGGATCACTCCGAGCGCCGTGGTGGCGGACGCGTTCACCCGCACGCTCGTCGCCAGCGGACGGTTCGATCAGGTGCGGACGCTCCAGGGGGAGCCGGTCGGTGACGATCGCCGTGAGGCGGATGCGGTCGTCCGTGTCCTCGTGCCCACCTGGGGCATCGTCCGCGTGCGCGGCGGCAAGCCCGAGATGATGGCCGCGTACGCGGACGTCCGTGCGCAAGTCAGCGTACGCCCGACTTCCGTCATCACATGGGAGCACGACGAGGATGTCACGCACGGCGAGCGGCTGCCGGCGCAGGCATTCACCGGTGACCTCCAGTTAGCCCGGCAGGCGCTGAAGGACGTGCTCGAGCGGGCAGGCCAGCGGCTCGCGAACGAGCTGCTCTACGCGCGGGGCGATCAATGAGAGCGGCCGCGGTCGCGGTCGTCCTCGCGGCGATCGCCGCGCTAACCGGGTGCTCGTCCGCCCTTGACGTCGGATATCCGGAGGCAGCGGTGAACCCTGGCTTGCTTGCGTCGGTGGCGCCGCGGCGCGTCGCCGTCGGCCCGGTCACGGATAGGCGGTCGGATCAGACGCGGATCGGGGCGAGGCCCGAGAACGGAAAGCCCATCGAGACGGCGAGACCCGTGGCGGACATCGTGCGCGATGCGCTCGTGGTGGAGCTCACGCGGAACGGCCACGTCGTCGTGCCCGAAGGCGGTGACGTTCGCGTCGCGGCGGATGTGGACGACTTCTGGCTGGACACGGCGGGTAGCGACGGCTCCACACAGTACGTGGGGCGCGTCGCGCTCGCCGTGGCCATCCGCGACGAGCAGGGCGGGTCAACTGTCCTCGTGCGGCGCTACGCCGGCATCAGACGGCGGTACGCGGACCCGGACGCCAAGGAGGCATGGCGCGAGGTCATGGACACGGCGCTGGCGAGGACGGTGCACGATCTCGCCACCGACCCTGAGCTCGTGAGGGCCCTCGGCACCGTCAGTCGGTAGAACGCTTGGCGATTTCGAACCGGACGGGAGCAGGCGGTCTCGCGCGCTTGCCCGGGGCCCTGCTCCTCGCCGTACCGGTGCTCCTCGGTGCGGCCTGCGCGGTGATCCAACGCGATACCGAGCGAATGCTCGTCGCGGCGGGGTTCCACATGCGCCCCGAGGATTCCACGGAGCTGCAGGAGGATCTCCGGTCGATACCGCCGCATCGGCTCGTGAGCCGAACCAAGGACGGCAACGTCGTCTACATGTGGTCAGATCCCGACCGTTGTCACTGTATCTATGTCGGCGGCAACAAAGAGTATTCCGAGTACCAGCGTCGCAGCTTGGCGCGCGAGCGCAAACCGCCGGCAGGGGCCGCGGGAGGGGCGCCGTGAGCACCGGGCGATGCTGATGGCCTCGCGAATCGGCCATCTGGTCATCGCTCGTCTCCCCGTTGTCGCGCTTGGAAGCGTCGACGAAGCGCTGGGGTCATGCCCGAGGTTTTCATGCTCGGCACGAGCGTCCCGGCTCGAAGCTCAAGAAAGAAAACACGGCTTCGTACCCGGCCCCTTTAGGGCTGCAGGCGTATAAGCCGCACGCTACCGACGTGACCGCCGGACGCTCGTGCAGGCGAGCCATCCGGATTTGCTCCCACTGCATGCCGTTCAACGAAGACTCGACGATATAGTCGTTGCTCTCCGCACGTACACGAAACCACACGGTGTTCACGTCCTTGGCCAGGGGCTGGGTCGACCAGTCGGACAGCTGCGCATTGGTCACGACCGCGCCAAGACGATTGAGGCCGTGCGGCTCGAATTCGACAGAAGCCTTGAGCCAGCAGGCCGGGGAGACGCGGACCATGAGGCCCCCTTGGTCGTACTGGTGAACCGGATGCGAAGTGACCTTGGTGGTGAGTACGAAGTCGCCACTCGCCTCGAGGTACAAGAAGTGCCCGTTGTCGGCCTCGAACCCGTAGTGCGTTCGCTGCCAGAAGTCGGTTCCGGCGTCGGGATTGATACGAAGGCACTTGGACGCTTGGTCGATACGCCAGTGCGCGGGTGCCGACGTCCAACGGAGGCGCGAGCTGAACGACGGGCTTGCGAATGACTCGTGAAGCGCCGCGTCCGTCATGAATGTCATCCACTGCGAGCGTACCAGTCTCGTGCCGCGATGCGCTACCCGTGGCCCGGCGCGCGCTTGACCGCGCCCCGGCGTGGGTGCAGACTCCGGCCATCTCGAGCGGCGGAGGCATCGCGGTGATCAGGGCTGTGACCCTCTGGGCGGTCTCGCTCGCGCTCGTGGCGAGCATTGCGCTTGGTCCCACACCCGCTCTTGCACAACGCGGCGCTGGTATGGCTCGTGGTGGGGGCGGCTTCATCGCCGCTCAGACGGCCAGAGGCGGTACCTCCGTGGTCGGCGGTGGCACGCGAGGCGGGACCTTCGTGGCCGGCCGGGGGCCGGGCGGTGCCGCATTCATCGCCGGTCAGACCGGCGCACGGGGGTTCGTTCACCAGCGAGATGGCTTTCAACGTCACCCGGTCCATCGCGGGTTCAACTCCTTTGGCACCGTGGTCATTTACGGTGCGCCGTACGCCTACTGGCCCTACTACGACATGTCGCTCTACAGCCAGCCGCTGGCGTACGCTCCGTCGCCGACCCACGTCGCCTCCTATACGCCCCCGGTAAACAACACGCTCTCCCTGTCGCCGCCTTCTCCCCCGACGCCCAGCGTGGTGGAGTTTCCGACCGGACGCTACGAGCTGCGCGGCGACGGCATCACGCAGCCGTACCGCTGGGTGTGGATCCC
>Ga0310812_10000707_pt1 | contig 12061 bp, 8 predicted proteins | sample NN3metagenome_FD_205747 | JGI IMG/M metagenome (GOLD analysis project Ga0310812, IMG submission 205747) | Soil microbial communities from experimental microcosm in Duke University, North Carolina, United States - NN3 | ecosystem: Engineered > Artificial ecosystem > Soil microcosm > Unclassified ...
AGGCGGCATGGCGCGTCCGGTCGGGCGTCACCGGCGCGCCGAGCGGCGCCGGCGGCGGCGGCGGCGCCCCCAGCGCCTCCAGCACCCTCAGGGCGGCGCCCCGGCTCGAGGCTTCCGCCTCGCGCGAGAGCGTGAGCGGACGGCCGAACGCGTCGGCGATCATCCGCGCCCATGCCGGCGAGTGCAGCAGGGCCCCGCCCGAGGCGATCACGCGGTGATTCGCCGCCGCCAGCGGAGCCAGGCGCTCGTGGACGATGGACAGGCGCAGCGCGACCGCCTCGAGCAGCGCGGCTCCGATATCGAGCGCGTCGGTGGCGAGGGAAAGGCCGGTGATCGTCGCGCGCGCGTCCCCCCGCCAGCCCGGGCTGCGCTCCCCGGCGAGGAAAGGCAGGACGGTGAGGCCGTGCTCGTCCGGCGCGCGGGTCGCCAGCCTGCGCTCGAGCGCGTCGCCGTCGGGCAGGGCGAGCAGCTCGCGGCACCAGGTCAGCACGTTGCCACCTTCCGAGGTCGCCCCGCCCACCAGCGCGCGCTCCGCGTCGATCCGATATCGCCAGAGGCCCTTCGGCACCGTGGGCACGTCGGACAGAACCAGCCGGAGCGCCGCGGAGGTGCCCACGTTGAGCGCGATGCGATCCGGGCCCGCGGCGTCGGAGCCGAGATTCGAGCAGGCGCCGTCGCCCCAGCCGGGAAACCACGGCACGCGGGCCAGCGCGGGCCAGCGCGCCGCCCACTCGGGGGTGAGTCCGGGTGCGGGCGCGTCGTCCACAGGGGGCAAGCGGGCGGCGTCGATCGCGCTCTCGGCGAGGAGCGGCACGTCCCACGCTACGCGGTCCTGATCGAAGAGACCGGTGCCCGACGCCATGGACACGCTTGCGCGCAGCACCCCGGTGAGTCGCCACAGAAGATACTCGGCGAAGCCGCACCACACGGTGGCGCGGGCGAAGAGATCGGCGTGCCGCTCGCGCAGCCACCGGAGGCGGGCCGGATAGTAGGAGGCATGCAGGAGGGCGCCGGTCCGCGCATGCACCGCCGCCCCGTCGAGGCGCGCTCGCAGCTCGGCCGCCGCTTCCGCGGAGCGGGTGTCCGCCCACGTGAGCACGGGGAGCAGCGGCCGCCGGGCGTCGTCGAGGGCGAGGAGGCTATGCCAGAACACCGACGCGCCCACGCCGGCGATCTCGCGGGCGCGCGCGCCCGCGCCGGCGAGCGCCTGATCCACCGCGGAGGCCACCGCGTCCACCAGCGTGTCCGGCTCGAGCACGACCTCGCCGTCGGGCGCCACGCGCGCGGCGTAGCCGACGCGGCCCTCCGCCTCGGGCAGGGGCCGCCCCGCCGCATCGAAGCACGATGCGCGGGTCGAGCTGGTGCCGACGTCCAGGGCCAACACGAGCATGATTGAGGTATATTCAACACCACAAACGCGAACGCCGGGGGACAACCATGACCATGATCCGGGTGCTGAGCCCGCAGGGCGAGACGCGGAAGGCCGGCCAGAGCCTGCCCGCGCTGCCCGCGAGCTTCCGCGGGCTCACCGTGGGCTTTCTCGACAACAAGAAGCACAACTTTGATCGCCTCGCCGCCGAGATGGGCGAGCTCATGAAGGAGCGCTGGGGCGTGGCCCGCGTGGTGCACCGCCAGAAGGCCAACGCCGCCACGCCCGCCGCCCCGGAGATCGTCGAGGCGCTGGCGAAGGAGTGCGACGTCGTCTTCGCGGGATCCGCGGACTGAGGCTCCTGCACGTCGTGGAGTCTCCACGACTCGCTGGAAGTAGCCAAGCAGGGGACGCCCGCCGGGCTGATCTCGACCACGGTTTTCCAGAAGCTCGCGCTCTCCGAGATGACCGCGCTCGGCGCCACCACCCTCCCGCTGCTCGTCGTGCAGCACCCTCTCGGCGGCGAGAAGCCGGAAGGGGTGAGCCGGCGCGCCGCGCAGGCGGTGGAGCAGCTGGCGAGTCTCCTGAGCGCCCCGTGAGCCAGGCCGACACCCTGCCGAGCGAGCTCGAGGTCGACGAGCGCGAGGTCTACGAGGAATTCGTCCGCCGCGGCTGGTGCGACGGGCTACCCTTCGTCCCGCCCACGCCGGAGCGGGTGCGCGCGATGGTGGCGGCCGGTCGGATGGATCCCGCGCGCTCGTTCGGCCTCATGCCGCCACTCTGGCGCGAGTGTACGGTGGAAAAGATCGCGGCCAACACGGTGATGGCGGGCTGTCTGCCCGAGTATTTCCCCGTGGTGCTCGCCGCGGTGCAGGCGATGCTGGATCCGGCGTTCAACCTCTACGGGGTGCAGGCGACCACCCATCCCGTAGCCCCCCTCCTCATCCTGAACGGGCCCGCCGCCGCGCGCATCGGCATGCACGCGGGTTCGGGCTGCTTCGGCCCGGGCTTTCGTCCCAATGCAACCATCGGCCGCGCCATCCGCCTCGTGTTGATGAACGTGGGGGGCGGCTGGCCGGGGCGGCACGACATGGCCACCCAGGGCAGCCCGGCCAAGTTCTCGTTCGCGATCGCGGAGGCGGAAGCGGTGAGCCCGTGGGCGCCGCTGCACGTCAGCCGCGGCTTCGCCGCGGAGCAGAGCGTGGTCACGATGTTCGGCGGCGAGGCGCCGCACAACGTCAACGACCACGTGGGCACCAGCGCCGCGGGGATCCTCAACAACGTGGCCGACACGGCCACCACGCTGGGCTCGAACGTCGGCTGGTACTTCTCGCAGAGTCAGCTCCTCGTCGTGCTCGGGCCCGAGCACGCCGCGACGATCGCGAGCGATGGATTCACGAGAGAGGACGTCCAGCGCTTCGTGTTCGAGCACGCACGGATGCCCCTCGGGCGCCTGAAGCTCGGCGGCATGTACGGGATTCACGACTGGCCGCTCTGGATGCAGAAGGTGAACGACGACGCCGCCGTGCTGCCGCTCGTCCCGGCGGTGGAGGACGTCTACGTGATGGTGGCGGGCGGGCCAGGCAAGCACTCCGCGGTGGTGCCCAACTGCACCTTCAGCCGCGCGGTGTCGCGCCCGGTGGAGCCGGCGCCCTAGCCGGGCGGAGCGGTCGCGCTGCGCGCGCGCATCATCGGCTGGACGCTGATCGGCCTGGCGCTGGCGGTCAGCGTGGTGGCGACGGTCGACGCACGACGCTCGGTCGGCCTGACCTATCCCGGCTTCGGCGCGATGGAGCTGCTCTACGTGGCCCCGGGCGGGGTCACCAAGGGCGACCTCGCGCCGTTCGACCACATCCACGCCGTCAACGGCCGGCCGGTGACCACCGGCCACGAGCTGCAGGCGGAGGTGCGCCGCTATCCCCCGGGCACGCCCCTCCGCTATCTCGTGAGCCGCCGCGGCCAGATGCTCGAGATCGCCTCACCGAGCCGGGCCATCGCGCCCGCAGACTTCCGACGCTATCTCTTCGACGCGCTCCTCCCTTCGCTCCTCTACCTCGGATTGGGCGCGGTCGTGCTTGCGCTGCGGCCGGACGCGCGGGAGACGCGGGTCTTCCTCTTCTTCTGTCTCACGTGGTTCTGCACCGCCGGACTCTTCATCGACTCGTGGATCACGTACCGCTTCAGCCTGCTGTTCCTCACCGCCTGGTGTTTTGCCCCCGCTGCCTATTTACACATCGCGCTCCGCTTTCCGCGCACCCGGCCGATCGTCCACCGCTGGAAGCACCTGATCGGCGCGTGCTATCTCGTCTCCGCGATCTTCGCCATCGCCGTCCACGTCCCCGTGAAGTGGGTAGGGCTCGCCGTGCCCACCCTGGCGGCGGCGTACTGGGCGGTGGCGCTGCTGCTCCTCACCCTCGCCCTCCTGGATTCCGCGCGGCGCGGCGGGACCGCGCTCGTCCGCCAGCGCGCCCGGGTACTCGCGGTCGGGTTTCTGTGCGGTCCGCTCGTCCCCGTGATCGCGACCGCCTTCGAGGTGGTGGCGGGCCGGACGGTGCCGTACCTCGAGGGTCTCTGGCGGCTGAACTTCCTGTTCCCGGTGGCCGTCGCCTACGCGATGATCCGCTACGACCTCTTCGATCTTCGCTCGGTCATCCGCACCAGCACGGTGTACGCGGCGGTGACCGGCGTCGTGGTGGCGCTCTACGCCGGCTCCATCGCCTCCGTGGACCTGGTGCTCGCCAGTCTCGGCATGGGCGAATCGAAGCTCGTGCCCGCCCTCGTGATCGCGCTGGCGGTGGTGCTGCTGCTCAACCCCGTCTACCGGCGGACGCAGGCGCTGGTGGACCGCCTGTTCTTCCCCGAGCGGCTGGACGTGCAGCGCACCATCGAGCGGGTGGCGGATTCCATGACCACGCAGCTCGATCTGGGCCGGATCGTGCTCGTGATCAACGAGACCATCGATGCGCTGTTGCGGCCGCAGGGCCGCGCGCTCTTGATCTTCGACGAGGCGGCGGGGGCTTACCGGCCGATGGGCGCCGATCGCGGCGCCTTCCTCGCGATGCCCGCGGACGCTCCGCTCGTGCGCCTCCTCGCGCGGCGGCCGCTGCCGCTCACCCGGGAGCGGCTCGCCGAGGATCCCTCGCTCCAGGACACGCGCGAGGAATGTCTCGCCGCCCTCGAGGATCTGGGCGCGGCGCTAGTGGTGCCGGTGACGTTTCGCGACCGCGTCACCGGGCTGCTCTGTCTGGGGCCGCGGCGCGGGGGAACCGCCTACACCAGCGAGGATCTCCGGCTCACCCGCTTCCTCGCCAATCAGAGCGCGGTCGCGCTGGAAAACGCCAAGGCCTACACCGCCCTGGAAGTCGCGAACACCGAGCTTCAGTCGGCGCTCCGGCGCGTCCAGATCCTCGAGTCGATCCGGGCCAACCTCGCCAAGTTCGTGCCCCGCACCGTCCAGGACCTGATCGAGCAGGCCCCGGACGCGCCCCTGCTGGAGAAGCGCGAGATCGACGTGAGCGTGCTCTTCCTGGACATCGCGGGATACACCCGGCTGAGCGAGCGCTTCGATCTCGCGCGCGTGAACGAGCTCGTCGAGCGCTACTTCGGCGCGTTCCTCGACGAGATCCTGCGCCACGGCGGTGACGTCAACGAGACGGCGGGCGACGGTCTCATGGTGATCTTCCGGGGGGAGGATCCGGCCGCCCATGCGCGGGCCGCGGTGCTCGCCGCGGAGGGCGTGCTGCGGCGAGCGCACGCGATCAACGGCGAGATCGCCGAGCTGACCGAGCCCATCCGCCTCCACGTGGGCATCAACTCCGGCACGGCGGCGGTCGGCGCCACCAAGATCGAGGGCACCGCGGGCACCCGGTGGACGTACACCGCATCCGGTCCGGTCACCAATGTCGCCGCGCGGCTCGCCGCCCTGGGAGAGGGCGACGCGGTGATGCTGGGCAGCGAGACCGCGCGCCGCCTCGCGGGACGGCTGGCCCTGCAGGACTGGGGCGAGCGCCGGCTCAAGAACGTCGAGGAGCCGGTGCGCGTCTACGCCCTCGAGGTCGCGCTCGCCGCGGCCACCGCCGTCCCCTAGCTCGGCGCGACGGCGGCGAGGAGGCCGAGAGCGCCCAGCAGGAGCGCCGCGCCCAGCACGCCGAGCGCGCCCAGGCTCTCCCCGAACACCGCCACGCCCAGCGTGGTCGCAGTCAGCGGCTCGAGGAGGGACACGATACCGGCGGCGGTGGCGGGGACGCGGCGCAGCCCCGCGGTGAAGAGCACGTAGGCCAGCGCGGTGGGGACCACGCCGAGGTAGACGAGCAGCGGCCACGTCTCCGCGAGCGGGGCGCGGATCGGACCCGCGGCGACGAGCGCGGGCGAGATGAGCACCGCGGCGAGCCCGAACGTGGCGGCGGCGAGGGGCAGGGGCGGTACGCGGGCGAGCAGCCGCTTGGTGCCCACCGCGTAAACGGCGTAAGATAGCCCGGCGCCGAGCGCGAGCAGCGCGCCGCCGCCGAAGCGGCCGGCGATCTGGCCGAGACCGCGCGGGCCCACGACGAGCAGCGCGGTGCCGGCCACGGCGAGGGCGAGCGAGAGGCGCATCACCGTGGTCAGGCGCTCGCCAAGCACGAGCGCGGCGAGCAGGGCGATGAGCATGGGGGCGGAGCAGATCGCCAGCAGCGCGGCGACGGCGACGCCGGTGAGCGTCACCGCCCAGAAATAGAAGAGCTGATAGGCGGCCATCGCGGCGCCCACCACGCCGAGGACTAGCCAGTCCGCGCGGGCGAAGGTGGGGCGCGGGGCTGGCCGGGCGCTTGCCAGCCAGGCGGTGGCGAGCAGGCAGGGCGCAGCCACGGCGAGGCGCATCCAGCCGACGAGGAGCGGTCCGGCGGCGTCACGCGCGGCGAGGGTCATGGTGGCGCCCGTCGTGCCCCAGGACATCGCGGCGAGGCCGACGAGGAGAAGACCGATGAGCATCGAGGCGACAGTATACGGGAGCAGAGAGGGGGGGGCCCTGGGCTTCATCGGGCTCGGGAAGATGGGCGGGCCCATGGCCGGGCGGCTTCTCGCCAAGGGATACCCCCTGGTGGTCCACGACGTGGTGCCTGCGGCGGCGGAGCCACTGCTCGCGCGGGGCGCCAAGTGGGCGCCGTCGCCCGCCGCGGTGGCCCGCGAGGCGCGTACCGTCATGACCATCGTCCCGTCGTCCCGGGAGGTTCGGGCGTTGGCGGACGGGCCCGAGGGGCTGCTCGCCGGACTGCAGCGCGGCGCCCTCGTGGTCGAGATGACCTCGGCCGACCCGTCCGCCACGCGCGCGCTCGCCGCCGAGGTCGCCGCGCGGGGGGCGGCGCTCATCGACGCGCCGGTGTCGGGTGGCGTCATCGGCGCCACCGCCGGCACGCTCGCGATCATGGTGGGCGGGGATGCCGCGCTGCTCGCGCGCGTCCGCCCGATGCTCGAGGTGATGGGAGACAAGATCTTCCACGCGGGGCCGGTGGGCACAGGCCACGCCATCAAGCTGGTGAACAATGCCTGCTCGGCGGCCGCACTTGCCATGACCATCGAGGCGGTGGCGGTAGCGACGCGGGCGGGGCTCGACCCCGCGCGCGCCGTCGAGATCATCCAGGCCTCCAGCGGGCGCTCCAACGCCACCGAGACGAAGTTCCCCCGCTTCATCCTCAACGGGCGCTTCGACGCCGGCTTCGCGATCCGGCTCATGGCCAAGGACCTTGCGGGCTACGAGCGGCTCGCGGAGGAGACGGGCGTGGGCTCGCGCTTCGGCGCGGCGGCGGTCGCGCTCTACCGGGAGGCGCTCGAGCGCGGGTTGGCGGAATCGGACCACACGGCGATCGCGAAGCTCATCGAGGAACGGACGGGGACCCGGCTGCGCGCCGGATCGGGAGGGGCGTGATGACGCGGATCGGCTTCATCGGAGTCGGCACCATGGGGCTGCCCATGGCCACCAATCTGGTCAAGAAGGGCTTCACGGTGACCGCGTTCGATCTCAACGGGGATGCGGTGAAGGCGGCGGCCGCCGCGGGCATGACGGCGGCGGCGTCGGCGGCGGAGGCGGTGGCGGGCGCGGAGCTCGTCATCACGATGCTGCCGTCGTCCTCCCACGTCGACAAGGCGTACACCGGGGACGGCGGCGTGCTCGCGGCCGCGAAGAAGGGCACGCTGTGCGTGGACATGTCCACCGTCGATCCCGCGGTGTCGCGGCGGATCGCGGCGTCGGCCGCCGAGCGCGGCCTGCGCTTCATCGACGCCCCGGTCTCCGGCGGGGTGACGGGAGCGACCGACGCAACCCTCGCGATCATGGTGGGCGGCGCCGCCGCCGACGTGGAGGCGGCCCGGCCCGCGCTCTCCGCCATGGGCACCAACGTCATTCACGTGGGCGCGGTCGGCAGTGGCGAGGTGGTCAAGCTCTGCAACAATCTGATCGCCGGAGTGTCGGCGGTGGCGGTGAGCGAGGCGTTCCGCATCGCGCAGGGATTCGGCGTGGATCCCAAGGTGGTCACCGAGGTCATCTCGAAGTCATCGGGCAACACATGGGTCATGGAGAAGGCGCACCCCGTGCCCGGCCTCGTCGCCCGCGCCGCGTCCACGAACGAGTACCGGCCCGGCTTCATGACCGACCTCATGTGCAAGGACGTCGGCCTGGCGGTGGAGGCCGCGCGCGCGCTGCGCATCCCTCTCTTCGTCGCGCCCGCCGCCCAGCAGGTGTACCGGCTGGCGTCGTCGCACGGCCTGGGACGGAAGGATTTCACGAGCGTATACTCCTTCCTCAAGCCGTCGTCGGACCAGGCTCCGGTGTAGAATCTGCGATCCGTCGGAGGACCCGTGCGCAGGTGGCGCATCGTGCTCCTGGTCGCCGCCACCCTGTTCGTGGTGGCGGCGGCGTTGTTCCTCTGGCAGCTGCCGGAGATCGTGCGCCGCGTGGCGGTCGCGCGCATTCCGGAGCTCACCGGACGGGCGGTGTCCATCGACGATATCGACCTGAATCTGTTCACCGGCCGCGTCGCCCTCAAGGGATTCCGCATGGCAGAGCGCGAGGGCTCCGACGCCTTCATCACGTTCGACCGGCTGGACGCGCGGTTGTTCCTGCCGTCCATCCTCCTCTTCGACGTCCGTCTGAGCAGCGTGAGTCTCACCGGCCTCGAGGCGCGGCTCATCCGCACCGCGCCCGACACGTTCAACTTCTCGGACATCATCGAGCGACTGCCCAAGCCGGATCCCAACGCCAAGCCGGGCCGACTCTCCGTCACCCTGGATCACGTGGCCCTCGCCCGCTCGAAGGTCATGATCCAGGATCACGCGGTGACCCCCACCGCGGACTGGTCTCTGCAGAGCCTCGATGCCGATGCCTCGGGCTTCTCGACGGACACCCACCGCGCCCCCGCCGAGGCGTCGGTGCGGCTCAAGTCGGGCGAGGCGAGCGTTGAGTTCCAGAAGATCCGCTTCAAGCTCCAGCCCTTCGCGGCCTCCGCGTCGATCAAGCTCGCCGGCTTCGACGCGACCCGGCTCAAGCCCTACATCGTCGATCCGGAGGTGACGCTGGGGGCAGCGGTGGTGAGCGCGGCCCTCGACGTGTCGGTGAAGCGCGACGGGCCGAAGCTCCAGGAAGCCTGGGCGGCGGGTGACATCACCGTCGAGGGCATCGCGCTGAGCCACATCGAGGGTCCGGGTCGCTTCCTCGGGCTCAAGCGCTTCCACGCGAGGATCGACAAGGCCGACGGGGTGGCCCGTGCGGCGACCCTGGCGCAGGTCGAGATCGAATCGCCCGACCTGGGAATGGTTCGGCGCCCCGACGGCCAGATGGACATCCTCGTCGCCCTCGACCGCCTGATCCAGCGTCGCGCCGCCGAGGAGCGCGCGCGCCTCGAGGGCGCGAAGCGGCCGGGCCCGCCGGCGCCGGAGGGCGCGCCCGCCGCGCCCCCCGAGGCGCCCTGGCTCGTGCGCATCACGGAGCTTCTCCTCACCGATGGCAAGATCACGGTGACCGACGAGACGGTCACTCCGCCCGCCCAGTGGCACGTGGACGACCTTGCCGTGAAGCTGGCCAAGTATTCGATCCTCGGCACGGACCCGCCCGCCACCGGCCAGGTGCAGGCCCACGTGACGGGGCCGGGCCGCGGCAACAACGTCGCCACCCTCGACGTCGCCGTCTCCTCTCTCCGCACCGCGGCGCCGTTCGCGGGCATCGCGCAGGTGAAGTTGACCGACTTCGATCTCCGCGCCATCCGGCCGTACGTCGCCCAGCAGATCGGCATCGCCGCGGTCCGCACCCGCGGCAAGCTGTCGGTCGACCTTCAGGCCGATCTCGCGCGGCAAGAGGGCGCCGCCGAGCTCGCGCGGGGGCTCGTGAGCGGGACGGTGAGCTTTCAGAACGTCGCGGTGGTCCCTCGTGGCGAGCGCAAGCCGCTCCTCCGGCTTCCCAAGCTCGTGCTCGGCATCAAGCAGGCGGACCTGGTCGCGCGTTCGGTGGCTCTGGGGGCGCTCGAGATCGAAGGCCTCGAAGCGCGCATCACCCGGGAAGCCTCCGGAGAGGTGGACATCGTCACGATCGCCGAGCGCGTGAAGGGCGAGGCCCTCGCGGGCCCGAAGGGCCGCGCGAAGGCCACGCCCGTGGCCGCGGCCGAGACGAAGCCGGACGACGCGGCGGCCGCGCCTCCGGCGCCTCGGGGCCCTCCGCCGCCTCCGTGGCGTCTCTCCCTCGACCGTCTCGCCGTCGCGCACGGCATCGGGATCTTCGAGGACGAGATGGTGTCGCCCGTCACCGCCCTCACCGTCGGCGACATCATGGTGACGGCCCAGAAGCTCCTCTGGCCTACCGTGCGTGGCGCGGCGCCGGGCACGCTCGAGATCACCGCGGGGCTGCCGGGGGGCGGCCTGTTCCTGCTGAAGGGGACGGCGTCGCTCGAGCCCCTGGACATCACGTTCCAGGTCTCCTCGCTCGACGTGTCCGTCGAGCCCTATCAGCCCTACTTCCCGTTCCCCGCCCGCTTCAAGGGACTGTTCAGCGGAGACAGCCTCAACACCATCAAGATCGAGAACGGCAAGTTCCTCGCTGCCTCCCAGGGGAACGCGTTCGCCAAGCAGATCGAGATCTGGGAGCCGGGCGCCGAGTCGCCCGCCATGACCCTGGAGAAGATGGAGATCCGCGGCATCGACTTCTCCTGGCCCAACTACGCGTTCACCAACCTCGTCTACTTCCTGCGCCCGGAGGTACGAATCGAACGCGCGGCCGACGGGACGCTCAACCTGCGGCGCATGTTCACGGTCACGAAGAAAGGGCAGGACACCGGGCCCGACAAGGGCAAGGACGACACGAGCAAGGACGACAAGCGGAAAGAGGACAAGCGGAAAGAGGACAAGGACCAATCCCCGGAGGCCGTCATCGCGGGCGCCACCGCCGAGCCGGAGGAGCCCAACCTGCTCGAGAGCATGGTCCTGGACTTTGATCGCATCACGATCGAGGAGGGCTACAACCGCTTTCTGGACCAGACCACCAAGCCGCCGTTCTCCCAGGACCTCGGACGGCTCGCCGTGACCATCCGGAACCTCTCGAACGCGCCCGGTCGGCGATCCACGCTCACGCTCCAGGGCGTCGTGGGCGGCGACGCGGCGCTGGACCTGCGCGGGGAAATGTCGCGCCTCGGCGACGATTTCTCCGCCGACCTCGTCGGCGAGCTGCGTGACTTCACGGTCGCGAGCGCGAATCCGTACGCGAACAGCGTCCTCGCCTGGATCGTGAAGCAGGGCAAGCTCGGGGTGAAGGTGCACTACCGCATCGAGCAGGATCGGCTCATGGGCGAGAACCAGATCGTGGTGAAGAATCTCCAGGTCGCGAAGGGGGCGGAGTCGGACGAGGTGCAGAAGCGCCTCGGGCTGCCCCTCGGCCTCATCGTGGCCCTCATGAAGGATTCCCACGGCAACATCAACTTCGACGTCCCCATCTCCGGATCGGTGACCGACAAGAGCGTGGACTGGGGTGAGACCGTCTGGGCGGCGGTGAAGCAGGTGCTCGTGAAGGTCCTGGCCTCGCCGTTCCGGTCCATCGGGCGCATGTTCACCGGCAGCGACGACAAGGTGGAGGAGGTCAAGGTCGACCCTGTGGTCTTCGCGGCGGGCTCGAGCGTGATCGGCCCCGCGATGGAGGGTCACCTCAACCGCGTGGCCCAGTTCCTGCGGGACACCCCCGCGGTGTCGCTGTCGCTCTCGCCGGTAGTGACCGCGAAGGACTTCGATCGGCTCCGTGGTCAGGAGGTGACCGCGCGGATACAGAAGATGCAAAGGGAGCGCGGCATCGCGGACTACCCGACGGCGGTAAACATCTACTACCTCGCGCAGAACATCCCCGGGGAGGTCCCCAAGACCGCCGAGGAGCAGCTCAAGGTCCTCCAGGAGCGCGAGCAGCTGCCGGAAGAACGGGTCAAGGAGCTGCTGGATCGGCGGGTCGCGGCGACCCGGGAGCGGCTGGTCAAGACCGAGAACGTCGTGCCCGAGCGGCTGCTGCCCGGCGAGGCCCACGTCGCCGCGGCGGACGCCGGCGACGGCCGGATCGACTTCGCGATCACCGCCGAGTAAACTCACTGCTATAATCGCCCGCGTTCCCGCATGATCTCGGGAGGAGAGCGCGGTGCCCCACTACGTGATGCTGAGCACGCTGAGTGAATCCGGCCGCAAAGTGCTGCGGGACCG
>Ga0310812_10000708_pt1 | contig 12048 bp, 12 predicted proteins | sample NN3metagenome_FD_205747 | JGI IMG/M metagenome (GOLD analysis project Ga0310812, IMG submission 205747) | Soil microbial communities from experimental microcosm in Duke University, North Carolina, United States - NN3 | ecosystem: Engineered > Artificial ecosystem > Soil microcosm > Unclassified...
CGGCGAAGACCGCGTGCGAATCGCCATGCTGAGCGGCGCCTGAGCCGCGCCGCCAGCCCGGGCGCCTGTCAGGGCTTGCTATTCATCATGTCGCACATCGGCATGGCACCCGGATCGGGCCGGGCCTGCCCGTCCTTCATGCCATCTTTCATGCGGTCTGCCATGCCGTGACGGTGCTGTTCCACTGCACGCTGGCATTCCTCTTCGGTCTTGCCCTCGCACATGGCCTTGCGCTGACGCTCCATCATCTGGCAGCCGGCCTGGTCGGTGCGCTCGGCGGTGCCGGACGACACCGCCCCGTGCGACATGCCCGCGTGCGGGCCGCCGCGGTCCATGCCGGGCTGCGCACAACCCGAGATCAGGGCGAGCAAGGCTGCGCCCCATGCCATTCGAATCGCTGCATTCATTTGTTCACTCCTGTTGGATGCTGCATGCATCTCCAATCTAGACCGGCGCAGCCGACGCACCTTGATCGGGATCAGGGCGCCAGCGTCCCGCTCAGGAAAGCTGGCGGCGAAGCCAGGACGTGATCTGGGCCGCCGACATGGCACCGCTTTGCCGTCCGACTTCCAGGCCGCCCTTGAACAGCACCGTGGTCGGAATGCCGCGGATGCCCATGCGTGCGCTCGTGGCCGGCGATGCATCGGTGTCGACCTTGGCAAAGCGCACCCCGGGCACGTCCTGGGCGGCCTGCGCGAACTGCGGGGCCATGGCCTGGCATGGGCCGCACCACGCGGCCCAGAAGTCCACCAGCACCGGCAGCTCCGTGCCCTGCACGTAGCCCTCGAACGAGGCGTCATCCAGCGTGGCCGGATGCGTGCTCATCAGCGGCTCGCCGCAGCTGCCGCACAGCGGGTCATCCTTCAGGCGGTGATCGGGCATGCGGTTCTTCTTGCCGCAGGCGGGGCACACGAGCTGCATCGCGGTCTCCTGTCGAGGGGCGCCTGGGTCAGCGCGACGTGGTGCGGATGCCCAGCACGCGATACAGCGGACAGTAGGCCACCGCGCCGGTGATGGCCAGCACGACGCCGATGTAGCCCCAGGGGCCGATGATGCCCAGCACCGCGCAGGCGATGAGTGCGATGCCCAGCAGCAGCCGGATGACCCGGTCGGCGTTGCCCATGTTCAAGGTGATCATCTGGTGGTCTCCGTCGAAGTGGTCGATGCGAGCAACATAGCCCCGGCGGAGCCTGCGGGCCTTGATGCCTGTCAAGCTGCGGCGGTCGCCGGGTGCCAGGGTGCATCACTGCCACTCCTGCACCCTGTTCTTGCCGTCGCGCTTGGCCTGCAGCATCGCGCGGTCGGCCTTGCCCAGCAGCACCTCGGCGTCGACGCCGTCGCGCGGCGCCAGCGCCACGCCGGCGCTGACACCCACGCGGACCGCGCCGGCACCGTCGATGGCCACCGGCGCGCGAATGGCTGCCATTGCCCGACCGATGATCGTCCGCCAGCCTTCGGGATCGTCCAGCATGGTCAGCACCAGCACGAACTCATCGCCCCCGAGCCGGGCCGCGGTGTCCTGGCCGCGCATCGCCAGCTGGAGTCGATGCGCGATCTCCACCAGCAGCGCATCGCCGGCATCGTGCCCGTGCTCGTCGTTGACCCGCTTGAAGCCGTCCAGGTCGAGGTAGCAGACCGCCACGAAACTGCCCGTGCGCTGAGCGCTGAGAACGGCCTGGCGCAGCCGGTCCTGCAGCAGCAGCCGGTTGGGCAGCTGCGTGAGCGGGTCATGGAATGCAATGTGCTCGATGCGGGCCTGCGCCGCCTTCATGGCGGTGATGTCGCGGGTGGAGGCGAAGACGAGCAGTTCGCCTTCGATCTCGGCCGCGCTCACCTGCAATTCCACGTCGATGAGGCTGCCGTCGTCGCGGCGATGCCGGATCTCCACCCGCTGGCGGTGGCCGCTGCGGATGTTGGCGAACCAGTGATCGAGCTGTTCCCGGGTCTGGGTCGCGTCCCACGAGCTCACGTGCCGGCCGAGCATCTTCTGGGGCGTGGATCCCAGCATCTGCGCGAAGGAGTCGCTCAGCATCACCAGGTGCCCGGTGCGGTCGAGGATGTGGATGCCGGCCGCCGCCACCAGCATCCAGGCCACCAGCGCCAGCAGCGACGACTGGCGCACCTGCGTGTGCCAGGGCTCGAAGAAGCGTTGCGTCTCCAGGCCGGCGATCACCACCAGCGGCCATCCGTCCACGCGCCGGAAGGCGTTGATGCGATCGATGCCGTCCAGCGCGGTGCGCGACACGTAGGTGCCGTGGGACGCATCCGCGCGCAGTGCGGCGGCAAACTGCGGCGAGACCTCCGTGCTGCCGATCGGCGAAGGAGCGGCTGAGCTCGGTGCGTGCCGGGCCACCAGCCGCAGGTCACTGGTCCGCAAGGTCACGGCGTCTCGCGGGCCCAGGTCGACCCTGGCAAAGATCGCCTCGAATTGATCGTGGGCAATGCTGGCGTACAACACGCCATCGAAGCGTCCCGACACGATCACCGGCCGTGCCAGCACCAGCACCCAATGGCCGGAGGCCCGAGACTTCAGCGGGCCGGAGAGCACGGCCGACGTGCCCCGTCCTGCCTGGGCCCGCGCGAAGTAGTCCCGGTCGGAGACGTCGACAGCGTCGCCGGCCGGCAGGTCGTTGCCCCACCGCACCTTGCCCTGGGCGTCCGTCAGGCGGACCCCTTCCACGCCGGGAAGCAACTCGTGGTGCCTGAGCAGGATGTGGTCGACGGTCGGTGGACCAGGCGGGCCGGCATCGCGCCGAGCGTCCAGTTCGCCGATCGCGGCCTGCAGCACGGAATCGACCCGTGCCAGTTCCGATGCGATGTTGGACTGGGCGGCGGCCACCATGTTGGCCGCCGTCTCGCGGGCCCGGGTCTCGTAGGCCATGCGGCTGGACCGGGCGGCCAGGGTCACCAGCAGGCCCAGCGCGGCCGCGACCAGGAGGTTCGCGACCATCAGACCGGCGGCCAGCCGCGGATTGCGCCAGCGAGGAGGAGCCATCAGGCCTCGTGCAGCTCCCGCGCCTGCGCCGCCCGGGCCTTCAGGGCCTCGTCCTTGAGTTGCCGCCTGAGCACCTTGCCGATCGGCGTGCGGGGCAGCTCGTCGCGGAACTCGATGTAGCGCGGCTGCTTGTAGGGCGCCAGCCGCTCGGCCAGGAAGCTGCGAAGCTCGTCCTCCTGCAGCGAGGCATCGCCGCGCACGATGAAGAGCATGACCGACTCGCCGCTGTGCGCATCGGGCACGCCGACCGCCGCTGCGTCGGCCACGCCCGGATGCTGCCGCGCCACGTCATCGATCTCCTGCGGAAAGGCCTTCATGCCGGAGACGACGATGATGTCCTTCTTGCGGTCGACGAAGGTGACGTGGCCGTCGGGTTCCATGCGGCCGATGTCGCCGGTGAGCAAATAGCCGTCGGGCGTGAAGGCGCCGGCCGTGTCCTGCGGGCGGTTCCAGTAGCCGCGCATCACCTGCGGGCCGCGCACCGCGATTTCACCGATCGCACCCTGCGGCAGCGCCTGGCCGCCGTCATCCACGATCGCCACCTCGGTCGATGGCACGGGCAAACCCAGCCTGCCCGTGCAACCGGCGGCATCGATGCGGTTGGCGCAGACGATGGGCGAGGTCTCCGACAAGCCGTAGCCTTCGATGATCGGGCGGCCCGTCAGCGCCTGCCAGCGGTCGGACACGACGGGCTGCAAGGCCATGCCGCCGGCCACGGCGAGCTTGATGCGTCCGCGGCCGCGCTGCGCGACCTCGTCGAAGCCCGGCGCCTTCAGCAAGGCGGCGAACAAGGTGTTCACCCCGGTGATGACGGTGAACGGCGTGCGCCGCAGCACGGACATGAAGCGCTTCATGTCCCGCGGGTCGGCGACGAGCACGTTGTGCCCGCCCAGCCGCAGGAACACGAGCAGATTGCTCATCAGTGCGAACACGTGGTAGAGCGGCAAGGCGGTGATCACCGTCTCTGCGCCTTCGACCAGCACGCCGCGCGTCCAGGCCACCACCTGCTCGATGTTGGCCACCAGGTTGCCGTGCGTGAGCACCGCGCCCTTGGGCCTGCCGGTGGTGCCGCCGGTGTACTGGATGAGCGCCACGTCGGTACTGTCCAGTTCCACGGGAAGCAGGGCATGAGCGGCGCCGTCGTGGCGCATGTCGGACCAGCTCCACGCGCCCGGAATCTGGAATGGCGGCACCGCGTGCCGCAGGTGCCGGACGATGAAGTTCATCGGCCAGCGCCGGGTGGCCGGAAACAGATCGGCGATGCCCGTCACGACCACGACTTTCAGGTCCGTGCCGGGCATGGCCTGCTGCACGGTGTGCGCGAAGTTCTCCAGGACCACGATGGCCTTGGCCCCCGAGTCGCGCAACTGGTGTGCCAGCTCGGACGCGGTGTACAGAGGGTTCACGTTGACCGCCACCATGCCTGCGCGCAGCGTGCCCAGCAGGGCCACGGGATATTGCAGGCAATTGGGCATCATCAGCGCGACGCGGTCGCCCTTGGCCAGGCCCATGTGCTGCAGCCAGGCGGCGAAACCGCGGGTGTGGACATCCAGCTCGCGGTAGCTCATCGAGACGCCGAAGCTGGTGAAGGCGCTGCGGTCTGCGAACCGCTCGCAGCTTCGTTCGAGGATGTGCCGCACCGTGGGCGTGATCTTCCACGGCACCTCATGCGGAACGCCGGACGGATAGGACGTGAGCCAGGGCTTGGTGGACGGCTGTGTACCCATGATGGGCCTCACCTCATGCATCGATGGGAACGCCGCCGCCCCAGCGGCACACCCATTCGTCCCACCATTCGCGCTGCATGGCGGTGGCTGCCGCCTGCCATGCGGACAGCGCCTGGAACTGCAGATCCCAGCTGCGTTGCCAGGCGCCGGCGAGGTCGGGCAGCGAGCCATGGTCTTGGGGCGTGAACGCGGGCCATCCGAAGGTCGGCAGGTTCAGTTGGTCGCGGGGCGAGGGCAGGGTGGACATCCTCAATGCTCCAATCAGGAAGGAAGTGTTTTCAATCTATGCCTTCGGCCGGCGCCGGCGTTGATGCCGGTCAAGGAGCCGCGCGTTCGCCGGATCTGCGCGCGGCTGCGCTCAGGACGGTTGCCCGCTCTGCGCGAACCGCTCGACAAAGTCCAGCGCGGACACGACGCCTTGCAAGGCGCCGTTGGCCGTGACCACCGCATGGTGGACGCGGTGCTTCACCATGAGCGCAGCGACCTCGCGCAGGTCGGCCTGGGCATCCACGCTGATCGGCTTGTAGGTGCACAGCTGCCAGGCCCGCTCCTTCAGTGCGTCGCGCGACTGCGCGTGGAAATGCAGCAGGTCGGTCGTGCTGATCACGCCGATCACCGGCCCCGTGCGTTCGCGCACGGGCACCCATGACAGGCGATGGTCCTCCAGCAGCCGTTCGACGGCGGCCACGGTGTCGTCGATGTCGGCGCAGTGCACGTCACGGCGCATGATGGAAGCGATGGAAGTCGTCATGTCAGCCTCATGTCGGTAGCGTTGGGGTCAGTCGTTGCCGCGTGGCGGCCGCTCGAGCTGCTGTTCCAGGGCCAGCACGTCGCGCGACACCTTCAGCAAGGTGTCGGGCGTGACGCTGATCGAATCGATGCCCAGCTCGACCATGTAGCGTGCCATCTCCGGGTAGTCGGATGGCGCCTGTCCGCAGGCGCCGCAGTGGCGGCCGTTGCGGCGCGCTCCCTCCACCGTCAGGCGGATCAGCGCTTTCACGCCGTCGTCGCGCTCGTCGTAGTCGAAGGCGACGATCTCCGAGTCCCGGTCCACGCCCAGCGTGAGTTGCGTGAGGTCATTGGAGCCGATGGAGAAGCCGTCGAACAGCCTGGCGAAGGCGTCGATCTGGATCACGTTGTTGGGAATCTCGCACATGACGTAGATCTCCAGCCCGTTCTCACCGCGCCGCAGGCCCAGCTCAGCCATGGTGGCCAGCACGCGCGCAGCTTCGTCCACTCGCCGGCAGAAGGGAATCATCAGCTTGACGTTGGACAGTCCCATCTGCTCGCGCACACGCTTCATGGCGGCGCATTCGAGCGCGAAGCCTTCGGCGTAGGCCGGATGCGAATAGCGGGCCGCGCCTCGAAAGCCGATCATCGGATTGGCCTCGACCGGCTCGAACCAACGCCCGCCCAGCAGGCTGGCGTATTCGTTGGTCTTGAAGTCCGACATGCGCACGATGACCGGCCGCGGGTAGAACGCCGCCGCGATGGTGCCCACGCCTTCGGCCAGTTGTCGCACGAAGTATTCCGAGGGCGACGCGTCCCCGCCGGCGAGTTCTGCGATCTGCGCGCGCGCGGCCGCGTCGTCGATGCGCTCGGGATGCACCAGCGCCATCGGATGGACCTTGATGTGCTCGGCGACGATGAACTCCATGCGTGCGAGGCCCACGCCGTCGCAAGGCAGCATCGAGGTCTGGAAGGCAATGTCCGGGTTGCCCAGGTTCACCATGACGTGGGTGAACGGGCGCTTCATCGTGCTCACGTCCGTGCTGGTCTTGTCGTACTCGACGGCGCCTTCATACACGTGGCCGGTGGCGCCTTCCGCGCAGGACACGCTCACCAGGTCGCCGGTGCGCAGCGTGGTGGTCGCGTGGTCGCATCCCACCACCGCCGGGATGCCCAGCTCGCGCGCCACGATGGCCGCGTGGCAGGTGCGGCCGCCTCGGTTGGTGACCACGGCCGCGGCGCTCTTCATCACCGTGCCCCAGTCGGGCATGGTGGTGTCGGCCACCAGCACCTCGCCAGGCTTGAAATCGCCGAGCTGGCTGATGTCCGTGACGACGTGCGCGCGGCCCACGGCGATGCCCGTGCCCACCGCGCGGCCGCTGACTTTCGGCAGGCCCTTGCGGCCGATGCGGAACTCATCGATCAGGCCGGCCTGGCGCTGCGAGGCCACCGTCTCGGGTCGCGCCTGCACGATGTAGAGCTGCCCGTCGACGCCGTCCTTGGCCCACTCGACGTCCATCGGGGTGGGCACGCCCGCGCGCCGGCTGTAGTGCTGTTCGATGGCCACCGCGGCATCGGCCAGCTGCAGGACTTCATCGTCTGACAGGCAGAAGCGTCGTTGGTCTTCGCGCGGCGTGGGCACGTTGCGCGTGGTCTCGCGGCCGGCTGCCTTGGCATAGACCATGCGGATTTCCTTGCCGCCCAGCTTGCGCCGCAGCACGCTGCGGTGGCCTTGCGCGAGGGTGGGCTTGAACACGTAGAACTCATCGGGGTCCACCGTGCCTTGCACCACGTTCTCACCCAGGCCGTAGGCGCCGGTGATGAACACCACGTCGCGAAAACCCGACTCCGTGTCCAGCGTGAAGATCACGCCGCTGCTGGCGCAGTCCGAGCGCACCATCTTCATCACGCCCACCGACTGGAAGACCTTGAAGTGATCGAAGCCCTTGTCGACGCGGTAGCTGATGGCGCGGTCCTTGAACAGGCTGGCGAAGCATTGGCGCACCGAGTCGAGCAGCAGCGCTTCGCCGCTGATGTTGAGGAAGGTCTCGTGCTGCCCGGCAAAGCTCGCGCCGGGCAAGTCCTCGGCGGTGGCGGAGCTGCGCACGGCCACGGTCAGCTCCTGTCCATACTGCGCGCGCAATTGCGCATGCGCCGTGATGATTTCGGCCGCCAGGTCGGCGGGCAGCGGCGCTGCCAGCACGATGTCGCGCGCGGCATTGGCGCGGCGGGCGAGGTCGTTCACGTCCGTCGCATCCAGGCCGTCGAGTGCGCGGTGCAGCCGAGGCCAGGCGTCGGCCTGGTCGAGCACGTGGCGATAGGCCTCGGCCGTGATGGCGAAGCCATTGGGCACCCGCACGCCGGCCTCACCCAGCTGGCTGAACATCTCGCCCAGCGAGGCATTCTTGCCGCCGACGAGCCCGACGTCGCCGTTGCCGATTTCAGAGAACCAGCGGATGTACTTCGGTGTGGGATTCACTTTGCAGTCTCCTCGCGTGCGGGTGTGTCCAAGGCTACGGACGGTGTGCCCTCGGCAGCTTGATCTGGCGCAACTGCCGCAGCCACCCTGGCGCCGCTGTCGGTGTCGAACACGTGGATGCGGTCCAGCGGCCATGCCAGCGCCACCGTCTCTCCGGGCTTGGTCGACAGGCGCTGGTGCACGCGCAAGCAGACGAGTTCGCCGTCGACCTTGCCGTACAGGTTGGTTTCGTCGCCGGTGGGCTCGACGATGTCCGCCTTGAGGCTCACCGGACCGCCGGGCATCGGCAGGAGGTGCTCGGGACGAACGCCCAGCGTCACGGCCTGCCCCGGCTTCAGTGCCAGGTGCTCGGGCAGCGGAAAGCTCGCGCCTTCGGAGGTCACGAGGCTGGGCGTCCCGCCAGCGGCGACGCTGACGTGTCCGGCGATGAAGTTCATCGCCGGGGAGCCGATGAACCCCGCCACGAAGATGTTGCAGGGCCGGTCGTAAAGTTCGACCGGCGTGCCCACCTGTTCGATGACGCCGCGGTTCATGACCACGATGCGGTCGGCCAGGGTCATGGCCTCCACCTGGTCGTGGGTCACGTAGATGACGGTCTGGTGCAGCCGCTGGTGCAGCGCCTTCAGTTCGGCGCGCATCTGCACGCGCAGCTTCGCATCGAGGTTCGACAAGGGCTCATCGAACAGGAACACCGCGGGTTCGCGCACCATGGCCCGCCCCATGGCCACGCGCTGTCGCTGCCCGCCCGATAGCTGGCCGGGCTTGCGGTCCAGCAGGTCCTCGATGTGCAGCATCTGCGACACGCGGCGCACCGCTTCTTCCTGGGCCGCCTTGGGCTCGCGGCGGATCTCCATGCCGAAGGTGATGTTGCGCCTCACCGTCATGTTCGGGTACAGCGCATAGGCCTGGAACACCATCGCGATGTCGCGGTCCTTGGGCGGCAGGTCGTTGACTTCGTGCCCGCCGATGCAGACCTGGCCGCTGGTCACGTCCTCCAGCCCGGCGATGCAATTGAGCAGCGTGGACTTGCCGCAGCCCGACGGCCCCACCATCACGATGAATTCGCCGTCGGCGATGTCCAGGTCCACGTCGTGCAACACGACGTTGTTCTCAAAGCGCTTGCCGAGCTTGTGCAGACTCACCGATGCCATGGGCCGACTCCTGTCTCGCTGCCGTGATTGAACGCCGTCCGGGCAACATGGCCTTGCGCGCCGTCAATCCGGCCGGAAGTGGCGTCACAGGGTGAACCCGCAGCAGGGCCGGCCGCGGAGACGGGATTGATGCCGATCAATGGAGGCCGGCCGGCCCTGGCACAAGCTGCGCCATGCTTGGCAAGCCGCCGGGTGAAAGGACATCGAGATGCGAATCGGAGACATCTGCAGCCGCAGCGTCGTGACCTGCGGCGTCGAGGCCGGCGGGCCCGAGCTGGCCCGCCTCATGCGAGAGGAACACGTGGGCGATGTGGTCGTGGTCGAGGAAGCGTTCGGCATCCGCCGTCCGGTGGGCATCGTCACCGACCGCGACCTGGTGGTCCAGGTGCTGGCCGCCGGCATCGACGCGGGCAGCGTCACGGCCGGAGACCTCATGCACGGCATCTCGACCGTGCTCGAGACCGAGGCGGTCTACGACGCCATCTGGACCATGCGCCGCTCGGGCGCACGCCGCCTGCCGGTGGTGGACGGGCGCAACGGCCTGTTCGGCATCGTCACCATGGACGACCTCGTGCAGTTCCTCGCTGAAGAGCTGACGGAGCTGTCGCGCGTGTCGCCGCATCAGCGGCGCATGGAGACCGAAGCGCGTTGCGAACCGGCGCGCTGAGCGCTCAGGGCCGCTGGCCGAACGACACCCCGATGCTGGCGGCGCACTTCAACAGCGGGTGATCCACAGGGACACAGCGGCGCCGGCCGGCCACGTCCGACAATGGCGCGCGGCTGATGGCGCCGTCTCGCATCGCCACCGTCTGGCCCCAGGCGCCGTCGAGCACCATCTGCGCGGCCTCGGCGCCGTAGCGTGTCGCGAGCACGCGGTCGGTGGCAGTGGGCGGGCCACCGCGCTGCACATGCCCGAGCACCACGGCACGCACCTCGCTCGACAGGTGCGGCTCAATCTGCGCGGCCAGCTGGGCCGCGATGCCGCCCAGGCGCTCCGGCTCCGGCGCACCTTCCACACGAGCCCGAACCACCGCCTCGCCGCCGCGCGCCATGGCGCCTTCGGACACGCAGATCACGGTGTAGCGCTCCTGCCGTTCCCGCTGCCGGCACAAGTCGATGACGGCTTCGAGCTCGAAGGCGAGCTCCGGCAGCAGGATCATGTCCGCCCCCGCGGCAATGCCGGCCTCCAGCGCGATCCATCCGGCGTGGCGGCCCATGGTCTCCACCAGCATCACCCGGCGCAGGCTCTCGCCGGTGGTGTGGATGCGGTCCAGCGCCTCGGCGGCGCGGGCCACGGCCGTGTCGAAGCCGAAGCTGCGCTCCACGCCGGCGATGTCGTTGTCGATGGTCTTGGGCACGCCCACGGTGCGCAGGCCGCAGCGGTCGAGCGCGTCGGCGATCGCCAGCGTGCCGTCGCCGCCGATGGCGACCAGGCCGTCGAGCCCCAGCTCGCCGGCATAGGACACCACTTCGCGGCGCCAGTCGCGGCCCTGGTAGGCGAGGGGGCTGGCGCGGTTGGTGCTGCCCAGCATGGTGCCGCCGGTGGCGACTTCGTCATTGACTGCCTTCAGGTCCAGCGGCCGCGTGCGGCGCTCGATCATGCCGAGGAAACCGTCCTCGATGCCCACGACCTGCACCTGGTGCTGCCCGACCAGCGAGCGGGTCAATGCCCGGATCACCGCGTTGGTGCCGGGGGCGTCGCCGCCGCCTGTGAGTACGCCGATGCGCATGGAATCCTCCTTGCCGATGCAGGGCTTCGTGCCTCGCTGCAATCTAGCCTCGCGTCGTGCTCCGGCCTTGCGCTGGATCAGGGGCCGCGGGGCTGGCGCGCGTTCTCATCGGGTTTCATGCAACAGGAGACCTCCATGCTCAAGGGAAAAGTCGCGCTGGTCACCGGCGCAGCCTCCGGCATCGGCCGCGCCGCTGCGCTGGCCTACGCGCGCGAGGGCGCGAAGGTGCTCGTGTCCGACCTCGATGAAACCGGCGGACGGCACACGCTCACGCTGCTGCGCGAAGCCGGCGGCCAGGGCATCTTCATCCGCGGCGACGTGTCGCTGCCCGACGATTCACAGCTCTTCGTCGACGCTGCCGTCGAGGAACTGGGTGGGCTGCACATCGCGTGCAACAACGCGGGCATCGCGGGCGACATCACGCCCACGGCCGACTACGCCGTGGACGCGTGGCGGCGCGTCATCGACGTCAACCTGTCCGGCGTGTTCTACGGCATGCGCTGCCAGCTCCAGCACATGCTGTCGCACGGCGGCGGGGCGATCGTGAACGTCGCCTCCGTGCTGGGCCAGGCGGCGTTTCCCGCGGCCTGCGCCTACACCGCCGCCAAGCACGGGGTGGTGGGCCTGACGCGGGCCGCGGCGCTGGACCACAGCGCGCAGGGCGTGCGCATCAATGCGGTCGGCCCGGCATTCATCCACACGCCGATGATCGCGGCGCTCGAATCCGACGAGACCCTGGCGCAGCAGCTCACGGACATGCATCCCATCGGCCGCCTGGGCCAACCGGAAGAAGTGGCCGAGCTGATCGTGTGGCTCAGCTCGGATGCAGCCTCCTTCGTGACCGGCGCGTACTACCCGGTGGACGGCGGCTACCTCGCGCGCTGAAGCGCTCCCACGACCTCAGGGGACCAGCACCGCGGCGCCGGACAGGCGCCCGGCGCGCAAATCGTCCAAGGCGTCGTTGGCCAGTGCCAGGCCGTAGGTGCGGGTCTCGACCTTGAGCGGCAAGCCGGCCGCCAGCTGCAGGAACTCCGCCGCGTCCGCGCGGGTGAGGTTGGCCACCGACACCAGCTGGCGTTCCTCCCACAAGAGGCGGTAGGCGAATGCGGGGATGTCGCTCATGTGGATGCCGCCGCACACCACGCGGCCGCCCTTGCGAACGGCCTTCAGGGCCAGGGGAACGAGGCTGCCGACCGGCGCGAAGATGATGGCCGCGTCCAGCGGCTCGGCGGGCGCT
>Ga0310812_10000716_pt1 | contig 11899 bp, 9 predicted proteins | sample NN3metagenome_FD_205747 | JGI IMG/M metagenome (GOLD analysis project Ga0310812, IMG submission 205747) | Soil microbial communities from experimental microcosm in Duke University, North Carolina, United States - NN3 | ecosystem: Engineered > Artificial ecosystem > Soil microcosm > Unclassified ...
GGAGGACAGGCCGAATTCGGTATCGTTCGCGATCGCCAGCGCCTCGTCGTAGTCCTTGACCCTGATGACGCTCGCCACCGGGCCGAACACCTCTTCCCGGTTGATGCGCATGCGATTGCTGGTTTCCGTAATCAGGGCCGGCTCGAGGTAGTAGCCTTTGTGCTTCCGCTCGAGCAGCCGGCCGCCGAATGCGAGCTTGCCACCCTCTTTCTGGCCAAGCTCGATGTAGCGGATATCCTGGTCGAGCTGGGTCTGGTCGACGACGGGTCCGATGTCGGTGCCGGCCGCCAGCGCGTCGTCGATCTTGAGCTTGGCGAGCGCGTCGACCGTGGCGTTCACGAATTTGTCGTGGATGCCGGCGGTCACGATCAGGCGCGAGGACGCCGTGCAGCGCTGCCCGGTCGAGAAAAAGCCGCCCTGCACCGCGCAGTTCACGGCCACGCCGAGATCGGCGTCGTCGAGAATCACGAGCGGGTTCTTGCCGCCCATCTCGAGCTGCACCTTGGCGAGGCGCGCCGCGGCGCGTCCAGCCACGTGCCGCCCGGTCGCGGCCGAGCCGGTGAACGAAATGGCGGCGACGTCGGGGTGATTGATCAGCGTCTCGCCCACGACCGAGCCGCGGCCCATGACGAGGTTGAACACGCCCTTGGGGATGCCCGACTTGGCGATGATCTCGGCCAGCGCCCAGCCGCATCCGGGCACGAGATCGGCCGGCTTGAAGACGACGCAATTGCCGTAGGCGAGCGCCGGCGCGATCTTCCACGCCGGGATCGCGATCGGGAAGTTCCACGGCGTGATGATGCCGACGACGCCCACCGGCTCGCGCGTCACTTCGACGAAGATGTTGGGCCGAACCGAATCGACGCGGTCGCCCGGGATGCGCAGTGCTTCGCCGGCCATGAACTTGAAGATGGCGCCGGCGCGTCCCGCCTCGCCGATGCCCTCCGGTTTCGTCTTGCCTTCTTCGCGCGAGAGCAGCGTGCCGAGCTCTTCCTTGCGCGCGAGGAGGGCGTTGCCGATGGCATCGAGAATGTCGGCGCGCTGCTGCGGCGTCGAGCGCGCCCAGGCCGGCGACGCGGCTTTCGCGGCGGCGATGGCGGCCTCGGCTTGATGCTTGTCGGCCTTGGCATAATGGCCGATCACGTCGTCGACATTCGAGGGATTGACGTTGGGGCCGGCATCGGTCCCCTTGGTCCATTCGCCGGCGATGTAATTGCCGTAGTCGGTCATCGCGTCCTCCCGTGCTGGCGGGAGAGATAAGGCGCCGCGGCGCAGCGGCGCAAGGGCCGGCCGCGGCGGACCGCACAACCGCCGTTCTCTTTCGCTCGCCGCCGCGAATCGCTTATGTGTCCGTCAAGGGCAAGGCGGATGGAGGACACGAACGATGAAGAGGAAGAAGTCCGCAGCCAAGACCACGCGCCGCCAAGGCGAGCCGCGCGAACTCATGGCGGCGCTGGCCGGCAAGCGCTTCACCGATCAGACGCGGCGCATGCTGGGCACGCACTATGCGAACAGGTATGGCGTAAGGCGCGGGCGTTAGACGACGTCCCGGCCTTTGCTTGATCGCGGCTTTTGGATTAGATGCCGCGGTTCAGGCGAGGCAGCGATGAACGTCCAGAAGGCCGGCACCAATCTCCGCACCGGGGGCCAGGTGCTTGTTGATCAGCTGCGCATTCATGGCGTCGACTTGGCCTTCTGCGTGCCGGGCGAGAGCTATCTCGCGGCACTCGACGCCTTTCACGACGCGCCCGAGATCCAGCTGATCGTCTGCCGCCAGGAAGGCGGCGCCGCGATGATGGCCGACGCCTACGGCAAGCTCACCGGACGGCCCGGTATCTGCTTCGTCACGCGCGGACCCGGCGCCACCAACGCCAGCGCCGGCCTCCACATCTCGTTCCAGGATTCGACGCCGGTGATCCTGTTCATCGGCCAGGTCGGGCGCGACATGCGCGACCGCGAGGCGTTCCAGGAGATCGACTTCCGCCGCATGTTCGGCCAGATGGCCAAATGGGTCGCCGAGATCGACGATGCCGCGCGCATTCCCGAATACGTGGCGCGTGCCTTCGCCACGGCCACGCAGGGCCGCCCCGGCCCCGTCGTGCTTTCGCTGCCCGAGGACATGCTCACCGACCGCGTCGCCTGCGCCGACGCGCGGCGCTACCGCGCGGTACAGGCCGCTCCGCCGCCGGAGGCTCTCGACGAGCTGGCCGATCGGCTGAGCAAGGCGCAGCGTCCGCTCGCGATCCTCGGCGGCGGCGATTGGGACGCGCTCGCGGTCGAGAATTTCCAGCGTTTCGCCGCCGCCTGGGATCTGCCGGTCGGAACCTCGTTCCGCTGCCAGAGCCATTTCGACAATACGCATGAGCAATTCGTCGGCGATATCGGCATCGGCTTGATCCCGCGCCTCGCCGAGCGCGTGAAAACGTGCGATCTGCTGCTCGTCGCCGGCGCGCGGCTCGGCGAGATGACGACGAGCGGCTTCAGCCTCATCGACATTCCGGTGCCGAAGCAGGCGATGGTGCATGTCTATCCCGACGCCGAGGAGCTCGGCCGCATCTATCAGCCGACGCTGCCAATCCATTCCGGCATGAAGACCTTCGCTGCCGCCGTCGCGCGCATGAAATCGCCGGGCAAGGTCGCGTGGAGCGCCTGGCGCAAGGAGGCGCGCGCCGACTATCTCGAATGGATCAAGCCGCTGCCCAATCCCGGCAAGGTGCAGATGGCCGAGATCATGGTCTGGCTGCGCGAGCGCCTGCCGCCCGATGCGTTCATCGTCAATGGCGCCGGCAACTACTCGGGCTGGATCCACAAATACTATCAGTTCCGCCGCTATCGCACGCAGGTGGGGCCAACTTCGGGCTCGATGGGCTACGGCACGCCGGCCGCGGTGGCAGTGAAACTCATGCATCCCGAGCGCATCGTCGTGAACTTCGCCGGCGACGGCTGCTTCCTAATGCACGGCCAAGAGGTCGCGACCGAAGCGCTCTACAACGTTCCCGTCGTCAACATCGTCGTGAACAACGGCATCTACGGCACGATCCGCATGCATCAGGAGCGCGAATACCCGAAGCGCGTGATCGCGACCGAGCTCCGCAATCCCGATTTCGCCGCCCTCGCCCGCGCCTACGGCTTGCATGGCGAAACCGTGACGGAAACCCAACAATTCGCGCCCGCGTTCGAGCGCTGTCTCGCCGCCGGCAAACCGGCGCTGATCGATCTTATCATCGATCCCGAAGCGATCACCACGCGCACGACCATCACCAAGATCCGCGAGGCGGCGCTGGCGGCGGGGCGATAATGCACGAAATGAGCTTGTCGTCCCCGCGAAAGCGTCGCAACGCAAGAGCGTTGCTTAGGTCAAATCGCGCCTTGCGCGATTTGACAGAAGCTCGGCACTTGCCGTGCGTCTGGGTCCCCGCTTTCGCGGGGACGACAGTCGCGGTCAAGGTTTGAATTGAAAAAGCAAGTGGGGAGAGAACAATGATCGTCGAAGAACGCATCTACACATTGAAGGTCGCCGGCGCGCCGGAGTGGCTCAAGGCCTACGAGGCCGAGGGCATGAAGATCCAACTGGCGCACCTCGGCAACATGGTCGGCTACTATTCGACCGAGGTCGGCGATCTCAATCTCATCGTCCACATGTGGGCCTACGAGAATTTCGAGGACCGCCTGAAGCGCCGCGCCGCGCTCGCCGGCGATCCCGCCTGGCGCACCTACCTGGGCAAAGTCGGGCACCTCGTGCTCAACCAGAAGAACCGGATCATGAACCCGGCGCCGTTCTTCGCGCCGCGCCTCAAGACGATGCTCGAGGCTGCGAAGAAGCTCGGTTAGGATCGCGCTAGGCGGCACCTGCCGGCTCCGGCGCGACGAGGCCGCTCTTCCAAATCGCGCGCAGGTCGGCGGGCGTGCCCTTGAATGTGCTGCGGTCGCAGGCGCCGACACCGGCGACGGGCACAGCCTCGGGACCGTCGGTGCCGTTGGTGTGTTGCCACAAGGTCCAGTCGACCCAGGTCTTCTGCACGAAAGGCGCAGGATCGCGCACATAGGCCGCGAGCCACAACGGGCATTGCGCGAACAGCGGGTGTTTCGCATTGCCCATCTGCTCTTTGAAAAGATGCCCGCAGTAGAAAACCGGGAAGCGCCCCGTTTTCTCGTGGACGCGCGCGACAAATTTTTCGGCGATCGGGATCGTCATCTGCGTGCCGCTCGGATTCTCCTCGTAATCCAGCGCAAGCAGCGTGTCCGGACCCGGATTGACGGCTTTCAGGAAATCATCGGCCTGGCCGACGGCGTCGCTCGCCGTCCCGAAATGATAGGCGCCGATCATCAAGCCCGCCGCTTGCGCACCGGCGAGATGATTGCGGAATTGCGGGTCGACGAAGTTGACGCCCTGCGTGGCCTTGATGATGACGGCTTCGAGGCCGGCGCTTTTGGCGGCGCGGAAGTCGCAATTCGTCTGATGCTGCGCGATGTCGAAAATCGATTTCAGCCCGGGGACTGCCATGGCGCGGCCTCCAAAACGCGGGGAGGCTGAAGCATGCGCCGGTTATGCGGCGCGCGCAAAGGACAAGTATGAGATGTAGCTCACTTGACGCGCGGGCGCGCGCGTTGGAATTAGGCCGCCTTCTTCCTTCGCGCCTTTTGAATCGCGGCCCACACGCGGTGCGGGCTCGCCGGCATGTCTAGCCATTGGATGCCGAGCGGGGCCAGCGCGTCGAGGATGGCGCTCTGCACGCACGGCATCGCGCCCACGGTGCCCGCCTCGCCCGCGCCCTTGATGCCGAGTGGATTGGTCGGCGTCGGCACCGGGTGGCTCTCGACCGACATGCTGGGAACGTCGTCAGCGCGCGGCAGCGCGTAATCCATCAGCGAGCCCGTCAGCACCTGGCCCGACTCGGGATCGAACTGCATGTTCTCGAGCAGGATCTGGCCGACGCCCTGCACCACGCCGCCGTGGATTTGCCCCTTCAGCAGCAGCGGGTTCATCACCGTGCCGACATCGTCGACGATCGTGTAGCGGTCGATGCGCGTGACGCCCGTGTCGGGATCGATCTCGACCTCGCACAAGTGGCAACCATTGGGAAACGTCGGCGCCGGCGGCGTGAAGCTCGCCATCGCCATCAGGCCCGTCTCCATCCCCGGCGGCAGCATGCGCGGCGCGTAAGCGAGACGCGCCACGTCCTTCCAGGTGACCGCGCGATCGGTGCCGGCGACCGCAAAGCGCCCGTTCTTGAACTCGATATCCTCGGGCGCGGCTTCGAGCTTGTGCGCTGCGATCTGCTTCGCCTTCTCGACGATGCGGTCGGAGGCGAGCTTGATCACGGCGCCGCCGAGGCCCGAGGAGCGCGAGCCGAACGTGCCATGGCCGTGGCCGACGAGATCGGTGTCGCCCTGGATGATGCGCACGTCCTCGAATTCGAGGCCGAGGCGGTCGGTGAGCAATTGGCGGAACACGGTCTCATGCCCCTGCCCGTGCGAGTGCGTGCCGATCAACAGCGTGGCGCTGCCGCTCGATTCCACGCGCAGCTCGCAGGCCTCGTCGAAGCCGCCGGCCGATTGCTCGATCGTATAGGAGATACCGAGTCCGCGCAGCTTGCCGCGCTTCTCCGACTCGCGCTTCCGCGCCGCGAAGCCCTTCACGTCGGCATTGGCCAGCGTCTCGTCGAGCACGGCCTCGAACTCGCCCGAGTCGTAGACATAGGTGAGGGGCGTCTTCCACGGATACTTGCCCGTCGGGATCAAATTCTTGCGCCGGAGCGCGACACGATCCATGCCGAGCTTCCGCGCCGCCAAGTCGATGGCGATCTCGATGCAGAAGCTGGCCTCGGGGCGGCCGGCGCCGCGATAGGGCCCGATCGTCGGCGTGTTGGTGACGGTGCCGAGCACTTCGGTGAAGATCGCGGGCGTGCGGTAGACGCCGGCAAGGCCGCCGGCATTGGCAAAGCTCGGCCACGGACCGAACACCGACATATAGGCGCCGACCGTGGCGATGGTCTTGACGCGGAGGCCGAGGAAGATGCCCTCTGCGTCGAGCGCCAGCTCGACCTTATGCCAACTGTCGCGGCCTTGATCGTCGGAGAGGAAAGCCTCGCTGCGCTCGCCGTTCCACTTCACGGGGCGGCCGAGCTGTTTCGCGGCCCACAACACCAGCGCCATCTCGGGATAAGAGTTGCTGCGCCCGCCGAAGCCGCCGCCCATGTCGGGGCTGATCACGCGCAGCTTGTTGTCGGGAATGCGAAAGACGTTCTGCGTGATGAAATTGCGCGTGTCGTGCGCGCCCTGCGTGCCCGAGATCAGCGTGAAGCGGTCTTCGTGCAGGTCGTAGAGGCCGATCGAGGCGCGCGGCTCCATCCAATGCTGCGAGACGCGCGTGTTGCGCCATTCATAGGCCACTTTGTGCGCGGCCTTTGCGAATGCGGCGTCGACCGCGGCGGCGTCGCCGATGCGGTGCACATAGCTGATGTTGTCCGGGCACTCGTCCCACACTTTGGGCGCGCCGGGCTTCACCGCCGCGACCGGATCGGTGACCGCGGGCAATTCCTCGTAGTCGATCTCGATCGCCTCGGCCGCGTCCTTGGCCTGGTTCACCGTCTCGGCCACGACCATGGCGACGATGTCGCCGACATGCTTCGCGCGCTCGCGCACCATCACCGGGCGCGGCGGATGGAACACCGGCGAGCCGTCCATGCGCTTCAGCGGAAACATCTCGACGACGCGACAGGGAAGATTGCCGAGCGCGGCGGTATCCGCGCCGGTGTAGACGCCGAGCACGCCGGGCCGCTTCGCCGCCGCCTTGGTATCGATCGAACGGATGCGCGCGTGGGCATGCGGCGAGCGCAGGAAATAGGCGCGCGCCATGTTGGGCACGGCGTGGTCGTCGGTATAGCGCCCGCTGCCGGTCAAGAGGCGCGGATCCTCGATGCGCGGAATCGCCTGCCCCATGCCGAACTTCATCGCCTTCGCCTCCTCGCTGATGGCGCGACAATAGCCGCGCACGCGCCAAGGAGCGAGAGGCACGGCGCCGAACTCGGCACAAAGCCCGTATGCAATCCGCGCTACGCCGCGCCGTAGCCCTGCGCGTCGAGGAAATCGAGAACCAGCCGGTCGAACTCCGACGGATTCTCGAGGCAGCAGATGTGCCCCGCGCCGGGCACGATGCGGTGGAGCGCGTTTGGGATGCGGCTTGCCGCGTAACGGCCGGATTCGAGCGACACGTCCGTCGCGCCGTTGATGACCAAGGTTGGAACGGCCACCGCGCTCAAGCGGCTCTGCAAGTTAACGGTGGACCGCGCCCGGAAGATCTCCGAGATGGATTTGCCTGAAAGCTCAGGCGTCGACTCGAGAAAGGAATCGAGGAGATAGCGCCCGACCGGACTGCGGGCAAAATTATCGCTGACGAACATCCGGATATGTGCGACGCGCTGCTCGCCGATCGGTTTGGCCGCGTAGTCGTTTGCCAACGAGGCGAATACCGGCGGATTGCCCGATTCACCGCCGACGAGGATCTGCGCCCGCACCAAGTTTGGGTGATCGAGCGCGATCTGGAGCGCCAACGTCGCACCGATGCTGACGCCGATCAATGCGATGCGATCGAAGCGCCGGTCGCGCGCCACGGCCACGACGTCGTTCGCCATGTCCGGAAACGTGAACGGCTGCTCGGGCTTGTCCGACCGGCCGTAGCCGCGCAAATCGATGGCCACGACGGTGAACCGGCGCGCGAAGTGCGCGATCTGATAGAGCCACATCGTGTGGTCGAAAGGATTGGCGTGCAGCAACACGAGCGGCGGCCCCTCGCCCGCCACTTCATAGTAGATGTCGAGACCGTTCGAACGGCTCCAGGGCATCGCACGCTCGTCGCCGTCAGCGCGGCTCGGATATCGAGGAGAACGCCGCTCCCGAGGGCTGCACGCGGACGGCCCTCGGAACGCCGGCGGCAGCGGCGCCGTTACTTCGGAAGGAAGCTCAGGTCGACGAATTCGGCCGGATCGACCCGTGTCTTCTGCTGGCCTTTGGCGATCGCGGCATCTTGCGCCTTCTTCAAAGCCTCCATGTCGATGCGCGCGGTCGGATTGCGGTAATTGTCGCTCATGTTGACGTAGAGCTGTTCCGGCACCCGCACCATCTTGGCATCGATCAGTGCCTTCCGAGCTTCCTTGGGATGCTCGACGTAATATTTCGTCGCTGCGAGGAAGTCAGCCATGAAGGCGCGCAGCACGTCGGCGTGCTTCGAGGCGAAATCGGGCGTCACCAGCACGAGCATCAGCTCTTCGTCGAAGGGCATGCCCTCTTTCGAGGTGAAGAGCGTGCGGATGCCGCCTTTGGCCATCTCCGCGGCGGCGAATGGCTGCGGCAACGCGGCGACGTCGATCTTCTTCGAGCGCAGCGCCTCGCCCTGGGCCGGGAACGGGATGATCGCCCATTTCACGTCGCGATCCGGGTTGAGGCCGTGTTTCTCGAGCGCCAGCTGCGCCCAGAGCTCGATCGACGAGCGCGCCGAATTGTTGCCGATGATCTTGCCCTTCAGGTCCTCGATCGTCTTGATCGGCGAATCGGCCAGTACGACGTATTGGGTCACGAATCCCTTGCTGCTCTCCATCGAGATCGAAGCCACGGCTTTGAAACGCAGCCCCTGCGAATAGGCGATGGTGGTCGTTGCCCCGCTCGAGGTGAAGACGTCGAGCTCTCCGGCTTCCACGGCTTTGAGGCGCTGGTCGGTGCCGCGGAACAGCTGGTAGTCGAGCGTATAGACCTTGCCTTGGTTCGGCGTGACCGAAGGCAGGGCCTTCATCAGCCAGAGCTGCTCCTCGACGGCGGCGCCGTGTCCGACGCGGATCTTGTAGGGCTCGGCCGATGCCATGGTGGCCGCGGCTGAAAGGACAGCGGCTATGGCCGCCGCCCCGTAGACGGTGCGGATGGACTTCATGTTGCTCTCCCTCGCGACAGCGGCTCGCGCCGCCGATCGCAGGGATGATGACCGCGATGCGTGCGACGGGCAAGGCTCGGTAATTGACTGTGTTCGCGCCCAATCGCCACGACGAGTCAACGAGTTAACGGCTTGATCGGGCGGGAGTCGCGGTCTAAGAGTGCCCGGCATTCTGAAAAGGCTGGGCGCCCCTTGGCTCCACGCAACTGGCTCGATGCGCAGATCGTCCCGGTCGTTCTCGCGGGCGGCTCGGGCACGCGTCTCTGGCCGCTGTCGCGGCCCGACCGGCCGAAGCAGTTCCTGCCACTGTTCGACAACCGCTCGCTGTTCCAGAACACGGCGCTGCGGCTTGCCGGACGCCCGGAATTCGCGCCGCCGCTCGTCGTCTGCAACGCCGAGCACCGCTTCATCGCGGCCGAGCAGCTCCGCGCCGTCGGCATCGAGCCGCGCGGCTTCATCGTCGAGCCCGACGGGCGCAACACCGCGCCGGCCGCGGCCCTCGCGGCCTTGGCGCTCGCCGAAAACGACGATGCCTACATGCTGCTGCTGCCGGCCGATCACGTCATCGCCGATGCAGAGGCGTTCACCGACGCCGTCGCGCGCGGGTTGGGCGCGGCGCGCCTCGGCAATCTTGTCACGTTCGGCGTGCTGCCCGACCGGCCCGAGACGGGCTACGGCTATGTGCGCGGCGGCGGCGAGCTCGACGGGCTAGCCGGCTGCTTCGCGGTCGAACGCTTCGTCGAGAAGCCCGATCGCGCGACCGCCAAGGGTTATCTCGCCGACGGACGCTATTACTGGAACAGCGGCATCTTCCTCGCCGGCGTGCGCCCGGTCCTCGACGAGCTTGCGCGCCACCGGCCTGACATCGCCGAAGGCTGCGCCGCCGCGCTGAAACAGGCGCGCCACGACGGCGCGTTCCTCTGGCCCGCGCGCGAGCCGTTCTCGGCCATCGCCGGCGAATCGGTCGACTATGCGGTGATGGAGCGCACGCGCCGCGCCGTCGTCGTCCCCGTCGACATGGGCTGGAGCGACGTCGGCTCCTGGTCGGCCCTCGCCGCGGCGCTGGGCGACGGCGGCAACGCGACCGCCGGCGACGTGCATGCGCTCGACGTACGCAATTCCTATCTCCGCTCCGAATCGCGCCTGCTCGCCGCGGTCGGCGTCGAGAACGTCGTCGTGGTCGAGACGCCGGACGCGGTGCTCGTCGCCGCCAAGGATCGCGTCGAGGACGTGAAGCACCTCGTCGCCAGCTTGAAAAAGAACGGCCGGCGCGAGATCGACGCGCACACGCTGACCGAGCGTCCCTGGGGCTGGTTCCGCACGCTGGCGATGCAGCCGGGTTTCCAAGTGAAAGAGATCTTCGTGCGGCCCGGCGCCAAGCTTTCGCTGCAGCGCCATCGCCGCCGCGCCGAGCAATGGATCGTGGCCAGCGGCGAAGCGCTGGTGACGGTCGGCACGGAGCAGCGGCGCGTCGCGCCGCGCGGTTACGTCGATATCGCGCCGGGCGAAATCCATCGGCTCGAGAATCCCGGCGACGAGCCGCTGCGCGTGATCGAAGTGCAACTCGGCGATTATCTCGGCGAGGACGACATCGAGCGCCTCGCCGATGCCTATGGCCGCGCCGACGAAGCCGAAGCTGCGGCGCCGGGCAAGCGCAAAGCCAGGTGATAGAGGCAGATGTCAGAGTCCGGCCGCGCCTGCACGCATTTTCACCGCCATCTGTCCGCTGAGAACTGAGCTTCAATGCGCCGCTGGATTCTCCTCGCCCTCAAGCTCGCGATCTCGGGCGGCCTCCTCTACTGGGCCTTCCGCAGCGTCGATCTCGGCGCCGTCGCCGGCCACTTCGCGCGCATCGATGCGGCCTGGATCACAGCGGCCTTGGCGCTCCTCGCCGCCCAGATCGCCGTGGCAGGCCAGCGCTGGACGTGGATCGCCGAGAAGCTTGGCGCGCCGCTGCCCGTCGCTCGCGCCGTGCGCTATTCGGCCATCGCCGCGTTCTTCAACCAGGCGCTGCCCTCGACAGTCGGCGGCGATGCGATGCGCGCCTGGCTACTCGGCCGCGGCGACCGTCATTGGAAGCGCGCGATCTATTCGGTCGTCGTCGACCGCATCGCCGGAGTCGGCTTTCTCGCCGCCATCGTCGCGGCCTGCCTGCCCTGGAGCCTCGACCTTATTTCCGCGCACGAGGGCCGCGCGGCCGTGATCGTCATCGGCTTCGGCGGCGTCGCTGGCTTTGCGCTGGGGCTCGCGCTCGGCGCCGTGCGTCCGGGCGAGCGCCTCACGGCCTGGCGCGTCGTGCGTTTCTCGTTCGAGATCGCCGCAGCGGCGCGCATCGCGCTCGTCGACCGTGCGCGCGGCATCGGCATCGCCGTGCTTTCGGTCGTGATCCATTTCCTGACCGTCGGCGCCGTCTGGTGCCTCGCGCGCTCGATCGCGCTCGCGCCCAACGCGCTCGCCCTGCTGATTCTCATCCCGCCGGTGATCCTGATTTCGATGATCCCGGTGTCGATCGGCGGCTGGGGCATTCGCGAGAGCGCCATGGTCGTGGCGTTCGGCTATGCCCGCATCGAATCGAGCCAGGCGCTCGCGATCTCGGTGCTGTATGGCGCATCGAACCTCGTGCTCGGTGGCGTCGGCGGCATCATCTGGATCGCCGAGCGCAACCCATCGCTGGCCGCCGCGAGCCCGAAGCCCCATGGCTGAGCCTGCCCCGATGCAGGCTCCCTCGGGCCGCGCGCCGTCGTGGCGCAAGCAGCGCATCTTCGAGCAGGCGGAGAAGCTCGCCGGGGGACGCGACCGCTGGATCCGCCGCAACCGCTATTTCTTCACCGAGGATTGGCGTTACATGCGCTTCCTCGTGCCGGAGGGAAAACGCGTCCTCGATCTCGGCTCGGGCACCGGCGATCTCCTGGCCAAGCTGGCGCCGAGCGAGGGCGTCGGCATCGATTTCAGCCCAGCCATGACAGACGTGGCGCG
>Ga0310812_10000719_pt1 | contig 11829 bp, 6 predicted proteins | sample NN3metagenome_FD_205747 | JGI IMG/M metagenome (GOLD analysis project Ga0310812, IMG submission 205747) | Soil microbial communities from experimental microcosm in Duke University, North Carolina, United States - NN3 | ecosystem: Engineered > Artificial ecosystem > Soil microcosm > Unclassified ...
TTCCTGGGCGAGCATGCGGTCGCACTTGATGCAGAAGACGCCCTTGACGATCTTCTTGCAGTCGCAGAGCACCTCGGGCTTCTTGAACGGCGCGCCCGGCTCGGCGGGCTTGGGCTCCGGCTTGGGCTCGGGCTTGGGCTCCGGCTTCGGCTCGGGCTTCTTGGGTTCCGGCTTGGGCTCGGGCTTCGGTTCGGGCTTCGGCTCCGGCTTCTTGTTCTTCTCGGCCTCGCGGGCCTTGCGCTCCGCTTCCGCCTTGCGCTCCGCCTCGGCCTTCCGCTCCGCCTCCGCCTTGCGCATGGCCTCCGCCTTGCGCTCCGCTTCGGCCTTGCGCTCCACCTCGGCTTTGCGATCCGCTTCGGCTTTCCGCTCGACTTCAGCCTTGTGATCGGCTTCGAGCTTCGCCTTCCGATCGGCGTCGGCCTTCCGGTCCGCCTCGGCCTTCCGGTCGAGGTCCGCCTTCCGATCGGTCTCGAGCTTCGCCTTCCGGTCGGCGTCGGCCTTGCGGTCGGCCTCGACCTTGGCCTTCCGGTCCTCGTCCTCCTTCTTGCGGCGGGCGGCGTCCTCGGCGACTTCCTTCTCGTGCGCCGCCTTCTTCCGCTCGTACTCGAGCCGCGCCTCCTCGAACTTCTTCTTCTGCAGCTCGCGCTGGGTGACGTCGGTGTCGTTCTTCTTGCGGCTCTCCTGCTCCTCGCGCTCGCGCTTGCGATCCTCCTCCTCATGCTTCTTGAGGGCGATCTCGCGGGCCTTCGCGGCCTCCTCGGCCTCGCGCTGCTTGCGCTCTTCCTCCTGGCGGCGGGCGACGGCGGCGCGCCGATCGTCGTCCTTCAGGTTCTTCTCGGCGGCCTCGTTCTTCTGGCGGCACTCCTCCTTTTCCTTGGCGTACTGCTCCTTCTTCTTCTCGTACTCGGCCATCTTCTGCTCGTGCTCGAGGCGGCGGCGCTCGGCCTCGGCGCGCTCCTTGGCCTGCTCGGCGCGGCGGCGCTCGAACTCGGCCACCTCGCGCTCGTGCTCGGCGCGGTGGCGGGCGGCCTCGGCTTCCTGCTGCTTGCGCTTGGCCTGCGCCTCGCGCATCCGGGCTTCCTGCTCGCGCATCTCGACCTCGCGCTCGCGCTCGGCCACTTCGCGCTCCCGGGCGCTCACTTCGCGCTCCCGGGCGTTGAGCTCGCGCTGCCTCATCCAGGTGTTCTGACGCTGGACGTACTCGTCGTGGCTCTTGCACTTCCAGGGACGCTCGACCACCACCACGATCTTCTCGCCTCGGCAGTCGCGCTGCGTGCTGCCCGCACGGTTGCAGTTGGCCACCGCGACGTAGCGGAAATCCTCGCCCCGGCAGTCGTGGCGCATGTAGTCGCGGGGCGCCATGCCGTAATACTCCACCGCGATCCGCAGCTGGATCAGCGCCACGATGTCGTCGTTCGAGTACTGGACCGCCTGGTACCGGCGGGACCAGTGGGTGATGTACAGGTTGCGGTAACGAATCGAGAAGTCGACCTCGCGGTCGACCTCGACGTAGTACGACGCCGCCGTGAGGCCGAACTTGGTGGTCAGGACCGCCAGGCTCCGGTTGCAGGAACCGTAGGCCACGACCACGTCATCCAGCGGCACCCGCTTCTGCCGGGCGATCCACAGCATCGCGAACATCTCGTCGTCCGAGTAGTGGAGGGAGCCCTGCGTGCGCCCGATATAGATAAAGGTCACGGGCTGGCAGCCGAAGTACTCCTGGTAGATGCAGAGACGGGAATCCTCCCATTCGGGCTGGTAGCCCCACGAGACCGTCACCTCGACCGGCGCGGGAGGCGGAGGAGGAGGCGGCGGAGGCGGAGGCTCGGGAGGAAGCGGGGGCGGAGGCGGCGGGGGCTCCGGCGGCGGAGGCGGCGGCGTGTAGACGACCACCGTTTCCGTGTGCTGGGGCGGCGGCGGCTGGCGACGCTTGTCGTCGACCACCACCACGCAGCCGGCCAGCGCCATCAGGGTCAGGACCGCCGAAATCCGCTTCATGGAATTCCCCTTCCGAAGGACGTCGAAATGGACCGTCTTATTGTGACCCCTCACACCCGAAAGTCCAGTGCTACCACGACAAAAAGAGCGCCGGGTTCCCCCGGATCGTCCACTTCTTCCGTCGCTTGCGCGCCCTCGCCCCTTTCGCGACCTCCAGGAACGCGCGGGGGTTCTGCAGATAGAGTTCGACGTATCCGCAACTCCCGCAGATACGGGAAAGAATCGTGCTGTTCACCCGGCCCGGAAACACGAAGCCCCCCGGGTTCCGGTAGATCCTGGCCGAGAGCGTGGACTCATAGCTGTACTGACCGGTGTCGATGATCTCGGCTTCGTCGATGATGTCCTTGGACGCGCACTTCACGCAGACGGCCATAACTTCCTCCCTGATCCGGATAGGACGGTCGAAATCGCGGGACGTTCCGGGACGGCCCATTGTACGATGCTGCCCACGATCGGGGAGGGAGGGAATCCATGGCCGCGCAGCCGCCCGTCATCGTGGTCCCGGGAATCACCGCCACCAGCCTCGAGGACGCCTATCCCATCGTCCCGGAAGAGATCTGGTCCGCCGTCATCCACAAGGAGTACGAGCGGATCGCGCTCCATCCGGACGACGTCCGCTACGAGGCGATCGAGCCCGCGCGGGTCCAGCCGCGCGCGCTCTTCGGGATCGTCTACGAGGACCTCCTCCTCGCGCTGCGCCACGATCTCTCCAAGAAGACCGACCGGCCCACGCCCGTGTTCGCCTTCCCTTACGACTGGCGCCAGAACTGCGCCCGGTCGGCCGACCAGCTGGGCCACTTCATCGACGAGGTCCTCGCGCGGACCCGGCTCGTGCCTCACTATAAGGGGGAGACCGTCGACCGGGTCGACCTCGTCGGCCACTCGATGGGCGGCATCATTATCGCCGACTACCTGGCGCGGAGCGGCAAGGCCACCAAAGTCCGGCGCGTCGCGACGCTCGGCACGCCGTTCCGCGGCGCGGTCGACGCGATCCTCAAGCTGACCACCGGCATGGGCACGCTGACCGGCGAGAACCCCCGCGACCGCGAGCGCGAGACGGCGCGGATGACGCCCGCGCTCTACCAGCTGCTCCCGACGTTCGAGGGCGCCGTGCTTCCCGAGGCCGGCCTGAGCGGCGACGTCTTCAAGATCTCGACCTGGCAGCCGTCGATTCTGCGGACGCTCGCGGAGTACGCAAAGCTGATCCAGGCGGAGACCGACGCCGAGACGATCTTCAAGCGCCACCTGAAGGGGGCGAAGGACCTCCGGGACCGGACCGAGGCCCTGTCGCTCGCCGGCAAGCTGCCCGAGGGCAAGGACGGCTGGCTGGCGGTGGTCGGCCTCGACGCGCCCACGCAGGTCGAGATCAAGATCGAGCGGTGGAAGGGCGAGCCGTGGTTCGCGATGGGCGACAGCCGGAACGACTTCCCCAACAGCGCGAAGACCGGCGACGGGACGGTGCCGTTCCTGGGGGCGTGTCCCGGCTTCCTCGAGCGGGAGCGGCTGGTCGGCGTGACCCCCGACGACTTCTCGTTCTGGGAGCTCAAGGACAAGGCGGTCGCGAAGCTGAGCGGCTTCCACGGCGTGCTGCCGACCGTGAACCTCGTCCAGCGGATCGTGCTTCGCCACCTGCGAGACGACTATTCGGGCGACGTCTGGGGCCGGCGGGTTCCGGGCGTCGTCGCCCCGCAGTGGCCGTCGTGGCTGTCCCTGAAGAAGTAGTTATTTCCTGGGCTTGAAGGTCCCGCGGCTCTTGTTCCACCAGATCGTCCACTCGGCCGAGGTGGACAGATTCTGCTCGCTGATGGTCTGGAGCGACAGGTTCGTCGCCATGAACTCCTGGAGCATCTTGAGCAGATCCTCGGGCCGCGCGGCGTTGACCGACAGGTTCCCCGATGGCAACGGCACGTTGGTCGCGCCGCCCGACTTGGCCTTGTGCGACTTCTCGCACTTCGCCAGGAACGCGATGAGCGGGTCGATCGACCCCGCGTTCTTCATCGCGGCGGCCGCGGCGAGCGCGGCCTTCACGACGGCCGGCTCCTTGTCCTCGAACGAGCGATGGATCAGCGCGAGGGAGGACGGATCGTCGAGCGCCCCGAGCGCCTGGAGGATCCCCGCCTGGATCGCCGGATCTTTCGCGCACGCGGTGAAGGCATTGGAGAGGGACGCGACCGCCTGCTTCTTGACCGCCGCGAACTGACACATCCCCTTCGCGGCCGCAAGGCGCACTCTCGGGCCGTCGCTCGAGGTCAGGATCAGCGAGAGCTTCGACAGCGTCTTCACGTGGACCGCTTCGGCGAGCTTCGACACCGCGTCCGCCCGGTCGGCTTCCGCCTGGGCTTTGTACGCGGTCTTGAACGTCTCGATCGCCTGGTCGGCGGCCTTGTCCTCGACGGGAGCGTCCTGCGGCAGCAGGAGCGCGACGGCCATCAGCGGGATCCGCATCGGGAACTCCATGTGTGAATTCTTGTTCAATCCTAACACAAACTCGACCGTCACATCCCCATGGCGACATGGTCAAGAATCTAAGGCATGCGGGCAAGGGCGGAACAGTGGAGGCTGCCATGGCATGGAGCGTCGTTCAACCGAAGCCGATCGACGTACAGGGGATGCTGCGGCGGGCGTCGAATCGCGTCCGACTCCGATCGCTGCTCCAGCAGGGCGACCGGAACCTGCACGTGCTCTCGCGTTCCCTGCTCGACAAGCTGATCACGCAGGCGATCACGGAGACCATCCACCGGCTGCGCGACGAAGGGGCGATGACGCTCGCCCTCACCGAGTCGCGGCTCGCCTCGGAGTCCCGCAAGGAACTGAACGCGATCCTCGCCAAGATCCGCGAGGGAGGGTCCGCCGACGAGGAGGTGTTCTTCGCCGACGGCGAGGAGCAGGATCGCCACGTCGTGCCGTTCGACGCGGCGGAGCTGGAGCTCGGCCGCGGCCTCGACCTGGGCAGCGCGAACATCTTCGCGAGCGCGAAGCCGAAGTCGGGCGTGAAGCCGCTGATCAACGTCCAGCGGAACGCGTTCCTGGAAGTGCCGGGCGACGGCTTCACGCAACATCTGCTCCGCAAGTTCGGGATCGACTGCGTCGTGCGGGGGTCGCGGGCCTATGTCCTCGGCGACCTGGCGTTCGAGCTCGCCGCGATCTTCGACAAGCCGATCCGGCGGCCGCTCAAGGACAGCGCGGGCGCCGATCCGGAGGGCGCGTTCGTGGTCGGTCAGCTTCTCGAGCGGATCCTCGGCCGGCCGCAGAAGCCGGGCGAGATCTGCGTCTATTCGGTACCCGGGGAGCCCGTCGACTCCGACCGCAACTTCATCTATGTGCAGGGCGTGCTGGAGGAGGCGATCCGGACGCTCGGGTACACGCCGCGGCCGATGCTGGAGAGCCATGTCATCATCCACTCGGAGTTCAAGGAGTCGGCCTACACGGGGATGGCGGTGACCTGCGGCGGCAGCACGTTCAACGTCTGCGTCGCCTGCAAGGGCGTGCCGGCGCTGTCGTTCTCGACCTCGCGCGGCGGCGAGTGGGTGGACCGCAGCGTGGCGCAGGCGCTCGGGATGCCCGTGGCGCAGGTGTGCGCGGCGAAGGAGCGGGGGATGGACCTGTTCCAGCCGCAGGACCACGTCGAAGGGGCGATCGCGATCTACTATCGCCACCTGATCCAGTTCACCCTTGAGGCGATCCAGCGGAAGCTGAACGGCGCGGATGCGATCCCGTCGTTCAGCGGCCCGATCGACATCGTCTGCGCCGGCGGCAGTTCGCTGGTGGGCGGCTTCCTGGAGATGTTCCAGCAGGAGCTGCAGAAGGTTCCGCTGCCGGTGACGATCGGCCGGGTCCGGCTCGCGCAGATTCCGCTCGAGGCGGTGGCGGCGGGCTGCCTGCGGGCGGCGCTCGAAGAGACGCGCGCGCAGCAGGAGTCGGTGGAGATGACCCCGGCGGTTTCGGCCCGGGCGCCGATGACGACGTCGGAGCCCACGCCGCGTCCCGCGTGGTTCGGCACCGCGGCCTAGGCGCGTACCGTGCGCTATTCCCTCACCGCCGGGGCGGTCGGGGTTTTCAGGAGTTCTGCGAGACGCTCGACGAGGAGGGTTTCCTTGAGCGGCTTGAGCAGGACGCATCGCGCCCCCGACCGGAGGGCATTCGACATGGATTTCCGGCTCGCGTTGCTCGACAGGACGATGAACGGGATGTTCGTACTCCGCAGACGCTCGCAGACCAACAGCGCGTCGTCGGATTCCATGGAAACGTCAAGAACGACCGCACTGACGCACTCGTGGCAAAGGGATTCCGCCTTCGAATCCCACCCGCTCGCCTCGACCATGGAGTACCCCTCGTTGCGGAGAAACCAGATGAGCGCCGCGCGGAAGGTCGCGAGTTCGCTCACGACCAGGATCTTTCCACCGGGCCGGTCGCCCATGGATCCCGGCCGTCTTCCGAGGACCGTGACGGGTCCCTCCGTCTCCCGCTGGTCGCGGATCTTGAGAATCCCCCGCTCCGAGAGACCGTACAGGGTCCGGAGAACCATGAATTTCGGGTACAGAGATTCTTCGACGATCCGATCGATCGATCGAGTTCCGTCCGCCAGCGGCAGGATTTCCTCCACCGCCCGGCGCTCCAGTCCCAGGTCGTCGAACGAGACCGGCAGCTCGACTTGCGTCGGGATCAGTCGCTCGTCGGGAATCACGGCCCGGATCCGTTCGAGCTCGTCCATCCGGCGGGCGGCTTCGATCATGAGCGACATCATGTTCGCATCCAGGCGGACTCCGGCCAGGGGCCCCTGCTGCGCGGCGGGCGGTTCCTCCATCGTTTCCATGAATTCGAAGCTCGCGTCCGTCCACGCGAAGAGCTCATAGACCTCTTCCGCGACCTGCTCCCGGAGGGCGGATTCCAGGGTGTCGCGGGACATGATCCCCAGCTCGACGACCAGGTCCCCCAGCCGCTGGCCCGTGTTTTTCTGCTGAACCAGGAGCTCCGAGAGCCGCTCGGTCGTGAGAACGCCGGTCCGGACCAGGATTTCGCCCAGCGGGTTGGTGCGACGAACGCCGCTCATGAGCCGGATGGCTCCCGGCAGGAACTGGATGACCTTCCTCTCGGCGCCTTTCGAGATCGTGAGAAGGCCGTGGCTCCCGGCCCCTGAGAGCATCTGGAGAAGATTGGAGATTCCAAAGACGTCGAGATCTCCAGCGACCCGTCTCATCGATGTCCCTCAATGCCGCCGTCCTTATACATACAATATGTATCATGGGAATTCAAATGCCCTCCATTCACCCCGGCGGCGGGTCGCTTCCTACGGCATATCCGCCGTCGTCAGGAAGCGAATCCGTTGCTCGCAGAGATGGTAGCCGCTTCCCGGCGGGTCCTGCTCGCGGTCCCAGGGAGAGAAGTTCGCGCCGTACCACATCCAGCCGTTCCGGCCGTCCGCCGACAGGAACTTGGACGGCAGGTTCGGATAGTAGCCCTGCTTGCCGAACGACGGCAGATAGTGCACCAGCTTCCACGGACCCGTCATCGACGCCGACTCCAGGATGTACGCGTCGAACTCCCCGAAGTCCGTCTTCGTCCCGGTCACCGCGTACCCGTTCTTGTAGAGCAGCATCAGGTACTTGCCGAGCCCCGCATTCCACGTCATCGTCGCCCCGCTCACGTGGTTCCGCCACTCGAAGATCGGCTGCGCGGACGACAGCGTCGACGTCCACCCGCTTCCGTTCCAGAACTGCCAGTTCGCCGGATTGTTGATGCCGCCCACCGACGGCGACACCCGACACAGATACACCTGATCGTCGTTCAGGTGGTCCGCCGCCGCGCTCGTGTCCGTCGAGCCGCTCGAGACGAAATACACCTTGCCGTCCGGCGAGTGCTGCTGGTTCTTCCCGTGGTCGACGAGGTACGGCTGGCCGAACTTCAGCCGCTGGTTGCCTCCCGTCGGCTCGTTGAAGAGCGGACTGCTCGCGTCGGGCGACGCCGACCAGCTGCCGCCGCCGTCCGTCGACGTGGTGAAGCCGATGAACGTCCCGCTGGCATAGCGGTAGTTCGTGTTGGGGTCCGTCGAGAGGTTCCCGTTCGGGTCGTAGACCGCCGTCGAGCGGACGCCGTAGTACACCACTCCGTCCTTGGCGAAGATCCCGGCGGGGTAGCGGCCCGACCAGTTCCCGCGCGGCCCCGCCAGTTCCCCGGCATTGGGGATCAGCAGGTCCTGGGGATCGTCGCCGACGATCCTGGCCCAGCCGTTCATCGCCGTCGCGTCGCCCGCATGCCAGCCGCCCAGGTTGACGAAGGGCGGCGTCAGCAGGACGCCGTCCTGCCAGGGCGAGTACATCGATCCATCCGAGGCCCAGGTCGGCATCCAGGTGTCGCAGAAATGGGCCGTCGAAGCGCGGCCCTGGAAGGCAATGCCCGGCAAATCCGTCGACAGCGGCACCGGGCAGCCCGAGGGCAGCGAGCGGTTCCAGATCCAGAGGCCCGCCTTTGCGGGACGGCCCGTGCCGATCGCCGGCGCCGTCCAGGTGACCGATGTCCCCGAGCCGGCGATCGAGCCGCCGCCGGGCGCGCCCCAGCCGTAACTTAGGGCCGGACCGTCGACGTCGATCGCATCCACCGCCAGCGTCACCGTCTCGCCGGGCGCGACCGAAACCGAAGACACCGACAGCGACTGGATCGCCGACGGATGGTTGCCGGTCCCGCTCGTCGGGTTGGAGCCGCTGACCGTGACCACGACCGAACCCTGGACGAGGACCTTTCCGTCGCCGACCAGGACGCGGAGGGTATAGGTCCCCGGCTGCGAGGGCGCGCGCCAGGTCTCGGTCGACTTCGGACTGCAAGTATTCTCGCCCGCGGGGACGACCCACGTGAAGCGCAGCGGGTCACCGTCGGCATCGGTCGCCGTCGCGGAAAGCTGGACCAAGCCCATCGGCGCGACGGTCGACGGCGTTGCGGTCACGTTGGTCACGCTGGGGGCATGATTGCCGCCGACGGGATTCGTCACCTGGACATATGTGGTCGCGAAGGTCCCGTGCATCTCGCCGTCGACGACGGCGACGGTGATCGGGTAGACGTCGGGTCCGAGCCTGCTCGGGTCGAACGCCGCAGCCCCGCCACCAGTCCACGACACGTTGTCGAAGCTCGCGGCGGCGGTCTTGCTGTTGTTGTGCGCGGTGACGCAGAGACCGATATAGACCGACGTCCCCATCGAGATCGTCTGGCTGCAGATGGTCGTCCAGCTGCCGCCGTCGTCGGACGCGAACCCGGTAAGGGTGTCGCCGGTCCGGCTGATGCGGACCCAGTAGGGAGCGCCGTGGGCGGGTCCCCAGACGAGGGAGCAGCCTTGTCCGGCGACCGGCCGGACCTGGAAGGACGAGCCGTTCTCAGGGGTGACGACGGTCATGGCGAACTTCGAGTCGGCGGCCAGGCTTTCGCGAATCATGACGCCGGCCTTGGCCCAGGCATCGGTGTTGTCGAGGCTGAGGACGCGGGCGGTCAACTCGCCGTCGCCGTTCAAGGTCCGGTAGACGTAACGGAAGGCGTCGGCGGTGTCCCAGATATCGCTGCCGGAGCCGGCGACGTCATACCGGCCGCCGGAGGTGCTGAAGCCGCCGGGAGAACCGACGGCGCCGATGTCCTTGCTCGACCAGCCCTTGTCGAGCGACACGCCGGAACCGGACCCTTTGCCGCAGTTGACGAGCGCCAGGGCCGAGAGGATCAGCAGGACACGGTCGATTCGAGCCATCGTTCACCCCCGATGGCTCACCCCCCGGTCTAGTTGTCCGACTGCGGTGATGTCGCGTGGGAATTGCAAATCACGAAGGGAACCACCTCGCAAGTTAATTGATAAAAGGTGTAACGAATGCGCCAACCGTAGCCATGAGCAAGCAGTGAGAAACGCACGGGGTTGGGTTCGCACCCGTCATTTGTGGCTCCCCCTTCTTTTCCTCATTCTTGCTCCTCAACTGCCTTTCGCCGCCGCTCAGGACGCCAAGGTCCAGGCCTACTTCGATGCGCATTGCATCAGATGCCACGGTGCGGACGCGGCGAAGGGCGACTTCCGGATCGATACGCTCTCGAAGCTTGTCGGGATGGAAGACACGCCGCAGTGGCTGGAGATCCTGGAGCGCATCAACTCGGGGGAGATGCCGCCGAAGAAGGTGCAGAAGCGGCCGAGTGCGGACGAAAGCGCCGCCGTGGTGGCATGGATCTCGGCGAAGATGAAGGAGGGCGAAGCGGCCCGCATGGCGGCGCGCGGCCGTGTTTCCTACAACCGGCTGACGCGCGACGAGTACGTCAACACGGTGCGCGATTTGATCGGCGTCCACTATGACGCGAAGGACCCCGGCGCGTTGCTGGACGATCCGGAGTGGCATGGCTTTGAGCGCATCGGCTCGGTGCTGACGGTGTCGCCTTCGAACATCGACCGGTACCTCGCCGCCGCTGAAGTCATCTTGAACGAGGCTTATCCCGAGCCCCCTGCCAAGAACTCGAAACCCGTCCCGCCCTTCGGGGGGTCCAAGCGCGCGGTCGGGGAGAATGAGATCAGCGAACGGCACCGCGAACGGCTGCGGGAGCTGGGGCTGCTCGACAAAGTCCGCTTCGAGATCTGGCCGGGAGACATGTTCCGCAATTCCCTGCTGAAAGATCCGCTGCCCGAGGCGGGCATCTACGAGATCAGTTATACGCTCAGCGGCTTGAAGCCGGAGAACGGCCGCGCGCCCCACCTGAAGGTCTACGAGGCGAAACTCGACCGCATCCTGTTCGAGCGGGACATCGTCGCCCCGGAGGAACAGCCGATCACCGTGACCTTCCGCGCGCATCTGCCCAAGGGACGCCCCACGATCGAAGTTTATAACGACGTGCCGGGACCTTCGAATACTCCGCCCTCCAACCGTCACGGCAACGTCCCCTTCATCAGCACGAAGATGGGTCGAATCCCGTGGCAGATGAAGCTGACGGACGAAGAAGGCAAGCCGCGGTACCCCTTTCTGATCCTGGATTCAATCGCGTGGCGCGGACCGCTCCTGACCGACGACGAAAAGAAGCTCCGCGACGACTACATGCCGCGCGAGGACGGCAACCTGGAGCAGGTGCGGACTTGCCTCGCAACGTTGGCGCGGCGGGCGTTTCGCCGGCCTGTCACGGCCGAAGAGGTGGAGGGCTTTGTCGGCATCGTCCAGAAGGAACTCGCGGCGAAAGAGAAGTTTCGCGATGCCGTGAAGGTCGGGATGCTGGCGATTCTTTGCTCGAAGAGTTTTGTCTTCATCGCCGAGGGCGACGAAAACGCGAACCGCGTCGTCCTCAATGACGGGGAGATCGCGTCTCGTCTGTCCTATTTCCTGTGGGACACCATGCCCGACGCGGAACTCGTCGCGCTCGCGGAACAAGGGAAGCTGCGCGACAAGGCGGAGCTGGCGAAGCAAGCGGCGAGGCTGCTGGCCGATGCGCGCTCGTCGAGATTCACGGATTCGTTTGCCACTCAATGGCTGCGTTTGCGCAAAGTCGGCATGTTCCCGCCGGACAAGAAGCTGTATCCCGCCTACGACAAGGCGCTCGAGAACTGCATGATTGCAGAGACGAAACTGTTCTTCCGCGAGGTGCTGAACAGCGGCCTGACCCTGCGCGACTTCCTTCACTCGGACTGGAGCGTGATGAATCCGATGCTCGCTCACTTCTACGGGCTTTCGGAGGTGAAGTTCGCCGGCGATGGGTTTCAACGCGTGTCGTTGCCCGCGGGGAGTCATCGCGGGGGCCTGCTCACTCAGGCCTCCATTCTGTCGCTGACGTCGGACGGAGTGCGCCATCGCCCGGTGCATCGCGGCGTCTGGGTCAACGAAGCGATCTTCGGCC
>Ga0310812_10000724_pt1 | contig 11781 bp, 9 predicted proteins | sample NN3metagenome_FD_205747 | JGI IMG/M metagenome (GOLD analysis project Ga0310812, IMG submission 205747) | Soil microbial communities from experimental microcosm in Duke University, North Carolina, United States - NN3 | ecosystem: Engineered > Artificial ecosystem > Soil microcosm > Unclassified ...
CTCGATCATCTCCAGGGCGATTCCGTAGTTCGCCCGCGGCACGAACACCTGCGCCCCCTCGTCGAACTCGTAAATCGTCCCCGCGTCGGCCTGCGAGAGGTCGACCGCGTGCGTGACGATGCTGGTCAGGACGGACTGGATGTCCAGGCTCGAGCTGACCGCCTGCCCTACCTCGCCGAGCGCCCGAAGCTCGGCCACCGAGCGGGTCAGCTCCTTGAACAGGCGCACGTTCTCGACCGCGATCACCGCCTGGTCGGCGAAGGTCTCGAGCAGCTCGATGTGGTTCGCGGAGAAAGGCCCCGGCTCGGCGCGGATGACCACGATCGCTCCGATCGGCCTGCCCTCGCGCAGCATCGGCACCGCGAGCACCGCCCGGAAGCCTCCCGCGCGCCCGACCTGCTGCGCGTACTCGGGATCGGCCCGCAGGTCCTCAACGTGGACGACCGCCTTCGTCAGGATCGCCCGGCCGGACATCATCCGGCGGTCCGGCCGCATCGGAAACGCCCCTCGCAGCTCCGCGAGGACCTCGGGCGTGCAGTGGTGATGGGCGGTGAGATGCACGAGCTCGCCGTCGAAGCGATGGGCGGTGCCGTACGTGGCCCCGCACAGGCGCACCGCGCTTCGCACGATCGCCTCGAACACCGGCTGGGCGTCGGTCGGCGACTGGCTGATCACCCCCAGGATCTCGCTGGTGGCCGTCTGCTGGTCCAGCGCCTCGCTCAGGTCCCGGTTCGCTTCGGCCAGCTCTCGCGTGCGGGCCTCCACCTTCTGCTCCAGCCCCTCGTACGATTCCTTGAGGCTCGCCGCCATCTGGTTGAACGACGAGGCGAGGCCTTCGATCTCGTCGCCCGTACGGAGCTCGATCGGCCGGTCGAGCGTGCCGGCTCCGATCCGGGCCGCCCCTTCCTGCAGCACGCGGATCGGCGCGGCCATGCGCCGTGCGAGGAGCAGGCTGGCCAGAACGGAGAGGAGCAGGCCCAGCACGAAGATGACGACGCTCCGGACGATGGGGGCCCGCAGCGGGGCGTAGGCGTCGGCGGCGGGGCGCTCCACGAAGACGAGCCACCCGAGCGAGCCGATCGAGGCGTGGGCGGAGAGGACCATGCCGCCCCGGAACCCGTCGGCCGCCACCGTCACCTGGGCGTCGTCGCCGCCCCGCGGCTGCTCGGCCCGCGCCGAGCGCACGCGGGCCAGCGAGGAGAGGTCCTGGTCCACGCGCAAGCTCTGGGCATCCGGCCGGGTGATCAGATGATTGCGGGCATCCACCACGTAGGCGTAACCGCCCGGGCCGACCTCGATCTGCGACATCATCTTCTGCACTGGGCCCAGGCTGACCTCGGCCGTCGTCACCTCGATGGCGTACTTGCCGACGGGAATGGACAGGGTCGAATACGGCTCGGACTCGTTCTTCAGGTAGACGGGACTCCAGTGCGTCTTCCCCGTCTTCGCCTCGAGGAACTTGGGGGCCCGGGAGAAGTCCTCCTGACTGCCCACCACGTCGAGGTCCAGCCGCGAGACGCGCACCTGCTCCTTGCCGGAGAGATCCAGGTAGCTGAGCTCGCTGATGGCGGGGACGTTGCGAAGGACCCGGACGAAGTCGAGCGCGCGCTGATCGGCGAGGGCCGCCCCGAGCCCTTCCCGGAATCCGAGCTTGGCCGGGCCCACCTGGCTCGCGTCGGGATCGTCCGAGGCGGTCCGGGTCGTCTCCCGTACCTGCTGCTCGATCTCTTTGAGGAACTGCTCGATGCGGCCCGCCGCCGCCACCGCCTTCGCCCGCTCCTCCCGCACGATGGCCCGCTGGGTCTCGCGGTACGAGAAGTAGAGCTCGACCAGGCTCGCCGCCATCAGCACCCCGCCCACGAGGACGAAGAGCACCACCACGTACTTGCGGAACAGGCGCCCGCGGCGGGCGGGCCCGGTCATCGGCGGAAGGCGTCCGCTCGGAGCATGATCTTCCGTGGCACGGTGAGGCCGAGGAGCTCCGCGGTCTTGAGGTTCACGGCGAGATCGATCTTCTCCGCCCCCTCGACGGGCACGTCGCTCGGCCGGGCGCCCCGCAGGATCTTGGCCACGAGCGTCGCGGCTTGGACGCCCTCGGCGTAGTAGTCGGGCCCGTAGGACACGAGGCCGCCGTAGCCGACCCAGAGCGCGGTTCCGAAGATGACGGGAATGCGCGAGCTCGTGGAGCGCTCGATCGCGGCCACCGCGAGATCTGGATTCGAGCCCTCCGGCAGGAAGACGGCGTCACCACGCCGCACCTCGCCGAGCGCCTTCCCCAGATCGGCGGCGCCGGACACGCCCCTCGGCACGACCTGGAGCTTCAGACGGGGCGCCGCGTCGAGCGCCTTGACGATCATCGGCCGCGTCCCCGGATCGAGGCTGTAGTAGATGAGCCACACCCGGTGCACGGCCGGAGCGAGCGTCTTCAGGAACTCCAGGCGCTTCGCCGCGAGCTCGGTCTGCAGGCTCGAGACACCCGTCACGTTGGCGTCCGGCCGGGCCTGCGCCCTGACGAGACCGGCCGCCACCGGATCACCCACCAGGGTGAACACGATCGGCACGGTCTTGGTCGCCTCCTTCGCGGCCTGCGTCGCCGCCCCCTGGCTGGTGAAGATCAGGTCGACCCCGCTCCTGACCAGCGCCTCCGCGGCCGCCGGCATCGCGTCGAGCTTCCCCGCGGTGGAGCGGATGTCGAAGGTGACGTCACGGCCGTCTTCGAGACCGAGCTCCTTGAGCCCCGCCTTGAGCCCTTCGACGGTGGGATGACTCGCCGCCCACGCCGCGTTCAGGACCCCGATCCGGAACGGGCGCCGGGGCTGCGGCCGGCTCTGATCGGCCCGAACGGTGAGCGCCCACGCGCAGGCGGCCAGGGCGGCCGCGACCACACAGAGGCGGAGCGCTCTCATCCCGCCACGAGCTGATGGTAGGCGCCCTCGGCCACGCGGTCCCACGGTGCGAGCAGGGCCTGGAACTTCGTGAAAGAGGCGTGCACCTTCCGGGTCATGGCCGTCTTCTGTGACTCTTCTCTGACGACCTCGGTCGCGAGTTTTCTGAGATCGCGCAGCACCGGGGCCGGGAGCGGCAGCACCTCGACCTTGCCCTTGAACTCGGTTCTGAGCTGGTGGAGCGCGATCGCGTTCTTCGTGTGGTGCTCCGCGTGGCCGTACACCTGGCCGGCGGCGGTGGCGTGGTCGAGAATCCGCCGGAGATCGATCGGCAGCGCGTCGTACGCTTTCTTGTTGAAGGCGAAGTCGAGTGTGGTGCCCGGCTCGTGCCAGCCGGGGTAGTAGTAGTAGCGGGCAGTCCGGTGGAGACCGCTCTGCATGTCGTAGTGCGGTCCGATCCACTCCGCGGTGTCGATGGTGCCTCGCTCGAGCGCCGCGTAGATCTCGTTGCCCGGCGTGAGCACCGTCGTGGCCCCCGCTCTCGCGTAGACCTTGCCCCCGAGGTTCACGATCCGCATCCGGAGTCCCTTGAAGTCGGCCGTCGTGTTGATCTTCTTCCGGAACCACCCGGCCATCTGCGGGGCATCCGCCATGGCGGGACGTGGGACGAGATTGAAGGGCGCGTACGCCTCCTCCATGAGCTTGAGCCCGTCACCCTCGTAGTACCAGGCGGCCATGCCCTGCGGGTTCATGCCGAATGGGATCGTGGCGAACCACTCGATGGCGGGCTCCCGGTCGCTCCAGTATTGCGGGGAGCCCATGAACGCCTCGACGGTGCCCTTGGAGGTTGCGTCGAAGCACTCGAGCGGTGGCATGATCTGCCCGCCCGGGAATACCTCGATGCGGAACCGCCCTCCGCTGGCCTCGTCGACGATCCGACCGAGCCGTTGCGCTGCGGCCAGCAGGATGTCGAACTCTTTGGTGAAGCCGCTCGACAGGCGCCACTGGACCCTCGGCTGCGCGATGACGTTGGGCGCGTCGACGATGGCGCTGGCCACCGCCGCCGCCACCAGACCGCTCCCGGTTGCGATGAATCTGCGCCGTTCGGTCGCCACTCTCTGCCTCCTCATTACGCCACGAGCGGTCTCACCCGACGATGAGCTGGCGGTACGCGCCTTCCGAGACGTGGTCCCACGGCCCCACCAGTGTCTGGAACTTCGTGAACGAGGCCTGCACCTTCCGGGCCATGGGCGTCTTCTCCGATTCCTCCCGGATGACGTCGCGGGACGCCTTTCGGAGATCGCGCAGTACGGGCCCGGGGAGCTGGACGACCTCGACCTTGCTCTTGAACTCGGACCGGAGCCGTTCGAGCGCGATCGCGTTCTTGGTGTGGAAATCGGTGAGACCGATGATCTGCACGGTCGCGGTGGCATAGTCGAGCGCCCACCGCAGATCGGCCGGGAGCGCGTCATACGCCTTCCGGTTGAAGCTGAACTCCGTCACCGTCCCGGGCTCGTGCCAGCCCGGATAGTAATAGTAGCGCGCGGTCGTGTGCAGCCCGAGCTTCATGTCGTCGTGGGGTCCGATGAATTCCGAGGCGTCGATCACACCCCGCTCGAGGGAGGCGAAGATGTTGGCGGCCGGCGTGAGAACCGTGGTGCCGCCGACCTTGGTCACGACCTTGCCGCCGAGACCCGGAATGCGCATCCGGAGGCCCTTGAAGTCGCCGATGGTGTTGATCTTCCTCCTGAACCAGCCGGCCATCTGGGGGGCGATGGCCGGACCCGGGCGCGGCACGAGGTTGAACGGCGCGTACGCTTCCTCCCAGAGCTTCAGACCATCGCCGTGGTGGTACCAGGACAACATGCCCTCCGGGTTCATCCCGAACGGCACCGTCGAGAACCAGTCGAAGGCCGGATCCCTCTGTACCCAGTAGTACGGGGCACCCATGAAGGCCTGGATGTTTCCCTTCGAGGCGGCTTCGAAGCACTCGAAATCCTGCATGATCTGGCCACCCGGGAAGACCTCGATCCGGAGCCGCCCGCCGCTCGTACGCTCCACGACGCTGGCCAGCAGCTGGGCCGAGCCCTGCAGCATGTCGAGTTTCGGGGTCCACGTGGTGGACATGCGCCACTCGATTTTCGGCTGGGCGATGACGTTGGGGGCGTCGACGACGGCGGCGGCGACCGCCGCCACCAGCCCGCCCGACCCGACGATGAATCTGCGCCGTCCGCTCTTCACGTGGCATCCTCCTGGTTGACAGTGCCGGCCGAATTCGCGACCCGCGGAGCTTCGATGCGAGCGGGGCGCGCCTTTCGACCACGCCGGTCAAGGTCAGACGCCAACGTGACTGTTGTCTCCCGGGGACACGCCGTGAGGGCACCGCGGAGAGCCCGAGCGATAGCGGCGCGGGACCAAAAAACTGCGCGGAGTGTAGGGCACACCCCGCGATGTGTCAAGAACAGCGGCTCCGCTACGCGGCCGACGGTCGCGCCTTCCAGAAATAGTTGTGCACCTCGTGGGCGGTCATCAGCCGGCGGAACGTCATCTCCACCCGATTGCCGATCTTCACCGTGGCGGGGTCCACGTCGGTCAGCTCGCAGGTGAAGCGGCCGCCGCCCTCGAAGTCGAGCACGCCCACCACCACCGGCGGCGAGAGCGAATAGGCGAGGCGGTCCACCGTGTAGGTCGCGATGGTCGCCGGCACGTCCGCCATGCGCTCCGCGGTCATGCGGTCCACCGCCCGGCACTTGAGGCACACCCGCGTGGGCGGCAGGTGCCGCGTGCCGCACGCCTGGCAGCGGCTGCCCGTGAAGCCGAACTTCCACGCCTCGGCCCGGAAGGCCGGGGGCGCCGCGGGCGCCTGCGGATCGGGCCGACGCGGCGGCTCGCGCCGGAGGAAGCCGCGCCAGGTGAGGAACGTCGCGTAGGCGACCTTGCCGCCCGCCTTGACCTGGTCGGCCACCGGCACCCGCTGCCGATGCGTGGCCAGCGCCGCGGTTGCCTTCCAGATCGTCACGTCGCAGCCGTCCGCCAGCGACACCACCATGATGAGGTCGTCGGCCTGCGCCCGGTCGAGCGCGTCGGCCAGCAGGAGCCCCGCGTGCGCGGCGCCGGTGTTGCCCACCGTGCCGGTGAGGTCGTCGCCGAGCGCGGTGGCCTTGGCGCCCGCCGCGGCCGCCGCCCGCCGGTTCGCGCGCCCGTGTGGGCCGGCCACGATCACGGCCGCCAGCTCGGAGCCGGTGACGCCCGCCTGCTTGAGCGCGGCCGCGATCGCCGCCTCCGCGAGCGGCACGTAGGCGTGCTCGCCGAAGCGCTCCTCCCACTGGCGCGAGGCCGGCTCCCCGGGTATCCGCCAGCGCTCGAGGAACTCCGCGGTGACCGACGCCGCCGCGACCGGCTCGGCCAGCACCGGCGTGGCCGCATCGCCCACGCCCAGCAGGAACGCCGCCGCGCCGTCGCCCCCGTCCCGCTCGTCGGCCCCGCCCGGCAGCCCGGTGCGGATGTCGGCCATCACCGCCAGCGTGGGCCGCCCTGCGTCCATCGCGGCGCGCATGACCCCGGCGGCGGAGCGGATCGAGCCCAGCATGTCGTACGCCATCGCGGAGTCGTCGAGGGCGAGCGCGGCGTGGATCGCGGTGGCGTTGGTCTTGTCGAGGTAGGCGGGCTCGGCGGTCGCGAAGTAGACCGCGGCCGGGGCCAGCGCCGGGGCGCCGCGCACCGCGGCGCGGGCCGCCTCCACGCCCATCGAGGTGGTGTCCTCGTCGTAGGAGGCCACGACCCGCGTCCCCTTGCCGCCGCCCGCGCCCAGGGCCTCCCCGATGGCCTTGCGGTCGAGCCGGAAGTACGGGAGATAGGCGCCGTAGGCGACGATGCCGTTCATGGGTGGGTTCGAACCTACCACAACTGGCAGGTCCCAGCGATCCTGACGGCCGGCGCCGCCGGGCGCAGCATGCTCGGGCCACGTCGGCGTCGACGCGGCGTTAGTCGGTCGCTCCCTCGTCGCCACGCTGCTGCTCGGCGCCGCCGGCTGCGTCGCGACCGGCCCGGCCGCTGAGGCCCCTGCCCCTGCCGCCCCTGCGTTCGTCGCCACCCCGAGGCCTCGTCGAGACCAAGCGCGAGGTCGCCGCCTACGTGGACTCCGGCCGCTACGAGGCCGAGGTCGGGGCGCTGGTCGACCAGGCGCGCGTCTTCCTCGAGTCCCGGGCCCCGCGCGGCGGCAAGCTCGCCATCGTGCTGGATGACCGCGCTCTCGAACCTGACGAGCCTGCGCGCCAACGACTGGGGCTTCATCGTGGGCGGCCCGTGCGACCTGGCGTGGATCGCCATGGCCCAGTCGCCGCCGATCAAGCCGGTGCTGGCCCTGGCGCGCGAGCGCGGGGCGGCGGTGTTTCTTCCTGACCGGGCGGCCGGAGTGCCTGCGCTGCGGTCACCGAGCGCAACCTCCAGATCAACATCCGCTCGGCGGTGGAGCTCGAGGCCGCGGAGCGCAAGAAGCTGGTCGACCGGGGCTACACGATCATCGTCAACATGGGCGACCAGATGAGCGACCTGGACGGCGGGTTCGCGGAGCGGACCTACAAGCTGCCGAACCCGTTCTACTTCGTGCCGTAGGCGTCGCCCTGGCGCGTCCTGCGCAGGAGCCCGCGCGTGACGGCAATAAGCGTCGACCCGAACAGCAGCAGCGTGCTTGGCTCCGGCACCGTCGCGCCCGGGTCCACCGCGACGTTGTCGATGAAGCCGATGTCGGCCGTCGGTCCGGAGAAGAACTCGGCTCGGATGATGAGCGATTCTGCTCCCGCCAGCACCGAATCGATCTGGCCCTGGGTCGCGGTGGTCGTGCTCGTTCCGTCGAAGAGGAGCCACCCGGCACTGATGTCGAACGGCACGCTGTAGTGAGTGAACGCGGGGTGCGTGGCGGGGGGAGGCGGAGTCACATCGAGTCGAAGCCGGTCGTCCCCCGCCCGGATGTTGACGTCTGCAAAGGATGCAAAGTACACGTCGCCGGCGTGGCTGATGGTGGAAGAATCCCAGGAGATGGATCCGCCCGCCGCGGAGTGAAGAGCCGCCGCGAAGCTTGCGGGCGCCAGGAAGAACGAGGTGGCGCTGTCTGACGGCGCATCGTGTCTCAACGCCCCGCCCGGATTGCCGGCTCCCGCAACGAAGGACACCGCGCTGGTCGTGATCACGGAGCCATCCACGATGATGCCGCCCCAGCCGTTCGTTCCAGAGTCGAACGTACTCTGCACCAACGGCAGCGCCGACGCCGGGCACGCGAGGACCAGCCAGAAAACACCGGGAAGGGACAGGCGCGCGATCCAGATCATGAGTCGACTCCTCTCTCGGGATCGGTCGTCAGCCCGTACAAGGTAGGAAGGCCGACGGCACCTTGTCAACTTCCTGGAGGGCGCCTGTGCCCTTACACGGTGCAGGGCTCCTTATGACGCCTTGCAGTACGACGGCACCCAGCTCCGGTCGATCATCTCCGGGGAGATCGTGCTGTAGTCGAAGCTCTGGCCGTCCCGGATCATCCGATCGAGGTCGAACAGGCACGCGGTCTCCGGCAGGTCGCGGAAGAACGCGCGGTACATGGGCGCCACGAAGCGCTGCGCCGCCCGGAGCCCGATCGGCCCCATGAAGTTGCGCCGCTGGCCCACGTGGGCCAGCTCGTCGGTCATGATCTCGGCCAGCAGCTGCCGGATGCGGTCGCGAGCCTCCGCCTCGTCGGCCAGGACCTCGTCGAGGATGCGGTCCACGTGCTGGTAGACGGTCAGCCCCATCAGCTCGGTCACGAAGGCGGGCGGGGCCATGAGCGGTTCGGGCACGTGCGGGAAGATCCGGTACACGCGGCTCATCCACTTGCCGAGCGGTACCCACTCCACCCGGTCGAGACGAAATGTCCGGAACATCTCGCCGAAGAGCCGCATGTGGCTGAACTCCTCGCAGAGGTGGTAGCGGCCGATCTTGGCGATGGTCGAGCTGGCGGGCGAGATGCGCCCGCTGGCCCCCCACGCCGCGGTGATGCCGACGTACTCGTGCCGGGCGAACTTGTAGAGGAAGGTCAGGAGCAGCGTCTTGCGGTCGAGCGTCCGGGGATCGTCCTGCATCCTGATGTAGTTACGGTAGAACCGATCCGCGTCGGGCAGCGGCTGCGCGGCCCGGACCGGCCGCGACTGGAACCCGGTCAAAACTTCCTGCTTCCTGGTGAGGACCTTCTGGTCTTCCAGGATCTCCCCGTCGTGCTCCTGGGTGTACCGCCAGTATGCCTCGAAGTTGGCGACGCGCTCCCGTCGGCTGGCCGCGGTGAAGATCGAGCGGTAGGTCATGGCTCATCGTACTCATACCGCGCTAGCCCTCCCGCAGCGCGTGCAGCCTACCGCGCCTCCGCGACGTAGCCGTCGCACGACACCCGCGGGTTCCAGTCCATGAACACGCCGCGCGGGTTCCGGCGCCACGCCCACACGTGGAGCGCGTAGTAGGCCGGGATCCCGTAGCGGTTCGGGCTCGAGTTGTAGTGGAAGAGCTGACCCATCAGGGTGGGCGGCGTCTTGTTGGCCCCATCCCACGCGGCGGCGATCACGATGTACTCCACGCCGACCAGCTCGAGCTTGCCGCCCTTCGGCTCGTACATCAGCGCCTCCGGGCGCGCCGCGTCGAGCTTGCCGTCGCCGACCAGGTCCGCGTTGACGTAGTGGATGCCCATCGCCCCGTCCTGCGGGCTGCTGACGCAGCCGAGGAAGAGGGCATAGCCGGCCCCGGTGGCGGCCGACACGTCCTGGTACTTCTCGGTGGCCCGCCGCACCTCCTGGGCCAGCGGCGTGCTCGAGCCCTCGTGCATCGCCATGCCGCCCGACGAGCACGCGGCGAGGGAGACGGCGGCCAGCCCGACGATCGCGCTGCGCATCGCTCTCATCGCAGATCTCCTCTCGCTCACCGGAAGAAGTAGGGGTCGAGCACGCGCACCTCGGTGATGTCGTCGACGGGCAGCTGGTTGCTCCTGGCCACCCGCCGGATCGCGTCCGGGTCCGGCGCGTCGTAGATGCAGAACGTGTGCGTGCGATCGGGCGTGACGTAGGAATGAATCCAGGTGACGCCCTGGTCGGCGTTGGTCTTGACGACGCCCTGGCAGGCCTGCGCGCCGGCCTCCGTCATGGGGATGGCGAGTCCGTCCGGGAACGTGCGCGTCACGAGATAGCGGGGCATGCGGTGGTCCTCCCTTCGACCATGGGGTGTAGCGGCGGATCTGGGAGGAGGTGTAGCAGCCGAGCGTCACCGGAGCGTCACCGGCGCCGTCTTTTCGCCGTCACCGGTCTCCGCGGCCGGGTGCTATAGTCGCCGGAGGCAACGGTGGCATCCGCGATGACGCAGCTCTCGATTCGCCTGCTCGGTGGCTTCCACGCCCAGCTCGACTCCGGGCGGCCCCTGACCATTCGCCGGAAGAAGGCCCAGGCGCTGCTGGCCTACCTGGCCCTGCACCCCGGGCAGCCGCGCTCCCGCGACGCGCTCGCTTCCCTGCTCTGGTCCGGAACCGCCGACGAGCAGGCGCGACACAGCCTGCGCCAGAGCCTCTTTGCCCTGCGCCAGGCGATCGCCCCCGACCCGCTCGTCATGGAGGGCGAGCGGGTGGCGCTGCGCGAGGACGCGGCGTGCGTGGACACCGCCGCCTTCGAGCGCGGCGTGACCACCGCCAGCACGCGCGAGACGCTCCGCGAGGCCGCCGCGCTCTATCGCGGCGAGCTGCTAGAGGGCGTGCGCCTCGACGAGGCGCCCTTCGACGACTGGCTGGCCGCCGAGCGGCACCGGCTCCGGGAGCTGGCGGTAGGTGCGCTGGAGAAGCTGCTCGCGATGGACGTGGAGGCGGGCGCCCTGGACGCGGCCACCGAGACCGCGCTCCGCCTGGTCGCGCTCGATCCGCTGCGCGAGAGCGCCCACCGGTCGCTGATGGACCTGCACCTCCGCCAGGGCCGCCGGACCGCGGCGCTGCGCCAGTACCAGCGATGCGCCGAGTCGCTGCGGCGCGAGCTGGGCGTGGAGCCGGAGGCGGCCACCACTCGCCGCTACCGCGAGATCCTGGGTGACGGGCCCGTCGCCGACGCCCACCCCGCCACGCCCACCACCCGGTACGTGCGCAGCGGCGACGTCAACCTGGCCTACCAGGTGATCGGCGACGGCCCGCCGGATCTGGTGCTGGTGCCGGGCTGGGTCTCGAACGTTGAGTGCTTCTGGGAGGAGCCGCGGGTCGCGCGCTTCCTCCGTAAGCTGGCCGGCATCGGCCGGCTGATCCTCTTCGACAAGCGGGGCACCGGCCTCTCGGATCGGGTCCGCGTCGACGCGCTGCCCACGCTCGAGCAGCGCATGGCCGACGTGCGCGCGGTCATGGACGCGGTCGGGTCCGAGCGCGCCACCCTCGTCGGCTACTCGGAGGGCGGGACGATGTGCACCCTCTTCGCCGCGACCCATCCCGACCGCGCCGCGGGCCTCGTGATGATCGGCTCCTACGCCCGTCTGATCCGGGCGCCCGACCATCCGTGGGGCCCCTCCGCGGCGGACTACGACCGGTACATCGAAGGGGTCGTGCAGGAGTGGGGCGGGCCGCTCGGCATCGCCAGACGCGCCCCCAGCGCGATGCACGACGAGGCCTTCGCCCGCTGGTGGGCCCGCTTCCTGCGCATGAGCGCCAGCCCCGGCGCGGCCGCCGCCCTGCTCGACATCAACCGCGAGCTGGACGTCCGCCACGTGCTCCCGACGGTGCGCGTCCCCACCCTCGTGATGCACGCGGTGGGCGATCGCACGATCGACGTGCGCTACGGCCGCTACGTGGCCGCCCGCATCCCGCACGCCCGCTACGTCGAGCTGCCGAGCGCCGACCACCTGCCCTGGCTGGCCGACACCGACG